>Ga0209655_10000391_pt1 | contig 16614 bp, 11 predicted proteins | sample BogFormECP03_OM2_FD_188236 | JGI IMG/M metagenome (GOLD analysis project Ga0209655, IMG submission 188236) | Bog forest soil microbial communities from Calvert Island, British Columbia, Canada - ECP03_OM2 (SPAdes) (version 2) | ecosystem: Environmental > Aquatic > Freshwater > Wetlands > Bog ...
GCTGGTGGAGGCCGAGAAGGGCGGGCTTTATCGTTCGGATGATGGCGGGGACTCCTGGCAGCTTGTGAACGAAGACCATCGCTTCCGGCAGCGAGCTTGGTATTTCACGCACGTTTTTGCCGATCCGAAGAGCGTGGACACCGTTTATGTGCTGAATACCGGGCTATATCGCTCGACGGATGGCGGGCGAAAATTCTCGCGCATTTCGGCTCCGCATGGCGATCATCACGATTTGTGGATCGACCCGACGGATCCGGAACGCATGATCAATGCGAATGATGGCGGGGCTTCGATTACCACCGATGGCGGGAAAACCTGGTCGAGTGAAATGAATCAGCCTACGGCGCAGTTTTATCACGTGGCTACGGATTCGCGATTTCCGTATTACGTTTACGGTTCGCAACAGGACAACAGCAGCGTGGCGATTGCCAGCGATTCGAATCGCGGCGTGATTGACCGCCAGGATTGGTATTCGGTGGGCGGCGGCGAGAGCGGCTACATTGCTCCCGATCCCACGAATCCGGATATTGTTTACGCCGGATCTTATTTTGGTTACGTCACGCGATTTGATAAGCGGACTGGGCAGACGCAGACGGTTTCGCCGTGGCCGGATGATCCGGATGGGAACGGCGCGGCGGGGCTGAAATATCGCTTTACCTGGACGCAGCCGATTATTTTTTCACCGAATGATCCCGAAACGCTTTATTACTCCGGGCAGGTGCTTTTTAAATCCACCGATAGCGGGATGAGCTGGACGGAGATCAGTCCGGACTTGAGCCGCAATGATAAGAGCAAGCAGCAATCCTCGGGCGGGCCGATTACTAAGGACAATGCCAGCGTTGAATTCTACGATTTGATTTTTACCGTGGCGGAATCGCCGGCGCAGAAGAATTTGCTGTGGGCCGGCACGGATGATGGGTTGATTCATCTTTCGCGCGATGGCGGAGTGCATTGGACCAGCGTTACGCCCCCGGGAATTCCGGCTTGGAGCATGGTTAGTCTGATTGATCCTTCGTGGCACGATGCCGGGACGGCTTATGTGGCCGTGGATGCGCACAAGCTGGACGATTTTCGTCCTTATATTTTCCGCACGCATAAATTTGGCAAGGAATGGAAGCAGATTACCGAGGGAATTCCGGACGGATCTTATGTGCATGCCGTGCGCGAGGATCCCGAGCATGGCGGATTGCTTTTTGCCGGGACTGAGACGGGCGTTTTTTATTCACTGGATGATGGCGAGCATTGGCAGCGGTTGCAGCTGAATCTGCCTCCTTCGCCCGTTCACGATCTGGCGATCAAGAATAGCGATTTGATTGTTGCCACGCATGGGCGATCGTTCTGGATTCTTGATGACATTTCGCCGCTGCGGCAGTTGGCTGATATGCATGCCGGCGCGAGCGCTTTTCTTTTCCAGCCGCGGCCCGCGATTCGGTTCCGGCGCAGCGGAACTGGCACGGCCGCTGCCTGGAAGACCGCCGGGCAGCCCGCACCGCCGGGAGCCACGATTTACTACTGGCTTAAGGAAAAGCGCGGGAAAGATGACGAAATTAAGCTCGATATTCTCGATTCGAACGGGAAGGTTGTGCGCCACTTTTCGAGCCGGCCTAAGCGAGACGCTGATGAAGAGGGTGGAAAACAAGAAGAGGACGAAGATACGAAACCTGCTGCCGCGCTTCCCGTTGAGCAGGGCTTGAATCGATTTGTGTGGGATTTGCGTTACGAGAAGCCGCGCGAGGTGCATGGGGCGGTTTACGATGAGGGCGATCCGCGAGGAGTTTTGGCGCTGCCTGGGAATTATCAGCTTCAATTGAAAGTTGGCGGGAGAAATTATACGCAGACGCTGGAGCTGCGCATCGATCCGCGAGTGAAGACAAGCGATGAAGATCTTGCCAAACAATTCGACCTGGTTGCCAAGTTGCGCGACCTGCTGGATCAAGTGAATGCCGCGGTGCTGGAGATGCGCGACGTGCGCGGACAGCTTAAAACTTTGGGCAAGCGGCTCGAGGGCGATGAGGCTGCGCAGCCGGTGCGCGACGCTTCCACGGAATTTGATAAGAAGATGACGGAGATCGAGGGGCAATTGGTGCAGAGCAAGGCTACGGCTTCGGAGGACATGTTGAATTATCCCGTGGAGCTGGATAGCCGGTTGGGCTACTTGCAGAATGCCGTAGATAGCGCGGATGCTGCGCCGACGCAGGGGGAAGTTGCGCTGGAGGCGGAACTCGAGAAGAGTGTCGGCGAAGTGGTTGGGCAGTGGAATGATTTGAAGGAGAAGGATCTGGCGGCTCTGAACGATTTAATCGCGAAGGACAATATTCCCGCGATTGGATTGACGGTGAAGCCTGACGTGAAGCAGCCGCCTGCTCAGCCTGAATAAATCCGCTGGATCGGAATCCCCCGTACCGCCATGTCAAATTTCAGATTTGAGATGAACTCACCTCATAAGCGCTTTTTAGGGGGTCGGTGCTTTAGCTCCGACATTAAGTCGCCTATAGAATCTTGGGCTTTAGCCCCTGAGGGCACTCCGATCCGCCGTTCAAATTATTTATGAGACGGATTTATTTCAAAAAAGAATCAGGCAAGAAGGACGTTCGCGCTCAGGTCGCGAAGTTCAGGGCAATCCTGCCGTGGATTGACTTGTCGTGGTTTGTGGTTGCGCCGTGCCGCATTGAGCTTCTACTTGCCCGCTGACCGCATCGTCGAATTGAGCTTCGCGGCGATCGCCGGCTGCGCAGAGTTGAGCGGCGGTTAGGCCCGAGGCGCTGCGGAAATTCGCGCCCGCCAGATTTGCGCCGGTGAAATCCGCGCCGCGCAAGACCGCGCTCTCGAAATTGGCGCCGCGCAGATCGCTGTTGCGCAGATCGGCTTCGATCAGGATTGCGCGATTCAGCTGGGCGTCGCGTAGCGAAGCGCTCGGCAACTTTGTGGACCAGAGATAGGCGTCCTGCAAATCGGCCAACGAAAGATCCGCGCTGGATAGATTTGCTTCGCGCAAATCGGCGCGCTCGAAATTAGCGTGTGCGAGACGGGCTTCGCGCAAATCCGCATTGAAAAGATTCGCGCCGCCGAGACGCGCGCCCACGGCGATTGCGGCGTGCATCGTGGCATAGGAGAGATCGGTTTCGCGAAGATCGGCGCGCGTCAGATTGGCCTTTTCGAGACGCGCTCCCTGCAGATTGGCGCGAAAGAATTGCGCGCGATCGAAGGAAGCTTCGCGCAAATTGGCTTCGCGCAAATTCGCGCCGCGGAAATCGGATTCCGAAAAATAAGCGCCCTGCAGATCGGCTTTCCAGAGATGCGAATTCGTCCAGAACGTACGATAGCCCTGGGCGTAACGCGAATGTAGATCGTTGAGCTGCGCGCCTTTCACGTGAGAAATATCCTCATCCCGGCCGCTCCAGCCAGGCGGCGCCGTGGAAACCGAGGATTCGATCAAATCGGCGTAGGGGCGATAGCCGATCATCCAAAAAGCATCGGCCGCCCAGCGGCGCATACTGGCCGCGCCGTAATCGGGCATCACGCTGGAATCGTGCGGCGCGCCGTAAACGATGCCCAGAGTGAGTATCGCGAGCACGGCGCCGAGAATTGCGGCAGAGGTCGCGCGGCGTATGGGAGTTGCGTAGCGTTGCTCTGGCTGAAAGGAAATCTCGATTGAAGGCTTGCGTTCTTGCGAAGATTCCGCAGCCGGGCGCTCTTCCAATGTCTCTACCGCCGCGCGCTCTTCTTGAATCTCCTGCTGCAATTCGGCGAATAATGGCGATTGAAGATCGTCTTCGGGGCTTTCGTCGTCATCCGTCATCGCCTGAGCTTCCTCGCTCGAGCCGGCGCGTTCGACGGGCGGCAGGAGCGGAGAATCCGCGTGCATTGGCTCGCTGTACATGGAAGGCAATGTCTCGGTGAGATCTTTTTTCGGAAGAGCAGTGGCCACCACCAGCGCGAGTACGAACACAACAATTTGCAGCATTGCGGCGCGAAGATCCTGCATCACGAGAAAGCGCGCCCAAAATACGAGCAGCGTTGCGGGGACGGCGACGTAGGCAAGGAAAACCGGAATCACAGATTCGAGCACCGATGGCGAAGCTTGATTTCCCGTCCACCCGTGAAAGCGGCGGCGGAAAAGCGTCATCAGCAGCCACGGACCAGTGCGATCGACCGGGCGTCCATCGGGGAAAATCGCAGGAAGCTCGACGAGGCGCTCCCAAAGGCGTTCCATCGAAACATGGAGATAAAGAAAAAGCCCGAAGATCACCAGCGGAGCCACTAGAAAGAATCCAGAGAGCGGCAACGCAGCGCTGAGACTTGGGATCGGAATAAGCGGAGCATTGCGCAGAAGTAGAACGTCGCGCGTGGTGGCGATGCGCAGGCAGCTGAGCGCGCAGGCCGCCATGGTCACGATGAAAAGCCGGTAGCATTGCCGCGCGCGTTGCTCTGCCAGATTCTGGCCTTCGAATTCTGAAACGGACGACGGAAGCGCGGCCCAGAGAAGACTGGCGCCTGCGAGTTGCTTGGTATGCAGGCCGGCGGCGCCGTCGATCGAGGCGCCTTCGAGATTTGCGCCCTTGAAATCGGCGCCGAGCAAATTCGATTCGCGCAAGTCGGCTTGCACCAGGCTTGCACCGCGTAAATCGGCGAGCAAAAGTTCGGCGCGCTGGAAATTGGCTTTATTGAGGATGGCGCCCTGGAGATTGGCGCCGGTGAGATCCATGCCTTCAAAATTCGCGCGCGCCAGCTCCAGCCGCTTGCCGAAAATTCCGCGGGACTCAACCCACTCGCGATGCAGTTGGAGCAATTCGATGAGCTCGGGTTGACCGACTTGCCGCGGCGGAAGATCCTGCGACGGTGCAGCCGCAAGCGCCGCATCTTCCTTGATGATTTCACCCACGCGCCACTGAAATGAAGACATACTTCGACCGCCCCCCGTTGCCCGGAAGCTGATTTCTATCGCGCGTCGCCGGACGCGCGGCCTGCGCCTGCTCTAGGACGATTCCTCTTGCCCCGGTTGCGGCCGGTGGTGCTTCGATCTCGGATCGACCGTCGGAAAATAAATTCGCCAGAAATCCGGCGCCGGTTTCGTAAACGCAATTCCTATCTTTGTTCCTATCGGCGTTACCGGGCCGATGTTTATTACGCGACATTCCTGCTCTTCGAGCGTGGCCTTATTGGTGACGCGCAGGGTCTCGCCGCGCTCCACGTGCGCTCTCAAAATCACCATGCCGCCAAACGCGTTCACGTTCAGCATGGTTGAGACTTCTTCCAAAGGCACGCCGTTCGAGCCGTGACGCGTGACGACCACCGGCACCTGGAGCTTCAGGCGGTGACTTCGCCGGGAGCCGACCCTCGGCTTGTCCACTGCATTCGCTATTTTCATTTTGTCTCGATTACTGAGGTTAGGCGTGCGAGGGAGAGCGGGCAATGGTACGCGAGGACAGGTTTTATTTCCCCGCGGGACAGACAGGTTTATGCCTCCGGGATTTCCACAGGACAGGCTATCGAGCTGGTTCTTTTCGGGGCACCCTCAACTAGTAGGACGGGGAGGGCGGCTGGCGAATCTCTTTTTCGGCGCTGGGTGGGAGCTTGTCCATATGCTTGAGGAAAGTCACGAGTTGCCAGACCTGCGCGTCGCTGAATTTAGCTTTCCACGAGGGCATGCCGGTCCAGCGGACACCGTGGCGGATGATGTAGAAATTTTCGTGGTCGGGCATGTCGGCGGAATCCGACATGAATTGGGGGGCGGGGGGATTGAAGGCGTGGCCCATGTCCGCAACGGGATTTGCGGAGCTGCCGTGGCAACCGGCGCAATTATCGCGATAGAGTTTGGCGCCGGCGACAAGAGTGTCTTCGGTGGGGGTGAGCGGATTTTGAATAACCGGAGCGCGGCGGTCCAAGGACGCGTCGGAGGCGGTCATCGCCAGATGACGCTCGATGGCCGGCGCTTCTTGATCAGCGGCGAAGTTGATGTAGCCGAGCTTCACCACCAGGTAAGCACCCACGAGAATCACCACGATCGTCAGAAATACTCCCCAGAAGAAAGCGCGCATCACAGCCTCCGCGATAATTGATTTCGAGTCTTGGATCGACTTTTGGCGTCGAGTTACCTTTATTTTGTTTTACTTTGTTTCCACCAGGCGATTGTATTTTTTCAGCACCTCGCGGAGCTTGCCGTGGGGCAAGCCTTCCACGCGATGATCGTTGATGCCGGTCATCGTGTCCGCGGCCACCATGGCATTGATTACGGCCTCTTCAGTGGCTTGCACGGTGGCCTCGAAGAGCGGGTCTATATCATCTATCGGCAGAATGCTGATGGCCGCCGGGGTTTTCGACATACCGGCGCCCGCATTTGCCGTCGAGAATGAGATGAAAATATCGCCCGAATCGTTTCCGGAAATGCTGCCATTGCGGCCCAGGCCCAGGGTTACGCGGCGGGCGATACGTTTCAGTTGGTGAGGCAGGAGCGGCGCATCCGTGGCGACCACGACGATGATTGAGCCAGTGTCATTATCCCAGATCGGCGCGCCTGGAATTTCTTTTCCGACAGGGACGCCCGCTACACGCAGCAGACGACGGATTCCATAATTGCATTGCACGAGAACGCCGACGGTGTAGCCGCCGTCCTTTTCACTGAGTTTGCGCGACGAGGTGCCGATGCCTCCTTTGAATTCATTGCAGACCATTCCGGTGCCACCGCCGACGCTGCCTTCTTCGACTGGGCCGCCATGAGCGTTCTCGATGGCGGCGATGGCGTCTTCTGGCTTCACGTGAAAGCCGTTGATGTCGTTCAGATAGCCATCCCAGGTTTCAGCCACCACTGGCAGCGACCACCAATCGTCAAGCGGCGCGGGCGGGCCATGCTCGAATTGCCATTTAATCACCGCGTCGCGAACCACGCCGACGCTGTGCGTGTTGGTGATCATCACCGGGCCGTAGAGAAATCCGGATTCTTCCACCCACGTTGTGCCGGTCATCTCGCCGTTTCCATTTTCGGTGAACCATCCTGCGAAGACGGGATCGGCGGAGGCTTTGCCGCGCGGAAGAATTGCGGTGACTCCGGTGCGGATCGGGCCGACGCCAACTTTTAGTTTTCCTTCGCCGGAAATTAGCGTGCGATGACCGACTTCGACGCCTTTCACGTCGGTGATCGCGTTCAGCGGACCCGGTGTTCCATCGAAGGGAACTCCGAGATCGCGGGCGCGAGGCTTCGTGGTTGGCGATTGAGCGGCGGCGGGCAAGGGTGCGATTGCCAGCGCGCACGAAATCAATGCCAGTAGCAGGGATCGCTTCAATTTGCACCTCGATCGGCGGAAGCCTGCAAGTCGCGGCGAGCTTGTTGGAGGAGCGCGATGTTTTTCGCCATCTCGCTTTCGAGAATCTTTTCCTGATCCGCGGCGCGCTTCCAATCGCCGGCTTCGGCGGCCTCCGTCAATCCCGGCAACTCGAGATGGGCGTAGGTGAAGCGAGCGGCATAGAGAGTGTGCTTGAACCAGGGGCGTCCGGGAATGCCGTCGGGATTGCACCAGTTGCGCTCTATCTGCATCAGCTCGGAATTGACGCGATTTGTTGCGGCCGCGTCGATCGCGGCCGGGGCCGTGCTGGACAATCTTGTTGCGATCGCTTCATTCAAATCCCGGCCGGCCATTTCGAATTCGTCAATTTGAGCGTACAGCGGTTTTAGGTCCAAGTGATCGTGCACGCTGCTTTTTACATCGAGCTCATCAACGAACGAGCGAATATTCTTTCCGTAGGCCTCGAAATCGTAGGGCAATACATCCGCATTTGCGAGCCGCAGTGCGAGGACACCCCAAAGTTGCGTCATCAGCGCGTGATATTTGTAACCCGGATCGCCAAAATGATTCATCCAGAAAAAATCATCGTAAAGCGAGTGATAGACGCCGTAGGGGCCGTCGAATTCGAGCCCGACCGTCGGGATGCCGAGAAAATTCAGGAATACGGTGTGGTCCGAGCCGCTGCCGATGCGCGTATCGGCGAGTTCCGAATCCTCGGCGGGGCGTGTTTCGTGCAGTTGCTGCTGCCGCGAGACGCGCCATTCCTGATACAGTGTTTGACCGGAGGGAGCCGCCAGCGTGCGGCTTACATCAACGAGGACGGTGGCGAGAGATGCGACTGGCGTTCCATGGAACATCGAACCGGAGGCGGACGAGTCCACATTTAGATATGCGACGGCCTTCTTTTTCAGCTCATCCGCGTATTCTTCGCCCCACTCGGTCGAGCCAGTCAACGCGTATTCCTCGCCGTCCCAACTGCAAATGACGAGCGTGCGCCGCGGGCGCACGCCTTTCTTCAGCATCTCGCCTAGATTGCGCGTTAGTTCGAGCATGGAGGCTGTGCCGCTGGACGGATCCACGCCGCCGTACAACCAGGCGTCGCGGTGATTGCCGAGCACGATCCATTCATCCGGCAATTCCGCTCCGCGAATGCGCGCTTCGGTGACGAAGTAAGGTTGCGTGCTGGTATCCATATCCACTTTTAGGTGAGCGCGCACGCGTTTGCCGCCAAGATGATATTGAAACGGCAACCCGCCTTGCCAGTTTTGCGGGGCTGGCGGGCCATCCATATTTTTTAGCAATGGCTGCGCATCGTGCCATGAAAGCGGCACGCCCATGATTTTGGGCAGCGAGACGGCTTCGGCGATCGGAATTCTTTTCGCGCCTGGCACCGATGCCCATCCGGGCGTTAGCGGATCGCCCGGTTGAATAAAATCGTAGGTGATGGCGCCGCGTTGGATGTGCGTCTCCGGACCCCACGGCCCTTCGGGAAAAACTTTCCCTTGGCCGTAGCCGTCTTCTTGCGGATCGGAATATATGAGGATGGCCGCGGCGCCTTCGCGCTCGGCGGTGAGCGCTTTGAAGCCGCGATAGCTGTAGGGATTGGAGTAACGCACCAGGACGATTTTTCCGCGGACACTGATTCCTTGCGTGCGCAGGTAATCGTAATCTTCGGGATTTCCGCTGTGCGCGTAAATTACCAGCGCGGTGATTTCGCCCGACGCTGAATAGCCGAGAAAGGCTCCCGAGGCGCGCGGATTTTTTGTATCCGGGTCGATTTCGTACGGCGCTTCGCGCAACGTGGCGCGATATTGGACGGGCGCAACCATCTCCAGCGAAATTTCGCGCGGCTTGGAGTGCAGAACGTCGTATTCATGAATGGTTACATCTTCCATTCCCTGTTGCTTCCATTGATCCGCGATCCAGCGGGCTAGCTCGTTGTTTCGTTCGGATGCGGCCATGTGTGGCTCGGCGGTGAGGTAACGATGAAATTTCGCGATTTCTGACGGCGAAGCCAGAGCGCGATATTCCTTTTCGATGGCCATTTCGCGCTTTGCTGCCTCGGGCGAATAGCCTTTGAGCGCGATTTGGTCGGCGAAGCTTGCCAGTGCAAACGCCAGCGTGGCGGCTATCGCGGTAGCTGCGGTGATCTTCAGTATGCGATTGTTCGGCAATCGTCCTCTACCGGGCGGAATTTGCGACAGGGAAACCTCCGGCGCCTGAGCGGTGCGCGGTTTCGAGTTCGCCGAGTGCGTTGCTGAGCGCGCCCGCAATCATTTGAATCTGTTGCGAGGAAATTGTGAAGGGCGGGGCGAGAAGAATGTGATCGCCGCGGCGGCCGTCCACCGAGCCTTGCATTGGATAGGTGATTACGCCGGCTTCCATGGCATCTTCGGCGATGCGATTTGCGATATGCGCCTCGGGCGGAAAGGGCTCGCGGGTTTCGCGATCGCGGACTATTTCGATTCCTTGTAGCAGACCCATGCCGCGAATGTCGCCTACCACCGAGAGTTGCGCGAGCGGCTCGAGCGCTGCTCGTAATTCATGTCCGACCGGAGAGACGCGTTCGAAGAGATTATTCTGCGCGATGTAATCGAGCACGGCTACGCCTGCTGCGGCGGCCACCGGGTGCGCGTTGTACGTGAATCCGTGAAGAAAAATCCCGGAGCCTCGCTCGATGGTCTCGACGATCCGCGGATTCACCAGCAGGCCGCCGAGCGGGGCGTAGCCGCTGGCCACGCCCTTGCCGACGAGAATGATGTCGGGCTCGACGCCCCAGTGATCGACGGCGAAAACTTTTCCGGTGCGGCCCATGCCGGACATGACTTCATCGGCGATGAGCAAAATGCCATGCTCGCGGCAAATTTCGGCGATGCGCTGGAGATAGCCATTTGGCGGTGGGACCGCGCCGAGTGTGGCGCCGCTGAGCGGCTCGAGAATAAATGCGGCGACGGTTTCCGGATTCTCGCGGCGCAACATGCGATCGAGCTCGTCGGCGCAATCCACATTACATTCCGGATAGTGCAAGCCCATCGGGCAGCGGTAGCAGTAGCACGGCGGAATGTGGCCCCACTCATTCAGCAGCGGGGCGAAGGGTTCGCGCCGGGCGACATTGCCCGAAACGGCCAGGGCGCCAAGTGTTGTGCCGTGATAGCTCTGCTTCCGCGAAACAATGCGAATGCGTTTTGTTTCGCCGCGCTCGAGAAAATATTGTCGGCAGAGTTTGATCGCTGTTTCGGTGGCTTCCGATCCGCCGGAGGTCAGATAGACGCGGCCGTTGCGGAAGGATTTCGGCGCGAGCGAGAGCAGGCGGCGGGCGAGCTCTGCCGCCGGTGCGGATTCGAATTGCGAGGAATGCACGTACGCCAAGCGACCGGCTTGCTCGCCCATTGCGCGTGCCACGGATTCTACGCCGTGGCCGATGGTCACGACGGCTGCGCCGCCGGCTGCGTCGAGATATTTACGGCCATCGGCTGTGAGAATGAAGCAGCCTTCGCCGCGGATGGCTTGCGGGTAGGTCTTGCGGAAATTTCGCGGGAATAGTGACTGGGCCATTACGTTTCGTTTGGCTCTTGAACGCTGCGAGATTCTAGCAAACTTTGGGGCGGGGCACGGATTTACAGGGTTTTTCGACCGGAGCGAAAACCCAAAGCCAAACCGGGCGGGAGGTAAACCCCGGCCCCTACTATTTCCACTTCAGGTCTCTTACGTCCACCGTGGGCTTCGGGTACTTCATCTTTAGATCTTCCATGGTCTCTACCAGGATTCGCGAGACGGCGAAGTTGCGGAACCATTTTTTATTTGCTGGAATCACGTACCAGGGGGCGTCCTCTGTGCTGCAGCGCTTCAATACATCTTCGTAGGCTTTGATGTAATCATCCCAGAATGTTCTTTCTTTGAAATCGGACTGTGAAATCTTCCATCGGCGGTCGGGATCGTCAATGCGCTCGAGAAACCTTTTCTTCTGCTCTTCCTTGCTGATATGCAGGAAGAATTTCAGAATGGTCACGCCGCTGGTAGAAAGAGTTTGCTCGAAGGCGTTGATCTCGTCGTATCTGGCCGACCAGACTTCCTTGGGCACAAGATCGTGAACGCGCACCACCAAAACGTCTTCATAGTGGGAGCGATTGAAGACGCCCACAATGCCGAGCGGCGGCACGACTTTGTGAACTCGCCACAGAAAATCGTGGGCCAGCTCTTCGGGCGAAGGCTGCTTGAAGGACGCGACTATACAGCCTTGCGGATTTATCCCGGACATCACATGGCGGATAGTGCCGTCTTTCCCGCCGGCGTCGAGCGCCTGAAATATTGCCAGCACCGCGTGTTTCTTCTCGGCGTAGAGCAAATACTGCAACGAATCAAGCCGGCCGCAAGCTTTATCGGTTTTTCCCTCAACGTGTTCGCCCTTTTCGTATCCGAGTGTATCGTCGGGATCGTAGTCCGAAAGCTTTACCTTCGCGCCGGGCTTTACCAACAATGCTTTTCGAACGTTCATAGTGGCTTCCTAAACCGCGCTTTCTGGCTTCTCTGCTGGTGTAACAGAATATTCATACAGGCATCGAACCGCCGGAGTATCATAAACTACGCAACCCGAAAACGAGCGGATTCGCTTCTAAATGCACGAAACCAAGGCAATTGAAATCCCGGCAGTCGCAGAGCGGCCGGCTGAGAAGGCGCGCGCGCCGAAGCACGATTATCCCGGGGCGCTGGTGGTGGTCGAGGGCATTGACGGCTCGGGAAAAAGCACGCAGCTCTATCTTCTGAAGCGCTGGCTGGAAATTAACGGCTATCGCACGCATTTTACGGAATGGAATTCTTCGCCGCTGGTGAAATCGGCCACGCGGCGCGGCAAGCAGCGGCGGCTGCTCACGCCGGTGACATTTTCGCTGCTGCACGCCGCAGATTTTGCGGATCGCTGCGAGCGGCAGATTCTCCCTCTGCTTCACGGCGGCTATCTCGTTCTCGCCGATCGTTATATCTACACCGCATTTGCGCGCGACTTCGCCCGCGGCTGCCCACCGCACTGGCTGCGCAATCTCTATCGCTTCGCGCCCATCCCCGATATTACTTTTTATTTTCGCGCGCCACTCGATGTCGCAGTGAATCGCATTATGGCCGGGCGCCCGAAGCTCAAGTATTACGAAGCGGGAATGGATCTGGGGATCTCGCTCGATCGCACCGAGAGCTTCAGAATTTTTCAGGAGCGCATCCTTAATTACTACGACCAGATGATGGAGCCGGACAAGTTCGTACTCATGGACGGCACCGTTCCGGTGAATCGCCTGCAAAAGCAAATGCGCGAAATTCTAGGCGAGCGAATCGACTTGACGAAATTCGCGCCGAAGAAATCCACATGACGCCGCGCGACATTCCGAACATCCCTGGCGCCGGGCCTAACGGACGCCATCGCAAGAAGGATGGTAAGGGGAAGGCTGAGGGCAAGGAGGCCTCGCGTTTTTACGGCGCGAGTCTTCCCGGAGTGCGCGAAGACGAACTGAGCGGAACTCTGATCGTAATCGAAGGAACGGACGGCTCGGGGCGCTCGACACAAATTTCGCTGCTAACGGAGTGGCTCGAATCGGAAGGATTTGCGGTGCAGACGACGGGCCTGCGGCGCTCGTCGCTGGTGGCGGACGATATTGACGCGCTGCTGGCGGAAAACTCGGTAACACGCACGACGCTGGCGCTAATGTACAGCACCGATTTCTTCGATCAGCTCGAGCGCCGCATACTTCCCGCACTGCGCTCGGGATTGATCGTAATCGCCGACCGTTACATTTACACACTAATCGCGCGCAGCGCAGTGCGCGGCATCGGCCGCGATTATTTGCACGGCATTTATGAAATGGCGCTGCGCCCGGACCTGACTTTTTGGCTGAATGTGCGGCCCGAAGTCGCCTTCGATCGCGAATTCAAAAAGTCGCACACCATCAGCTACTGGGAATCAGGCCGCGACATGTCGCTCTCGAACGATCTCTTCCAGTCGTTCATTCGCTATCAGTCGCTGATCAAAAAAGAATTCGAGTATCTCTCGCGCCGCCATTCCTTCATCGAATTGGATGGCGAAACGAGCGTCCCGAACGTAAACCGCGAGCTGCGCAAGCAAATCGGCGCGCATCTCGGCATCAAGGGTACGCACTATCAGCCCTCGGGCGCACTCGCGCACCTCTGGCGATAGACGAATTGGCCGCCCCAGTAAATATCGCCGCGATTGACGCCGGGTCGAATGCCATCCGGCTGCTAATTGCCCGCGCTACTTCTCCCGATCGATACGAAATTCTCGACAGCGAACGCGCCGCAGTGCGCCTGGGCCACAATGCCTTCACGCGCCACGCCCTGAGCAACGACACCATCGCAAAAGCCGCACGCGCCTTCCGCCATTTTCGCCGCATGTTGGACAGGCACCACGTGGCCATGTATCGCGCCGTAGCCACCAGCGCAGCGCGCGAAGCCCGCAATCGCCATATTTTGATCGAGCGAGTCCGCCGCAAATCCGGAATCGAAATCGAAGTGATCAGCGGCGAAGAAGAAGCGCGGCTCACTTGTGCCGGCGTGCTTCGCGCGCTCGACGGAATTGCCGATCCGCGTCTAATTTTCGATCTTGGCGGCGGAAGTCTCGAGGTGAATTTCCTCGAGGGCGGGGTGGTGAAGCGACGAGTGGCGTTGCCGCTCGGAACGGTCCGTTTGATGGAGACATACAAGATCGAAGGAGTGATCAGTGAGGATACGGCCGCGCGCATTCGCGATCACGTTTTGATACTGCTGCGTGCGGCGCTTCCTTCGCCGCCCAGTTTCGCAGGCGGAGTAGCGGCGGCTTGCGGAGGAAATGCCGAAGCGCTAGCGCCCCTCGCCGCGGGCCCTCGTCTGCGCGGACTGCCGGCGATCAATTTGCGCCTTTTGCGCGATCAGGTCTGGCACATTGCGCGCCTCGATGTGGCGCGAAGAATGAGGACATTTCGAGTGCGCCGGGATCGCGCCGAAGTGATGGGCATTGCTGCGATCGTGCTGACCACTCTCGGTCAATATTTGAATCTGCGCTCGATGGTAGTGCCCGGCGCGGGCGTGCGCGAAGGGATTTTGATTGATTTGATGGCCGCGCAGTATTCCGGCGTGACGCCCAGCGAAGATGAAAAGCGCACGGCGGATCGTCTGCGCGCCGGCGCCGAATGGTTTGCGCGGCGATTCAATTACGATGCCGGACACGCCGAGCAAGTGCGCAAGATGGCTGTCTCGCTCTTCGATCAGTTGCGGCCATTGCATGAAATGGGGCCGGAGGAAAGATTGGCGCTGGAGATGGGCGCGATCCTTCACGATGTGGGCCATACCATCGGCAACAAATCGCATCATCGCCATGGCGAGTATTTGGTGCGCTACGGCGATATTCCCGGCCTGCGCGGCTGGCGGCGCGACATGGTGGCGGCGCTGGTGCGTTATCACAATTGCAAATCCGAGCCGCAGATGGATCATAAATCGTACGCTGCTCTCGACGGTGCGCGCCGCGAGGATCTGCGCATGCTAGTGGCCTTGCTGCGAATTGCGGAGCGACTGGAGAGCGAGCACCGGCGAATGGTTGGCGATGTTACGGTGGACGTCGAGAACGGCCAGGCGATTTTCCGCGTGCAGATGCAGAATGGCGCACGCCTGGACGTGGCGGGATTGACGCGCAAGGCGCTGCTGTTCGAGCGCGAGTTTGCGTTGCGGCCGGTTTTCCGGCGGACGCAGTCGAAGGCGAAAGCCAAAGTGAAAGTTGCGTAAATTATGATTCTTTATCTTGTGCGCCACGGCATCGCCATCGATCGCGAGGATCCGAATTGCCCGCCGGAAACCGAGCGTTACCTGACGCGCGATGGAATCAAGAAGACGCGCGAAGCGGCAGCGGGAATTCGCGAATTGAAAATCGAGCCCGCCCTGATGATTACCAGCCCTTACGTGCGCGCAATGCAGACCGCGGAAATTTTTGCCGAAGCGCTGGGTTACTCGCGGGAAAAGATCCGGCAGAGTCAAGCATTGCGGCCCGGGGGCAATCCCGCCGAATTTTTGAAAGAGATCGCACATTTGAAAGCCGCCGAAGTGATGTGCTTCGGCCACGCGCCGCACATGGATCAATTGATTGCCGCGGCAGTGGGAGCGCGGGGCGTTTTTACGGCTTTAAAGAAGGCCGGCGTCGCCGCGCTGGAATTCGAATCGACCGGCGCGGGAAAGGCGACTTTGAATTGGATCGTCACGCCGAAAATTTTGCGGCAGATCGAGTGAATTGCCGCGAGGCGTCTGAAGAAACTTGCCGAGGAGCATTTGTTGCGGCGGAGCCGCAGGAACACGGTGGCAGCCCCCGAATTTATTCGGGGGAAGAGCGCTTTAGCGCTCCGGAAAAAAGCCGCTTTATATCAAGGCGCTTTAGCGCTGGGCACTTCTTAGCGAGCCGGTCACGCGCAGGGTGTCAACAGACCCATCTGAAATTTGAAATTTCCTGTGCCTTTATTTTTGTAGGGGTGCCCGCCTGCTGCTCGACTTCTTCCGCATCTTCTTTAGCCGCTGACGTTCCGTTTTTCGCACTCACACACCTTCTGAATCCCGCCTCTACGAAGACTTAGGACGCTATTGATGTGAGTCTGGCGGCAGGGATCGTTTCTGCCGGTTGGATTACTACCGGGCAATCGCAGAGCGTCTCGAGCAGATGTTTTTTGCGCGCCAGCATAGCGGCCGAATCCACGTCGTGAACGTAGCCTGCGGCGCGGATAGTTAGAGTAGTGCGGTCGCGCTGCACACTCACGCTCTGAATGCGCCCGCGATGGTCGGAATCAAGGCCGTCGGCCAGACGAAGCGCCGCGGCTAACCACGCGACGCGCTCTTGTTCCGCGGGCTCGAGCGCAGCGTACTCTTTTTGTTCCAGACGAGGCTCGGCGCCGCGGTGGTAGCGCGCGATCAGAGCCGCGCTGAAGATTTCTTCCTCGCTCCAGCCCACGGGCGGCTTCAGCCGGCTGATCATTCGAAACGACCGCTTGTGATGGCCGGCATCCTTTTTCGCGCGGCCCACGTCGTGCAGCAGCGCAGCGGCTTGCAGGATGCTACGGGATTCGGCGTCGCGGAAAATGTGGTTCACCGAGTGCGCGCCCAACCCGTCGAACAGTTCCAATGCCAGCGCCGTCACTTTTCTCGAGTGATCGAAATTTGGATCGCGATAGGACGCCCACGTCGATAGCGTCGCGATGGCGGCTTCTTCGAGGCGCGGCCCCGCAGGCAGTCCGGCAAACCATTTAATCCAGACGGAATTCTGTCCCAATGTTTTTGCGCGATAGGCGGCGAGACGCTCAGCGCGCAATGCCTCGATGCGGGC
>Ga0209655_10000392_pt1 | contig 16613 bp, 14 predicted proteins | sample BogFormECP03_OM2_FD_188236 | JGI IMG/M metagenome (GOLD analysis project Ga0209655, IMG submission 188236) | Bog forest soil microbial communities from Calvert Island, British Columbia, Canada - ECP03_OM2 (SPAdes) (version 2) | ecosystem: Environmental > Aquatic > Freshwater > Wetlands > Bog ...
AACTCGCCCGAATTACCGCGATCAATTTCTCCGGGCTTATCGGCTTGGCCAAAATCTCGAAGCGATGTCCCTGCTGCCGCGCATTCTCGAGCAAATCGACAGTGGCCGCTTGTCCCGAAAACAAAATAATCTTGCAGTTCGGAACGAGCTCGCGGATCTTCATCCCAGTGTCGATTCCATTCAGGCCAGGCATGATTACGTCACTGAGCACGACATCGGGTACCACGGTCTTGGCTAGCTCGACCGCGGAATCACCATCCGTGACGGCGGTAGCCTCAAATCCTTCCTGATTCAAAATTTCCACCACGGTCTCGGCGATCACGGCTTCGTCATCCACCACGATGATTCTGATCTTCCGGTCTTCATCCACGCCCTCGCGCTTGTCCGGAGCGTGCGCAGCATTTCCGTCCATCCATTTCGGATCCCCGAACAACGGAATTACAACGCTACTCGGGTCCTGCCAGCCGGTCATCATGTGAGCTCCATACCGCGCCTGCCATTTGTGGAGGCGAGATTCTATGTCTTCGCAGGGTGTTCCGGCAAGAACACCGAAAAAGCCGTCCAAGTCTTGCCGGGCTCGACGCTGCTTCGCACTCGCAGTGAGCCGTGGTGCTTCGTCACCAACCCCAGCGTCAGCCAAAGTCCCAACCCCGTGCCTACATCTTTCTTCGTCGTATAAAACGGTTCGAAAATTTTCTTTCGATGCGCCGGAGCGATTCCCGTCCCGTTATCCATAAACGTGACGCGCACTCCAGCTCGGCCGGCCCATCCGTCTGCGCCGGCTTTCGATACCCGGATGGTCAGACATCCGTTCTCAGAAATTGCCTCGATTGCGTTGGCGATCAGATTGGCGAAAATTTGCCGGATCTCGCCGGGGTATCCTACGATTTTGATCTCGTTCCCGTAATCGGCTCGCAGGGTGATCTTCTTGAACGAAAGTTTTCTGCCATAGAGCCCCTGAACTTCTTCGAGGATCTGGGAAATATTGACTTCGGTCGGAGAGATGCTATCGCGATAAAAGCCCAGCGTATTCTTGGTGATTTGCGCGATGCGGTCGAGCTCCTCGTCCGCCAGCTTGAGGTATTTCTGAACATTGAGTGGCTGCTTGCGCGCCAGATAGACGAGGTTGGTAACCGCTTCCAATGGATTGTTGATCTCGTGGGCGATGCTGGCCGCCAGGCGCCCGGTGGCCGCCAGCTTTTCCGTTTGGCGCAACGCCTCCGCGGACCTCTGCTGCTCGGTGATGTCCGTATTGGTGCCGAACCAACGCACGATGCGCCCTTGCGCGTCGCGAACGGGCATGGCCAGCGTCAGAAACAAGCGATGTGCCCCATCCGCACCACGCAGCGGAAAAATCATCTCGAACGGCTCACCGCTGGCAATCGATTTGCGCCACCCGCTGATCACTTCGGGCAGCTTTTCGGGATCGTGTACCGATTGCCAGCCCCATCCAGCAACTTGCTCCGGCGTGGTTCCCGTGAATTCGAACCAGCGGTGGTTGTACCAGAAAAGGTCGCCGTTCGGTTCGGCCATCCAGGCGAGTTGCGGAATCGAGTCAGCCAACGTGCGGAATTGCCGCTCACTTTCCTGCAAAGCGGAATCCCGCCCTTGAATCTCGGCGAGCATTTCGTTAAACGCCGCGGTGAGAGCGGCCACTTCATCGTGATCTCCGTTGGCGACAGCGCGCAGCGCGAAGTTCTTATCGCGCGACACGATTCTCGCCATGTCAGCCAGCCGAAGAATCGGCTGCGAAATCACGCGCTGCGATAGCCGCGAAAGCACCAGCGCCCCAACCAGCGAAACCGCCAGAATCCCGAACAAGATAATCAGGTATCCTCTCAGGCGGTCACGGACGGCATCAAGGTCCGATCGGATATAGACGATTCCCACCGGCTTGCCTTGAAACTCTATGGTCTGCACCAGCGCGAATTCTCCGTGGTCGAACCACGAAAATTGCCTTCGCACCAGCGCCGTTGGCGGCAATACAAATGACGGTCGGGTTTGTCCGCGCCAGTAACCCGCGAAAAAGTCGCCTTTCGTTGTATAGATTCCCGCGTAAGTGACGTGCTTCGACACACGCAAAGCCGCCAGCGTGTTCTCCGCAGATTGGGGATCATTGAAAATCAGGGGCGTCACGGAGTTGGCCCCCACGATCTGCGCTTCCGTCGCGCGGCTTAGGATCACATTCGTGCGGTAAGCCATCAGCTCGTAGCCAAAGAACGCAATCGACGCGCAGAGAAGCGCGCCCCCGCTCACCAGCATATTCATGGCGGTGAGCTTCCTCGAAAGTGAATCGCGCACCTTCATCATTTTTTCACGTCTGCTCCGCCCGGCTCCTTCTTAATCTCCGTGGCGACTTTCAACAATTGAGAACTCAAGGTCAGTCCGGCTTTCTCGGCCGCCGCGAGATTTACCTCGAAGCGGACCTTGTTCTCCCGCAGCACAAATTGGATCATCCCGCCATTGCCGGCGAAGCCGGGCATATCGCTGACGGTCAGGACCGGGCCTTTTTCGAGCTCCGCCAAAATATCTTTGCCGTGGTTGGATTCCGACGAGCTGATGAAGAGAATCCGGCAATTCGTCGCCTCGCGAGCGCTCGAAACTCGCCGAGCCACGAGCTTCTGATTGTCGATGATGGCGCCCGCGACGGTGGTGTCAAGCGCCGCTCCGAAAGGATCGCGGCCCAGCACGCAGATTGCGAAGGAATTGCCCGTCTTCGCGCTCGCTGGCCACTCCACGAAGCGCCCGAAATTGTAGAGGTAAACAGCTTTTACCTGGTATTCCTCCGGTTTCGGCTGCTGCGCCATCGCAGGCGATGCGAATCCCGCGCACCGCGCCGCGCACGCGGCAAGGATCAGCGCGAGCCGCGCCAATCGGCGCTGCCGCCAGAGCGTTTGAGCCCGGCGCGCAATATGAAAGGGAGTGGAGCAGGAAACGCGCATCACAGTCTCAATTTTCCTTGCTTCTCCAAACCAACTTTCCGTAGAAACTTCTCTTGATGGCAACGTTCGGCCCGGGATCGCTGGCAAACTCCACATGCGAAGGCTGCAACAGGTTTCTGCCCACAACCGCCAATTCCCAGTGATGCGCAAAGTTCCAGGATATGCGCGCATCCGCGGTCGAATAGTCGGATATATGGATACCCGGCAACGCGCTCACATAGCGATACGCAAAATCGAAATTCACGCGCTTCGGCAGATCGAAGGACGTCTGCGCCAGCACCTGATGCTGCGGGCTCGTGCCCTCAATACTCGGCGCCGTGCCCACATCCAGGGACGTCGGGCTTTTCTTCAGGCTCATGCGCAAAAAGGAATACGATCCGCGAAGCCGCCAGAAACTCGTCGGCCTCCATTCCGGAGCAATCTCGCCGCCGGCCGTGGAACCATATAGTCCGTTTCGAAATTGCGCGGGAAGCAGAAGATGCGTCGGCGGAGGATCGTTCTCGACGTACGCCGGTCCGGTAATCTCTTCGCTGAAGAGATCGTGATATCGGTTGAAAAAGCCGGCGACATCCACGTAAACGTTGTGCCCCAGCAATCCGCGGTAACCCAACTCGTAGCCGTCCAGTTTTTCAGACTTGAAGCCTCCATTAGCGTTGAAACGCGCAAAGAAGGGCAATCCATTTGGCGCGATGCCAATAAATCCAGTAAGGAAAAAATCTTCCTCCACGCTCGCCGGCGTACGCACCGCTCGCGTAGCCGCCAACCATACCGTCTGCGTGTCCGTCGGCGTCCACAGCAGCCGGCCGCTTGGTTCAGGCTCGACGCCCGTGTAATTCGTCTTCAGAAGTTTCGTGCCGACTTCGAGACTCAAGCGCTTCGGCACCAGCGAAATATCATCCTGTATGAAAGCGGTATAGAGCTGGTCGGTTTGCGTGTCCGGATTGAAGAAAAGCCCGCTGATAACGGTCGGTTCATCGCCATGACTCGCACGCACTCCCAGACCCCAGGAAAAGTGATTGCGCGGTCCGATGAAAAATCGCTCGAGAAAATCGACATCAAAAGTATTGCGAATATCTTTGAAGTTCGGCTCGGTGCGGTTCGTCCGGTCGTAATACGCCTGCACTTGAATATCCGAGCCCTCACTAAACGTCCGGGTCCAGCGTCCCAAAATATTTCCGCCGGAAAGATCCTCGCCTCCCGTGCCGATTTGCGAATAAGGAGGCGCGTACGTAACGCTCGAGACGATTTCGCCCGCGCGCTCATCGTATAGATCGCCCTGCAGCGTGAACGAATCGCGCTGGCTCTTCGTCCAGTCCACGCGGAAGCCGCCTTGCGCCGCGCCCCAGCGATCGTAGTCGTTTCCGTCCGAATGATCTTCGGCCGCGCGGTTATAGCCTTTTGCGTAAACGCGATACGACAGGCCCTTCGAATTTGCTCCGCCATATCGCAGGCTCAGAAATCCCTGCTCCTCATCTCCGCCGCCGGTGCTGACCAGCATCCCCTGGGTATCCGAACTTTTCTTGGTGATGATGTTGATCACCCCATCCACGGCGTTCGGGCCCCACACCGTGCCGCCCGGCCCGCGGATCACTTCGATCCGGTCGATATCTTCCATCACCGTGTCTTGCACTTCCCAATAAGTGCCCGCGAGCAATGTGGTGTAAACACTCCGGCCATCAATCAGCACCAGCACCGAGCGCGAGAGCCGGCTGCCAAATCCGCGAATCCCGATGGACCACTTGTTGCCATCAATTCGCGCCACTTCCACTCCGGGCGCGAGCCGCAGCGCTTCCGGAATCGATGTCGCACCGGAGCGCCGAATATCATCCTGCGTGATCACGAAGATGGCCGCCGCGGTTTTCCACACTTGTTCCGGCGCCTTTGACACCGTGGTGACTTCCACGTCGCCCAATTGTTCCAGGCTGAGTTGTTTCAATTGATCGGAAGAAGTTTGGTTCGACTGAGGGTGTGCCGATGTTCCTGCCGCGCAGAGCAGCATGAGCAGCACAGAGATTCTGAGCAGCAGGTTCAACGCCGGGCAGGGCCGCATGCTCGCTTCTCCAGTAATTTCCAAAATGTAAGTTGAGCCTGCCACCCGCTTGAACGAATTAAAGCACGCCGCTTCTAAAGCCACTCAAATCCAAAACCAAATCGGGCGCCCGCCTAGCCAGGCCCGCCCCGGCTCAATTCGATCGCCGCTGTTCTAACAAGCCACTGATGGAGTTCAGTAGCTGCTCCGCTCGCGTGCTTCCTTTGATCACCCATTCGTCTACGAGCCCGGAGGCTTCGCCCGGCAAATCCAACATTCCCGAGAGCACGATGATGGGAACATTCGGATTGATCCGCTTCAGCTCCGACGCCACCTGCGTTCCTTTCATCCCGGACATCCAGTAGTCCAGAATCACTGCGTCAACTTTTTCAGATTGAAAGAGACGAATGCCTTCAAGTCCGGAGCGCGCCTCGATAACTCGATAGCCGGCCGATTCCAGCAACAGTCGCCGCGGCAGCAAGCCCGCCGTTTCGTCGTCAATGCACAAGATCGTGGCAGCCGCGCGCTCGGGCTCGTCCGCGATGGTTTCCGCGACCAGTTCCTCGGTAGCTTGTGTATCACCGTCGGCTTCCGTGCGCGATTCCTGCATCGCTGGAGCGAAAGGCAGCACCGCCAGGATTCGCGTTCCGTTTTCGTCCGACGAAACTTCCAGCCGCCCCCCAAATTGCCTAATTCTTTCGCGCATTCCCCGGAATCCCACTCCGGAGCTTTCTCCCGTCGCGATTCTGGCCTGCAAGTCGGGCGCCATTCCGCGGCCGTGGTCATTCACGGTCAGCGTGATCGCATCTGCAGAACGCTCCACCGCAACGAACGCCGACAGGCTGCCCGAATGGCGGTGTATATTCGTCAAACATTCCTGAACGATGCGGAAGAGCGACAGCGCAAAATCGCGCGGCAAGCCATTGCTGAAACCGGGAGACAATTGCAAATCCACGCTAATTTTGCTGCGCTCCGCAAATCCATCCACATACCAGCGCAGCGCGGAATCCAGTCCCACCTCATCCAGCAGCGGCGGATGCAGCAGATGCGACATGGTGCGAATTTCCTGTCCGGCATCCTCAATCAGTTTGAGGTTGGCTTCCACCGCCTTCAGCGCTTCCGGACCGAGCTTTGCCCTGTCGCCATCAATCAGCGAAATATTCATGCTCATGGCCGCAAGCAATTGCCCCACGCCATCATGCAATTCGCGCGCGATGCGCCGCCGCTCTTCATCTTGCGTTTGCAATAATTTTACCGAGAGCTCTCTGAGTTTCTCGGTGGCGCGCTCCAGCTGCTGCGTGCGTTCCGCAATACGCTCTTCCAGCGTCTGCATCAAAACCTTGCGCTTCGAGTCATCGCGAAAACAGACCACGATTCCCGCGACCTTTCCTTCCTGGTTCAGCGGCGACGCGCTATAGATCACCGGGAAGAAACTGCCATCTTTGCGGATAAAAACGTCTTCTTGATCTCGAAGCTCGATGCCTTTCTGGAACGCTTTCAGCGCGGGACATTCCGAAGCTGGAAAAGGCGTGCCATCCGGATGCATGTAATGCGTGATGTCATGCAGCCTTTTTCCCAGCAGTTCCGCCGAAGTCCATCCAAATATGGCCTCGGCCGCGGGATTCAAATACGTCATCAACCCCTCGGGATCGATGATGTATAAGCCTTCCGCCATGTTGTTCATGGCCGAGCGGAAACGCTCCTCACTCTCGCGCAGTGATTTCTCGAACTCTCCGCTGCGCTTCACGATTTCTTGCGGATCAAGATTCGCCTTCTGCCCTGCTGGCGCCTCCACCTTAACGAACGGCTCCTGATGCGAGACTTTTCCGATGGCTTCCAGCAGGTCCCGCGAAATGCTCGATTTCACTACATACCCGCGCGCCCCCGCGTTAAACGCCTGCCGCACCATCTCCGGCGCCGCATGCTGGCTCACGATTACGATTTCCGCTTTCGAATTCGAACCCTTGATCTCCCGCGTGGCCTCGATGCCGTTCATGTTGGGCATGCTGATATCCATGATCACCACGTCCGGGCGCAATTCTTTCGTTTTTTGCACAGCTTCGCGGCCATCTACAGCTTCGCCGCACACCATTAATCGCGGATCGCTCGCCAGCAGCGAGCAAATCCCTTTTCTCACCAGTTCGTGATCGTCAACCACCAGGATGCGCATCGCTGCCGCCTCACCTCGGGCATGGGCTTTCCCCGCGGTAATTCACTCACGATTTCGATTCGGACTAGACTCCCTCGGTCCAACTCGTGGGTTCACCTGTGAGTTTCTATCTATAACGCGCAATTATATTTACCCGCAAAAGCGCGCCTATACAGTAATCGCTGTAGAGCTCCCTTTCCGCCATCAGCGCCGGCCGCGGCAATCTCGCGGCCAAGCACCGGAAAGGCCAGCGCATAGCGCAGGAAGCGCCAGAAATTAAACGGGGATCACAATACAGATTACGAAGGAAATGCGGCGGGGAAACAAGAGCGCGGAGTGGAAACGAGCACGGGCTTGATTTAGCCTCTGCGATTGGCGCAGAGGAATTCGCGCTGCTCTATGGCGCGGTGTCTCCACCGCTGCCGATAGTCAACTTGGATCCCGTCTGGCGGCTCAAGATGATGTACCGGCCGGGAGCGCTCGCCGTGAACTCCTGCACGCACGCTTTGGCCTCCTCCAACGTCGCCGCCGATCCGCGCCACAGCACGCTGCCATCGGCTTCGTTCTGAAATATGTCGAATGGAGGCATCGCAACGTGTTCGTTATTTGGAAAGAAGCGTTCGCCCTTTAACTCGGTCCCGTTTGGTGCGTTTGCCTGTTCCAACTTTCCTCCTAGCCGCCTTCGGTACTTCAATCTGCATTTCGTCTTCAGGTTTCACCGCTGCAATTCTCAGCACGATTTCTAACGGTACCTGCGCAAAATGTGTTTGGGCCTTTAACAATTGACCCTCCTGACTGCCAGCCACACCGTAACAGGCGCGCGGTGATACGGGTGAACTCTTTAAGCCTGCCAGCTATCTTTTAGCGGGTTGGAAACCGGCGGGTTAGCGGTCGGGCAGTGTTACGTCACCCGGCGGACTGGAGGCGCAGTTCTTTTGCGGCTCGTTTTTTTCTCTTGCACGAATCGTTAGAATTACGTATGATTCGTTTGCGTTACGTTAGTTTAACGTTTAGCACAGGAGGCCAGCGTGGGCCGCACAGAGACCAAATCGAGCCCGATGCACTTTAAGACCATGGTGCAAACGGATGTTCCGCAGGGCCGCAATGGAAAACACAAGCTGATCGTCTCAACGATTCTGAAGGACCTCGATCGATTGAAGGAAGGAGCGGCCCTCAAGGTGCCCCTGGCGGAATTAGCGGAGAGCAAGGAAAAAGTCAGATCGGCGCTGAACCGCGCCACCAGAAAAACCGGCCGCCACGTAGCCACGGCCACGGACGCCAGCTTCCTATATATCTGGAACGTAAGCCACGAACCGGAGTAAATCGGACGCGGCGCTCTTATGCCGCCGGGCAGGCTTCCGGGCTGCCCTGTTGCGCGAGCGGGTTGATGTTTTGAGCCACGGCGCCGCAGGACTCCAGCGAATCGCGAAGCTCCCGGCGCGCGCGGCGCAGACGCGTTTTCACCGTGCTGATCGTCACACCCAGCGCCCTCGCCGTCTCTGCGGTCGAGAGTTCATCCACGGCGCGAAGAACAAACACATCACGATAAAGCGGCCGCAGGCCGGCGATCGCTTCGTTCAGCGCGCCGCGCAATTGGCCGCGCGCAAAACTCTGCTCCGGGTCGTCCGTGCGCCGGCGAATGTGCACTGGAATTTCAGTTCCAGCCTCGGTTTCAAGAAATTCGTCCAAAGCAACGCGCCGGTTGTCGTTGCGCTTGCGCAGATTCATCAGCCCTTCGTTGATGGCTATGCGCGAAATCCACGTCGTAAAACGCGAGCGGCCTTCGAACTGTTCCAGATGGCGATAGGCCTTCAGCAAAGTCTCCTGCCGCGCGTCTTCCGCATCGTGGTGGTTCCGGGTGATCCGCAACGCCAGGCGATATACCCGCTGATTGCAATTCTTGGCGAGATTTTCAAAATGCACCTCCGCGGCATCCTGCGGCTTCGCCTGCGGGAAACGTGCCGCGTCTCTCCGGCGCCTGAAGCTGCCCAGCCGTGCAGCGCTCCGCGCCCGAGTCTGTCTCGAATTCCACAAGCAGGCGGCAGCTTCACTCACCTTGCACCCCAATCCTGCGGCTGAGCCGCGAAGAGTCTTCGTGCCGGAACGCCTCGCACGAAGTTTCGAGTGCTAAGGAAACAACAAGAAGGCCTTTCCGGAAATACGGGGAAGCCTTGACCGCCCGGAAGATTACTCAGTAGCAAGAAATATCGCGGACGCATGGAGTACGCTTCATCGCACATTGGGCTTCACGGGCCCCGGAAAACAGCACCAACGCTGTGATCCCGAACTCCCTACACGGGTGAAGCATCTGCATTTGCATTGGTACAGACGTTTGCACTCGCATTTGCCGTTTCTTCCGTCTGAAATCTCAAATCTGGAATTTGAAATTTCCGATGACGTTGTCTTTGTGAGTGGATTTGCATACTGACTTATTTCCCGTAGGGGCGCCGCTTGCTGCGCCCGCCCGTGTAACGTGTGCGAAAACGCGGCTCATTATCCTCCGCGCAGCCCGCCACGCCGTTCTCCGCGTTCTGGACTCAGCACCCCTCCCGCCGTCCGGCGGGAAACAGGAGAGCCTGAGCAACTTCCCGTGAAACCAGCACGAGCAAATACTCATCAAACTCACTGACCCGCCATTCATGAGGACAAGAGATTCTGGAAAAATACAGTGATCGCTGTATAGGCTAGAAGCCTCGACCGCCATTATTGAATAGCTTTCGTCATAATTTATTACTCGACTGAAATCGGGAGGAACTGATGCGCATCCTCGTGGTGGATGACCATGATGTTGTAAGAAGGGGCCTTAGGTCGGTCCTGGAAGCTCATCAGGGCTGGCAAGTCTGTGCGGAGGCCGCCAACGGTCGTAATGCCGTAACACAAGCCGAGCAACTCAAGCCCGACGTGGTGGTGATGGATATCAGCATGCCGGACATGAATGGCCTCGAGGCGGCCCGCCAGATCAAGAAAATTCTCCCCAAGGCAGAAATCGTCATCCTCTCCGTCCATTTCTCCGATCAACTGGTCCGCGACATCGTGGATGCCGGTGCCAAGAGCTACATCCTCAAGTCCGACGCCGAGCGCGATCTGGTAATCGCCGTCGAAGCCGTAGCCAACCACCGTTCCTATTTCACCACCCAGGTTTCCGAAATGGTGATGGACGGGTTCCGTCGCCGCGACACGGCCCCCAGCCCGCAAACTCTCAAGCGCGAGCGGCTCACTTCTCGCGAGCGCGAAATCGTTCAGTTGCTAGCCGAAGGCCGCAGCAGCAAGCAGGTGGCCACCACTCTCGGAATAAGCACCAAGACCGCCGAAACGCATCGCGCCAACATCATGCGCAAACTGGAAATCCATTCAGTAAGCGATCTAGTGCGCTACGCAGTAAGAAACCAAATCATCGAAGCATAAGTACCGCCGGCGTCCCTGTTTACCCTGAGTAGTGCGAAGGGCCGGCTCTTTCGGCCGGTAAAGTCGGAGAGATCCCCACTTTCGGGCGGCGCGTTCAGTCAAACTCGGAGTACTCTAGAATCATCAGCAAGGAGCGCAAATGCCGTCCGACGGGTCTTCGTCCACAGCAGCAAATCGCCGGCCTCTGGGAGTCCTCTGGATCGTTTACGGAATCATCCGCCTGGTGATGAGCGTTGTACTCTTCGTGTTCACTCCGACCGCGACAGTAATGTTCGGCGCGTTACTCACCCGCGTAGCCGATCCCTTCACACTAATGAGCGAATTCCATATCTGGTACACGTGCGCAATAATTCTTTCAGTTCTCTGTGGAATTTTTGGATTGATCGCCGGCCTGGCGCTGCTCGGAAATGGCCGCCCCGCACGCACACTAGCGCTAATCGCAGCCGTCCTGTCGGTCTCCGAAATTCCCCTGGGCACGACGCTGGGAATCTACACGCTGGTAGTTCTTCTACCATCCCGCGAAGCCTAGTAGCGTCGGATGAGCCTAGGGTTCAGCCTCGATCTCTCCCCATCGCCTTCATCGCCGGAGCATCCTCGCCCAGCGCCGTGGCCAGCGCGATCAAATGGTCCTGCTCGTTCACCAGAATTCCGCGGATTAGCTCGGCCATCGAATACTCGCCCAGGTTTTCACACTGGCGCACTCGCTCACGGTAATTTCGAATAGTCTCTTGCTCGTTATTCAAATCGAAACGAAGCATGTCGCGAGCCTTCTCCGATGTGCGCACTTCCTTCGGCGTCACCACGGGCATTCCGCCCAGATAATCAATCTGCTTGGCGATGATCAGAGCGTGCGTCAATTCTTCCGCCGCGTGCTTCTCCAGTTCCGCGGCAATATTCATGTATTCCGCGCCCTTCAGCACTTGCGAATACACCACGTACGCGATGATGGCCTGATATTCGCGGCTCAAGTCTTCATTCAAAAGATCAATCAGGGCCTCGCGCGAAATCGGCCCTTCGCCGCCAGACTGCGTCGCAGCCTTCCCCGATGCAGCCTTATGCTTCGCTCGTTGCGTAGCCATCCTGTTCCTCCCAAGAAATAGCGTCCGATTACTTCTTCGTTGCCGGTGCCGCATTGCGCTTCAATTTATTCAAGTCGGGGACATGCGCGCAAAGCCCGCCCTTCGGCGTCACTTTGGCATAACCCCCCGCGAGTTGTTCCGCGTAATGATCGAGAGAAAAATCGAAGGGATCGGCAGGCTGCGAGTCTATCAGTTCGAGGTCCGTATCGACCATGGTCAGCTTCCCGAAGCGCACCGTGCCGCCTTTAAAAGCCAGGAAATTTCGCCCCCCGCATGTGCTAGTAATCTCGGCATGACCCGCGTCCTTGCTTCCCGAATCGAACTTCAGCTCAATGGCCCCGTTCTTCAATGCGATGGCCACCAGACGTCCATGTATTTGCGGCGGCGGCAGTATCGCCTCCGGATCGAGAATCAAGTCGTCCTTATCCACCGTCACGCCTTCCACTTTCTTCGTGCTCAGCAAATTGCTGGTCTCCACTCCCAAAAGGTCCATGAGACCCTTCACCGGAATTCCCACAGCCTTCACTTTCGCAGTGTGAACGCGCACCTGCCCGTCGGGAGTAACGCTGACCGTCCCGGCGCTCTCAAACGGCACGCCGCCTTTGCTCACCAGCAGTCCTTTTATAATTAATTGATCGCCTTTGATGCTGGCCGAAAGATTCTTCAGCGGCGCCCCGGGCTTCCCAAAAACGTAATCATTCAGATCGTTCGTGAGTGCCGCGGTTCCCAGAGTGATATTGGCCGTATCAACGTTGAACAACAGCGAATTCTTGTCGTCGAACACCGGGATTTGCCCCGGCTGCGCAGGAACCAAAGTCCCCGAAAGTGTGTCGATATGCACCACAATCCGGTCGGTGAGATGAAAATCCACATTCTTAATCGCGGCATGCACAGCACCGCTCGCGGCAGCGCCGCCGGATTCGCTCTGCTGCGCGGGCGCACCTGCTTGTCCGGCGCGCGAATCTGTAGCGAACTGGCTCACCATCAGAACCACAGAAAGTGCCAGAGCGGACAGATAGAACGAACGGGAATTCATAATTTTACGCACGAATGCCTGCGATCGTCATTTCAACCCTCCGTGACTTCGAACCGGCCGCTCATCTCGCACCGATAAACGCAAAACGGCCGAGCGCGCTTCGGTCTTCGCTCGGCCGCAACGGACCCGCGTCACACGAGCACGCAAGTCACCAAACGGTTTGATCCTCGCGCGGGCTCCCCCGCAATCATGAGCCTTAAAGCCGCTTGCCAATCGAGCCATTCTGAGAGTCGCTGCTACTGCCGCGCTCGCCGCTGCGCTCGACAGTCCGTCTCGGCTCGGCCTGCGTTCCAACTTGCGTCCCCAATTGGCTTTTCTCCGTCTGCGCCCCCAATTCGCGTTCGGCAGCGATCCAATCATCCACATCGTGCCCATCCTCGCCGCCTCGCTCCAGATAAAGCTCATAAGCGCGACGCTCAACTTCCGTCGTAGGCAGTTCGCGCGTTCCTCGCTCAGTCATAAACTCGGCCTCCCTGCCGCCTTTTAAGGCCAGCAATATCAATCTACAGACGCCCGCGGCGCCGCACCATGCAGGAATGTGTGTATTTTCTGTAACGGCCGAAGTTCACGTTGCATCCAACGCAATGTTGGTGCTCAAAGCTCACGGTGGCTCGCTCGGTATCATTCGCGTACCGGGACGAGCGATGTTCCATACCCAATTCTCCGTATAGCTCCGTCGCGCGTATTAACGCACTCTGTGCGCGTTCTTGTACGCCCACGGCAACCGGGCAATCAATCCGAAGAAATTGGTGCGTTTCAAAAGATCCGCGACGGGAGGGAAGTTATGAATCTAAAGCTAGCAATCGGCGCAGTGGCCCTGGCGGCCATGAGCCTCACGGCCGCACCCATCGTCGCTCACGCGCAAGACAATCCCGATGATTCCACGCAAATGGTCACCGGCTGTTTGAAAAAGGGAGCAGGCAACTCTTTCACGCTGACCGACGAGCAGGGCAAAATGTGGGTGCTCCACAGCCGCGCGGTGCAGCTCGGCCCGCACGTAGGCCACACCGTAAGCATCACCGGCACCATTCCACAAAAATCCAAGAATGTAAACAATCAGGAAGGCAACACTTCGCCGCAGAACAACCTGCGCGTAACGAATTTGAAGATGGTCAGCCAGACCTGCGAGAAGTAGCACGCCAGAAATTTCGGAACCGCGGCGCACCCCGCCGCGTAACAATGCCGGCTCGTGTAGGCCCGAACTTCAAGCTGTTCCGCAGTCAGCGTTCTAAGAATGCTGAAACGGACTGGAGCAAGGACCTACGCGAGCCAGGCGCCAATCCCACTGATCCCCGTAGCGCCGGCTGCCAGCCGGCGTTTTTGACTTTCCGCACGAAATGCCCGCGGCCTGCGGCGTCATGAACCCTTTCAATCCTTCTTCCACGTAAAAAACCCGTAAACCACCAATCCCAATCCGCTCAAAAAAAGCATCGGCGAAAGATACACAGTAATCACCGGATTGATCGGATAAGGAAGATTCATCGCGCTGTACCCGCCCGAAAAATAATGGATCACCCCGGCAAGCAGCATCGCCAGCATCCCGCGGCGAATCTCGCTGGGCCGTTCCGCCGCCGGCCGCACCGCCGCAGCGCGCACCTCGGGCAGCATCTCGCGGCAAGTAGGACACTGCGCGGAATCAACGGGCACAAGCCGTCCGCAATGCGCGCACTGACGCAAAGCCGAGCGATCCACCGCCAAGGAACCCCCCAAAATAAGAAAAATCGGAACCAGCCCGAGCTTACGGGCCAGCCTCCGGTGCGTCAATATGACTAGCGACAGAGAGTTAACACAACCCTTTTGGAAATGAACTTTTTCTCAGGGAATTACGTTACTCATGCCAAGATACGCAGGCACCGCAAGGAGGCCCAGCGATGAACTCGACTTGGCAAGACCTCCGCTACGCCGCAAGAAATCTCCGCAAGAGCCCGGGCTTCGCCATCATCGCGGTCGTAACGCTGGCCCTGGGAATCGGCGCCTCCACCGCAATTTTCAGCGTAATCGAAAATGTCCTAATCGAGCCCTTCCCCTATACCGACGCCTCGCGCCTGATGGCCATCGAAATCCACAACACCGACGAGCCCGGCCCCCACTACCGTGGCGGCTTCTTCGGCGCCGAGTGGCTCACCTACGTCTCGCAGAATCAAGTCTTCGACCGCGTGATCGGAAACGATGAACTCGATGTTCTCTACACCACCGCCGAAGGCACCGAGCGCCTTCACGGCAATCTGATCACCCCGGGCACCTTCGAATTTTTCGGCGTGCCGCCATTACTCGGACGCACCGCGCAACCGTCAGATTACGAACCAGGCGCGCCGCCAATCTTCGTCATGCGTTACAAAACGTGGGTCTCGCGTTTCGCAGCCGATCCCACGATCCTGAATAAATCCTTCATCCTGAACGGCACTCCGCGCACATTAATCGGCATCATGCCTCCGCGCTTCGCCTGGGGCGATGCCGACCTCTGGGTTCCCGGCAAGCCCACCCCCGCCGACGCGCAAGGTCCCCGCGAAACCCGCGATTATTGGTATATCCTCGGCCACCTCAAGCCGGGGCTCACCATTCCGCAAGCAGAAGCCGATATCACTGTAATCGCGCATCAATTAGCCGCCGTCTATCCGAAGGATTATCCGAAGCATTTCAGAATCGAACTCGAATCCCTCGCCGATCAAGTCGTCGGGCAATTCCGCGCCACTCTGTTCGTCGTGCTCGCTGCCGTGGGACTGCTCCTTCTAATTGCCTGCGGCAACGTGGCCAGCCTGCTGCTCGCCCGCGCCACCGCGCGCGAAAAAGAATTCGCCATTCGCGCCGCGTTAGGCGCGGGCCGCTGGCGAATCGTTCGCCAGCTACTGGTCGAAAGCCTGCTCTTGGCGATCGGCGGCGCAGCTCTAGGTGCCCTCTTCGCCTGGGCCGGCCTCCGCTCCCTCGTCGCCGCGATCCCGCCAGACATAATCCCAGCCGAAGCCGTAATTCGCCTGAACGCCACAGTCCTGCTCTTCACTCTAGGAGTAGCCGCAATCACCTCTCTAGTATTCGGCCTGGCACCAGCACTACAAGCCACCCGCCGCGATCTAAACGACCAATTGCGCGACACCGGCAAAGGCGTAGGCGGCGCCTCGCGCCACAGCCGCATGCGCGACGCCGTAGTAGTCCTCGAAGTCGCCCTCTCGCTAACCCTGTTAGTAGCCGCAGGCCTGCTCATGCGCAGCTTCGTAGCCCTCCGGGAAGTCCATCTCGGCTTCCAGCCCGATCACGTTTTCGTCGCCAGAATTCCTTTTCCCGTCGAGCGCTACAAGACCGCATCGCAGCTCAGCTCCTTCTTCCGCCCGTTCCTGGTGCGCCTCAAAAACTTGCCCGGCGTGCTCGACGCGGCCGAAACCACCGAGCTGCCGCCATACGGCGGCGACCGCGCCGATATCGAAATTTCCGGCAAGACTCACACCGATCAGTGGAGGGCGACTTACGCGCTTTGCAGCGAGGGCTATTTTTCAACGTTGAAGATTCCGCTAATGAATGGACGAACGTTCACGGAAGCGGAGGTGAGTTCCGCCAGAAAATTGATCGTCATAAATGAAGCGTTCGCCCGCAAATACTTCCCCAGCGATAATCCCATCGGACAGCACGTCCACATCGCGCAAATGGAATCCTTGCCCGATCCCGTGCAAGACGCCTGGTTCGAAATCATCGGCGTCGTCGGCGACATAAAAAATGAAGGCCTACGAGATCCCATCTCCCCGGAAATGTGGGTGCCGTCCACTCTAAGCGGCTATCCATTCCGCGGAATTGTCATTCGCACCGCCAAGGATCCCTTGGCAATGACCAACGTGGTCCCCCGCGAAATCTGGGCCACTGATCGTGGCGTGGCGATCACTCTCACCGGCTCGCTCGAAGGTTTCATGAACCAATTCAGTTACGCAGGCCCGCGCTTCGGCTTCCTCCTAATGACCATCTTCGCCGCCATCGGCCTGGTTCTGGT
>Ga0209655_10000393_pt1 | contig 16606 bp, 11 predicted proteins | sample BogFormECP03_OM2_FD_188236 | JGI IMG/M metagenome (GOLD analysis project Ga0209655, IMG submission 188236) | Bog forest soil microbial communities from Calvert Island, British Columbia, Canada - ECP03_OM2 (SPAdes) (version 2) | ecosystem: Environmental > Aquatic > Freshwater > Wetlands > Bog ...
CGAGTCACTCAAAGAATTCAACCTGCGCCACGGCGGAAAATTGCTTTCCCGCAACACGGTGTTCATAATTCTCAGTGATGGCTGGGATACAGGAGAGCCCGCGACGCTGGCCGCCGAACTTCGTAAAATCAGGCGCCGCGTGCAAAAGCTGATATGGCTGAATCCGCTCCTGGGCCTGGAAGAATATGCCCCGGTCACGCGGGGCATGAGCGCCGCGCTGCCTTACGTCAACGTATTTGCCGCGGCGCACAATTTGCAGAGCCTGCTGGCTCTGGAACGCTATCTGTAGCGCCCGGGAAGGTGATGCGAAATGTTTGATCAATTCCTCAGCAAAGCCGAGGAGCTGCTGGCGAAAGACCAGCCGTTCGCGGTCGCCGTGGTGGTGCGCTACCAGGCGCCCATCTCTGGAAAACCCGGAAACAAAGCGATCATCTTCCCCGACGGCAAAATGTGGGGCTGGATTGGCGGCGGTTGCGCCCAGCCCGTGGTGGTGAAAGAAGCCCTGAAGGCGCTGGCAGACGGTCAACCTCGGCTGATTCGCATCAGTCCTTCCTCGTCTCCGGAGGAGGGCATCGTGGATTACGCCATGACCTGCCACAGCGGCGGCACGCTGGACATTTTCATCGAGCCGGTCTTGCCTAAACCGCACATATTGATTCTGGGCCGCTCTCCCGTTGCTGTGGCCTTGGCAAAACTTGCCTCCACGACGAACTACGCAGTGTCTGTCGCCGCTCCCAGCGTGGAGCGAGAGTATTTTCCCGATGCCGGCCTCGTGCAATCCGACCTGGATTTGAGCCAACTGAAGATCACGCAGCAGACTTTCATTGTGGTTTCCACGCAAGGAGAGTGCGACGAAGAAGCGCTGGAAAAAGCGCTCGGGACCAGTGCCGCGTACGTAGCGTTCGTAGCCAGCAAAGCAAAGGCAGGCAAAGTTCTGGAATACTTGCGAGGTCAAGGAGTGGCGGACCCGAGGCTGAGTCAGGTCCGTTCGCCGGCCGGGCTCGACATCCGCGCAGCCTCCCCCGAGGAAATCGCGGTCAGCATTCTTGCCGAGATCATTCAGGTGCATGGAACGAAAGCCGCAGCACCGAAAGCCAAGGCGGTCTTGCCGGTGTTGAGCCAAGAAGCCAAAGATCCGATTTGCGGAATGTCCGTGGATGTAGCCTCCGCAAAGCACAAATCGGAGTTCCGCGGAAGTTCGTTCTACTTCTGCTGCGCCGGCTGCAAGCAGAAATTCGATAAACAGCCCGACAACTACGCGGTGGCGATCGCAGGGTGACGGAATCAACCAGGCGCTTTTCCCGCTGAATGTCGAATTATCGGATGCCCAGAATCGTGAGTGGTCTCAATGGGTCGACGCAGCACTAAACTCGAATCCACCTCACATTGAAAACAAAAGCTAAAATCGCTCGCTAGGGTTAGACCGGCCGGAACGCTGCCCTGGCTAGGTTTTGACCGAATACAGCCGAACAGATGGTTCTCCTGCGGAAGCAATGTCGAATCAACGCACTGGATGGTGTTGCATCGACCGGTTGAGCTGGCAGCCGTAAGCGGACAAATGACGGTCGCGGCTTTTTTTTGCTCAGGGGGCGGGCGCCCTGGACAACGCGTGATTTTCTGCTGACTAAGCTCCGAGCACCGCCGGCAAAGTTGCTCTTCGCTTACCTGCGTGCAGCCCGCAACCATCCGTAGCAGCCGCTCCGTCTAAGTTTTCTTCTTCTCATGTGGCCAATCGCGTCAGTCCGGCCGGACTTGTTCGAGACTTCTTACCGTGGGCAATCCGGAATCAAGACGTAGCGTCCATTTCGATAGTCGGCGTCATAAGCCACGCTGTCTTCGCCCATCGGCCTGTCCAAAGCAGTCCCAGGACTGTTCGCCCAAGACACGGCAGGACAGCGAGCGGTGAAGAACGTAACATTTTCGCTCTGCACATCCTCCTGTACCAAGGTCTTTACCTTGTGGCCGCGGAATCCTCTGTAAGAGAACGCGATGCGAGAGACAAAACCCCAAAAGCAGCGGCCGGAAAACTACCAAAACGGGCGGGAGCGACCCCACTTTTTCGGCTTTCAGCCGCCCAAAAAGTTCGTGGGGTCGCTCCCGCCCTCTGCAACAGGACGCGACAGCCGAACTGTCGCGTTCACAGGCGACAGTGCCGAACAGTAGTAAGGCGCACATAGCGATGGGATCGCTCCAGAGCTCGCAGTCCTCTGGGCGAAATTATTTTTGTCTCTCAGCGACACAAATTTCTTTCCAAACACTGAATAGGTAAGTAGAGGACGAGATCTTGCCTCAGTCTCTTTCTACGCGGAAGCCGTCATGGAGCCCGGGTTGTCAACCATCAACCAATCCCCGGTGGTCGCCTGCCGGCTGGTGTGGGGTCTGATGGCCTCGCCCTAGCCCATCAGTGAGGCAGCCCCACTTCCAGCCTTCGAATTCCTGTCAATCGAAGGAATCGTGGGGTCTGGTTGGTTAGCACATGTGAACGAGAGTGCCGACGACAGGTGGACTTTCGCAGAGCCTTCAAGGGCGTATGGAGAAGAGATGTGGCAATCCTAAAATCACCGCCAAGGCCACCGAAAAATGAAACGCTACAAATTCGTGTCGAGGAGCAAATCAAAGCGAAGCTCAACAAGTACGCCGAGTTCATCGATTCCTCGGAATCATATGTAGTGAGCGAGGCCCTCAAGCTCCTGTTTCGAAAAGATGCGGAATTCAAGATTTGGTTTGAGGAACAACCTCGGAATAGCCTTCAGCCGCAAAACGGAGGACGCTCTGTTTTCGAGACAGCCAGCAAGGCATGAAACCCATCAGCGCCCAGTTCGATAATGCAGCAACAAACGCGGCCACAGGCGGGAAAAGAGGGCAAGAACATCGCTTTCTCACTGTCGACAACGTGGCCGCAATGTTGCCCGTAGTCGGCTTCCGCGAACGATTGCGCATAAACTGTATAGACCAGCCAACGGGATTGTGCTTGGAGATCTGTTATCGGTTTCATCAGCGAGAAATCATTGGTTCGGAAGAAGCTCATCAGTGAGGCGCCCATTGACTCGAATTCGCCGCGAACGCTCCGACTTTACGCGTCGCGCGCGACAACTGGGTCCGAGTGTTTTGGTTCGAACTTTGCCTGCTTCCCATTCTCAAGATTCTTCTGATAATGTTGCAACCGCACAGGATCAACGGGCCACGGAAGGAGCGTGGTCCATGGCAAGAAGGAGATGGCAAGAAGGAACCGTTTATTTAAGACGATGCAGGACTCTGCCGGATGCTTGTTGGGGCCGTTACTTCGAACCTATTGAAACTGAGGCTGGTGCGATGCGTATTCAACGCAACCTGCGTCTTGGCGAAGCGCGGCAGCTCACGAAACCTCTGGCGAAAAGGGCACTCAGGGAACTCGTGGATAGAGCCAACAACTACGAACCTGTAGCGTTGCGATCGCGGACGATTGGTAAGTCTGCTACTCCGTTTTCCGTGTTTGCGGCACATTGGCAGGATGATGTTCTGATACACAAAAAGACGTCAACTGCTGCTACGGTGCGAGGCCACATTAACGACTTGCTCACCCCAGTTTTTGGAAAGGTGCCGATGGGCGATCTTGATTCAGAACGTGTCCAAATGTTTCTGAACGGTCTAACGGGTCACTCAAGCCCGAAGACGGTTAAGAATGTCTGGATTACGATTCGAATTATGTGGAATTCGGCGTTGGCTTGGAAATACGTGGTCGGCGAATTGCACGTTGACCTTCCTAAATCTCGACGGCTTCGAATGCGTTGCGACACTGTCGAGGAAGTGAAGCGTATGCTCGCCAATGCACATGGTGCAGATCAAGCGTTCTTCTGGCTCGCAGCAGAGACCGGGCTACGTGCGGGGGATCTCATTGCGCTTCGCGTCGGCGACGTTGACCTTAAGAGCCTGTCTCTTGAGGTCAGCAAGGCAATTTGGAACGGAGAAGAGCACAACCCGAAAACAGAAGCGGGACATAGAAACATCGGCATCTCATCCCGCCTCAGTGCTCATCTTGCGGCGTACATTGCTGACCGCAAGGAAGGGTTCCTGTTCCGAACCGCTGCCGGCAATCCCTGGGACGCTAGCAATGTGCTCGAACGCAAGCTCGACACTCTGCTAGAGCGCGTGAATATTCCGAAGATTGACCCAACGCTGTTGGTAAAGATAGTCGGGAAAGACAGAATCGCTGATCAAGCGACTCGTAGCGAGAAGCGTGCGGCATCACTAGGACTGCATTCTTTTCGCCATACGAACGCGACCGCAATGGATTCCCTGGGTATCCCACAACAGCTCCGCAAGCTGCGCCTTGGTCATAGCGGGAACGGTGTGACGGAGACCTACACGCATACGTTCACGAGAGATGAGCGGGATGCAGCAAAGAAGTTGGGCGAATTGTTCGGTGTAGGATGGCCGGGGAAAGTCGAGACGAAAGTAATTTCTTTCCCAAGTCTTTCCCAAACGAAAAAAAGGCTTCCCGATGAAGTCCGAGAAGCCTTTGTGAATCAGCAGGATTGGTTGCGGGGGTTGGATTTGAACCAACGACCTCCGGGTTATGAGCCCGACGAGCTACCAGGCTGCTCCACCCCGCGCATTGATATTACGCGACTCGCCTTTCTTCTGCAACCGCACCCGCGTCAGCTGCCCGATCCGTGCCGCCGATGTGTTCGCGCGGGGCGTCCTCAGTCTCGGTGGGAATCGGAATGTTTCTGATTGCGTTCAGCGTCTTCGAGGTCTGAACCTTGCCGCGCCACACGGCAAAGACCAGTGTTCCGTCTGGGTCCTTACTTCGTTTTCAGACAACCGCCGGCTTGCGTGATAACATCCTCAAACTTTGAGGCGGAATAACACTCTCTTATCCGTGCTGGTGCTGTGTGGCATCAATTTATTGAACTTCTACGATCGGCAAGTTCCGGGGGCGCTGGTGGAGCCGATGCGCAAAGAGTTCCACCTATCCGATACCCAGATCGGGCTGCTCGGTAGCGTGTTCATCTGGGTTTATGCCCTGGCTGGCTTACCCCTGGGCCGGATCGTTGATGTTTGGAGCCGTAAGAAACTGCTCGCTATCGGAGTCACCGTATGGTCAGCGCTCACGGCCGCATCCGGCTTGGCCACTAGCTTTTCTTTCTTATTGGTCACGCGGCTCGGTGTCGGCGTTGGTGAGGCAGTCTGTGCGCCGGCGGGGACCAGTTGGATCGGCGACCTGTTCGCGGTGAAGCGTCGCGCGCGTATTCTGTCGCTGTTCATGCTGGGCGTGCCGGTCGGTGGGGCGCTGAGCTTCTTGGTGTGCGGCCCGATCGCGCAGGTGTGGGGCTGGCGGACAGCGATGGTCAGCGCGGCGGCGCCCGCAATCCTCCTTGTGCCTCTGTTGCTCCTGGTGCAGGAACCGGCCCGCGGTGCATCGGAGGAGGCCTTCGCCGTCGAGAGTAAGCGATCGTTAGCGGCCCTGCTGCGCGTCTCCACCTTGTGGTGGATCATCTTGTCGGGCGCACTGCTCAACTTCAACTTGTACGCTCTGGGAACCTTTCTGCCGGCCTTCATGACGCGGGTGCACGGATACTCCGTCGCCCACGCCGGCGTGACCAGCGGAATTGTGTACCTCATTGGGGGCGTCTTCGGAGGCCTGCTGGGCGGCCACCTCGGTGATCGGGTCTCGAGCAATGCACGCAACGCCCGTCTGTGGATGGCCGCCATAATTGCACTGCTCAGCGCTCCCATCATGTTTTACGGGATCAGGCAGCCGGCGGGCTTCGCACCCAGGGCCCTCGTAGCCATCGCAATTGGTTACGCGGCGTTCAATACTTACTTCGCATTTGTTTACTCGTCGATTCAGGACATCGTACCGCCCGACCAACGTGGCTTCGCGATGTCGTTCTACTTCATGGCTATGTATCTGTGCGGTGCGTCGTTCGGTCCGCTGCTTACGGGACGCCTCAGCGATCTCCTGGCCCGGCGCGCGATGCATGCGGCCGGTGCGGTTAGCCTGGAGGCATTCCGCGCCGTTGGTCTGCAGCGGGCCATGGTCATCATGCCGATTCTGTCGGTGCTGTTGGCGATCGTTCTCTATTTGGGCTCGCGCACGATGACCCAGGACGTCGCGCGACGGGACGCGAGGCTGCAGGATCGTCAAAGCGGCGTCAGCGTCGTCCAGAATTGATGAGCCGGTGGCGTTTGGCGCGTTATGAGCCCGACGAGCTAGCAGACTGCTCCAGCCCGCGTATTCATATCACGCAACTTGTCGCTCTTCTGCGACGCAGCCACCAGCAGGTGCCCGATTAATTCCCAGAATCCTGGCACGCTGACGCTCAAGCTTCCCCATGTGTTCAGCCGCTAGGCGCGCGGAGATCGCTATTGGTAGTTTTGCCAGTTCACACAATCTGCCTTCGGTTATTAAACTGCGAAAGGCCCCACGTTCGCGTGTCACTTCAACACATCGGGGCTGCCACAGGCCCATGCAGCTTGCGTAGAGCGGCCGGTTCTTTGTTATGCGCGGCAGCGGGCTTGAAACCAGAGGCTCTTGCTAAGGAGAACGAGATGCAACGCGTTGAAAAGATGATACTAGTGCTGTTGTGGGTAGCATCGACGGCAGGAGTCTGCATTGCGCAAAGCCAGCAATCAGAGCCAGCGGAGCCTTCGGAAAATGTGATCAGCGGTAACGTCGCTGCGATCGGCTATCCGGTCGGTGGTGGTGGCACCAAAGTCACCATGGTGGCAACGCAGGCTGCATCCCAGGCCAGCGGCGAAGCCAGGGTGGAGGCCAAGAAAGGCGGCACAGAAGTCTCCTTGAAAGTGGCGGGATTGCCGCAACCCACCGTGCTGGGCGCCGAGTTTCTCACCTATGTGTTGTGGACCGTCACTCCCGATGGAACCACCACCAATCTTGGGGAGGTTCCCATAGATAAAACGGGTCAAGGCAAACTGGATGTGACTGCGCAATCGCAGACCTTTGCGTTAATCGTTACGGCGGAGCCGTATTATGCAGTTCATATCCCCAGCGAACTCGTCGTTCTGGTCAACGAAACCCGCAAAAATACCAAGGGAAAAATCTATCCCAACAACAGTTACAAGCTGATGAGGCGCAGCGAGTACACCAAGCAAGGAAATCCTCTGGCCTTAACGCCGGACTTGAAGAAAATCCCGCTCGATATGTACGAAGCGCGCAATGCCGTGGAAATCGCGAAGTCACGCGGCGCCGAGCAGTATGCCCCGGAAATCTTCTCCAAAGCACAATCCAGTTTGCAGATGGCTGAAAACGCCCTTACCCAGGACTCCGGCAAGAATCAGGTGATCTCCGCGGCGCGGCAGACCATCCAGTTTGCCGAGGACGCCCGATCCCTGGCAGTACGGCGGGAGACAGCGCAACGCATTCAGCAAGAAAAGGAAGCTGCTGCTGCGGCCGCCGCGGCACAGGCAAAGGCAGCAGCGGACGCGCAAGCGGCCGCGGAAGCGCGGCGCCAGGCAGAATTGACGGCAGCAAGAGAAGGCCAAATGAAGGCAGAGGCTGCGGCCGAGGCGGCTCAAGCTTCAGCCCAACAAGCGGCATTGCAAGCTAAGGAACAAGCGGCGAAGGACGAAGCGGCGCGCGCCCGTGCGGCAACAGAAGCCTTGCGTGCCGAGCTCCTGCGTCAACTCAACGATGTGCTGCAGACCACGGATTCGCCGCGCGGCCTCGTAGTAAACATGGCCGACGTATTGTTCGAGACCGGAAAGTACGCATTGAGCAGCGACGCACAGCTGAAGCTAGCGAAGCTTTCCGGGATCATTCAAGCGCATCCAGGATTGAACCTGGCGATCGAGGGTTATACGGACACTACCGGGACGGCCGACTTCAATATGACGCTTTCCCAGCAGCGAGCCGACACGGTTCGGACATTCCTGATCACTCAGGGATTGTCACCCGACACCATTACCGCAAAAGGATTGGGTGAATCCAACCCAATCGCCGACAACAGCACGCCCGCCGGACGGAAGCTCAACCGGCGTGTGGAAATAATTGTCAGCGGTTCAGTGATCGGCGTCCAGATTAGTAATTGATTAGCAATTGAAAGCTGTCAGGCCAACTACCACCAGGGGCGGCAAACTTGCGCTTCGCTGCCTCGGCGGCTCGACGCAGTTGCAAGGAGAAAAACCATGGGATTCATCGCTTGGATCATTGTCGGATTGATCGCAGGTTGGCTCGCCGGCCAGGTTATGAAAGGCGGCGGCTACGGTGTGCTCGTGGACATCATCCTCGGCATCCTCGGCGGATTAGTCGGAGGCTGGGTTTTCGGGGCGCTGGGCATCTGGCCCGGTGGCGGGATGATTGGTTCGATCATCGTGGCGTTTGTTGGCGCGGTGATTCTCGTCGGGATTACTCGCCTCATAAAAAGAGCCTGAAACAGGATTCTGACAAATTGGAAGTCGCGCTGCGATCGGCAACGGTCGTCCGGGCAGCGCGATTCCTTTCTACGTATCAGCCCTGCGTCTCCGCAGCGCTACCAACGACTGAATCCCTGCAGATTTATCACCGCAGTAGCACGGAACTCTTCGTGAGGAAAGTCAAACAGCCGCAACTTACCAAGAACTATATGGCGTGCTTTCGAACGGCGAGACTTTGTCTGACGCGGAGTTCACATCACTAATTCCGTAGCAACTCTGCTCCGGACTCAGCGCGATATCGTCGGACTTCGTTGCCCAGTCGGCGGCGCCGGTCATGGGATCTTTGGGCACGGTCCGCAAATAATTATTGCTCACCAGATCGTCCAACGAAGACGGGCCGCATTCCTTGTCGCGCGTGTAATCCTGAACGGATTGGCGCAGCACCTTCAAATCGGAACGCAAGGTCGCCTCGCGCGCCCGCACTTCCATCTGCTCGAATTTTGCCGTGGCGATCGTCATCAAAATTACGATGATCGCCATCACCACCATCAGTTCCAGCAACGTGAAACCGCGCTGCGTCATTCCGCGCGGCTCCCGTATCCTGCTGGCGTTAATTCGTTCGCGCATCATTTTCTCGGCCGCCATCGCAATGGAATCTACCAATCTGAATATTTCGACCCATCCATCGCTGTTCCCGATGATTTCGAATACACGTCGAACACGTCCTGCCCGCCCCACGAAGTCGAATCCGTGTCGTCCTGCACCGAACGCAATCCCCAATCCTTGCTCTTGGTCATCGGGTCCATCGGTATTTCGCGCAAGAACCGGATCCGTTTGTCCGCTGCCGTCCCGGTTAGCGGAGTCGGCTTAACTAGCGCGTCCAGGCTCTCGGGATATCCTTCCGTCCCGGCCTTCACCTGAATTTGCCCTTTGTCCGACGCATCCTTGTAACGATCAATCGCGTCGCGCACCTGCCGCAGATCCCAGCGCAGTTCCTCTTCTCTCCTCCACCTGATCGTATTCCGCGCGATTGGAATGGACGCCGTCGCCAAAATCAGCAGAATCGCGCAGGCCACTACCAACTCCAGCAGCGACACTCCAGCCGCGCCACCGCGTCTGCTCCGGCTCAAAGAAAAAGACAGGGCGGGGAATCGCCGGCAGGCAAAAAGGGAATTCGATTGGGAACGATTCCAGTTCATCATGCCTCACTGCACCTGGATCGTGGCTTCTCCGGAAACCATCGGAATCGTCTGCTGCTGCGAATCATGCGCGTTCACTTGCAGAATTTGCAGCCGCGCGGTTCCGTGGCCCAGGGCGCGCACTACAAATCCAAATACCGTGCCAGTCCCGTTGACACCTGGCGTGTTCGGCTGCCGCGTCGCGGAAACGATCACCTGCCCCTGCTGTTGATCAATTCTCTGTACCACGGCCACCTGCTGCGATCCTCCCGACAAAAATCCGCCGTCCCGCACCTCTTCCACGCGTACCACCGCCGGATCGTAATGAATCATCAGCGGAATCGAATACAGATCGTGCACGTTGGAAACCGCCAGGCCCAGCGTCGTCGTGTCGCCAGCCTTCAAGACCACCGTCGCTGGCTCGAAATGCAGTTGCGCCGCCGCGGGCGCACCCTGCGCCGGAGCGGGCTGCCCCATCGAAGTCGGGGTCACACCCGGCGCCGGCGGAGCAATTCCAGAATTCGGGCGCGCAGCCGGAGCCTCCGGAGCGGGAGCCGGCGCCGCAGGCGCAGCTTCCTCCTCCCCGCGATACACCCGCACGTTCGAATCCGTGCCCGCCGCCATGGATTGCAAATTCGCGGCGGTAAACGAGGGTAGGCGCAGGACGTGCGGCGTCAGCACGATGAGCGTCTCATCTTCCTCGACCTCATGACTGTTGTCGGAGAACAGATAACGCATCAACGGCACTTCACCAAGACCCGGAATGCCATTCACGTTATCTGTGACGGTGCGCTCAATTAGTCCGCCCAGGATGCTGATCTCACCTTCCTTGAGCCGGACGTCATGCTCCACCTTCTTTTGGCCAATTACGGGCTGGTTAATGCCCCCGATATTGCTCGTGCCGGTAATTTGCGATACATCCACGGTTAGCTTCATGCTGATGTCGCCGTCTGGATGCACACGCGGCGTCACTTCCACATTCACACCCACGTCAATGTATTGGAATTGGGTGTTCACCAGGGGATTGACGACGCCGGAGCTGCCGGTAACGCCCACTCCGACGCCCGCCTGAAAGCTGCCCGTCGCAACCGGAACTTTTGAGCCAATCTTGAGCGTGGCCTTTTGTCCATCTGTCACGCGCAATTCAGGATCCTGCAGAATTTTCGTGCGGTCGTCGGTCAGGATGGCAGTCGCCGTGGCACCCGGCAGCGTCAGACTGAAATCCGACGTTCCCAGGTTCTTCAGCTGTTGCAGTATGACCTGCGGCGGGCTTGTGGTCGTGGTAGTGGTGGAGGTTGAGGTGCTGCTACTGCAACCGGAGCTGGTGGGCTGCAACGAGCAACGCGGAGTGAACGCCAGTGAAACGGTCTGCCCCGGCAAAATCCCCAGATCCCGCAAGCGGTCCATGCTGGCGGTCATTACTTGAACGTGAATTAGGACTTCTGGTTTAGCCTTGTCAATGTCCCGAATGATTTTCGCGGCCAGCAGCAGCTTGTCCGGCGTGTCGCGGATCACAATGGCATTCTGCGCGTTCACTTGCTGCAGACGGTGCAGGTCCAGCAATACGCGCAGCCCGTTCACCACTTCGGTTAGGTCCTGCGGGGTCAGTGTGTTCGAGAGATAAAACGTCTGTACCGCTTCATCTTCCAAGTCCTTGCGTTTCTGCGGCTGATCTTGCGCGACGAATATGATGTTGGAGGTGATCGGCTTCCAGAACGCCTTGCTTTCCAGTGACACTGCGTCCAGCGCCTGTTCCAGCGTGACGCTTGGAAAATCCACCGTGATTCGACGCGAGGTGAAGTCCGGATCAAAGATAACGCTGAGACCCGCGAGTTTGGCGATTGTCTCGTAAACCACCCGCGCGTCGTTCGTCATCTTCAGGCCGTTAATCGGGTCGCGCGAAAGTGGTTTCAATTCCGGCGGCTGAGTGAGAATCTGCTCATCCGGCTGCGTTGCGGGATTCAAAGCTTTCGGCCCTTGGCCGTTCTGCGCCGCGATCAGTTCCAGGGAGCGCTTCACACCTTGGTCCGCGGCCGCATTTGAAGGATCGATCAGTTTGGCCTTCTGGAATTCACCCAGCGCCAGTTGCAGGTCGCCGTTCTTAAGCGCTTTCAGGCCTTGTTGCACATGAAATTGCCCGGCATCGTAACGTGCCTGGGAGGCATAGAGCTTGTATTCGGCGTTCGTAGGGTCGGAGCGGGCAGCGCGTTCATAGTGCACCAGGGCAGTGTCGTAATCCTGCATGGCGGAGGCCTTTTTGCCCTCCGCATAGTCCTGATTTCCCTTAGGGCACCCACCCAAAAACAGGGCAGCGACCATCAAAAATGACAAATATGCGCAACGACGCAAAAGTACTCCTCCAACGGGTGGGCTCTTTCCTTTCGAGTCTAGCACCCGTCATGGGATGCAGCAAGGAATCCCCAAAGTTGTGTTAGACGTATGAATAATAGAAGCGCCTCAGCGGCCTGAGATGAAAATTCCGTAAATTCCTATGCTGCAACGCGGAAATCCGTAGCCATCTGTCACTTGCGGCGGCTCGCCCCCGGCGGCTATGATAGTTCTGCCGTGAAATCCAAGCCTGATAAATCTCAACACGAAGGCGTCAAGATTGTTGCGCAGAACCGCCAGGCTTCCTACAACTACCATCTGTTGGACAGCCTGGAAGCCGGCATGGTCCTGGTCGGCACCGAAGTCAAAACTCTGCGCGAAGGGAAGGGCACTCTCCGCGAGGCCTACGCCGAAATTCGCTTTGGCGAAGCTTGGCTGGTAAACTGCCATATTCCGGAATATCTTGCCGGAGGTTACCGCAACCACGATCCGCTTCGAAAACGGAAGCTGCTGCTCAACCGCCGTGAGATTGATCGGTTGCTAGTCCAGACCCAGCAGAAGGGCATGACCATCGTCCCCACGAAAATTTATTTCCGGGACGGCATCGCCAAATGTGAATTGGCCGTGGCGCAAGGCAAGAAATTCCACGACCGCCGCGAATCCGAAAAACAAAAAGAAGCTAAACGCGAAGCCAGCGAAGCGATGTATCGCTCGCGCCGGCGCTAAAGTGAAAGGGAGACATGCAGATCCAACTCGAGAACCAGCCGTACTCTTCGATTCAGGCCGACGCGCTCGTCACTTACATTTTCGACAAAGAAAATAAAATTGATGGAATCTTAGCGGACGTAGATCACGCCATGGACGGCCGCCTAGCCGCTCTAGTCGCCACCGGTGAACTCACCGGCAAATCCCTCGAACTCGTCCTGGTGCATTTCCCCGAAGGCCTCGACGCCAAGCGCCTGCTGCTCGTCGGCGCCGGCAAGCCCGAAAAATTCTCCCAGTCAGACCTGCGCAAAATCGCCGGCACCGCGCTGCGCTACCTGAAATCCCGCGGCGTGAAGAAATTCGTCTTCCTCGCCCGCGAAGGCGAACGCGGCCCCGCCGCCGCCCAAGCCGTCACCGAAGGCCTAGGCGTAGCCGATTTCGAATCCAACAAATATCAAACCGAAAAGAAACCCACCAGCGAAATCCAGTCCGTGCTGCTCTCCGGTTTCGACGCAAACCAAGACGGCAATCTCCCCGAATCCGTCGAACACGGCCGCGTTATCGCCGAATCCCAAAATTTCGCCCGCGACCTGATCAACGAGCCGTCCAATCGCCTCACCCCCCGCATGCTCGCAGCCCGCGCCGAAGCCATGGCCAAGGAAGTTGGCCTAGGCGTCGAAATTCTAGACGAGCGAAAAATCTCCGAACTCAAAATGGGCGCGCTAATCGGCGTAGCTCAAGGCAGCGTCGAACCCCCGCGCGTAATCGTAATCCGCTACACCCCCGAAAACGCCCGCCCCGACGCCCCCGTCCTAGGCCTGGTCGGTAAAGCCGTCACCTTCGACACCGGCGGCATCTCCATCAAGCCCGCCGACAACATGGAAAAAATGAAGTACGACATGGGCGGCGGCGCGACCATGCTAGGCGCCATGCGGGCCATCGCTTACCTGAAGCCTTCGGTTCCGGTGATCGCCGTGATTCCCGCTACCGAAAACATGCCAGGGGGACGCGCCCAGAAACCCGGCGACGTGCAGGTGGCGATGTCCGGCAAAACAATCGAAGTGATCAACACCGACGCAGAAGGCCGTATGGTCCTCGCCGACGGCGTTTTCTACGCCCGCAAGCTCGGCGCCACGCATCTGATTGACGCCGCCACGCTCACCGGCGCCATTCAGGTCGCGCTCGCAAGCGTCCACGTCGGCGCCTTCGGCACGCCTCGCGAATATCTCGATCAGTTTCTCGAGAGCGCTAAAGCCGTCGGCGAAAAAATGTGGCCCATGCCCATGGACGACGAATACCAGGAAATGATCAAAAGCAATATCGCCGACATCCGCAACACCGGCTCAGGCAAAGGCGGCGGCGCCATCACCGGCGCCTGGTTCATTAAAGAATTCGCCGAAGACACGCCATGGATTCACCTGGACATCGCGGCGACGTGCTGGGTAGATGAAGGAAAACCCTGGCTGGCAAAAGGCCCGACAGGGGTAGCCATCCGCTCAATCGTAGATTTCGCGATGAAGCTCTAACCTATACCCAAAGCGATCGAGTTGGTCCACCATCGTAGGGGCACGGCATGCCGTGCCCGCCCGCTCTCCGTCAACATTTCCACGCGCAGTCTATGTAGGGGCGCTGCTTGTGAATCGCGCTGCAGCGCGATTCATCCTGAGATCCCGCTGTGCGGGAGCGAAGGGCTGCGCCCCAGCTTGCCCGGATGTTTGCCGCACCGGTTCGTCGCGGTTGAAGTTGAATTTGTAGCGGCCGCCTGCTTTTTCTTTTTAGGCGGGCGTTGTTGACGCTGCCGTTGAATTTGACGCCGTATCTGAATTTGTAACGGCCGGTTCAGATTCCTTGAACCGGGCAGCAGTTGGTGTTTGCCTCTGGTTTTCTCTGCGTCTCTGCGGTAAAAACTCTCTTCTCGCCGCTCGCTTGCAACTCTTAACTGTCAACATTCAACTGCCCCCTCACATCTTCTCCGGCGCCGTAATCCCCAACAATCCCAGCGTCGTCACCAGCTGCTCCTTGACCAACGTCGTCACGTATAACAAAAACGCCCGCTTCTCCGCGTCCGGCTCCCGATTAATATTGTGCTTGTGATAAAACCCATTGAACGCCTGCGCCAATTCAAATCCAAACCGCGCGACTGCAGCAGGCTCCTGCGCAGCCAACGCAAGCTCGAGCCGCGCATCCAACGATCCCGCGAGCAACACGAGGTCCCAAATATCCTCATACTCCAGCGAAAGCAAAAACCTACCGGCATCTAATTCGCCGCTCCGCAGCTTTAGCAAGTTCGCCTCGTCCTCGATAACTCGAGGCGAATCAATATCCGGATCCATCTCCACGCCCTTGCGCAAAATTCCATTCACACGCACCACCGCATACTGCACGTAAGGACCCGTCTCGCCCTCAAAACTCAACGCATCCTTAAAATCAAAAGCAATCACAGTAGAGCGCGTAAACCGCAGCAAAAAATACCGCAGCGCCCCAATCGCGACCGCATGAGCGATCGCCGCCCGCTCCGCCGCAGGGCTGTCGGGATGCCGCGAATCCACCTCCTCCCGCGCGCTAGCTTCCAACCGGTCGAGCAAGTCATCAGCCTTCACGCCCTGTCCCTTCCGTCCGCTGACTTCGATGTACGGCCGCTTCGCATCTTCCGGCGGAATCTCGTAGCCCATCTCCAAAGCGCAACGCGGCGTCAACGCCACCACGTTGTAAGCAAAATGCTTCAAATGATCTGCTTCCGCCCCGTAACCCAGCGCTCGCAACCCCGCCACCACCACCTGCTGCGGATACGATTGCCGCGAATCAATCACATTAAAAACTTCATGCGCATTTCCAAACGCCGGCGCCCCAGGATCGTCCCGCTCGCTAGCCGTAATCCAAGCCTGGTGCCCATCCGGATGCTTGTAAAATCGATGATAGTGAAAATCGCGCGCCAGCAATCCAAACTTCCAAAGATGCAGCGCAATATCCTTGCCGACGTAAGTCACCGTGCCAGTCGAGCGCACAATGATCTTCGCCTCAGCCTCTTCCACGGGCTCTTCCGCCGCCCCGCCAGACGCAGCATCCGCGCCCTCCGCAGTCTGCTTCGCAGCGGCCTTCTTGTCGGACGGCAGCTGCATCACCCAGCACCCGGCATTCTTTCCCGAAGTAGCCAGCTGCACCACCGCGCTCCGCTTCAACATCTCAAACGCCGCATCCCAAAATCTCAAATGCAGGATGTCGCTCTCCTGCGTTAGTAAATCGTAATCAATCCCCAGCCGGTCCAGCGTACGCAGGTGACAGTAATTAATCGCCGTCGCGACAATTTCCCCTATCTTCGCCGCGTCACCCTGCCCCTCTTCGATTTCCTTCAAAATATGATTGCGCAATTCCAGTCGCGCCTCGTCCTCGGCCAGAAATAAAGTCACGCGCGTGTACAAATCCCAGCACAAATAATCGAATTTCGGCGCCTCGGTGAGCGCCTGCACCTCAGCCAGCGTTTTCTTCTCCAGGTGTAGAAATCCCAGCACCACATCCGCCACTTGCACCCCGGTATTATCAATATAATTCTGCACCTCCACGCGCCGCCCCGAATGCCGCAACAAACGCGCGAAAGTATCCCCCAGCACTGCGTTGCGCAGATGCCCGATGTGCGCCGCCTTGTTCGGATTAATGCTGGTGTGCTCGACGACAGTCTTCGTCGCTCCAGCTTCCGCCGCCACCGCCCGCGGCCCAGCTTCCTCCGCAGCAGCCCGGAAAAATGCCGCGCGATCAAAAAACGCGTTCAAATATCCGCCGCCCGCCACTTCCACCCGCGCAATCCCCGCAATCGGCTTCAAGGAATTCGCAATCTCCTGCGCCAGCGCCCGCGGCGGCTTTTTCAATCGCTTGGCCAGCTCAAAACAAACTGGCGACGCAGCTTCGCCCATCGAAAGCTTCGGCGGGCGCTCGATAACCATGGGCACGTCGGTCTTATAGCGTTCGTGAATATGATGGCGCAGCGCCTTGCGAAACCGGTCTTCGACGGCTTTATACACGTGGCTCCCTGTGCAAAGTGA
>Ga0209655_10000395_pt1 | contig 16596 bp, 16 predicted proteins | sample BogFormECP03_OM2_FD_188236 | JGI IMG/M metagenome (GOLD analysis project Ga0209655, IMG submission 188236) | Bog forest soil microbial communities from Calvert Island, British Columbia, Canada - ECP03_OM2 (SPAdes) (version 2) | ecosystem: Environmental > Aquatic > Freshwater > Wetlands > Bog ...
TCCCGGGGGCCAAAACGATCGCAAGAATCTGCCGCGGATCGCAGCGATGCCCAATCCGCGCAGTTTCCTACACTTCCTGTCGCGATTGCGGAATCGCTGGATCGAATCCAAAAAAGTTGACGGGCCGGGAACTCGAGTGTACGCTGCCCTTCGTGGCCGGGGAAGCAAAATCGAAACCCGGCTTGCCTCAAGACCGCAATTTCACAACTTCGCAACCTCACAACTTCACAACTTCCCAGCGTCACAACTTCACAACAAATAAAAGGAGGTCGTAATGCCTATTTATTCGAAGTCCCAAATTCCCGCGCAAGTCGAACGCACCAAGCTGGAACCGGAAATCGCAGCGTGGCTCCCGACCGGCCCTGTTCTGGGAGCTCACCTACCTATACACGTACAACGCCGCGAGCACGATGCATTCATTGATAAGGTAAAGCCACCGATTGGCAGAGTGGAATTTATCGGAATCGATGGCCCACATGGAACGATTCCAGTACGGGTTTACCATCCCTCAAAACCAGGCCCCGCAGAGGGCGGAGCAATGGTGTATATGCACGGCGGCGGGTTCATCGTCGGATCACTCGACCAGTTCGAGTCCGCGATGCGCTTGTTCGCAGAGCATAGCGGTGCGCAGGTGTATTGCGTCGATTACAAGCTTGCACCCGAGTACCACTGGCCTGTGCAGATGGACGAGGGCGAGGCTGTAGTCCGCTGGTTATTCAAGCACGCCACGGAGCGCGGCGTCGATCCGAACCGCATCGCTCTCAGTGGTGATTCCGCGGGCGGCAATATGACCTGCACCATCTCGCTGAAATTGAGGGACGAGAAGGGGCCGAAGCTCGCCCTACAGATGCCGCTCTACCCGGAAGCAGAGATGCCGTTCAATACGCGCGCAGGCATTGAGAATCGTTCCGGCTCCTACGTGGATACAGCGGGAGTTCTGTTGTTTGTGTGGTCGCTGCTTCCACAAGGTACGGACTACTCGCAACCTTACGTGACCCCGATGAACGCGCCGAGCCACGCGGACCTGCCGAAGGCCATTCTTGTCACCACGGGTTTCGACATGCTGCGCGACGTGGGCCATGCCTACGCGCAAAAGCTGGCGAAAGACGGCAACGACATCAGGTATGTCCACTACCCGGAGTTGCCACACGGGTTCATTCAAATGACTGCGCACTCCAAGCGCTGTATGGAGGCGACTCTGGAACTGGCTCGGCTGCTCGGCGAGGGTTTGAAGAAGCCCGCAACCAAGAGCGCGCGCGCCTAATCGGCGTTCGGCAAGGGCGAAATTTCCCTATAGGGCTGGGTGTGAGCAAGATTGTGAGCGCTCCGCCCAATTGGGGCAACCGAAGAAAGATTGTGAAGCCGCACTAGGCCGGGAATGCCAAAGCGCGCTTAGACCCTAGAGCGTCCCGCGCTATGGGTGTGCCGGATTTGGATTCGACGCGTGGGTGGCCCAACCGCTAGCACCCGGAAATTCAACGGCGTTCGTTTGGGTGGTCTGGAAGGATGGGCCACCGGCCAAGGAGTCGCGTGTACTCCCGGCTCAAGACGGTAACGCGGCGTGTTCGCGCTGCGGCAACTTGACTTGCGTAAGCCAGAAATTATTGAGACTTATTACCATCTGCTCCCACTCGTCCAAGTTCCCCGGTTTTCTGAGATAAGAGTTGGCCATCAGTTGAGAACTGCTCTCGACGTCGCATTCCTCTTCGGAACTTGTCAGTACAAATACGGGGATCGCTCGTGACTGAGGGTTTGCCTTGACGCGCGCCAGAACTTCACGGCCATGCAATTTTGGCAGATTCAGGTCGAGCAAGATGACATGTGGGCGAGGCGCGACGAGATAGCGTCCTTGGTATTGCAGGAAATCCATGGCCTCAGCACCGTCAGTCGCTACCTGCAGACGCGCAGTCGGATTGATTTCGCGCAAAATCTCACGCATCAGCCGGATGTCGCCTTCATTGTCTTACACCAGCAGAATATCTATGGGCACCGCGTTCCTCCTCAACGACTCGATTGCGCGCTTACGTGGTCGGGCAAATGACGGAAGGGGCCACCCGTGAAGGATGGAATTGATTTGGAAGGGGATTCCATTGTGACGCGAGTGCTGACCAAGTCAAGAACGGCAACCCACACTCGGACTTTGTAGCTAACTGAATCTCTGCCGTCTTTCTTCCTGGCGGGTCGCCCACCGTTCCACGCGACCGCCAGGTACGCATTGGATTTTGAGGTTGTGGATGGGCCACCCGCCCACTGTGCCTGAACAGGCTCACTTAGATGTGCAGGAGCGTTCGCAAGACGTGTGCAGTTTTGGACATCTCCAGAAATCTGCTTAAGCGATTCTAAATTCGCGGCATCGCCTTTCGATCCGTGCAAGCCACAGAAATCAAGCAACGTTGGGAAAGCTGATTGTCCAGGAGGACGCCAATGCGTTTTGCTTTCGTCGTTCGTTCGTTGATGTTCGCGCTCTTATTGATGGTTGTTTCAGGAGCCACGTATGCACAAGTCCGCGTAGCGATCGCCGTCGGGCCGCCGGTGCTGCCGGTTTACGCGCAGCCGATTTGTCCCGGCGACGGTTACATCTGGACACCTGGATATTGGGACTATGATTACGATGGTGCGGACTACTTTTGGGTACCGGGCACGTGGATCATGGCTCCGGAAGTCGGTTACCTCTGGACCCCGCCGTACTGGGGCTGGGGCGGCTCCGGGTTTCTTTTCTATGACGGCTATTGGGGCCCGACTGTAGGCTTTTATGGTGGGATCAACTACGGCTTCGGTTACTACGGTACTGGCTTTTACGGTGGACGCTGGGAAGGCGGACACTTCCAATACAACACATCGGTCTGGCACGTGGGTGGGGACTTTCACAATGTTTACAACGAGAGAGTGAACATAACTAACGAAAATCGAGTCAGCTACAATGGACACGGCGGGATCGACGCACGTGCGACTGCCCAAGAAGAGGCTGCCGCACACGCCCGGCGCATCGGGCCGGTAGCCGCTCAAACTTCACAGACGCAGGCTTCCCGCTCTGACCCCCAGCAACGGGCATCCGTAAACCACGGCCAACCCGGAGTGGTTGCAACGGCCAGGCCTGGAGATTTTAAGGGCAACGGCGCTGTGAGAGGCGGAGAAGTGAGTGGGCATGCGGAGAACGCTGGGGCTCGACCAGCGGTCCATCCGAACGATCTACCGGCTATAGAACATGCACCGGCTCCAAACACGGGCAATGCAAAAAACGATAAGAAGTATCAGCAGCAACAAAGCAAGCTATACGCGACGCAGCAACAGGATCGGCAGAAGCTGCAGCAGCAGCAGGACAAAGAGCATCTGCAGCTGGATAAACAGAAGGCTGACGCAGCGACGACGCAGCAAGTGGAGCAGAAACACCAGCAACAAACGCAACAATTACAGCAAACACACACGCAACAGACCCAGCAAATGCAGCAGAGGCAGTCAACCGCTCCGCACTCGTCCGGAGAAAGCAAGACGAAGTAGTTGGTCCTTGAGACTGCATGGAGTGGGGCGCCTGCCATCTGGCGGTTCCCTCGCCCGCCGGCGTGACGATTTTCCCGCACCGGAAGTGGACGCCCGTCGAGCGCACGCCGGACTGTGTCCGGGGAACGAAGTTGCAAGACTGGTTGCAAGGGGGTCATTATGAACAACGCCCAAATGAAGGCACTGGAGGGTGTGCGGGCTGCGGCAGTCGTGGCAGAAACAACCGGCCTTACTGAAGCAGAGATTTGCGAGGCGGTTGTGACCGGACTAGTTCATCCTGAAGTGAAAGGCGGACGGCCACCCGGCAACTACAATCCAGTTGCCGACTGCCTCGACAAAGCAAAAGGTGAGGCCTGGCAGGGATAGCCCGCCCTGCCACCTGGCAAGTTACGTCACCGAACATATAAGTAATCAGTCTAAGTCGGGCGGTCTCAATCGGTCGACACAACACTTGCTGAACGGTCAGGTGGGCCACGGTCGCGGTGCGATGGACGCTATGAGCTTGGGGATTGGAGTGTTTAGCCTTTCAGGCGCTTCAATTCGCGTAGGGCGGATAGTGCAGCTTCTATTTCCTTGCGCTCGCTGCGAGGGATTTTGGGATCCGCGAGGCGGGCATTAATGGCGTCTTCCGCAATTTTCACGCGAATCCGAAGTAGCTCCGGAATAGGTTCAAGAATGGCTGCTTTGTACAGCGCTCGCCAGTTAGCTTCGGGCATGGTGGGTTCCTGGGGAAGTGAAGGGAGCGCGATACTAGCCAGGCGTGCGACGCCCTAGCCGGGAGGCTGCTCCCGTTTAAACACCTCGGCTTGAACACGTGCGGTTGAACAGGTGCGCACGATTCACTTCGCGGTCGACTACGCTTTCTTTTGGGCCATCTTCTGGGCCATGTGTAACAGCAGCGTTTGGTGACCCGCGTTCATTCGGCTCATTAGCCTGCGAAAGCGATGAAGCATGCGCGCATCACGGCGCGAAATGCCCCGCGCTGTGGCATCGGAGTTCAGAGAATTCGACGCAGGTGGTTTGGCTTCGTAGAAGAGTGCGTACATCGGCACTTCCATCGCTCGCGCCAGCTTTTCGATGGTCTCGATGGCGGGAACGGTGTGGCCGTTCTCGACACGCGAGATGTAGCAGCGCATCAGCCCGGTGCGCTTCTCGATTTCGCCTTGCGACAAATCCCTCTGTTTGCGAATTGCCTTCAACCTTTCACCTATTTCCATCGCTGTACTCCTAATTTTTGGGATAGGTACGACACGCTTCTACATTGCTGACAATCCAAGCAGCACAAGAGAAAGGAAACGGCCCGAGTTGATTCTGGGCCGCCGTCCAGTCGAGTGAACGCTCATTTGTGAATTCTGGCGCGGTCAATCGGGGTGACCGCCCAACGATCGTCGCGCACCTTTTCGAGTGGCCGCTCGATCTTCATCATTACTTCGATGAGCAGAGCCGACTGCTCCGGATGTCTGACTTCGCAGGCCAATTCATAGAGAAAATCCTCCAAGGCTTGTGGATCATTTCTGCAGGAAAAAGACCTCATTTTTCACCTGTCTCCTGCCGGTCCTCGAGACCGGCCGTTTGTCGGGTGAGACCCGAGCGTTGAGGGCGGGTCGCCGGAAGATTCCGCATGCACCACTGTTGGAATCCGAGAAGGAAATTCCGGAATCTATTGGCGACAAAGAAAAAAGGGACGGAACTAGAGACGGAACTGGGGATGAAGGGATTCTAGGTTCTCATGACGCAGAGGACATGGAGATGATCGTTCGAGGCGTTAGAAGCGTCGAAAATAGTTGGGAGAAGTTTCGGCTGCCGGCTGCGAATTGGCGCGCGAACGGGAACAGCTTTCGCTTGCGACTCTTGGGATTGGCGGACAATAACTGATGATGTGTTCGTCTCAACGTTCAAGAGCGAGAAGTCATTCGAGGTGTCGTCGGCGAGCTTGAGAAATTCGGTGGTCTCAAGGGTCGCGAGACTGCAAAAAAGCAGTCCCACCACGACGAAGAAAATGACTTTGCGGCGCATTTTAGAGTCCGACAATACAGAAGGGTTATACAGCAAAAGGAGGTTTAACTCAACAGCAATGCAGAAGCGCGCGGATATTACAACTCGCGACACGAGGCGGCACAGGAGCGCGAGAGCAGGAAAGTTCAGCGAGGACGGGTGGCGTATTCTTTCACACCAACTCAACGCACGCATTGGATTTTGCGAGTGCCGGTTGGCCCACCCGCCTAAGGAGGCGATGAACGAACTCTTACGTAACGACATCCTAGGAGGATTCTACTTGCGTCGTCATGTACAATTCACCGGGCAATTCAAGGTGCCCGCGCTGCAGCTAACGGTTTCCAACCCAAGACCGTGCTGTCTGTGAAGCGGCTGCAGCGGTTTCTGCGCTTTCAGGAAAATAATTCACGGAACCGTACGATTTTGTGCGAGAGGAGCAAGTCAGAATGGACATAACGCGCCGGCAATTCACCCTGGCTCTTGCAGCTGCCACTTACCTGCGGCCCTCGTTGTTCGAGCCGCTTAGCCCAGTAGGAGTTCCCCGCGGCGTCGTTCCCGGCCGAGTCACTTGGGCGCACGATCCGGCGGCTGTGACCTGGGATGGGACAGGTTCGTGGTGGACCGATGCCCACAACGACCAGACTGTAATTGACCGCATGGTTTCCCGGTCCATTTGCGGGCTTACAAATCAAACGAGCGATGCGCAGGCATGGAACTCCATCTTTCAATACTTCAATCGCAGTCATGGTCGCGGGAAAGCCGGATACAGCGCTGGGGAAAAGATTGCGATCAAGGCGAACCTGAACAACACAACCGACCATGGCACGATTGAACGCCTGAACTCCTCGCCCCATTTGATCCTTTCGCTGGTCCGACAGTTGACCGGCCCGGGACGAGTGCCGGAATCATCGATCACCGTATTCGATTCCAGCCGGTGGATCCCGGGCAACCTCTACGACAAGATTCACCATGAATTTCCCGGCGTCGCGTTTGTGGACCATATCGGAGGGGATGGACGAGTAAAGGCCGAGTTCAAACCCAACGCGATTCCTTTCTCAGTTCAAAGCAACAACGCCAAGGGACTCGATACCACGGTAGTTGAGGCCGCCTACCTAATTGATGCCTCCGTTTTGAGAGCGCATGTGAGTTCAGGGGTGACACTTTGCGCGAAGAATCTCTTCGGCGCTACGAGTATCAACACCGACTGGCGCAAGAACGCGCACGATGGTTTCAATCACAACAAGGACGGTTCGGCAAGTTACTCCGCGTTCACAGATTACTTGGGCCATAAGGACCTCGGCGAGAAAACCGTCCTTTTTATTATTGACGGGCTCTATGGAAACGACAACGTGGATGGTCCGCCTCATCGCAAGTGGAAGATGGCGCCATTCAACGATGCTTGGCCGAACAGCATTTTTATGTCGCTTGACGGCGTAGCGATCGATTCGGTCGGTTTCGATTTTCTCACTTCGGAATGGCCCGATCTTCCGGATGTCGCGAATGCCGATAACTACCTGCGCGAATCGGCCTTGGCGAATGACCCACCTTCGAAGACTTTCTATGATCCTGAGCGCGACGGTATCCGATGCAGCAGCCTTGGCGTGCACGAACATTGGAACAATGGAAAAGACAAGAAGTACTCGCGCAATCTAGGAAAAGCGCAGGGGATCGAACTTTTCCAGGTCTGAGTCTGAAGGGCGGAACATACTTGAGCCGCCGCTGCCGCTGATTGGCGGAGTTGCGCATATGCAGATTGATTATCGGTACCCACGGAGGCAGGATGAGGCGGAGAGCGTTTTCCTTATGCTTCGTAGCGGCAGCGATGGTACCGGCAATTGCGTTTTCCCAATCATTCTTGAGCCAGTATAAAGGCCTGCCTTATCACGACAGCCGCTATGATGGCGGTCCACAGAAAATACCGGGGGAAGTCTTGTGCGCTTACTACGACTTGGGCGGCGAAGGAGTTGCCTATCATGACACCGATCCACAGAATCACGGCAGCGGAGAGTTGAACCCGGCCGATGGGACGTACCTCAACGAATTTCGCATCCACGAGGGAGTGGATACTTCCTACACGAAGTTTCTCCGCAAGCCAGATCCGGTAGACGACAACCCCTTCGACAAGGTTGTTCCGCCTGCAGACCTGCTCTATGTCGGCTGGACCGAACCTGGAGAGTGGTTCAACATCACTGTGGATGTAACACACGCGGGAACATACGCGGCCGATTTCCTGTACACATCGAATCGTGGCGGCACAATATCAGTCGATGTGAACGGAAAGGATGCGACAGGGCCCCTGGCGATCGCTTCGACAAATGATCCCGCAGACCCGGTGGCCTGGCGTCAGTGGCACCACTGGAATCTGGCTTCGCAACTCTTCAAAGTCGCTCTGAGCAAAGGGAAAAATGTTCTCACGGTACACATTTTGACGAACGGAAATATGAATCTGGCTCATTTCGACTTCAAACCGGTCCACAGATGAAATGGAACCTTTCAGCGATTCAACTCAGTGTCACACGTAATCCCGCCGCATGAGGAACAGTAACGGAGCACTTCCCCTGCTTGAGCGAGTCGGTTTTCGTTGCGGTTGTGATGTGCGCTTCGCGGCTGTCTAGCGCCGGTGAGTGTAAGGTCTCGGTTTGCACCACTCCGCTGACGCCCCGACCGAAATCGAGCTCCACCTCAAGTTCCACCGCCGCGTCCTTGTTCAGGATGATCACCGAGGTCTGGCCGCCGGGCAACTTCGCGGCATAGGCCGTTGCATCGACTCCCGCAGCCTGCAGCTTTGTCGAGAACTCGGTCTTCAACAGTGTTCCGCCGCTGAACGAGCCTGCAAACTTGAGACCGTACGCGACTGGCTCCAACGTATAGTCCGAGCCGAACGTCGCAATCGGTGTATAGAAAGGATGCGGATGTGTAGCAATCTGTTCGGGAGTTGCGCCATTCGCTTCGAGGAGTGCGTCGCCGGGCAGAGATCCACCAACGGAATTGGCTACTGATTTGCCGGTACCACCGTGCAGATTGACGCCGGAATAGTCATTACTGGCCAGCAGCAGGGAGTAGTCGGCTGACCAAAGCGCAGCAGCGAACACGTCGGAGACACCCGGCTTGCCTCCGCGATAGCAAGTATTGCCTTCGGTCATGCGTACGCGCGCACCCATCTTGCTGGCTGCGGCCGCTGCGATATTCGCCGTGTTCTGCACCTTTTCCATGGTCGCAGGTTTCAGCAGGTTCGGAATGTTGACCTCGGGATTCGTCGCTGGCCCACCAAAGTAATAGTGATGAGTCAGAGTCGTTACGTTGGGCGGACCCTGGATGGAAGGCCATTGATCGGCAATCTCAGTCAGCCATGACGCGTCGCTAGCGACATCAGGCATCCCGAACTTTGCTGCGGGGACGCGAGCTGCGATAGCGCGCGCTAGTGCGAGCCATTCTTCCAGGTACGCCTTGGCCGACCACGTCTTCGGATCGCGCAGGTGATGGCTAAACAGATCCGCCTCGTTTCCGATCTGGAAGTACTGGAGGCGGTCGCCGAGCGTCGCTGCCACAAAAGCTGCTTCTTCGGCGGCGCGTGCCGGTGTATTCGTCCCCATCCCGATGCCGTACACGCAGGTCCAACCAGTGGCTTGGAGGAACTCCGACAAATTCCTGACTGTCTCGACCGTCACCGCGTAGTACCGAGCCTTCGGCTCGCCCGTGACCTCACGCACTTGGGGATGCTCTGGTTCGGGCGTATCAGGCGAAGGTTTCCAGTAGGCGAACTCACTGGTGTTGCCCCCAAGGCGCAGAACACCACTCGACGACAGCGCTTTGAACTCGCGAATCAAGCCGCTGTTCTGCGCCGAAAAGAAAGTCGGGTCCACGAGTTGCTGCACCTCATAAGACAGGCCGACAAAGTCGATAGGCATATGAGAACCAGTCGCTTCGTTGGGAATGGCGAGGGCAACCCGGACCTTGCTTTGGCCCTGCGCGTGAAGACGCGCTGCAATCGCCGTATAAGCTGCGGCGACAAGAAATCTCCGTCGTGTGAGCATCGAGCCTCTCGATTCATGGCTGCTGGGCGTTCAGCACCCGCAGCTTTCGGTCAGAAAGGATACGACAAGTTGCGGTAATTCCAGCTGAGTCTTTTGTCGCGACTGCTCGCGGCCGGGATCCCGCGCGTTTAGCGATGATTCCTATATCGTTCGCAAGGTGCCGACTGCATCTAAGTCGTGAGGAAGGGCTTCCAGCGATCCAACATAACTTTTAATTCGCCGACTTCTTCTGGGCGAAGACTCGGAAGTGGCGGACGCACTGGACCCGCCGCCATTCCGAGCAAGTTCATCGCCTGCTTCATGACGGAAACTTCATAGCCTTTGCGACGAGCGCGCAGCTCGTAGAGAGGGATCACATAGGTGTTCATGAGCTGCATGAGAGCCGCGGAATCTCCTGCCGAAGCGACCTCGTCAAGTTTCAGAGAAAGTTTTGGCGCCACCGTCGCAATGCTTGACGTGTACGTCCGGATGCCGATGCTGTAGTAGCCGGGGACACAGTCATCGCCGGCTCCTCCAATCCAATAGAGCCGGTCACCGACGCGGTTCATAATTCGCTCGTAGCGGCGCAAGTCGCCTTGGCCATCCTTCCAGCAGACGAGCGTGGGGATTTCCTGCGCCAGCCGTTCCACCCACGCGGGTTCAGGGTTTACCCAATCGCGGCTGTACACCAGCATTCCCAGCCGGGTCGCCCGACCGATTGCTTTGTAATATTCCGCAAGTCCTTGTTCGTCCGCGTTTGGATAATAGGGTGGCAACGCCAGGATGGCATCCGCACCCGCCCGCTGCGCTTGCTGGGCAAACTCGATCGCTAGCGGCCAGTTGAATCCGGCGCTTGCAATTACCGGAATACGGCCGTGCACTTCCTCTACGGTGGCCTTTACCACCTCTAAATGCTCCGCGGGAGTCAGGGAATACATTTCGCCCGTGCCGCCCGCGGCGACGATGGCAACAGGCGCATTCTCCATCAGGCGTTGAAGATTCTTGCGAAGTCCGGGGATATCCAAGGACAAATCCGGCTGTAACGGTGTGATCGGAAAGGCAATCACTCCACGAAGTCTGGCACGGAGTTCTTCAGGCTTCATTGGCTCACCCACGCGAACGGAACCGAAACGTAAAGTTGAAGGCGCAAGAACGGCTGAAGTCGCCAGTACGCCCGCTCCGTCAAGGAACTTCCGGCGCGAAAAATGTAAGGACATCTTCTCTTCCCTCGCGAACTTGATTTACCCATCGTCGCGACTAAATCCTTCTTGTCACGTTCCGGGTTCCTGAACCATACCTCAATAACCCAGTTTGTTGTCCACCACGTTCAAGAGGGCGTTCCCAGCGGGTGGGCCAGGCGCCACGAGGAATTTATTGACTCGCGTTGAGTGGCGGGCTTGTTCTATGCAGTGAGCGCTTGTATTCCTGCTAGTCAGCGCAGATGGTTGACTACTGTTCGATGCGGAATCTGAGGCTGGTTCTCGCGCCGACTTCCTGGACTTTGATTTTGGCGAGGCAGACGGCCAACCCCGATTGAACCGAATACACGTTTAACGGTATGTTGCGGTTGGTGGGGAGCCGCTAAATTGAACTGGGCGTCGGCAAGCTTGTAGTTCTTACGCCCGGGAATGGGAGGCGCCATGAAGAGCGTCGTTGGTATTTTTGGGGCGCGGCAAGAGGCTGAACGAGGAGCGAAAATGCTGGACTCTGCGGGGATTGCAAGGAGCAGAATTGCGGTGCTTACACCGCAGAGCACGGCGCAGGAAATCGCAGCTGTTCCGACCATGGATGCTGAGCAGCCAGGCATGGGTATGGCGCTGGGCGCGACGGTAGGCGGAGCGATGGGTCTGGCCGGCGGTGTTACGTTGGGAGCGCTGGCGAGTGTTTTGGTTCCCGGCGTCGGGCCGATTCTGGCGATTGGATTTGCGGGGAGCGCGCTTGGTCTGCTGGGTGGAGGCGCACTGGGAGGTAAGCTGGATAATTCGCTATCCGACGGCATTCCACAGGAAGAGTTGTACATTTACGAGGATGCGCTGCGGCAGGGGCGATCGGTGGTCATCGCGTTTGCCGAGAACCATGCGCAGGTGGAAGCCGCTCATCACGCGTTGAAGGAAGCTGGAGCTGAGAGCGTGGACCGTGCGCGAGAAATGTGGTGGATCGGTCTGCGCGACATTGAGAAGGAACATTACGAAGTGCGCGGTGACAACTTCGAGCAAAGCGAGATGGAGTTCCGCGCTGGTTTTGAGGCTGCGCAGCATCCAGCAAATCGCAATCGGTCTTACGAAGAGAGCCGCGACCGGCTGAGCGAACGGGACCCCATTGCGCGCGAGAGTGATGCTTTCCGTCAAGGATTTGAGCGCGGGCGCATCTACTATCGACAGACCAGCAAACTACCTAGCTAGCGATCCGGCTAACACTTGGGAACGATGAGAAGAGCAAATGTCCGGGACACATGCAATACAGTCGCCCGCGCACAAGACGACGGAACCGCAAGAGCGTGTCATCGGTACCGCAGATGAACGGGAAACGCGCGAAAAGACTCTGGACAAGACGGTTGCTGATTCGTTCCCTGCGAGCGACCCACCATCAACCTTACCTGATCCTAGCGCAGATTCATTTTAGCGCGCGCAGTCCGCCCCGATAGCGACTGAAGATTTTGTCGGACTTCTCCAATTTCCTTTCGAACGTGACATCGTACGGGCTGAGTTGGTATCCATGCTCGGGTGCTTCAATCAGCAACAAGTGTTCGCCCTCGCTAGTCCGCATGCGGCTCAATACATCGCTGGGCAGGACGATGCCTAGGGATTTACCAAATCTGCGATTCTTTACCTTTCGCATGAGTGCCTTTCCTCTTCAGGACCACTGGACCAACTTCGCTGACGGAGTGCAATGCCCTATCGCCAGACGCACGCTGCAAAAACCAGGAGGCGCGCCGTTCTTGCGTGGCGAAAGTATGGTAGCCTCCGCGTAACGTTTCCGCTGGGCGCGGTTGGGCCGCGCGCGGAGTGATGCGATCCTTGGCGATCGAGTTTTGCCAGGGACGGAGTTGGAACCCTATCCCAATTCCGGAATGTCGTAGTTTCACGATCTTACGATTCCACGCAGCGACACATCGCACTGGATTGCGAGAAAAAGGAGAACGCCGATGAAAAGGCTAATGATGGCTGTGCTGTTGGCGGCAGGAATCTGTTTGTCTCTTGGTGGGGCGACGATTGCTGGGACTACAGCTGAACCGAAAGCCACACCTCAATCGCAGGCTACAACTCCAGCGCAGGCTTCCGAAGCGGACCAAAAGTCGACGGCGGAAGAGATCGAATTGATGCGCAAGGATATTCGCTCGATGCGCAAACAGCTGGTGGCGGCGAATTTGAAATTGACGGATACGGAAGCGACAAAGTTTTGGCCGGTGTACGACCGGTACATCGCGGAACTGGTGGCGATCAACAACACGAAATATGATCTGCTGAAGGAATATTTCAATAATTACGGGCAATTGACGGATGAGCAGGCGGACAGCATGACCAAACGGCTGCTGGGGCTGGATTTGTCGGTGGCGCAGCTGCGGCAGAAGTATCAGCCGATCTTCCGTGCGGCGGTTCCGGCGAAAGTGGCGGCTACGTTCTTTCAGCTGGACCGGCGGATCGCGATGATGATTGATCTGCAGCTGGGTTCGCAGATACCGCTGGTGCAGGAATAGAAAATAGCGAGACGTCTATGAAGGCGAACGGAGGCGGCGGATTGTAAGTGGTTTTTGTTTTGAGGTTTTGCGAAGACGCCAATCGGGAGATTGGCGTTCCAAGGAAATTCCTTTCGAGCGCTTCCTCCCCCGCCCTTCCGTTGACGGGTTGCTTCGGTGACCTTTATATTAATTGATTCTCGTTAGTCGCGGTGTCGTGGTGTCGCCGCAAAGTCACTTTCACATTGGGGAGCAGATGGCGCGAGAAATACCGAAGGCTTATGAGCCGCAGGAGATTGAGGAGCGCTGGGCGAAGGCCTGGTTCGACGGGAAATTATTTCGCGCGGAAAACTCCGGGACGCCGGATGTGGCGAGTGATGCGCAGGCGCGTTTTTCGATTGCGCTGCCGCCGCCGAACGTTACCGGCTCGATTCACATCGGGCACATGCTGGAGCACACGCAAATTGACATGTTGGTGCGCTGGCATCGCATGCGCGGAGAGCGGACTTTGTGGCTGCCGGGAATGGATCACGCTGGGATTGCGACGCAGTTTGTCGTCGAGAGGATGCTGGCGAAGGAAGGGATCAACCGCAAGGATTTGGGGCGCGAGGAATTCGAGCGGCGCGTTTGGAAATGGAAGGCGGAAAGCGGCGGAGTGATCAAGCAGCAGATGATCCGGCTGGGCGCGTCGTGCGATTGGACGCGCGAGAAATTTACGCTGGAGCCGGGGCTTTATCGCTCGGTGCTTGAGGCGTTTTTGCGGTTGTATCGTGAGGGACTGATTTATCGCGGGCGGTATATGGTGAATTGGTGCCCGCGCTGCCAGACGGCGATCAGCGATCTGGAAGTGGTGCACAACGACCGCGTGGGGAATTTGTGGTTCATACGTTATCCCGTTGTTGCCGCGGCGGCGGATGCGCGGAACTTTTTGGTGGTCGCTACTACGCGGCCGGAGACGATGTTGGGCGATACGGCTGTGGCGGTGCATCCGGAGGACGAGCGTTACCGGCATCTGGTGGGCGGGCGTGTGCTGCTGCCGCTGATGGATCGGGAGATTCCGATTATTGCGGATAGTTATGTGGATCGCGAATTTGGGACGGGCGTCGTGAAAATTACACCGGCGCACGACCCGAACGATTTCGAAGTGGGCAAGCGGCACCGGTTGGCGCAGATTGACGTGATGACGGACGACGCGCACATGAGCGGGGCCGCGGGAAAATATGCGGGGCTGGAAAGATTTGTGGCGCGGGCGCGGGTGATTGCAGACCTGGAAGAACTGGGGTTGATGGATCACATCACGGAGCATACGCATTCGGTGGGGACTTGCGATCGGTGCAAGGCGATTGTGGAGCCGCGGGTTTCGACGCAGTGGTTCATGAAGATGAAGCCGCTGGCGGAGGATGCGTGGAAGGCTGTGACTGGGGAGTTTGGGCCGGCCGCAGTAATTGAAGTGGTGCCGGACAATCAACGGACGATTCTGCTGCAGTGGTTTGAGAATATTCGCGATTGGTGCATTTCGCGGCAGCTGTGGTGGGGGCATCGCATTCCGATATGGCATTGCGCGGATTGCGGGGAGATGGTGCCCGCGACGGATTCGAGCGTGGAGATTGTGGACGGGCACGCGCGGGCGGCGGGGGTGCCAACGAAGTGTACGAAGTGCAGCGCGAGCGGGAAATTGACGCAGGATCCGGATGTGCTGGATACGTGGTTCAGCTCGGCTTTGTGGCCTTTTTCTACTTTGGGCTGGCCGGACGCGACTGCGGATTTGCGCGCGTTTTATCCTACGAGCTTGTTGATCAGCGGGTATGACATTTTATTTTTCTGGGATTCGCGGATGATCATGATGGGGTTGCACCTGACTTCGGGCGCGACCGAAGCTGAGCGAATTCCCTTCCGCAGGCTGTATTTACATTCTTTGGTGCGGACGGCGGAAGGCGCGAAAATGTCGAAGACCAAGGGGACCGGCGTGGACCCGCTGAAATTGACGGCGGAGTTCGGGACCGATGCGATGCGTTACATGCTGGCGAGTACGGCGGCGCCGGGGACGGACATTGCGTTGACCGAGGACCGGATTTTGGGAGCACGGGCGTTTGCTAACAAAATTTGGAATGCGGCGCGATTTTTATTTATGAATTTGGAGAAGGCGGAGGTTAGAGGAATTACGCTCGATGAGGTTGCAGCGCCAAATGAGCGTGGGAATGTCCCATGGGCGCAACCGGATGGAAGCCACGCGCTAATCGACCTTTGGCTCTTCGCGCGGCTCTCGACCGTACTGAGCGAAGTGAACGATGCACTCGAGAATTTTCGATTCCACGAAGCATGCCAAAGTATGTATCACTTTTTCTGGGGCGATTTCTGCGACTGGTACATTGAGTGGGTAAAGCCGCAGCTTTCATCGCAGGATCGCGCCGTAGCGATTGCTTCGTGGAAAAATATTTTCGCGGTGCTGGACGCAGCGCTGCGTTTGTTGCATCCAGTGATGCCGTTTCTGACCGAGGAGCTGTGGCATAAACTGCCGCAGCCCAAAGGCGCGCGGTCGATCGCACTTGACCGATTTCCGACATCCAGTCCGAATTGGGTTTCGTCGAAGAGTGTTTCGGAAATGCAGTTACTCCAAGAAATAATCATCGCAGCCCGCAATATCCGTGGCGAAATGAAGGTGGATCCGAAACGTAAGGTCCCCGCAGAGATCTTTATTGCAAACACATGGGACCGGAATCTTGTCGAAGCGAATCTCGATCCAATATTGCGTTTAGCGAACCTTTCTGCCTTGATGACTGTCGCCGTTGCTCCTGATTCGAATGGCGGATCGATTCGTTCTACCGCGCGATTCGATTTGCGGATTGGATATGACGAGGCGGTGGATAAGCAGGTGGAGATTGCGCGGTTGAAGAGGGAGATTGAGCGGTTGGCTAAGGATATTGAGTCGAAGAAGGGGCGCCTGGCGGACGACACTTTTTTGCGTAAGGCTCCGGCGAAGATTGTGGAGGATTTGAAGGCTACGCTCGCGGGGCGCGAGATTGAGTATCAGAAATTGTTAGAGCGCTTGAAGCAGCTTGAATAGCTGTAACGCTAGTTTCCGCGGTGATCGCCGCGACGTCAATTCATCTCCACGTTAGCCGGAAGCTCGGTTTATCTGGGAGTGCGGCGGCTTGCCGCCGCCTTTCCATTTGATGGGGGCGCGATTGAGTGCGCCGAGGCAAGCCTCGCCTTGTAAAAGGCGGGAGCAAGCTCCGGCACTCCCAGATGGAGCGGGGCGGGATTTGACGATTTTGCAGTTACGTTGGGGTATATACTTTCCTGCGTTAACTTCTCATGGTCGCGGTAGGGACGATCATTGCTGATCGCCCCCCGCACAGAACCGTACGAGCGGCATTACCGCATACGGCTCCCACCTTGGAGGGTTTGCGAGAG
>Ga0209655_10000396_pt1 | contig 16570 bp, 15 predicted proteins | sample BogFormECP03_OM2_FD_188236 | JGI IMG/M metagenome (GOLD analysis project Ga0209655, IMG submission 188236) | Bog forest soil microbial communities from Calvert Island, British Columbia, Canada - ECP03_OM2 (SPAdes) (version 2) | ecosystem: Environmental > Aquatic > Freshwater > Wetlands > Bog ...
GCCGAAGCGTTCGCGCATGGTGCGGGCCCAGAGGCGGCGGGCGGCGCGGAATTTCGCGATTTGCATGAGCAGCTCGTTGTGCGAATTGAAGAAGAAGGAGAGTTGCGGCGCGAATTCGTCCACGGGCAGGCCGGCGGAGATGGCGGCTTCGACGTAGGCAATGCCATTCGCTAGAGTGAAGGCGACTTCTTGCACGTCGGTAGAGCCAGCTTCGCGGATGTGATAGCCGGAGATGGAGATTGCGTTCCAGTTGGGCAGTTCGTAGCGGCACCAGGCGAAAATATCGGTGACGATGCGCATGGCGGGGCGCAGCGGATAGATGTAAGTGCCGCGGGCGATATATTCCTTGAGGATGTCGTTCTGCACCGTGCCGGCTAGGCGCTGCAGGTTCGCGCCTTGTTGTTTGGCGACGGCGACGTAGAGGGCTAGCAGAATCGCGGCGGTGGAGTTGATGGTCATCGAAGTGGAGACAGTTTCGAGAGGAATGCCGTCGAAGAGCGTTTGCATGTCTTCGAGGGAGTCAATGGCCACGCCGACTTTGCCGACTTCTCCCAACGCGAGAGTGTGATCGGAATCCATGCCGATTTGCGTGGGGAGATCGAAGGCGACGGAGAGGCCTTTCACGCCTTGCGCAAGCAGATAGCGGTAGCGTTGATTGGATTCGACGGCACTGCCGAAGCCGGCATATTGGCGCGTGGTCCAGAGGCGGCCGCGATACATGGTGGGATAAACGCCACGGGTGAAAGGGAATTGGCCGGGATAGCCGAGGTCGCGTTCGGGGTCCCAATCGGGGAGATCGTTTGCGGTGACGACGGCTTCGATGGGTAAGCCAGAGGGAGAGGCGGCGCGGCATTCTGCGGCGGCGGGGGACTTTTTTGCGTCGCGTGTCATAGGGAGTGAAAATGGAAAAGAGAAAATAGAAAATGGCCCGTGGCGGAATTCTGCCTTGATGCGCTGCTGGAGAGTCGAACAGTAGTTGCAGACCCACTCACGGCGATCGGAGCGGGGTGTTTCGTTGTATCGCGAGATTTACGATTTTCCATTTCCCCTTTTCCAATTTCCGCTTTAACGCACGCGACGGGCGCGGCGGAACGACGTGACTGCAAAGCACACCATGGTGATGGCGTAAACGATTGTGAAGCCTAGCAGCCACGCGGCGGGGCGGCTGTGCCATTGGCGCCAGGCGGAGATGCCGCCGTAGAGCGCGAAGAGCGCGAAGATTGCGCCGGTGGTTTCGTGAAAAAGCTGGCGGATGGCGCGCCACACGACGCGCAGGGTGATTTTGGTGGAGCTCCAGAGAGTGGGGTAGAAGCCCGCGGCCATGGGACAATTCTAGTACAGAATGCCCGGAGGTGCGGGAGCGATTGGGGGACAGCAGACGGCCAGGTTTGGCGCGAGAAAATCAAAAGCTCGCGGGAAATGCACCGCGCAAGGAGCGCGCTTCGCGCGCACGATTCATAGGTCGTGGCTAAAGCCACGACCTACAAAGATACCAGCTAGCGGGCTGCGCGCTCCACAATGGGCTGAACGTTGTGACGCTGCGTCGGCAGTGCCTGGACTTTCGGACGGTTTACTGGTGGAGTTCATTCTGAGCACCTGGGCCTTGTTTCGTGGTGGCGGCGGACCTAGAATTGGGATAGAAGGGTGCTTTTACGGGAGGTGATGCCCTTGCAACTCGACGACCGCATGAAACAGTTGCTACGAGAGCTGGGACACGCCATTAATGATACGGTGTCGGACTCGAACCGGATCGCGGAAGCGATATCGGGAGTGCGTTCGGCGGGGTTCGACATTGTGTTGAAGCTGGACGCGACGATTGGACTGGCGCGGCGTTCGGCGCAGGATGCGAAGATGACCACGCAGGACCGGCGTTTTCTGGAATCGCTGCACATACGCGTAGATGACGAAATCATGGAAGAAGAAGCGATTGAGCCGCGGGTGGAAATTACCGCGCAAGACATCAAATTCCTGAAGTCGCTGAAGATATCTTTCGATGAAGAACTGTAAATTCATTGCCAGCGCGCTATTCTGCGCCGCCGGGGTGCTGGCGACGGCCGCGCCTTCCGCGCGCGCGCAGGTGGCGACCGAGCCGCTGCGCACGCCGATTTCCACCGCGACTAACACGCCGGTTGTGGTGAAGCAGAAGCCCGCCAAAGCAGTGTGGCTGAAAGCGGAAGTGATCCACTCCGACCGGCACACCTTGATCGTGCGCGAGCTGGACAATAGCTTGGATATTCACACTTTCACGTTCTCCGAAAAAGCCAAGGCTAAAATCGAGCAGGTGCAGGATGTGGGTGGATATCAAACAGGGGACCGCGTGAAGATTTTGTGGATTCCTGGCAGCAGTGAAGCGCTGAGGATTAAGGGCAGGCCTTCCAAACCGATTTGATTCCCCGCTTTGCGCTGTAGGGTTTCAGCACAAGCCATCGCATAAATATTCCGTTACGATCGGGAAGTACGGCTTCGGGGGCTAACGCCTATTTCTTTGCTGGCCGTGACGGCGGGCCCTTCGATCCTGGCGCTGCCAGGGTCTCAGGATGAACTAAACCCCCGCCCTTCCGGATCTACCATTGATAAGATGGCTTGTAGAGTCAAGAGCGACAAGTTAGCCGCGACCACGAAATGATTCGCCCTCCTGCAGTTGCCGGACGCTTCTACCCATCCGAACCGAAGGAGCTTGCGCGGCAGATCGCTGGATTTGCGCCGACGGCGAGCGCGGGGAAAATTGCGGCGCGCGGGTGCGTGGTTCCTCATGCGGGCTACATGTATTCGGGGCACGTGGCGGGGGCGGTTTTTTCTTTGCTGGAAATTCCGGCGCGCTGCATTTTGCTGGGGCCGCGGCATTATCCGCGCGGCGAAGCGATGGCAATTTTGTCGCAAGGAAGCTGGCGAACTCCGTTCGGAGATGCAGCGATTGATGCGGAGCTGGCGGCGGAACTGATGCAGGCGTGCCCGCGTTTGCGCGAAGATGCTGTGGCGCACGAGCGCGAACATTCGTTGGAAGTGCAGATTCCGTTTTTGCAGCGCCTCGCCCCGCCGGATTTTCAGTTTGTCCCGGTGGTGCTGGGGGCGGATCGCTATGCGCTGTTGGAAGAGCTGGGGCACGCGGTGGCGAAAGTGGTGGCGGCGCAAAGTGAACGCGTGCTGGTGATTGCCAGCACGGATATGAATCATTACGAGAGCGATGCGTTCACGCGCGCGAAAGATGAAAGGGCCATCGCGCAAATTCTGCGGCTGGATCCGCGGGGGTTGTACGACACGGTGCGCGGCGAGGGAATCACGATGTGCGGCTACGCGGCTACGACTGCGATGCTGGTGGCGATGCGGAATTTGGGAGCGGAGAGGGCGGAGCTGGTGCGTTATGCGACGTCGGGTGACATCACCGGTGAATGCGACGAAGTGGTTGGGTATGCAGGGTTGATCGTGCCGTGAGCGGCGGCTGGATCGCAATCGGTTGTTGATGCGGTACGGCATCCGGCCGGCGAAGGTTGAACAGTTTCAAAGGTTGTGGAAAGCCGCGGACCGCCGGGTCGCCGTCGTGAAGCTCGCGCCAAGACGATTTGGGTCTGCTCGGTGCTCTGTCCCAGCACGATACCCACAATATTTCGGGAATTACTTCTTGGCAGGGTATTGCTTGAACATTTTTTGCACCGATTTCTCCGTCTGCTTTTCATCGCCTTTTTGAGAGTTCGATACGCTGTCCACGGTGGCTTGTCCGCGCCAGACGAGATGCTTCTGCGCCACGTCGTATAAGTCAACTGTTAGCATTCCCATCGTGCGCGGCTCCTGGGTTGTGACCGCCGTGTCCGAGTAAGGGCCTCCACCCCATCCGCCCCATCCACCCCACCCTCCCCATACCCCCCACGAGCCGCCACCCCAACCCCAACCGGGTCCAAATCCATCATCGGTTGTGACCGCGTCCATGACTTCTTGAGTCTGGAGGTGAAAGGTAACGTAGATGTCCGGCGTTTGGTTGCCGGACGCCAAGGCTAGTCCTTTCGCGGCGAGTTGTGCGTCCACATCAGGCTTTACCCAGCTAGCATAAATAGAGTTGGCCTGGGACGTACCAAGCTTCCAAGCGTAGGTCTTGTAGTCGGAAAATGGGGCCGCCTGATTCCAGTTGACTTTGACTGTTTGAGCGAACGCCGGAGTTGCGATCAGTATTGCGCAAAGCAGAGTTAGAACACGCATGTTTTTCATGTGATCTTTTTCCTTTCAATTGCCATGCATCGGTCTTGCTCTTAAACGAAGCTCACGCTGTACGGACGAATCAACTTTGAATCAGCAAACTGGCGGGATGATACACCATCTGTCGCAACCTTTCATGAGTGATGGCGCATTGAAGTGGGCCGCTGCGAATTCAAGAGTTAAGTCAAATTCGCCCGCCGGGGAGCCGCAGTTCACCGGCACTGGCGCGGTATCGTCGCAAGGCATGGCGTTGGTGCCGGTGGTGATGTCGTAAAAAATGCAAGTGCTTGCGGGTGTGCCGGACGAAGTGCAGCTCGCTCCTGATTGCGCGGCAAGTTTATATAGAACGTAGTTGGCGTTGCCTTGGCGCGACGCGGTTTTCTGATTAACCAGCGCCATGATTCCCGCGAAGGATGGCGAGGACGCAGAAGTGCCGCCCACCGCCAGGAAATCGAAGTTCTGCGGATCTTGATCGCAGTACGCACCGTCTGTTATGTCAGCTTCGCAAACAATGTAAAAGCTGCCGGTATAAAACCCTGCTGAAGCGAAGAACGAGATGTCCGGGACATCGCGCTTGCCATCGCTGGGCACTCCCGTGCCAGCCTGCCAAGATGGCTTGGCGTAGCCTCCCGAGCAGCTGCTGACATCCTGGCCGTCATTCGTGGTACAGGCGCTTTTCCCGCCGGCGCCGCCCACGGTGAATACGTTTACAGTCTCCAATACCCCGTCATTGCAGTTTTCCAGTGCGTTGCTGGGGTAGCCATAAAAGACCAAGGCTTGGCTGGTGCAGCTGTCGTTCCAGGGCACCTCGGGGATGTAGCTCTTGGCGGACAACTGCGTGGTGGCGTTGTTGGTGCTGCTCCAGTAGGTGGTGGGATTCGAGAGGTCGTTGAAATCGGTGCCGCCGACGGAAACGTTGTAGGGCGTGGACGAAAAACCATTAATTTGCAGGCCGTATTCAGCGGGCGCAGGAGATTGATTGTCCTGGCTATCGCAACCGGCGGAGCCGGAATCACCGGCGGAAACCATCGCGGTAATACCTTGGGCGGCGGCCTGTTGCCAGACCGCGTTGTAGAACTGATTTCCGGCAGTGCCGAGGCCTAACTCGCAGATGCCGTAGCTTTCACTGATAACTGGCGCGACGTTGTTGTCCACGGCGTATTGCGCGGAGAGATCAACTCCCAGAGTTGTATTGGTGGTGGCCGAAGTTACGAATTTGATGGTGGCGCCTTTAGCGATAGCGCCAGACCATTCCAAATCGAGATCGGATTCCGTTTCGTCGCCGGGGACGACGCCGGGATCCGGACCGTCGAGGACGACGACGGGATCGTTCGCGGGCAGGCCAAAGAGGCTGCGGAAGTTTTCAATGTCCTTCATGTCCACGTCGCTCTCGCCAATGATCGCGATGGTCTCGCCGGTGCCGTCGATTACGGGAGCCGGAGTGCCATTCCAGAGCGGCAAGACGTTGTAGATGGTCGCGAAATCGTAGGGGCCCAGGCCGTAACACGAGACCGGCTGGTTGGTATTTGGGTTGGTGCCACAGGTAAAGGTGAAATCGGGATTGACTGGCTTGGTTTCGCCGGTCGTTCTGTTTTTCTTGAACACGCCGGAAACTACGTGCATCGGCTTCCGCGGAAAATTGTGCAGCGTGTTAATTCCCGCGACGACGGGCGCAAGCGCGGCGGGAATCGAGGGGTCGGTGGAATTGGCCCAGTGGTCTTCGACTGTTCCTGCTTTTGTGGGGACTGAGTATTTGTGGATGGCGGTGTGGAACGCTTCTTGGACTTGGCCGGCGGTGCCGGAGAATTCGATTATGGTGCGGCCGTTGGAAATGGGCGCGACCTGGAATCCGTGGGATTGCAGCCAGGACGTGATCTTCTGGATGTCCTGGTCGGAGGGGCCGAACTGCTGGCCGAATTGCTGGGGCGTTAGCCACTGATGGTAATTCGGCGAGGACTGGTCTTGTTGCTGATCGAGCAGCTGTTCTAGCGCGGATTCTTGCTGCGGGCTGCGCTGCAAGACCAGGAGCATGCGGGCCATCGGGAGACTGGACGGAGCGGCGCCGCGATCGTATTTGGCGCGGGCCAGGTAATAGGTGTTGCCCTTCAGGACGCTGAGATTCGCCTCGTCCACGGCTTGGGTGATGCGCGAAGGCGTGGGCGCGGTTTGCGCGGCTGCGCTGAAAGGGACAAGCGGCGAAAAGAAAGCAAAGAGCAGAAGAGTGCGCAGGAAACGCGCGGGCTGGGGTCGCATGGTTTCGTTCACCTGGGTTCCCGTTTTGGGACTGCGAGGACGGCACGGAGAATAGATGGAAGTTATAATAAGTGTCAAGTTGCACGTACGGACAGCTTTCCAGAGCTGCAGGCGCGAAATAGCGATCAGGGCTGACGGCGCGCGCTCGCAGCAGGGGGTTAGTGCGTGGAACGGATGCGGGAGGCCAGGGCGCGTGCGCGAGCTCGGGCGATGTCTATTAGCTTGTCGTCGGCGGCGAGCTCGTCGAGGGTGGGGAGCAGGCGTTCGGGCTCGGGGAGCAACTTGTTGTTGTAGTCGCGCTCGATTTGCAGCAGGACGTCGTTGACGCCGAGGTGGTCGTAGCGCATGGTGCGGACGAGATCGGAAAGGTCCGTGGTCTGACGCGCGAGGCCTTCGAAGATGTTGACGAGTTGGGTAGCGGTGTCGTCGAGCGTGTAGTTGAAATCGGTTTGGTGTTTTTCGGCGCCTTTTTCGTAGAGCAGGGTTTTTGCGCCGAGATTGGCGAGGCGGCGGTGGACTTCTAGATCCACATTTTGAAAATTATTCAGCTTGGCGGCGAGTGCAAAGATGCGTTCCGCGAGCGGGGCGCTGACTTCGAAGGGCTGCGGGTTGGGGTCTTCGTCGAGCTGGCGTATGTCGTAGGTGCCTGTGCCGGCTTGATTGATTTTGATTTCGACGAATTCGGGGTAGCTGGTTTTGAAGACCTTGCGGAAGGTGATTTGGGCGGCGGGGTTTTCCGCGGAGGAGTTTGTCGCGCTTAGCGTGCGGTCTAATACAGGCGAACGCCGCAGGGATGCTGGCGTTGCGGCGGATAGTTCCGCGGCGAAAACAGCAAGCGCGAAAAGAACGAGCGAGGTGCGAGCAAACACGCTGGTGCAGTGGCGCTGAGCGCAGCGAACCATGAACTGTCGCATCACAACCCAGAGATGCGCGCCGCGCGGGTTTGGTTTCGCAGAGTGGATTTCGTGGCGCTGGGCGCAGCGGCTGGACGGACTCTTGCAGGGATTGCGGTGATGGAGGCGAGCAGGCGTTCACGCGCGCGGAAGCTGTGCGCGTGGCAGAGCGCGACGGCGAGGGCGTCGGCGGCGTCGGCCGGTTGGGGATATTCGGTCAAGCCCAGCGAGGAGGTTACCATCTGCTGCATTTGTTGTTTGGATGCAGCGCCGTAGCCGGCGATGCTGGATTTCACTTCGCGCGGCGAATAACTGTGCGCGGGGATGGAGGCTTGTGCGGCGGCGAGCAGCACCACGCCGCGCACTTCGGCGAGCTTTAGCGCGGTGCGCATATTGAGCGCAGTGAAAACCGATTCGACCGCGACGGCGTCTGGCGCGAATTCCGCAACCAGTTGAGCGATCAATTCGTGGATTTCGCGCAGGCGCGCGGCGAAGGTGGCGCGCGCGGGAAGTTTCAGCGCGCCGAAACGCAGCAAGCGCGGCGTGGAACCGATGAATTCAACGACGCCGTACCCGGTGGCGCCCGCGACGGCTGGATCAACGCCGAGGACGCAGAGGCGCGCGGTCTTCTTTACGGCGTTCGCGGCTATCGTGGTGGGTGCTTGGCGGATCATCAGAGTCCGCACAAGTGTAGTGCGCGGGGGTTGCGGTGTGTAGCGTTTTTTCGGGGTGGACGACGCGAACGGAACTAGCGAAGTTGAGGAACGCAAACCAGGCGCGAAGACACAAGAACCGGCCTGTGTGGCAACCACTGGTCGTCTGCTGGTCCTGGACTGGTCGTACGCGTTTTCACTCATGGCCATCGCTGAAAACACGAAACCTCCGGTGCCCATCGCTGGACACCGGAGGCTCGCACGACTCTCGGTTCTGACCGGGAAGCTGACTAGCGACCCGGGAAGTTGAAATTATTGAAGTTGAAAAAGTCGAACAGGTCGTCCAGTGCCGGAGTGTTCAGCGGCGCGTAGGAGCCCTCCGGTTGCACCGGGTTCGGGAAGTTGTCCCGGCTGCGGTGCGTTACTGGAGGCAGATTCCAGTTGCGCTCGATGAACTTGAGGATCGACACGTGATCGGCATACTTGTGAGAGATGTATCCCGTGGCGCGCAGCGGCAAGTACTTCTGATTCGCCACCACGATCAGCGGGATGCGCGTGCCGTCACCGAAGAAGTCCACCGGCTGCACGTAACCGGAGTCGTAGTAGCCGCCGCCTTCGTCCTCGGTGATGAGGATGACGGTGTCCTTGGTGTATGTCGGAGATGCCTCGACCTGGTTGACGATGTTCTGCACGAAGCCCTCGAACAGGTCCAGCTTCGAGGAGGACGGATGGCCGTCCACGTAGCCGCTGGGCTTGACGAAGGAAACCGCGGGCAGCGAGCCGTTTGCGATATCCGAATATAGGCTCTGCGTATCCTGGATATGCGCCGCGACCTGCGCCGGGTTCGACATGATGGAGGAGTCGTACTGGAACGGGTTGCAGATGTTGCAGTACTCGTCCGCGAGCGGGCCCTTGGTGCTCCAGTTCAGCTCGTAGGGGTCATTGACGTAGTTGTTCCACATGTCGCCGTAGTACTTCCAGGAGATATCGGCTTTGTTGAGGTCGTCGCCGATGCTGGGCGTGGACGAGGGAGGAATGGTGAACGGCGTGTTCGACGGATTCTGGTCGAGGTACGCGTTGTTGCCGTTGCCGAACCAGCCCGGGTTGTAGTTGTTCAGCAGGTAGTAGTGGCCCGGTTCACAACGCGGGTCGATGTGCAGCAACCTGAGGTAGTCCACGATGGGCTTGACGCCGTGCTGGCTCGGGTCCGAGCAGTCGCTGTAGGAGCCGCCGCCGTAGATGATGGGCAATTTGTTAGGCTGCGTCGCGGTCCAGTCATACATCGGGTATCCGGCATTGTAGTCTGAGCCGTAGCCGTCCTGCGAATACCAGTTGTTGGTGCCCTGAGCAGGGTCCGGATTCTCGATCTCGTCAATGATTCCCGTTCCCACGTAGGTGGAGGGAGTGACGCTAGCAGGGACGTTATGGGGCGGAGGCTGTGGATTGCCGTTGCCGTCGCTAAACCAGATTGCGTCGCCGTGGCCCAGCATGATGTGGTTGGCGCCGGTGCCACCATTGACTGACTGGTGGAAGTTGTCGCTCATGGCGTAGGTGTCCGCCAGGCTCTTGAAGTAGGGAACATCGCCCTGCTGGACGTTGTAGAAGCCTAGGGCACTGGAGCCCTCGCCTGTGGTGGTTGGAACCGAGTCATACAGTGCGTACTCGTCGGCGGTCCACTCCGTTTGCGTCGGCGGGTTCGTGGCGGAATACCCGGTGGGGTACTGGAACTCTTCGCTGAAGGAAGGACCGTAGTAGCCCTGGGCGTATTGGGCCTGGCTCAGACCGTTGGTGCCGGCGCCGACAGTGACTTCCACCCAGGAGAACAGCTTGCCGTCGCAGCCTGAAGGATTCTCCCAGGAGATCTGGAACAGGCTGCAGTTCAGCTGCTGCCACATCTGGTAGAAGCGGTGAACGGGACTGGCGCTGTAGTCCGTGTACGTGAGGCTGTAGCCCGGGGTGGCCGAATTGGTGCCGTTAGTCAGTTGGAACGGGCCAGCCGGCAGGTTGTTGAAATTGACGATGCGCACGTCGGGCGTGTAGCTGTACTGGTTGGTGCCGCCGGAAGCCAGCGACTGGTAATAGGTCAAGCCGTTGGCGTCGGGCGCGTTGGGCAAGCCGTTCTCGGTTATCAAGGCGCAGGCCTCGGGCGTGAGGTAGTTGGTGGTGCTTTTACCATTGACGGCGGTGGTGCCGCACGCAATCGTGGTGTACTTGGATGAACTCGGTGAGAAGTAGCCGTACGGCCCGGATGGGCCGCCGGCCTGCGGCGCGGGGAGCTGGTTGCTGGGGAATTCCTGCTTCGGCGGACTCAGCAGGAAAGTGTCCTGGCTGCCCTGGTCCGAAGCCGAGAGCTGCTGGGCCTTGTGGAACGTCGGTCCCGGGATGGCGTTCTTGTTGGCATCCAGCTGGATGATGCCCTCGCTCAGCAGGTTGTGGACCTTCTGGCCGGGCCTGGGCACGTACGTCGCGAACACGTGGTCAAAGCTGCGATTTTCACCAATGATTACGATAACGTGCTTGATCGGCGTTGCGGTATCGCTGGATCGGTCCTGCGCGTTGGCCACCGGCCCGCCCAATGCAAACTGAAAGAGCGCGATGCCGGACAACGCAATGCGCAGTCCTTTCAGGCTTCTTTCCATCACTTTCTTAACCTTCATACAAGGACCTCCCCTTTTTTTGCACACACTGCCCCAAAGAGGGCGATAGAAAGTAGCGCGACGCACTTTTCGGCGAAATGACTTAAATGTTAATGGCGTGCTAAAACATGCTGTAGGCAAGAAACGGCAAGGCAAAAAATCTTTGTGTGACTAAATCTTTGCTCGCGAGCCCTTACATCGACCAATTGAGCCGGCAGCGCTTGCCGGACATCTGCGGTTCTAGCACCGAGCATGGGTCGAAGCGCGTTACCTGAGTGCAATTTTTGGCGATGATTCGATTCGGTGGAATGGTTCGATTGCGCTTAGTTCAATTAAAAACGGTTGAAGTCCGCGCGACTCTTCGACATGCTACATAGCAATCGAGCGGGTTCGGTTCACGATGTCCGTGATCAAGGAGGAATTATGAGCTCCTCTCCACATCTGGCAAGCGAGACGCCGGGAACGAAAAAGGCTCTCTTCATCGATGCTGACCCGGAAGTTCGCGTGATGCTGGTTAACATTCTTGATCCACTGGAGTGGAGCGTGCGGCATGCAGCGGACAACAAGGCTGCACTGGCGCTCGCTCAGGCTGGACATTTCGATTTCATCCTCACGAGCGAGAAGACATCCGGCAAGGAAGATGTGGAACTGCTGCGGAGGATTCGCCGCGTGCGGCCGCACACCCGGCTGATCATTCTCACTGAGGAAAGTACGCCAGTGGAAGTGATCGCAGCGATGCGCGAACACGCCTTCAGCTACTTTTCAAAACCATTCTCGCTTTCTTCACTCGCCGATGCGGTGCATGCCGCCTCGGACGGTCCGAGCTGGGACGACGGCATCGAGGTTTTGTCGGCGACGCCGGACTGGATTCGCCTTGCGGCCCGATGCGATATGAACACCGCGGACCGGCTCATCCAGTTCATGCACGAGATTGCTGATTTGCGGGAGCGCGAAGCCGACGCCGTGGGGATGGCTTTTCGCGAACTTTTGATGAACGCGATCGAGCATGGCGGGCACTTTCGTGCTGACCAATATGTCGAAATTTCCTATGTGCGAGCCAAGCATATGGTGATGTGCCGAGTGAAAGATCCCGGTGAAGGATTTACTCTGGACGAAATCGATCATGCTGCCATTGCCAATCCGCAGGAAGACCCTGCTCGGCACATTGCGTATCGCGAAGCTAAAGGGCTGCGCCCGGGCGGCTATGGCGTTTTACTCGCCCAAAAGCTCGTTGATGAGCTGATTTACGATCAGAAGGGCAACGACGTTATGCTCATAAAGTATCTCGATGTTGCGCCGCTGGAGAATTTGTGAGCTTGACGCCGATGCCGGGCGCCCACCGTGAAACGTTGCCGTACGTGATTCACGCCGCAACCGGAAGCTGACTCGCTACCCTCATTTTGGCGGGATCGAATCTAGAGCTGAGAGGAAAAGCCGCGGCGCTTTGGGCCTCGATTCTATCGAGGCCTCGAGAATGGCGGCGCGCCGCGTTTTCGAGGATTTAGCTGGCGACCGCGGCTTGCATTTCTTTCTCGTCGATGTCGAAGTTGGCGTAAACGTGCTGGACGTCGTCGTGATCTTCGAGGGTTTCGACCATGCGCATCATTTGCTGGGCTTGCGCGCCGCTGAGCTTGACGTAATTCTGGGGGACGAAAGCGATTTCCGCGGTGGCTGGGGTGACGCCTGCGGCTAGGAGCGCTTCGCGCACTTTTTCGAATGCTTCGGGGGGCGTGGTGACTTCCCAGGCTGAACCGTCGTCGCGCAAATCTTCCGCGCCGGCATCCAGCACGATGCTCATCATTTTTTCTTCGTCCGCGGCTTCCTTGGGGACGAGGATGTCGCCCTTGCGGTGAAACATCCAGCCGACCGCGCCGTTTTCCGCCATGTTGCCGCCGTTCTTGGAGAACATGTGGCGGACTTCGCTGACGATGCGGTTGCGGTTGTTGGTGACGACCTGTACCAGCACGCCGACACCGCCGGGGCCGTAGCCTTCGAAAGTGACTTCGTCGAGCGTTTCGCCCTCGAGCGTGCCGGTGCCGCGTTGGATGGCGCGCTCGATGTTGTCGTTCGGCATATTTTCGCTCTTCGCCGAAAGGATGGCGGTGCGCAGGCGCGGATTGGTGATGGGATCGGCGCCGCCAGTGCGCGCTGCGATGGTCAATTCACGGATAATTTTGGTGAAAATCTTGCCACGCTTGGCGTCCGTAGCCGCCTTCTTATGCTTGATCGTGGCCCACTTAGAGTGTCCAGACATGGATAAACCTTCTTCAGAGATGTGGCAGGAGCAGCAGGCTAGCTCTTGCCGCGACAGTGTAGCAGCAGCGCAACATTCAGGCAAGAGAAGGACGGGCGTGCAGATTGGCCGGTTTCCGAGTCAGCTTGGGTGTTACTTCTGACAATTGGAGCCCGTCGCCATTTTCAGTATCAAGAGAGAGACAGGTGAGTTCAGTACGGCTCAACGTACTAGTGCTCAGGCGAGGATTGACTCCTCGTGCTGGACGAACACGCAGGGTGGGGCGCGTGCGAGGTTGAGCTCAGCTGATGTGGGGCAACACCTGAATCGTCAAAATCAAAAGGAGATTCACGTGAAAATCGCAGGCGCAGCACTTCTTGGGCTTTTTCTGTCGTTTGCAACAACTACCTTTGCGCAAGATAACCCCAAAGTGGAAGTTTCCGGGGACTATTCCTACATGCGCTTCAATCCGCAAAACAACAACATTTCCGGGCTCGGAGCTTTTTCTCTCAACGGTGGCGGCGGGGCCTTTACCTATTTTCTGACCAGCTTGATTGGGATCAAGGCCGAATTCGAGGGCTATGGCAGCACCACCCGGACTTTTCCCGGTGGCGCTCCCGTCTCCGGCAACCTTTTCACTTACAACGTAGGTCCCGAGATTAAATTCCGCATCCCGCATGTCCAGCCGTTCGCGGAGGCGATGTTCGGCGGCGCCCATTCCAACGCATACGTAAACATTTGCAATGTGGGCGGCGGTTGCATCGGTTCTCCCTCGAACAATGCGTTTGATTTCATCATTGGTGGCGGCTTGGACATTCCGGTCACTAAATCCATCGCCGTCCGGGCGGTGGAGGCAGACTATGTCCTCACGCGCTTCGGCAATTCGTTCACGGGCGGTAACAACAATCAGAGCAATTTCCGCGTACAGGCTGGCGTCGTATTTAGCTTCTAAGCGAGAGGCTGATCTTCCTTCGGGTCGGCTAATCGCTTTCCGTTCGACGCGGGCGCAGCGCAGCGTGCGGACATCCCACCCTTCGATTTCTGAAGGGTGGGACCTCGCGTTATAATTTTCCGCCATGCGAAAAAACATTCTCGCGTTTGTGGTTTTGGTTGCTGTGGCGATTCAGCCGCTGCGTGGGCAGCAAGCTACTTCCGCGAGGCCTGCGCCGGCGGCGGGCGCAGCCAGTCCCGGGCCGATCTATAGCAATATTACTTATGGCGTGGCGGGTGGTGAGACGCTGCTGCTTGACATCTTTGAACCTACGAACAACAACGGGCAGCCTCGGCCTGCGGTTGTGTTGGTTCATGGCGGCGGGTGGACCAGCTTTGATAAATCCACGATGCGGCCGCTGGCGCAGTTCCTGGCGCTGGCTGGTTTTGTTGCAGTGACGGTGGATTACCGTCTGTTTCATGACGATGCGACGCGCTGGCCGGTGCAATTGGATGATGTGCAGCGCGCGGTGCGCTGGGTGCGCGCAAATTCCGCGAAATACAATGTCGATCCCGAGCATGTCGGGGCCTACGGCCATTCGGCGGGCGCGCAAATCGCTGCGCTGCTCGGCATGATGGAGACGCGCGACAATTCCGATGCGGCGCTCGCGAAATATTCCAGCAAGGTGCAGGCTGCGGTGGATGCCAGCGGTCCTACGGACTTCACCAAGGACACGAATGATGACACTACGAAATTCCTGAGCAGTTTTCTGGGCGCCGATTTCGCCACGCATCCGGAGGTGTGGCGCGAGGCGTCTCCACTTTTTCATGTTTCCAAATCGAATGCGCCGATTCTAATTATTCACGGGACGCACGATGAAATGGTGCCCATCAGCCAGGCGGAAGAGCTGAACGATGCGCTCACCAAGGCTGGCGCCACGGTGATCTTTCTGCGACTGGACAGTGATCATATGTTCCGCGAGCCCGGACCTCACCGGCAGCTTGCGCTGGAAACGCAGGCTTTCCTTGACCGGTATCTCGCTACTGCCCATTAATCTTGGTGCGGCTATGGTGAAAATCTTGCCGTCACCAGGGAGAAATTCCTCGGGGGTTACGGTTCGGACGTGGGAGGGAATCGGGTTTTTGCTGTAATGTTCGCGGTGAAAAATAAGTCCTGTGTTTTCGGGAAGTTCGCTGATGACCGAAAGAGCACAAATCCACAAGTGAGGCGGTTTTGATCCGCGGCTTGGCCGGAGCAATGCTCTGCAGGAATTAGCACCATGCACTACACCACTGGGACCCTGGGGGAACACAATGCCTAACCTCTTTACGACCGCAACGACCGCAACAACCGAACAAGACGCGCAGGTGGAAAAGCGCCTGTGGCAGGCCGTAATCGTGAGCACCATCCAAGAATGGATTTCCGGACCATTGCGTTACAAACGGATCGCGGAAGAATATTTGTTCCAGGACCGCTCCGATTTTCCGATGGTGTGCCAGTCGGCTGGGCTGGATGTTGACAGATTGCGGCAACAGTTGATGCGGCTGCGAGCGCAAGCGGACCCGCTCGGCAGGGTCGCCTAGGAGCCGCTCCCGAAAAGTTGATCGAGCGTTGCGGCTGACGCGTGGAGTGCGGCCACCGACTTTCCATTGTGAAGGACCGGGTCGTTGGCAACCGGCTGATGCTCTAGTCAGGCGTCGTGGTCTGCGGGACGGTATGAGCCAAACCCAAGCATCTTTGTGGCGATCGCCAGAGCACACAGCGCAATCAGAAAATCCCCAACGAAGCTGGAGAAAAACAAGATCGCCAAATGACCGCCGTGCTGAAAATATAGATTTTCGATTGCGGTGATGGCGCGGCCCTCGATACCCGCAGCAACCAAGCAGAGCACCACAATGGCAAACCACAGATAGAATCTCCAACCTGGTTTCCTCCAAATCCACAGCTGATACCCGGAATCCTTGATCCATTTGTCGTACACATAGAACAGCGCGCAGAGTCCAAATACCGAGGAAAAAAGTTGCAGACCTTTATATGCGGGCATCCCGTTTCCGAAAAGCGGTCTTTGCAGCAGCGGAACGTGTTTCACGATCCAGCCTCGTGGGTGAGTGAACGAATCCCATAGAACGTGGCTCCATGCGCCAATCAGAACGCCCCATGCGACGCCCATGGCCTGAGGTATCGAAACTAAACCAGGCTTGAGCTGCGGCGCGATAGCCTCGCGGTGCGGGCTGGGCAGCAAAAACACCGCTGACGGGGCAAGCCAATAGAAAATGAGCCACACGCAAATGCCCAACGGAAGGGATGTGGAAAATGTTCCGAGCAGCGTATGGGAATGGTTTCGGAAATACTCGGGCATCGGCAAATAGTATGCCGCGTCCGGGACCAGGCTTCCGATTACCAGAGCGGAGAACGGAATCCAATTCTTGAATCTGGAATGGATGGGAAGAACGGCGGCCGGATGTGAGAAGGTGAATGGCATTAATCGAATATCAGACTAGCAAGTTTTCTGTCACTTCGCTGCATTCTATCGATTGCGGGGCAAACACGAAATCCACGGATCATTGGCATAACTTGGGCGTAACTTGCGTCAACAATGTCATGACAAGCGTGGAAGCCGGACAGGTGCTTTTCCGATGCGCGACTCGAAGCCTCGGTTCGCGACGCGCGTTCGCCTTTTCCTGTCCTGTTCGTAGCAAGTTAAAAGGTCCGGTTTTTGTAGTAAGTGAGTTGTCCGGTTGACTGTTAATCACCCGCCGCCGTCGCGGCTGTGGGGAAGTGGG
>Ga0209655_10000397_pt1 | contig 16568 bp, 16 predicted proteins | sample BogFormECP03_OM2_FD_188236 | JGI IMG/M metagenome (GOLD analysis project Ga0209655, IMG submission 188236) | Bog forest soil microbial communities from Calvert Island, British Columbia, Canada - ECP03_OM2 (SPAdes) (version 2) | ecosystem: Environmental > Aquatic > Freshwater > Wetlands > Bog ...
ATTGACCCGAGACCGCGTTGTGCCGATCATCTCCGACAGCATTTCTTGCGATATTTTGGGAAGAGTCTTTTGAAGATCGCCCGGCGCTCCATACCGCGCGAGAAGGAGCAGAGTGCGCGCGAGGCGCTTTTCGCTGGAGTTGAAGAGCTGGTCTATCAGGTCCTCTTCAACTCGTATGTTGCGTACCAGCATATAGGCGATGAAGCGGTCTGAAAATTGGTGTTCCCCATGTAGCACCCGAATCATCTCATTTTTCTCTATGACGAGTACCGTCGTAGGTGCAATCGCCGTTGCAGTTGCCATGCAAATGGATTGGCCCGCCAGGCACCCTTCCCCAAAGAAGTCTCCGGGTCCCAGAACCGCCACAACAGCTTCTCTGCCGGTCTCATTGACTACAGTAAGCCTTACACCGCCTTCCTGAATGTACATTACATTCTTCGCGGTATCACCCTGCGCGAAGACAATCTCTTTTCTTAGGAACTTGGCGACTTTTCTCCCCAGACCAGTCGAGTCGAGAAACAATTTCACATTGAAGGCGCGGCTTCTTGATTTCTTCTTTTTGGGGAAGCGACGGACCCCGACGGATGCACTTCGAGCTGCTGTAGGCACGATAGGAAAGAATATCATGGAACGGGATTCCGAAAACTGTTCAATACTGCACAGTTTGTGCCGATGCCCTAAGACCATCGGCGAATGGCGATATAATCAACGCAATGTCCGACGTGGTTCACACCTACGGAAGCTGCTACGAGACGTGTCCTGTGTGCGGTCAGAAGTGCACGTATGGCGGCGAGACCAATGCAATTGCTAACGAACCTGTCATCCGGCCTGCCGATTGGGAAATCGAACTCCACTGCCCCGAGCATGGACACTTCCGGTGTTCGCAAGGAATCTGATTCAGCCTGAGTAGCACGCCGGATTGATATCTGCGTTCGACGAGATCAATTCTCTTCGCGGTAACAATCCAGCAACCGCGCCTCGATACCTTCGGCTGGAAGGAGAACCGGATCATGGCCGAAGACATCACCCTTGACGAAAAATTGCGGCGGTTCGACGTGGCACTAGACTTGTTGCAGCAAACAATTGAAGCAGGTGGCGTTGTTCCAGATGAGATATTTAACGAGTTCCTCGTAGCCGCCGAGAACTATCGAAGCGATGCGCGATACAAAGCGCTATCGGGGTCTGCCGGCAACTAAACTGTTCCGCGTCAAATGGTCCGTATACCATCGGCGGATTTTAGCGGAGGCATATAAAAGCGAAATTTCAACATGAGGGGCTTAGCGTAAAAAGGCTTCTCGATGGGGAATACAGTGCGGCCCGTCGTTGCGACTATCCGCGTTTGAGAATTTCAGGAATGTACGGCCCTTCGCAATAAATCACAAACTTTTCAACTCCCAACTTTTCGTACTTAAAGCCTCTGAGCGTGTGATTGCCTCCCTCATTAGAAGGTATCGAAATTGGGACAGAATCATAAAATCTGCATTCAGTCGCGGCCTCATCTGCGGACTCGTAAGAAACAGCTAAATTGGGGTTGCTCGTGAAAGTATAGTCCTTGAGATTCGGATTGGATTTGTTGTCTTGCCATCCACTCAGATACCCCTTGTACATCATCGTGAGCCTCCCGGATCTTTCCTTTCCTGATTCTACGCCGTAAAATCTGCCGGTGAAACGCAAACGTCCCACCCCTCACGCCCTAACTCTCCCGCACTCTGAGCAGCACATCATCACGTTCAAGCCCCCGTCTACTCGTGACGAAGTCCAGAGTTGCAGCATGCTGGACAAGAAGTGCAACACGGTCGCGGATTTTGACGATCTCGCGCGGCCTTATATGAACAAGTGAAACCGTTTGATCCCGGTGGCTGTCGTCGTGGAATCCGCGCGATGGAACGCGATCAATCCAGGTCGCGCCCGCCGTTCGCTTTTTCAACAGCCTCATCAAGCGCCTTCTGCCTAGCTTCAATCCACGCGGAGTAATGTTTGACGACGATCTGCTCCGTATTCCCTAGAAGTATTGCGACCGTTCCGGCTGGGACGCCTCGCTTCAATAGCTCCACTGCGAACGTGTGACGGAAGCGATGCGGGTGCGCACTCTTGACTTTTGCCTCATCGAAAATTGGTTTGATGCGGTGGGTACGCCATAGATCCGTCACCGACGCTAGCTTCGATCGGCGGTTCCAAAAGAAGTACGATTGATTTGGTTTTTGAATCGTTCTGAGGGTATTCGCGACCAGCGCCGGCAGAAGAACCTTTACCGGCGTGCCCGTCTTCTCAGTCCGCAGAACCAAGTGATTGCCTTGAAGACTGTCCGTTCTTAACATGCAGACATCTGAGATTCGCAGACCGGAGTACCTCATCGTGAGGATGAATGCGTAGAATATCGGCCCAGCATCTTTAGCTTTGTTCAGAATCTCGGTCATCTCGTCCGATGTAAAGGGAAGCTGTTGCGTTCTCTGGGCTTTAATCTTCCCGAGCTGCGACGCAGGATTTTCCGTGAGCCATTTACGTGCGGCCGCGAATTTGAAGATGCTTCTGAGGCGCTCCTGTTTCTTCGATTTCGATAGCGGCTTATCCTGCCACGTATTTCGGAAGTTCTGCAAGGACTCAAGATCTAGTTCATTCGGGAAACGGACTCCCTTGTCTCGTGTATATGCAATGAGCTGTCGAAACAGTGTTGCGTATTTTCGAATCGTTTCCGAGCTGATATTCTCCGTTCGGGCGTTCTTCACGAATTGATCCCGCCATTTCTCGATGGTGATCCTCTCTTGCGGTAGAGCTACGGGAGCCGGCCGCTCGCCGGTGACTTCCATCTCGCGCATTACTTCCAGGGCCTTTGTCCAATCTCTGCTTTTCAAAGGCACGCGCAAATACGAACCGTCAGCTCGCGAACCACGGACCCAGATCGGACACGGATGCCGCTTGTTTGAACAATTTTGCGAGTCGGTTGACGAGCACTTCTTCGGGTTATGCCTACGGTAGATTGCGAGCATTACGACAGCCTGCGTTTCACACGTTGGGCCACTTCAGGAGGGATGCGGAGGGTGACATAACTGCGTTTGCGCTTCTTCGCGGCGTTCTCATCTCTCAGCTTCATGACACCCGGTTCGTTGCGGAACAGCTCACGGACCTTGTCCGTGGAAAAGCCCCATTCCTTGGCGAGCTGGGCAACGGTGTAGTCGTCCTGGGGTGAGCGGTCCCGCGAGCGTTTACCCCCGCGGGCTTTAGCGGGAGGTTTTTCTAGTGCAGGGTGCTTCGAACCCAGCACGTAATCGCCGTCGAACCTGATATCCGGGCGGACCCAGATCAAATCCTCGTTCTTGATTTTCACCATTGCCGTACAATATCCGTACATTTTAGGTGGATGTCAATAGAAAAGTGCTGTTTTATTGAGGAATTGATGGAGGCGCGGGTGGGAATCGAACCCACGTATAAAGGTTTTGCAGACCTCTCCCTTACCACTTGGGTACCGCGCCTCGGTCATACAGTATATCGAAACCGTGTTGTACTTTCAGCCGGGAAGGTTGCGGGCGTGAGTTTAGGGGCTATTGATGTTGAGATTCAAGTGCGATCGGTGTTTGCGGCGTTGCCGATGGCAGAGATGAAGTGCGCAGTTACCGTTCGATTGCGCACTGCGGGCTCGAAGGGTAAATCGCGCAGCAGCGCGATTCAACGAATGTGCAACTCGTAGGGCATGCGGGCTTGCACTGGTTCCATTTGGCTGAGGATGTGATTGAGCACGGATTCCAGGGATTGCGATTCGCTCATGTTGTTGTCTTTTTCTCGCTGGAGAAATTGTTCGAAGAACGATTTTTCTTCGGGATAGCGGACGATGTGCACGCTTTCGCCGGCGGGAATATTGGAGAGATGCTTGGCGATTTCGATGGCGCGGTCGAGGCCGCCGAGCTCATCCACCAGGCCGATTTCCTTGGCCTGTGCGCCGGACCAGACGCGGCCTTTGCCGATTTTGTCCACGGCTTCGACGGTCATTTTGCGGCCTTGCGCGACGCCTTTGGTGAAATCGGCGTAGGTGTCGTTGAGCGATTTTTGAATGTAGGCGCGCTGCGCCGGCGTGAAATTCTGCTGGGCGGAAAACATCGTGGCGTTGTCGCTGGTGGCGACGAAATCCGTGCTCATGCCGAGCAGAGTGTAGAGTCCGGAGACGTTGAATTTGCCGATCAGCACGCCGATGGAGCCGGTGATGGTGCCGGGGTCAGCGACGATTTTGCGGGCGGGAGTTGCGATCCAGTAGCCGCCGGAAGCGGCGACGTCCGACATGGACACGACGACGGGCTTGACCTGATTGGCGAGTTCGACTTCGCGGCGAATCACTTCGCTGCCCACCACCGAGCCGCCGCCGGAATCCACGCGCAGTACGATGGCCTTGATGCTGGAATCGTTGCGCGCGGCGCGAAGGTCCGCGGCCACGGAATCGCCGCCCATCACCGAACCGCCGCCGGGCGTGCTGCTGGAATCTCCGGAAACGATCAGGCCGGAGGCGTGGACGACGGCAATTCTGGCGTTCCCGTCATTTGAGATAGAGGGGCGATAGCGATTCAGCGAGATCGGATTCCAGGTGCGATTGCGCTCCTTGAAATAACCCTGGAGTTGATCCCAGTAGCCGAGGCGATCCACGATTTTGTTGGACACCGCGTCACTGGAGGAAAACGGGCCGCGATTCAGCAGCGCTTCAAATTGCGCGCGATCCATCCCGCGAGCCTTGGATGCTTCGTTCAGGTATAGATCGTAGATGCTGTGCAACAGGCCTTCCACTTCTTCCTTATGCGCGGGCGTAAACTGTTTCTCGGTGAAAGTGTTGCCTGCGGTTTTGTATTCGGCGATGTGATAGAACTCCGGGACGACTTTTAATTTGTCGAGGGTGCCGCGGAAGAAAAGCGCTTCGGCCATCATGCCTCGAATGCTGACGGGCGCGGTGGGAACGAGCCAGATTTGCTGGCAGGCGGAGGCGAGATAATATTCAGGGTTGCCGATTCCGTCGTACCCGAGGTAACAGATGCTGGGCTTGCCGCTTTTGCGAAAGGCGAGCAGGTGGCTGCGAATTTCCTCGAGCTTGCCCCAGCCAGTTTCCAGGGGGGCGATGCGTACGACGAGGCCGGTGATGTGCGAGTCTTTGGCGGCGGCGTCAATGGCGTCCACGTAATCGTGGAGCACGGGGGTGGTGAAGCCGCTGAAGGCGCTGAAAAGATCCGGGGAGCGCTGTTCATCAATTTGGCCGGTAGCGTCGATGACCAAGACGGCGTTTGAGGGCGACATCATCCTGCTGGGTTTCATTGCGGCAAAAAACAGAATGACGAGAAAGACCGCTAGAACGATGATGATGATTGCACGGCGCTGGCCCCAGGTCATTGGCGTCCACCTCGTCGAGGATTATTGCGCGGGAAATCGAGAATAGACAAGGTAGCACCGCGCAGGGGAAAACTCCACTTAGGGGCGGTGTGCGAACGAACAGTTCTGCGTGGAACAGCCGGCAGAAATACGCGATGAAAAGCGTGGCCGGAAGTTATGCTAGCGGCGGCGGGATGGAGCGACTATGAGAATCGGCGAATGAAGAGATTCAGAGTTTGGGTGGGCGTGATTGCCGCGGTGACGTTGAGCGTTTATGTGGCGACGGGGTTACGTTACGGGTCGTACGCGCCGCAGCGGTCCGATCAGTATATATGGGGCGTTTATCACGTTCATTCGACGATGTCGGACGGATTGCAGTCACCGGAAGAAATTGCGGAGCAGGCGCGGGCGACGGGGATTAGCCTGGTGCTGTTGACGGATCACGGCCGGCCGAACCTGGCATCGTCGAATTTTCGAAAGATTATTGATGGGGTGACGATCGTGGGCGGGTCGGAAGCTAGTTTGCCGGACGGGCACCTGACTTTTTTCGGAGCGCAGCAGGCGCCAGGGTTTCTTTTGTCGTCGTTTCCGCCCGAAGCAATGGACGACGCGCGCGGATGGGGCGCGTTTCCGGTGCTGGCTTATCCGGATGATCCAGATTTCGGGTGGCGCTACTGGGATATTGGTTTGCGGCCCGGCGGGATCGAAGTGTTGAATTTATTTACGAGTTTGCGCGGCGCGTCGTGGGCGGAGCGGTTGCGCCTGGGGATGTATTATCCTTTTTCACATTATTATTTTTTGAAGAGCATTGCGATTCCCGCGGAATCATTGGCGCATTGGGATGGTTTTCTGCAGCGAGGCAAGATTTGGGGATTCGAGGCGTCGGACGCGCACGGCGGATTTCGTATCGGTTCATGGTTTTCGATGAAGGTGCCGTCGTATGCGGATACTTTCTCGTTTGTGGGGATGGGGATTGCTCGGCGCTATGAGTCCGATCCGGAGGCTGCGGTGCGCGGCGGGGATTTTTTCAATTGCATACGGGGGGCGGGCGAGCCGGAGCGATTCGAGTTTTCGGCGCGCAGTGGTTTACAGGATATTCCGAGCGGCGGGGACGCGCCGGTGAATTCCAGCTTGCATGTTGGGGTGCAGATGGCGAATCAGGCGATGCGCGTGGTTTTGAAGAAGGATGGAGTGGCGGTGCGCGAAATTGTTGGGGATCATTTGGATTTGGAGGAAGCTGCGGCTGGAGTTTATCGCGTGGAGGTGTTTTTGGTAGGGCACCCTTTGTTGCGGGCTGACGTGCCTTGGATTCTTTCGAATCCTATTTTTGTAGGGGTAGGGCGCGAGGTTGGACCGACGCGGCGTTTCACGACGATTCGCGCGCAGCTGTCTGGACGGCCCGAGATCTACAAACGCTAAAGATTTAACACAGGGGGCAGGGAGGAAAAGCAGAGCACCCAGAGGCAGCAGGGGCATGAGAATTACGGCGGAGACGTCCCGGCTGTGTCGGGGTAAACGCCGGACGCCGAGAAATACATATCGGGTGCGCATTATTCATTTTGCCACGAGCCGCTACGCGGGGCGCCGATGCTGGCTTCCCACCGCGGTCGCGAACCCTTTGAAATACGCACAGAGACGGTCGTCTGCTATAATTCGGTCCTCAAATTATGGACTTCGATCACCTGACAACATTTCTGGAGATCTCGAAGCTGGGGAGCTTTTCGCGTGCTGGGCAGAAACTGTTTCGTTCGCAGCCGGCGGTTAGCGCGCAGATCCGGCAATTGGAGCAGGAGTACGGGCAAAAGCTGTTTGATCGCGTGGGCAAGACGGTGAAATTGACGGCGGCTGGTGAAGCGTTGATTGTGTACGCGAACCGGCTGCTGAATTTGAAGGAAGAATCGCTGCGGGCGGTGTCTGATTTGTCGAGTTCGCCGCGCGGCACTTTGCAAGTGGGAGCGAACGAAGCCACGTGCCTGTATGTGCTGCCGGATTTATTTGCAGCGTATCACCGGCAATTTCCCGGGGTGCAGATCAGCATTTACCGGAATTTCAGCCGCAAGGTGATTGAGAAAATCGAAGATGGCAGCGTGGACGTGGGAATCGTCACGCTGCCGACGAAATCACCGAGCCTGAAAATCCACTCGATCTTTCGTGACCGGCTGATGCTGATGGTGAGCTCGAGCAATCCACTGGCGCGGGCGAAGGGTGTAACGCTCAGCGAGATTGCGGACCAGCCACAAATTCTGCCGAAGACGGGCTACACGCGGCAACTATTCGACAAACTTTTCCGGCCGTACCGCTCGAAATTGCGGGTCACGATGGAGCTTGCTAGTGTGGGGATGATCAAGCGGTTCGTTGCTGCGGGGCTGGGAGTTTCGATCATCAGCGAGAGTTTTGCCAAGGACGAAGTGCGCTCGGGCGAAGCGAAGCTGGTTCCCATTACGGACGTGCAGCTCACTCGAGAACTGGGGCTGGTTTACCGGCGCGATCGGACTTTGCCGCGGGCGGCTGCGGCATTTGTGACGCTGCTACGGCAGCAGACTCTTGGGCTGGATGCCTCGCACGGTTCGAGTAAGCGCTGAAGATTTTGGCGCGTAGTTGACCACGACGAAAAGCGCGGCTTCAGGGGTAGAGCCCCTTTGCTCGCTGGATTTCACGACAGGGCCGAAGCCCCGCCCTTCCAATCGTCGCCATTCCAGCCCCCGCTCTTCGGACCAGCGCCCTTCCGGCCCCGCCTTAGGAACTGGAGCACTTCCGAAAGTCGCATCTCGAGGTGCATCGTTTTGAACCGCCGCTCTTGCGAGCCGGCGGTTTATGGGGCAGTTCCCCCGAGGAACCTACCGCATCCAATTTCCTGCTGGACGCGTACCATATATGCAGGGGGAGTGCGTACGCGAGGAGCCTTATGCTAGTGAAGAAAGCGCCGGACCTTACATATAAGGATGTGACACCCAAGAGCTTGTACATGGGGCGGCGCAATTTTCTATTTGGCTTAGCCGCGGCGTATGGCGCGGTGGTGGGCTACAAGAAATTGACGCGATTGTTCGAGGGGCCGGCAACCGGTTCGACGCCGGTCAAGCTGACTGGAGTGACGAAATGGCCCGGCAGCACCACGGAAAAAGAAACGTCGCTGGAAGATGTGACGCACTACAATAATTTTTACGAATTCGGAACGAGCAAGACCGATCCCGCCGCGAACGCCCGGAATTTTGTGACCACGCCGTGGAGTATTTCTGTCGAAGGAGAAGTGAAGAACAAGCGCAAGTTTACGATGGATGAAATCATGAAACTTGCGCCGCTGGAGGAGCGGATTTACCGGCACCGCTGCGTGGAAGGGTGGTCCATCGTCGTGCCGTGGATTGGCTACTCGCTCAACACGCTGGTGAAATTAGCGGAGCCGACGTCCAAAGCGAAGTATGTGGCGTTCGAAAGTTATTACGACCCGAAGCAAATGCCGTTGGGTGGCTCGGCGGGGATCGAGCTGCCTTATGTGGAGGGACTCCGCTTGGACGAAGCGATGAATCCTTTGACGCTGCTTACGGTGGGAATGTACGACGAGACTTTGCCCAACCAGGATGGCGCGCCGGTCCGCCTGGTGATTCCCTGGAAATATGGATTCAAGAGCATCAAGTCGCTGGTGCGGATTCGTTTTATGCAAGAGCAGCCGGCGACGACGTGGAACATCGCGAACGAACACGAATATGGTTTTTATTCAAATGTGAATCCCAGCGTCGATCATCCGCGCTGGTCGCAAGCCACCGAACGCCGGCTGGGCGAATTCCGGCGGAGGCCCACTTTGATGTTCAACGGCTACGGCGATCAGGTCGCCAGCATGTACGCCGGCATGGACCTGAAGAAATATTATTGAGCGTGAGCCTCGGGTGAATTCCATCCTCACAAGCAAATGGACGAAGGTGATGGTGTTTCTGGCGTGCCTGATACCCTTCGGGGAATTGCTGTGGCGCGCGTTTCACAATGGGCTGGCGGGATTTCCGGACAACATGGATTTTGGCGCGAATCCCATAGAATTCATCACGCATGCGACGGGGGATTGGACGCTGCGTTTTCTGGTGATCACTTTGGCGATCACGCCGCTGCGGAAAATTTTGCGGCAGCCGCAATTGATTCGCTTTCGGCGGATGCTGGGGCTTTTCGCGTTTTTCTATGGCTGCCTGCATTTCGGCACGTGGATCGGGCTGGATAAATATTTTGCGTGGTCGGAGATGTGGAAGGACGTGCAGAAGCGGCGATTCATTACCGTGGGATTTGCCGCATTTGTGCTTATGATTCCGCTGGCGGCGACTTCGACGGCAGGTATGATCCGGCGGCTGGGTGGCAAGCGTTGGCAAATGCTGCATCGCGCGATTTATGTGAGCGCGGTTCTGGGCGTGATTCATTATTACTGGCTGGTGAAGTCGGACGTGCGCATGCCGCTGCTGTACGGTGCGCTCGTGGGAATTTTGCTGGCCTACCGGTTGGGAATGTGGATTTATGGGCGCGGCCAGAAGGCTGGTGCTGGCGGTGGTGTTCGGCCTGAGCCTTCTACTGCGGAAACGGCATAGCGGGGAGTCGCGCGTTGGCGAGCTATTTCACTCTATTCGTCCACTCCTCATATTGACGCCGGATCTGGCATACAGTAAATCATGGATTGACCGGGCTTTACTAAGAACTGATACTTGCGGGCTGATAAAGCATTGAAAATGCGGTGCTTGCCTGGAAGTTTGACGCAAGGTTTGGAAACTCGCCGCGAGAAAATTGGCTGGATTAGTTTGTGAACGCCTGAACGGAAGCCCTTCGTTCCAACTGGACACTGTTCCGAAACTGCCCTGTGGGTCAGGTGAATGGGGCGCTTAAGGCGAGTAGAGTTGCGGGAAGCAGTTTTCTCGGGTAGAGCACGCGGAGAATCATTGGTTTGGCGGCAGTTGCGTTCGCGGGCGGCGGAATCGGTCGCTCTCGTGCGAGAGATTTACGGAAAATCAGTGAGGTTTGCTACTTGAGAAATCCCAAGAATTTGCTTTTGTGCGCCGTGCTGATGGCGATGAGCATTTCGCTGTTCGCCTGTAGCGGATCGACTGGCACTTCTACGGGTGACAAACTTCCTCCTGGCGGCACAGCGCCCGCAATCACGCAGCAGCCGGCGAGCCTGACGGTGACGGCAGGCCAAGCGGCGACATTTTCGGTGATGGCGACAGGAACCGCGCCACTGAGTTATCAGTGGTTCATGAATGGAACGGCCAGCGGAACGAACTCGGATACGTTTTCGATTGGCGCAGCCACGGTTGGGCAGACCGGCGCGCACATAGATGTGACGGTGACGAACGCGGCGGGGGCAGTGACTAGCGCGATGGCGATTTTAACCGTGACCGCGGCGGCTACTGCCCCGACGATCACACAGCAGCCGGCCAGCGAAACCGTGACTGCGGGACAAGCGGCATCATTTTCAGTAACAGCGACGGGTACTGCACCGCTGAGCTATCAGTGGTTCGTGAACGGCACGGCGAGCGGAACGAATTCGAGCACATTCTCGATTGCGCAGACGACTACCGCGCAAAACGGCGCACATATTGATGTGAAGGTAAGCAACGCGACCGGAAGTGTAACTAGCGCGACGGCGGTTTTGACTGTGACAGCTGAGGCGACTGCGCCGGCAATTACGCAGCAGCCCGCGAACACGACCGTGACTGCGGGCCAATCGGCGACGTTTACAGTGACGGCAACTGGAACGGCGCCGCTGACGTATCAGTGGTTTCTGAACGGATCCGCTGCGGGAACGAATTCAAACGCCTACACGATTTCTCAAACTACCGTGGGGCAAACCGGGGCGCAGATTCATGTGAAGGTGACCAATGCGGCGGGGAGTGCGACGAGCAACACTGTAACTTTGACGGTGAACGCGGCTGCGCCGACGGCTCCGACGATTACGACACAACCCACGAACGCGACTGTGACTGCGGGACAATCGGCGACATTTGCGGTGACGGCTACCGGGACGGCGCCCCTTACCTACCAGTGGTTCTTGAACGGAACCGCTGCGGGAACGAATTCAAACACTTACACGATTTCGCAAACTACGCTGGGGCAAACCGGCGCGCAGATTTTCGTTACGGTGACGAACACTGCAGGACATGTGACTAGCCAGACCGTGACGCTGACTGTGAATGCGGTGCAGACCAACACTGTGAACGTGCTGACGTATCACAACGACGTGGCGCGCACGGGGCAAAACCTGAGCGAGAGTACTTTGACGACGGCGAATGTGAAATCGGCGAGTTTTGGGTTGGTGGGGAATCTGTCGGTGGATGGGGGGGTGGATGCGGAGCCGCTGTACGCGTCGAACCTCACGCTGGCCGGCGGAGTGCGCAACGTTGTTTACGTGGTCACCGAGAACGATTCCGTTTACGCGTTCGATGCCGATACGTTCGCGCAGTTGTGGCACGTTTCGGTGTTGGGCGCGAACGAGACCGCAAGCGACAACCGCGGATGCAACCAGGTTTCGCCGATCATCGGTATTACTTCGACGCCGGTGATTGATCTGAGCGCCGGCACGCATGGCGAAATTTTCCTGGTGGCGATGTCGCTGGACAGCAGCGGAAACTATCACCAGCGGTTGCACGCTTTGGACCTGACTACCGGTGCTGAAATTAGCGGCAGCCCTACGACGATACAGGCGACATTCCCGATGACGAGTGGCACGACGACTTTCGATTCCAAACAATATAAGGAACGCGCCGCCTTGCTGCTGCTGAATGGAGTGATTTATACGACGTGGGCATCGCATTGCGACGATGGACCGTACACCGGCTGGATCATGGCGTACAACGAAACGACTCTGCAGCAATCGAGCGTCCTGAATGTGACGCCCAACGGTGGCGATGGCGCGATATGGATGGCGGGCGACGGCCCCGCGGCGGATTCTTCTGGCAACATTTATTTTCTCGACGGGAATGGAACGTTTGACGACACTCTAAACAGCAACGGATTTCCCGAGCGCGGCGATTTCGGCAATGGGTTCATCAAGCTTTCGACGGCGGGCAACAGCTTGAGCGTGGCGGACTATTTCACGATGTTCAATACCGATGCTGAATCGAATGAGGACCAAGATTTGGGATCAGGCGGCGAGATGCTGCTGCCTGACGTGCAGGACACGCAGTCTAACACCTGGCATCTGGCGGTGGGAGCGGGCAAGGACGGGCACATCTACGTGGTGAATCGCGATCTGATGGGGAAATTCAATACGAGCAACGACAGCGCGATTTATCAGGAAATTGATTCGAACGGGTTGGGCGGCGGTGTGTGGTCCGTGCCGGCTTATTTCAACAATGTGGTGTATTACGGCGCGGTGGGCGACCACTTGCGGGCATTTTCCATTGCGAACGCGAAGCTGGCGACGCCTGCGAGTTCGTTGACGGCGGAGAGTTTTGGATATCCAGGGACGACGCCGAGCATTTCGGCGAACGGGAATTCCGCGGGAATTGTGTGGGCGGTGGAGAACAACGGCGGGGGCGTGCTGCACGCTTATGACGCGACGAATTTGGGGACGGAGTTGTACAACAGCAATCAGGCGGCGAATAGCCGAGATCATTTTGCGGACAATAAATTCATTACGCCGATGATTGCCAATGGGAAAGTTTATGTGGGGACGCCGAACAGCGTGGCTGTTTTTGGATTGCTGCCGTAGTTGCGGTGCGACGTCGCGAAAAGCGTGGCCTCAGGAGATCAAGGGCCTTTCTCGCCGGGCCTGATGGCGGGCCTTTCGACCCTGGCGCGACCCGGATCTCAGGATGAACTGAACCCCAGCCCTTTCAACTAGCCTTTGTGATACTTCCCTATTCTTTATTGCGTTAGAGCTTTCTCGATTGCGGCGACCAGCTCGGGCGAGGGGAGCCGCAATCGCGGCGGGTTGTTATTCTGTGTGGGGCGGAGCTTGGCCGCACGGCAGCAGTTATTCTTCGTCGGGATGGACGCCGAGGTCATCGTTCATTTCTCCGGCTGCGAGCGGACGGATGCACAATCGCTTTCCGTCCGGGCTGCATTGATACACCTGATAGGCCGGTAAATCTTGCGGTTGCACTTCGTAGGAGCCGTCTTCCATGTTCACGGCATCATCGAAGCTGGACATCGCATAGAGATTGTGCGGCGTCGTGCGCACGCGGAACTGCGCGGAGGCGGGTTCGTAATTGCCGTAGCTGAAGCACTGGCCGATGCAGGCGCGGTCGGCGATGTGTTGGACCAGGACGCGCGAATCGGGGAAAGGCGGCTTGAGGGTGGCGAGGACGCGCGAGTTTCGCGGCACTGTGCGCACGAGTTGTTCGACTTGCGCCTCCATGCGATTGATTGTGGCGGTGTCCTGGTACAAGAACGTGAAAAATATTGCGGCTATCGCTGCGGTTGCGAGCAAGTGCCATTTTCGCGGCTGGAGGGCACCAAGCAGGCAGCAGAGCAGCGCGGCGGAAACGGATGTGAGGCGTTCGGTGAGGAGCGCGAGGGCGGACGGCTGATATGGGAAGCGGATGCCGTCGGGCAGGAGGATTACCGCTATGCAGACGACGACGTAGAGCTGCACCGGCAGCGCAAAATCAGCCCAGTGAATCTGTCCCCAGCGTCGGCGAAAGAAATTCGCGGCCAGCGCGGAGAGGATGAAAACCAGCAATGCGAATTCCGGAATTGCGTAACGCGGGCCGAAGAGGAGCAATTGGTCCGAGCCATTGAAAAAATAGAAGGGATCATCGCGCGCCAGCACGATATCGTGGTGCCAGAAATAATAGCGCGCGGCGTAGAGCACGGCGCCCGCCGCAGCGACCAGTAAAATCTGATAGCGCCGCGGGATCGCTTCGGCCAGCGCGACGTACGCTGAAGCCGCGACCAGCCACGCGAAGCCGAGAGGATGGGCGAGCATCGCGAGGGGCGCGAGCGCGACGGCGATCCAGCGTTCCCAGCCGCGGCCGCGCCAGAAAATTGCGATGGCGAAAAATGCGAGGCCGAGCGAAATATAGAAATTCAAGAAGCCCATTGCGAAAGAATAGCCGTAACTGAACATGGCGATTATGGGGCAGAGCAGCCAGGGCGCTCGTCTGGTGGCAGCGCAGACGAGGGCGAATATGCCCCAGAAGAAAATGAGCACGGCCAGCGACACCGCAATTTTTTCGGCGACGTGCAGAGAGAAGAAATGGCCGAGGGTGCCGAGCAGGAGATCGAAGAGCGCGTTGTTCCAGCGCGGTGCGAGCCACAGGCCGGGCGCGTAGCCGCGGCGGATCAGTTGCGCGAGCCACGCGTTGTAAAGATGGCTGCCTAGATCGCCGGCGGCGATGTTGCGATGCCAGAAAATGGGCGCGAGGAGCGCGGCGGAAATGAGCAGAAGGCGTAACGCGTGCTGCCGTACGAACGTGATGGACGGCGCGAGGACGGGTGCGCGCGATTCCGTTTGCGGAACGCCTTCCACGATTTCGTTTTCTCGACGGCTGGACGGGTTTGCGTGGTTGTGCTGCGTCAAGTAGGGCGCCTCGCCGGGTGCGAGAGTTTGCGGTGCATCGTTGCAAACATATCACGAGAAGAGTTGGCTGGAGCCGCTACAACGACAAAGTCGCCGGCAACGTCAAAGGCGCCCGCCTGACAAGAAAAAGCAGTCGGCCGCTATAAATTCAAAGGCTGCGGCTGCAACGAGTCTGGACGGGCGGATTGGTTTGGCGCGCAACGGCAATGTCGCCGAAGCGCGACGAGTAGTGATATAAGAATGCCGAGCGGCGCGAGGAGAGACGGCGGCGCGCGGGAGGGGAGCGATGAGCGATCCTAATATTTCGGATCTAGCGAGGAAGGCGGTGGGCTGGTCTATTTTTGTGAGCGTGATGATGATTGTGGCCGGAATTCTGGCGATTGCCTTGCCGTATGAGGCCGGTCTGGCCGCGAATATTTTCGTGGCCTGGATGTTGATATTCGCCGCGGTGGCGCATTTCGTTTTCGCGTGGTACACGCGGCGCACGGGAAGCGTGCTGCTGAAAGTGCTGTTGGGGATTCTGTATTTGTGCGTGGCGGTTTATCTGCTGGATCATCCGGCGCGCGGGCTGGCCACTTTGACGCTGGCGCTGGCGTTTTATTTATTGATTGAGGGAGTCTTTGAGATTGTGCTGTTTTTTCAGCACCGTCCGGCGGCGGGCTCGGGTTGGTTCCTGATGGATGGCATCGTGACGCTGGTGCTGGGCGGAATGATTTGGGCGACGTGGCCTTCGAGCGTGGAATGGGTGCTGGGAACTTTGGTGGGGATCAGCATTTTCTTCAGCGGTGTGACGCGGTTGATGATTTCATTGGCGGCGCGGCGGGTGGTGACGAAGACTGCTTAGCCGCAAGGTATTTGTAGCGGCGGGCAAGTCCGCCATCAATCGGCAGCACATCAGCGATCCGTGACACACCACCGATCCATGCTGTAAGACCGATGGCGCACTAAAGTGCGCCGCTACAACTACTTTACCCACACCTCGACGCGCGCTTGAATCTTCGTTTATTACTTTCCGCGAGAATTACGCTTCTTGGTCGTCTTTTTTTGGCGCGTAGGGATACTTCGGGGGCTTTTGCATGTGGGAGGTGCGATAGGCCTCGAGCTCGTCGTCGGTCAGATTGAAGTGCGTCTTGACGGGGTGATTTTCCGTTGCGGCGAGTTCCAGGTGGAGGCGGTGCGAGCAAATGTCCGGCGCATCCTGAAAGCGGACGCGGCGGGTGTTGAATGCTTCGTTGGGAATGGTCAAGGTGAATTCGCGGGGTTCGGTCGCGGTCTCGCGAACGGTGAAAGTATATTCACGGCCTTGGGGCTTGGCCTCGAAACCGACGAACTGCACGATCACGTTGTTGTTGCTCATTTTCCGACGGCTGCCACGGCCAACGCCGCCACGACTTTTTTGACGCGTTTGGCGCGCTTGCGCTTGGGCGGCGTGCCTTCGGCAATTTCTACCACCATGATGCTGGTGACGAACTTCTTCATGCCGTGCAGATCGAAGTCAATCGAAGTGCGGTCGTTATCGGATTCGGTGATTACGCCCAGACCGTATTGGAAGTGCTTGATGTACTGCCCTTCGGGAAGTGCTTTCAACGAGGCTCCTAAGACCGATGTTGCGTGTGCGAAAAAAAAGGGCGAACCGGCAAAAGCCGGCTCGCCCCTCTTCGACTAGAGGCTGGTGACGTTCGCTGCCTGCAGACCCTTCGGTCCACGGGTAACTTCGAACTCAACCGCTTGCCCTTCG
>Ga0209655_10000398_pt1 | contig 16566 bp, 17 predicted proteins | sample BogFormECP03_OM2_FD_188236 | JGI IMG/M metagenome (GOLD analysis project Ga0209655, IMG submission 188236) | Bog forest soil microbial communities from Calvert Island, British Columbia, Canada - ECP03_OM2 (SPAdes) (version 2) | ecosystem: Environmental > Aquatic > Freshwater > Wetlands > Bog ...
TTCCCTAGGGATGGACTCACCGACTACGTCCGATAAAGAGGCACCGCGGGCCGGTTCACCACTGGGGATGCCGATCGGCCACCAAAGCATCCGGCAGTGATGGGCACAACGGAGCTTTGTGGCCCCACAAGATCAAGACCTCTACTGAATGCCGGTTGCGCGGCGAACCATCAAAAGCATGAACCGTCTAACCAACAAGGGACACGAAAGTACAGGCCGTGTTGGCCGCTGCGAAAGTCGTGTTTCATACCCATACATGGGGTATCTGTTTCTGCTTCTCGCGTCCGCCCTGCTCGGGCTGTTCGTAGTGGCTTTGGCCTACCGAAGTGGTTGGGCCGCAGTCGCCGGTGTGGCCCTGGGCGGCTCTCTTGTCGCAGCCGTGGTGGGTTTCCGCAAGGGGGCCGTGAAGCTGGCCCAGTCACGCAGGGAAGGCGATCCCCGCCACAACGTGAGCATCTTCTCCGAACCCCTCCGTCAAGAGGAAGTCGACCAGTACTACGTGAATTATCGCGGCGGTCAGCGGCGTACCCAGTCGGCAGTGGCACTGCGCGCATCGCGGCCCAACGAAAGTGAAGCACCGGAGGCTGTCGTGCCGAGTCGGCTGTCGGCATGATCCCGCGCCCAGTGGTGTCTCGCAGGAGCAAGGTATTTGCGTGGGTGTCCGGACTGCTGGCCCTAGGGAACTGCGTTTACGTCATCTACCTCAAAGGAGAAGGGCTATGGCGGCACAGAGGCGCTGTCGCCGATTTATGGGCTTAGCGCTGACAAGTGGCCCACTTCTGGTCGCCGGGGTCGTCTGGGCCAGCCCGGCTCAGGCTGACGCCGCCTCCTATCTCAACGACATGCACAACGTCGGGATCCAGGATTTCGACGGCGGTGACGCGGCGCTGTTGCAGGTGGGCCACAAATTGTGCGACGAAATATGGGACGGCGATCCTCCCGCCGAGCTGGCGGCCATGGCGCTGCAACGCTCCGACACCGTCCGTGGTGCTCATGGGCTCACCCCCCAACAGGCCAATGAACTCGTTTACTATGCCAAAGCCGATCTGTGTCCAAACTTCTAGTTGGCGTTGTTGCGGAAGAAAGTATCGGCCGGCATAGCGACTATCGGGGTCTGCACATAGGTGATGGTCGTGGTGGCGTCGACCTCTACCCAGGTAATTCCAGTCAGTGATTGCCCGTGGGTCTCGGTGGATAGCGAGTTCGTCCACTTTCAGTGGCGCGCGCGGCATGAGGACCTCAAGACCGTGCAAAACGACATTCATCTGAGGAGGATGAATCATGACGGATAAGCCCAACATCGTTCTCGTGCACGGTGCATTTGCTGACGGTTCGCACTGGCGGCACATAATCCCGAGGCTCTACGAAGCGGGGCATCGTCTGATGGCAGCGCAGAACCCGCTCACGTCGCTGGCTGACGACATCGCAACCACCCGGAAGCTGGCCGAATGGATGGGGGGTCCGACCCTGCTAGTAGGCCACTCCTACGGCGGAGCGGTGATCACCGGCGCAGGCCGCGCAACCAACGTGGTCGGACTGGTCTACCTCGCCGCGTTCGCCCCGGCGCAGGGGGAAAGCCTGAATAGCATTCTCGCCAGCAGCGACCCCGCGCCCGGCTTGGCGAGTATCAGCCCTGCCTTCGATGACGACTTGCTGTGGCACCGCCAGGACACTTTCCACGACGCCTTCTGCCAGGACCTCGACGACACCGAGTCGCTGGTCATGGCAACAACCCAGAGGCCGCTCGCACGTCGCTGCTTCGACGATGTCACCGGGGAGCCGGCGTGGAACACCAAGCCAAGCTGGTATCAGGTCTCGGCCCAAGACCGAATGATCCCGCCGCAGACCCAGCGGAAGATGGCTGAGCGTATCCACGCCCGCGAAACCATCGAGCTCGGCACCAGCCACGCCTCGTTCGCCACCCGGCCCACCCAGGTACTCGAACTCATCACCAACGCCGCCGCCGCCGTCTGATACGGCACCCTCCCGGAACCTAAGTCGTAGCTGCCGGTGAACGAAGTCGGAAAACCGGTACGGGAGAACCGCTTGCACGGTTTGAAAGCGGCGGGCACTGAAAACGCAGCATCAGGCCACCGCACCGGTCCCCGACCCTCCTCAGAACGCTAGCGTTGTCCGGCGCGGACGTCGGTTTCGACCTTGTCGCCGAGGCTCTTGTCCACGTTCCGCAAGTAGCCGAAGGCACGCTGGAGCACCGGCTCGGTCACGCCCGCGAGCAGCGCTCCCACGATGTTGCTGACCAGCCGCTGCCTTGCCGCGTTGTCCATGACCTCGCGGACCAGCGTGCCGGGCTGGCTCCAGTCGTCGTCCTCGGCGTGCTCGACATAGGCGGCGCGCATGATCTCGCCGTCGGCGTACCAGCTCGCCGGCTTGTGGTGCTCGCTGTCCGCCTGCGGACCGCCCTTGGAGTTCGGAAAGTAGACCGGGTCGGTCCGGTTGACGATCCGCATCGCACCGTCCTTGCTGTAGGTGTTGACGGCTGTGATGGGGGCGTTGACCGGGATCTGCTCGTAGTTCACGCCGAGCCGGGCCCGGTGCGCGTCGGCGTAGGAGAACAGCCGTGCCAGCAGCATCCGGTCCGGACTCGGGCCGATCCCCGGCACCATGTTGTTGGGCTGGAAAGCGGCCTGCTCGATCTCGGTGTGGTTGTCGACAGGGTTGCGGTCGAGGGTCATCTTGCCGACCTCGATCAGCGGATAGTCGGCGTGCGGCCACACCTTGGTCAAGTCGAACGGGTTGAACCGGTAGGTCGCGGCGTCCTCGAACGGCATGATCTGTACCTTGAGCGTCCAGCTCGGGTGGTCGCCGCGCTCAATCGCCTCATACAGGTCCCGGGTGTGATAGTCCGGGTCGGTCCCGGCCAGGAGGTCACCTTCGGCCTGGGTCCAGAACTCGATGCCCTGGTCGGTGATGAAGTGGTACTTCACCCAGACCCGCTCGCCCTGCGCGTTGATCCACATGTAGGTGGAGCTGGAGTACCCGTTCATGTGCCGCCAACTCTTCGGGAAGCCGCGGTCGCCCATCAGCCAGATCACCTGGTGCGCCGTCTGCGGGAGCAGCGTCCAGAAGTCCCACTGCATATCGTTGCTACGCAGGTTGTTCTTGGCCAGCCGCTTCTGTGACCGGATGAAGTTCTGGAAGTGCATCGGGTCCTTGACGAAGAAGACCGGCGTGTCGTTGCCGACCATGTCGTAGTTGCCCTCGCTGGTGTAGAACTTCAGCGAGAAGCCGCGCAGGTCCCGCCACATGTCGGGGCTGCCTCGTTCCCCCGCCACCGTGGAGAACCTGGACACCAGCCGGGTGGTGCTCCCCGGCTGGAACAGCGCCGCCTTGGTGAAGGCGCTGACATCGTTGGTGACCTCGAACCGGCCAAACGCGCCGCTGCCCTTGGCGTGCGGCTGCCGCTCTGCGATCCGTTCTCGGTTGAAGGTGGCCATCTGCTCGATCAGGTAACTGTCCTGAAGCAAGATCGGGCCGCCCGCGCCGACGGTCAGCGAATACTGGTCGCTCTCGACCGGGATACCGGAATCAGTCGTCTGGATTGGATTGTCATTTGTGCTGCTCATGGCATTATTTCCTTCGGGGTTGATTAATTGTCGGCTGGGTTGCGCGGGAGGAGGGGAGGCGCCCGCACCGAGGACCAGTGGGCGCGGGTGCCGGTGCTGCCGTGCACCAGCAGCAGGGGTGGCCCGGCACCGACGGATTCGTAGCCGATCACGGCTTTGTCGGCGGAGACCACTGTGGCCATCGTCGTGCTCCTACTCCGGCCAGCTGTTGCTGAGGATGATCTCGACGAAGTCGTCGCGGACGAACGAATCGTCGAAGTGTTGCAGCACATCGGCATTGACGGTCCCGAATGTGCTACGCGGCCGGTGCTTCATACCACCGGTGAACGCCCGCAGGATTCGGTTTTTGAAATCGGTTCGAGGATGGGCAGCGGTGACCGCCTCAATTGCCTCTGCGGACAGATCGTCACGACCGATGCCCAGCACGTCAGTCTCCACACCCGCTGTGACAAGTGCGATTTCGGGTTCCAGGAACTCCGGCACGCCGGGCGTCGTATGCAGCGCAATGGATAGCCATACCTTCCGCGCGGCGGCTTCGTCAACGCCACGCTCCAGCAGGAAGTCTCGTGCCGCGTTGGCGCCGTCGACCTCGAACCGAAGCATCGATGTCCGGTAGCCCTGGGTGAGCCCGATGTCGTGGAACATCGCACCGGCATACAGCAATTCGGGGTCGGGCTGCAGACCACGCCGATGACCTTGCAGTGCGCCGAAAAGGAACACCCGGCGGGAGTGGTTGAACAGAAGCTCGTCTTCGGTGTCGCGGATGTACTCGGTGATTTCACGTACGAGCGGGGTGTCAGGGATGACGATGCCGGCGACGTGCTGCGTGGATGCGGCGGTCATGGTTGATCCTTTCGGTTGGATGTAGAGGTGGCTCACCACATTTCGGAGTTGAACTCAAGCCACCATGCGGTCGGCTACTGCCTGATCGAAGCGATCCAGCACCGTCGCGGCCACCAGTCGGTGAGCGCCCAGCGGCGGCGCCATCGGGATGCCCGCGTCTCGCGCGTACGCCCACACCCGGTCGGTGAGACGTCCCGGCGCCAGGAACCACGGCGCGATGACCAGCCGGCGGGCGCCGCGGCGTCGTAACTGACTGGCGGCGTCAGCCACCGAAGGCTCCGGTCTGGTGGCGAACGCGGTCGTCGCCCCCGCCCACCGGGTTCCCGCCGCCAGCTTCGCCGCCACTGCAGCAGTGCGTGCATTCGCCGCGGCGTCCGAGGAGCCGATCGCGACCACCAGCACGCCGAGCGCGTCATCGAGCCGGGAAACCCCCAGCCCGGCCAGCCGATCCCGCAGCACCGACACCAGCCGATCGTCTTCACCGAGCACATCGGCCTGTCGCACTTCGATTCCGCTCTCCGCGGCACCGGAGCGGGCGATCTGCCCGGGGACGTCGATACCGGCGTGGTAGGCGTCGGCCAGCAGCAGCGGAGTCACCACCGCCTCGCGGGTGCCTGACAACCCGGCAAGCACGTCACACAGGGTAGGCGCATTCTGTTCCAAGAAGGCGACGCGCACGTCAAGGCCCGGCCGCAGCCGAGAAAGCAAGCCGGCTACAGCGCGGGTATTTGCGGCCGATCGCGGATCGGCACTGCCATGCGCGGTCAACACGAGCGTGGTCACGAGGCCTGCAACCCGCATTCGATCTTGGCCAACCCCTGCCAGCGCCCGCTAGACGAGTCGGCGTCCTCGGCGGGATGAGTCTGCGCGGTCGAATCCACCAATACCACGTCTGACAGGTCCCCGGTCCGGCGCCACCAGTCGGAGGGACGGGTGCCATCCAGGGCAGCGCCGCGCGCCGCCATCTCCTGCACCTGTGCCTCATTGAAGGCTTGCACCTGATCGCTCACCGCAGCTGCTCCTCGTCGGCTCGCATGGCCCAAGTGGCGAACCGCTCGCCCTCATGGCGCTGGTTCACAAAGTTGCGCACCACCCGGTCGATGTAATCGCCGAGCTCATGGCTGAACACCTTGTGCTGACGCAATTTACGGCCAAAACCGCTCTCGGCGCCGAGGCTGCCGCCCAGGTGCACCTGGAAGCCCTCGACCGATCCGCCGTGACTGTCGTCGACCATCTGGCCCTTGAACCCAATGTCGGCGATCTGGATGCGGGCGCACGAGTTCGGGCAGCCGTTGATATAGACCGTGATCGGCTCATCGAGCTGAGAGTTGATGTCCTCCAAGCGCTTTTCCAGTTCGGGCACCAGGGTTTGGGCGCGCACGCGTGTTTCGGCGAACGACAGCTTGCAGAACTCGATGCCGCTGCACGCCATCAGGTTCTTCCGCCAGTGCGACGGCCGCGGCGGTAACCCCAGCGCGTCCAGGCCGGCCACCATCTCGTCGAGGCTCTCGTCGGGTACGTCCAAAATGACCAGCTTCTGGTACGGGGTGAACCGCGCCCGGTCCGATCCGGCCCGCTCCATCAGGTCGGCTACCGCGGATAAGACCGTGCCCGACACCCGTCCGGCGATCGGGGAAACGCCAATCGCGTTGCGCCCGTTCTTCTGGCGCTGCACGCCGACGTGGTCGATCGGGTGGATCACCGGCGGCGGTGGTGGGCCGTCGATCAACGGCCGCTTGAGGTACTCCTGTTCGAGAATTTCCCTGAATCTTTCAATACCCCAGTCCTTGATCAGGAATTTCAGTCGGGCCTTGGAGCGCAGCCGCCGGTAGCCGTAGTCGCGGAACAGCGAGGTCACGCCCTCCCACACGTCGGGGACCTCGTCTAGCGGTACCCACGCGCCGACCCGCTGGGCCAGCATCGGGTTGGTCGACAGCCCGCCACCGACCCACAGATCCAAGCCGGGTCCGTGCTCGGGATGGTTCACGCCGATGAACGCGACATCGTGGGTCTCGTGAGAGACGTCCTGCAGGCCCGATATTGCGGTTTTGTACTTGCGGGGCAAGTTCGCGTATTCGGGGTTGTTCATAAAGCGTCGCAGGATCTCGTCGATCGCCGGTGAGGGGTCGAGGACCTCGTCGGGCGACTCGCCGGCGAGCGGCGAACCGTGGATGCCGCGCGGGCAGTCACCGCAGGACTCGGTCGTCTGCAAGCCCACCGCTTCCAGGCGCCGCCAGATCTCGGGGACGTCCTCGATTTGGATCCAATGGAATTGCACATTCTCCCGATTGCCGATATCGGCAGTGTCGCGGGCGAACTCGGTTGAGATCTGACCCAGGGCGCGCAGCGTAGCGGCCGACATCGCCTTACCGTCGGAGCGCACCCGCATCATGAAGTATTTGGCCTCGATGGTGTCGATGTTTTCGTCGCCGGTCCAGGTGCCGTCGTAACCCTGCTCACGTTGGGTGTAAAGACCCATCCAACGGAAGCGGCCACGTAGATCCGACTTGTCGATGCTGTCGAAACCCTGTTTGGCGTAGATGTTTTCGATGCGGGTCCGCACATTGAGCGGTGCATCGTCATGCTTGATCCGCTCGCTGTCATTAAGCGGCTCGCGCTCACCCAGTGCCCACTGGCCCTCGCTGCGAGTCTTGGCGGGACGTGCTGTGGTCATTTGCGGATTCTCCTTTTGCTCAGGTTGCCGAACGCACAGATCGCCGTCGGTTCCGTTGGCTTTGATAGTTCGCCGCCTGAGGGGCCTGCAGTAGATGCCCCGATCATGTGGGCCCACAAAAAGCTTTTGTGCCCGTCCTCCGTAGAGTCATCGCAATTCGGACTGACGCTGTCAGGGGCCAACAGATATCTGGAGAGATCTGGTTTCAGTGCTGATTGATGTCAGCAAGAATCCGGTGTGCTGGATAGGTCAGCCGTGCCCGCTCCGCAGCAGCTCGGTCAGGCTGGTCAGCTTGACGCGGCGACGGCTCGCTGGGGTTGGCCCGCCCGGCTAGGTCACGCCAAGAGCGGATGGCGTGGCGGGTGAGCTCCACGATGCGGTTTCTCCTGCTGTCCCCGGATGCCAATATGTGGGCGCGCAAGGCGTTGCCGGTAACGGCGTCTAGCGCCGTTTGGTGGTGGGTGTCCACGATTGCGGTCGACTCGTATGCGGCCCGCACGGCATACACTCCGGCCGGGTTTGAGGTCCGGCTGATGGTGCGGGCGGCAGCGCGTGCAGCGCGATCGGCGGCGTCCCAAGCAGCGACGGGTGGCGTGTGGCCCGAGGCGGCGTTGCGGTGTAGCTGGGCGATATCGATGATCGCTTTGATCGCACCGATGTTGGCGTAGCGGAGGACACCCCAGGTGGAGTTGGTTAGCAGCTCTGCCACCCACGCGTGGATGACGCTGTCGGCAACGTCTGCGGTTCCCACGGTCTGCCACCCGAGTTCGAGGGCGAGCAGGCTGTTGTCCGGTGACAGGTAGCCGCCGGGTCCGGCCAATAGGTCGTTGCACGACTGGACGAGGGCGGCCAGCGGGCGGGCCGAGCATGCGGGGAAGTCGGTTATCTGCGCGTCGCCGTTGATGTAGGAAATGGCGTTCATGGCACACCCTTTGCCCGACCCTGGCTGATGGGATCCTTTGGCTAACCTCAGCGGGTGGGTAATGCGATTTAGGTTCATTTGGATTGCTTCCCTTCATGTTTCGTTGTTGTGCAAAGTTTTGCGGAGATGACAATCCCGTTATCGTGTGATCGGATTCGTAGAGAATGTCTGCGGCGGGGTCGGCCAGGAACTGGCCCGGGCCGCGCTCGGCGAGTTTGCTCGCCACGGTGGCGATGAGCCCATGGATTTGGTTGGACGGTTCATGCCTTTGATGGTTCGCCGCCCAAGGGGCCTTCAACAGAGGCCTTGATATTGTGGGGTCACAAGATCCCGTTGTGCCTGTCCGTACCGTCGAGTGGTCCAGAATTGGGGCTGACAGTGCTTGGGGACCAACAGGTATCAGTCGATCCCGACTGTCGGGGTTTCAGTGGCCAGCCGTGAGGCAGCCATGTCCTGCCGTGGCATCCCCTAGGAATCGATTCACAGACTACGCCCGGGCAGGAGAGCGTCGCCGTGGGGATCACAATCGCTGCAGGACATCACTTTTGGCGGTCGCGGCTGCCTCGGTAGCGAGCACCGCCGACGACACCGCGCCGCGCTTACGGGGCCCTCAGTGGGCCACCAAACCGGTCATGTCAAAAAGGGTGACTGGTCAGCATGCTGCTCAGCGCGACCGCGATGATCGCGCCGCCACACGCTGCCGAACTCGGCCGGCTCCCCGCTGAGGAGACCAGCTCATTACGGCACGCCAATTTCATCACCGCACAAGGCGGTTTGTGATTACGATCAATCATGTTGCTCAGCTCGCGCATGCCCGAACTGGCCTCGTTCGAAGTCCTGTTGGCGATCGCCAAGACGGGCAGCCTCGGCGCCGCCGCGCGCGAAGTCGGGTTGACTCAGCAGGCCGCGTCGGCGCGGCTGGCATCGATGGAGGCCCAGACCGGGGTGCAGCTGGCTGTGCGGACGCCACGCGGCTCACAACTCACGCCTGCCGGCGTCGTCGTCGTCGAGTGGGCAGCCCGCTTGCTCGATGTCGCCCACCACGTCGACGCTGGCCTGGGCTCGCTGCGAACGAAAAGGCGCCAGCAAATCAAGGTGGTGGCCAGCCAGACGATCGGCGAACTGCTCATGCCCCGCTGGCTGATATCCCTGCAGGCCTCCGCCGCGCGGCGCGGCGACACCGCCCCCAACGTCATTCTGACCGCCACCAACAGCGACCACGCGATTGCTGCGGTTCGTGACGGCACCGCCGATCTAGGATTCATCGAAAGCCCCGGTACACCTCGGGGATTACGCAGTCGCGTCGTGGCACACGATGAACTGGTGGTCATCGTGCCGCCTGATCACAAGTGGGCTCGACGGTCACGCGTCGTGAGTGCCTCCGAACTCGCGCAAACACCCCTGGTCACACGCGAACTCGGCTCGGGAACACGCGATTCACTCACCACGGCACTGCATCAGGCGCTGGGCGACACAATGCAACAACCACCCCCCGTGCTCGAACTGTCATCCGCTGCGGCTGTGCGTGCTGCAGTCCTCGCCGGCGCGGGACCAGCGGCGCTGAGCCGGCTAGCAGTGGCCGACGACCTGGCCATCGGTCGGCTCCGCGCCATCGCTATCCCCGAATTGAACCTGCGCCGCCAACTTCAAGCAATCTGGGTCGGCGGGCGCACTCCGCCCGCGGGCGCAATACGGGATCTGGTCAGCCACATCATCAACGCCTCCACACCAGCCAGCGGTCAGTAGACAGGTCGTAACGTGTCCCGGGCGCAGCTCGATGACGCTTATCACCCACGCCAGAGGGCGATCGCCGGTTTATCCGCCGTTGGGCTGCTGGACCGCGTCAGTGCTCGTCGTAGTGGTCGCCGTGCGAAGCGTGCCGGCACCCGTCGTGCACGTAGTCGACATGGTCCCCGTGCGGCACGGCCACATGACCACAGCCGTCACCGTGGACGTGGTCGTGATCCTCGTGCACGGCGTGGCCGGATGACTCGCATTCGTCGTAGTGATCGTCGTGCCATCGATGAAGGTGACCCTCGTGTACATAGTCGACATGGTCCCCGTGCGGGATCGCGACATGACCGCATCCGTCGCCGTGGACGTGGTCATGATCGACATGTGCGCTGTGAACTGTGCTGGTCATCGTTTCTCGCCGCCATTCGCACCGAATTTCGACTCGTAAGTCGCTGGCACGTCGTAATTTTAGTCCAGCCAGTCAAGCGTGCGCAGTCTTACGCCTTGTCGGCTTACGAGCTGAGGCAGACCGACGCCTCGGCGGTGTAGCACAGGAACGTCAGGGTTTCCTGCAGATACAACTGCACGGTTTCGGCGTCGTGGCTGAGATATCCGATCGACACGTCGGTACCCAGCTGCAGGTCGAAGTCACCGCCGCGGGTGGTCAGCACGAACGCGCCGTCGATGGCGGGTGCCCAGATGATCTCGCCGTCGATCAGCCGGCGAATGTGCTCGCGGATCGGATAGCCGTGTTCGGTGGTCTCGCTGACTTTGGTGTACGCGTCGGCGGACAGCAGCACCGAGTACGGACCGTCGACACCGGCCAATCGCAGCTCGGACAACGCCTGCGAAATGACGTCGGGAAAGCCTCGTACTTCCTTGGGAAGCTTCAGCGGCGGATTTGAGCTGCAGCCGCGGATACCGTCGATCGACGCGGCTTTATAGCCTTCGAAGATGGCCCGGTCTTCGACGAAGGCCAGCTTCTTGGCGGCGGCCTTGACCGGGTCCCAGTCGGAGTCCTGCGACCCGCGTTCCACGTCGTCGATCTCCCCGCGCGACAGGGTAAATGGAACCCGAAGCCGCACAAGCGGTTCGCTGGCGCGCAGTTGCGCGACGACGCCGTCGGTGGGTGCCTTCACGTCGAGCAGCCGCCCGGTGCTGATCGCCGCCGTGGTCGGTCCTCCCGGCTCGCTCACGTCCACGACCCGGCGTCCGGCGATGTGCCGCTTGAACGTCCGTGTTGCTTCCAATTCGATTTCGGTCCAGGCCTCTTCGGTGATCGGCGCCAGATCGCGGTAGAGGTTGTTCATTGCGGGGTTCCTTTCAAACTGCCGATCGCCAACGAGCCATCTGCCGGCACGGTCACCACCACCGGCACCGCGACCGGTGAACCGGGCAGCGGCGGTGGATCATCGAGGAAGTCGACCGTGGGGGAGAAGAACATTGCGCCGGTAACCGCGACCGAGAAGTCCAGGATGCGGTCGGTGTTGCCCGGCGGGTCACCCAGGAACATGTTGTGCAGCATCTGTTCGGTGACCTCAGGTTTGCGTGAATACCCGATGAAATACGTTCCGAATTCGCCCTTTCCGAGCTCGCCGAACGGCATGTTGTGCCGCACGATCTTCAGTTCGGTGCCGTCGTCGTCGGTGATCACGTTGAGCGCGATGTGCGCGTCGGCTGGCTTGTCGTCATCGTCGAGTTCGATGTCGTCCAGCTTGGTTCGGCCGATCACGTGCTCCTGCTCGGTGACCGACAGCGACTCCCACGCCGCCATATCGTGCACGTACTTCTGTACGTGCACATAGCAGGAGCCGGCGAAGTCGGGATCCTCGTCGCCAACGGTGGTGGCGGCGACCGCCAGCGCGCCGTCGGGGTTTTCCGTCCCGTCGACGAAACCCAGCAGATCGCGGTTGTCGAAGAACTTGAAGCCGTGCACCTCGTCGACGACAGTCACCGCGCCTGCCATCGACTTGAGAATTCGGCCGGCCAGTTCGAAACAGACGTCCAGCGACTCGGCCCGGATATGGAACAACAGGTCGCCGGCAGTGGCCGGGGCGGCATGCCGCGGACCGTCCAGCCCGACGAACGGGTGCAGCTCGGCCGGACGCGGGCCGGTGAACAACCGGTCCCACGCGTCGGAGCCGACCGAGGTGATCACCGACAAGTGTTTGGTGGGATCACGGAATCCGATCGCCCGCACCAGGCCGGAAATGTCCGGCAGCGCGTCGTGCACCGTCGCCTCGCCGCCCTCGTCGATCGTGACCACCAGGAAGATCGCGGCCGGCGTCAGCGGAGCAAGAACCGGTTGCGGCTGCACCGCGGGTTCTGAGGGCACGGTTTCGACCCTAACGTGCCCGCGGGCCTCAAATGATCCCGTGATGAAAAGATGGGCTCATGGCGGCCACCGCGCGAGGCTTGTGCGAATTCATCGACGCGTCGCCGTCGCCGTTCCACGTCTGTGCCACGGTGGCATCGCGGCTGCGCGCCGCCGGTTACACCGAGCTGGCCGAGGCTAACGAGTGGCCGTCGGCGGGCAAGTTCTTCACCGTCCGCGCCGGGTCGCTGGTGGCCTGGGACAGCGGGACCGATGCCGGCGATCGGCCGTTTCGGGTCATCGGCGGCCATACCGACAGCCCCAATCTGCGGGTCAAGCAACGCCCCGACCGTGACGTGGTGGGCTGGCAGATGGTGGCGCTGGAGCCCTACGGCGGTGCGTGGCTGAACTCCTGGCTGGACCGCGACCTGGGCGTCAGCGGGCGACTGTCCATCCGCGACGGCGGCGGTGTCGCCCACCGGCTGGTGCGCATCGATGCGCCGATCCTGCGCGTGCCCCAGTTGGCCATCCATCTGGCGGAGGACCGCAAGTCGCTCACGCTGGATCCGCAGCGCCACGTCAACGCGGTCTGGGGAGCCGACCGCCCAACCCGGCCGTTCATCGGCTACGTCGCCCAGCAGGCCGGCATCGATCCCGACGACGTGCTCGGCGCCGACCTGATGACCCACGATCTGACCCCGTCGACGCTGTCCGGCCTGGGCGACCAGTTCGTCAGTGCCCCGCGGCTGGACAACCAGGCCTCCTGCTATGCGGGTCTGGAGGCGTTACTGGACGCTTCGGCCGGCGAATACCTGCCGGTGCTGGCGCTGTTCGACCACGAAGAGGTGGGGTCCACCTCCGATCACGGCGCCGACTCCGAGCTGCTGCCGACCACGCTGGAGCGCATCGTGCTGGCCGGCGGTGGCGGACGGGAGGATTTCCTGCGGCGGCTGCCGGGATCGATGGTGGCCTCGGCGGACATGGCGCACGCCACCCATCCCAACTACCCGGAGCGGCACGAGCCCGGCCACCTCATCGCGGTCAACGGTGGCCCGGTGCTCAAGGTGCACCCGAATCTGCGCTACGCCACCGATGGCCGCACCGCCGCCGCGTTCGCGCTGGCCTGCCAGCAGGCCGGGGTGCCGCTGCAGCGCTACGAACACCGCGCCGACCTGCCCTGTGGCTCGACGATCGGTCCGATGACGTCGGCCCGCACCGGCATCCCGACGGTCGACGTCGGCGCCCCTCAGCTGGCCATGCACTCAGCACGGGAGTTCATGGGCGCCAACGACGTCGCCGCTTACGCGGCGGCGCTGCGGGCATTCCTGTCGCCCGGCTGACGCCTGGGCGCTACTTGACGACGACCGGCTCGTAGCGGATCACGTTCTCCACGACTATGCCGTCGCGGGTGCGCACCCTGTCGAGCCCCCGGATCTCGAACGGCCCGTCCGGTCCGGTCCCGTGGCCGATGTAGTGCAGGAAGATCAGTTGCTCGCCGTCGGCGGCACCGGGAATTGTGGCGCTGTCGACGAGTTCGAGCTGTAGGTCCGGAGCGGCGGCCAGCAGCTCGGCGATCTTGCCGGTGTACGCCTCGAGTCCCCGCACCGGCTCGGGGTCGCCGGGCCAGTAACCGACGATGTCCCCGGCCAGGATGTCCGCTCCGCGGGACAGCTCGGGCGCGGCCCAGAACGCCGCCCACATCTCAGCGCTGAACTTTGGGCTTGAGTCAAGAGTCGTTGCAGCAGAGATAGATTGGGTGTTGGTCATGATTCCTCCCATGGTTCCGACGCTCTGGCCGAGCGCGTTAGGAGCAAGAGTGTCTTGACCGCGTGCTGGTCCGCAATTACCTCGGAGGTCATCACCGTGAGTCCGGTTCGTTGTCGGAGTGCGGGCATAGGGTCGCGGGTATGACACTCAAGACGGAGATGGTGACATTCGACAGCGGTGACCCCGCGAAGCTGGCCGGCTGGTGGGCCGACCATTTTGATGGCGAGACCCAGGAGCTGATCCCCGGCGAATTCGTCGCGGTCATCCGGCCCGAAGGACCGCGGCTCGGCTTTCAGAAGGTAGCCGATCCCACGCCGGGTAAAAACCGGGTGCACCTGGATTTCGGCGCGGCTGATGTCGATGCTGAAGTGTCGCGACTTACCGCCGCCGGTGCGACCGAGGTCGGCCGGCACAGCATCGGCGACAACTTCCGCTGGGTGGTGCTGGCCGACCCCGAGGGCAACGCGTTCTGCGTCGCGGGCAGCCAGTAGCTCTCCGGCTGGCTCGTGTCGTCGGTGGTCGCGGGGCGGTCAATCTAGACTGTCCCCGTGACGTCCGGGCTTACTCAAGCGGTCGATACCGTCGAGCAGGCCGCAGCCACCCCTGATCAGCCGCAACCGTTCCGCGAACTCGGTCTCAAAGACGACGAATATCAGCGGATTCGCGACATCCTGGGCCGTCGGCCGACCGACGCCGAGCTGGCAATGTACTCGGTGATGTGGAGCGAGCACTGTTCCTATAAGTCGTCCAAGGTCCACTTGCGGTACTTCGGCGAGACCACCACCGACGAGATGCGGGCCGGGATGCTGGCCGGCATCGGGGAGAACGCCGGCGTGGTCGACATCGGCGACGGCTGGGCGGTCACCTTCAAGGTGGAGTCGCACAACCACCCGTCCTACGTCGAGCCTTACCAGGGGGCGGCCACCGGAGTCGGCGGCATCGTCCGCGACATCATGGCGATGGGCGCCCGACCCGTAGCCGTGATGGACCAGCTGCGTTTCGGTGCCGCGGACGCGCCGGATACCCGCCGCGTCCTCGACGGCGTGGTGCGCGGCATCGGGGGCTACGGCAACTCGCTGGGGTTGCCCAACATCGGCGGCGAAACGGTGTTCGACGCCTGCTACGCCGGCAACCCGTTGGTCAACGCGCTCTGTGTGGGTGTGCTCCGGCAGGAGGACCTCCATTTGGCTTTCGCTTCCGGCGCGGGCAACAAGATCATCCTGTTCGGAGCGCGGACCGGGCTCGACGGCATCGGCGGAGTGTCGGTGCTGGCATCGGAGACGTTCGGCGGCGACGAGTCCGGGTCGGGTCGCAAGAAGCTACCGTCGGTTCAAGTCGGCGACCCGTTCATGGAAAAGGTGCTCATCGAGTGCTGCCTGGAGTTGTATGCGCAAGGCCTGGTGATCGGCATCCAGGACCTCGGCGGCGCTGGAATAGCCTGTGCGACTTCGGAATTAGCCTCTGCCGGGGACGGCGGCATGGTCGTCGAGCTGGACACCGTCCCGCTGCGCACCAAGAACATGACCCCCGCCGAAGTGCTCTGCAGTGAGTCGCAAGAACGGATGTGCGCGGTCGTCGCGCCGGAGAACGTGGACGCGTTCATGGCGGTGTGCCGCAAGTGGGAAGTGTTGGCCACCACGATCGGCGAGGTCGCCGATGGTGACCGGTTACGAATCACCTGGCACGGCGAGACAGTCGTCGACGTGCCGCCACGCACCGTGGCCCACGAGGGCCCGGTATACCAACGCCCGGTCGCTCGCCCGGATTCACAGGATGCGCTGAACGCCGACCGCGCGCGCAGCCTGCCCCGGCCAGTCACTGGCGACGAGCTACGCGCGACTTTGCTTGCGCTGCTTGGTAGTCCGCATCTGTGCAGCCGTGCGTTCATCACCGAGCAATACGACCGCTACGTGCGTGGGAACACCGTGCTCGCCGAACACGCCGACGGCGGCGTGCTGCGGGTCGACGAGTCCACCGGCCGCGGAATCGCGCTGTCGACCGACGCGTCGGGCCGCTACACGCTGCTCGACCCCTACACCGGTGCCCAACTCGCGCTGGCCGAGGCATACCGCAACGTCGCCGTCACCGGCGCCACGCCTGTGGCCGTGACCAACTGCCTCAACTTCGGCTCGCCGGAAGACCCCGGGGTGATGTGGCAGTTCGCCCAGGCGGTGCGTGGTTTGGCGGACGGCTGTGCGGCACTGGGCATTCCGGTGACCGGCGGCAACGTCAGCTTCTACAACCAAACCGGGTCGACTGCGATCCTGCCCACCCCGGTGGTGGGCGTGTTGGGCGTCATCGACGATGTCGCCCGGCGCATTCCGACGGCGATGGGCACCGAGCCGGGCGAGACGCTGATCCTGCTCGGCGACACCCGTGACGAATTCGACGGATCAGTCTGGGCGCAAGTCACCGCCGATCATTTGGGCGGAGTGCCGCCCGCGGTGGATCTGGCTCGCGAGCGACTGCTCGCCGAGGTGTTGACTGCGGCGTCCCGTGACGGGCTGGTGTCTGCGGCCCACGACCTGTCCGAAGGCGGTTTGGCGCAGGCTGTGGTCGAATCGGCGCTTGCAGGCGAAACAGGTTGCCGCATTGTGCTTCCCGAGGATGCCGACCCCTTTGTCATGTTGTTCTCGGAGTCGGCTGGCCGGGTGCTGGTTGCCGTGCCGCGCACCGAGGAGAGTCGTTTCCGCGCGATGTGCGAGGCGCGGGGCCTGCCGGCAACCCG
>Ga0209655_10000400_pt1 | contig 16403 bp, 15 predicted proteins | sample BogFormECP03_OM2_FD_188236 | JGI IMG/M metagenome (GOLD analysis project Ga0209655, IMG submission 188236) | Bog forest soil microbial communities from Calvert Island, British Columbia, Canada - ECP03_OM2 (SPAdes) (version 2) | ecosystem: Environmental > Aquatic > Freshwater > Wetlands > Bog ...
TCACGCTGAACTGGCCCGAGAAGGCCAACGCCCAGGACCAGAAGCTGGCCGAAGAGGTCGACGCCGCGCTGCTGGACGCCGACCGTGACTACGACATCAAGGTTTTGATCCTCAAGGCCAACGGTAAGGGCTTCTGCTCGGGGCACGCGATCGGCAACAACGCCGTCGACTACCCGGATTTCGTCAAGGGCGCACAGGTCATGGGCACCCCGTGGAAGCCGCAGACCGACCTGTTCGTCAAGCCCATTCTGAACCTGTGGGAGTTTTCCAAGCCGACGATCGCGCAGGTGCACGGGTACTGTATCGGTGGGGGCACCCACTACGGGCTGACCACCGACATTGTCATCGCCTCCGAGGATGCGTACTTCTCCTACCCGCCGCTGCAGGGCTTCGGCATGCCTTCGGGCGAATGTTCCATCGAGCCATGGGTGTTCATGAACTGGCGGCGCGCGGCGTACTACCTGTACCTCGCCGAGGTCATCGACGCCAAGAAGGCATTGGAGGTCGGGCTGGTCAACGAGGTCGTTCCGCTCGATCAACTCGACGCACGCGTTGAGGCCATCGCCCGGCACATCGCCCAGGCGCCGATGACCACGCTGCTGGCGACCAAGGCGAACCTCAAACGGGCCTGGGAGCTGATGGGCATGCGGGTGCACTGGCAGAGCTCCAACGACCTGGTTGCGCTCGCCTCGATCAGCAAGGACGTGCAGGAGCTGATCCAGACGGTGTTCAAGGACAAGGTGTTGCCGTCCGAACAAGCCCGACGCCAGGCGGCCGCAGCCGCATCGACCGACGGCGCGACGGCCACTTAACCTTCCGGGATCTGCTGGTGAATATCGCCGATCACGCGATCACAGTCACAGAGTCGCCGGCGCTCATCATCGCCGACGGCGACACGATCTCGTTCGGCGAGCTGTACGCGCGCAGCCAACGGGTCGCCGCGGTGCTGCACCATGCCGGGTTGCGCCGCGGCGACGGCGTCGCCGTGGTTCTGCCGAACCGCCCGGAGTTCTTCGAAATCACCTGGGGATGCCAGCTTTCCGGTCTCTACTACACCGCCGTCAACACCCACTTCACGCCCGACGAAGTTGCCTACGTCATTGACGACTCCGACGCAATGGCGGTCTTCGTCGACGCTTCGATGGGCGATCTCGCGGCGCATCTGCGTAGCGCCAACACCGCTGTCGACGTCCAAATCGCGGTGGGAGGCAAACTGGCCGGCTGGCAGTCCTACGACGACGCGGTGGCGACGGCCGGTGATGCGCCGCCGGTGTCGGACGGGTCGGAGATGCTGTACTCGTCGGGTACCACCGGACGGCCCAAGGCCGTTCGCCGGCCGCTGCCGACCGACGGAAACGGCTCGTGGGCGCAGTCGGTCCTGGAACTGGCACTGATCCACAAGTACGGCATGAGCCCCGCCAATGTGTATCTGTCGCCGGCACCGATGTACCACGCCGCCGGGGTGAACTACACGATGGCCGTCAACCGGGTTGGCGCCGCGGCGATCATCATGCGCAAGTTCGACGCGGAAGCCGTGCTGCGCTTGATCCAGACTCACCGGGTCACCCACGCGCAGTTCGTGCCGACGATGTTCGTGCGGATGCTCAAGCTGCCCAAGGCGGTCCGGGAGAAATACGACGTCTCGAGCCTGAAATGTGTGATTCATGCGGCCGCCCCGTGCCCGGTGGACGTCAAGGATCAGATGATGAAGTGGTTCGGTCCCATCATCCACGAATACTACGGGGGCACTGAGGGATTCGCGGGAACTACTATCGGGCCTTTAGCGTGGCTCGCCCATCCGGGTTCGGTGGGCATACCGATGGCCCCGGTCCACGTGGTCGGCGAGGACGGACAAGAGCTTCCCGTCGGGCAGTCCGGCGAGCTTTACTTCGAAGGTGGACCCGCCTTCGAGTACTTCAAGGACCCGGCCAAGACCGCGTCGGTGTCCAACGACCGCGGGTGGCGCTCGTTGGGCGATATGGGTTACGTCGACGAGGACGGATACCTGTACCTCACCGACCGGTCGACGTTCATGATCGTCTCCGGCGGGGTGAACATCTACCCGCAAGAGGCGGAGAACCTGCTGATCATGCACCCGAAACTCGTCGATGCGGCGGTGTTCGGCGTCCCCAACGACGAGTTCGGTGAGGAGGTCAAGGCCGTCGTGCAACCGGTCGACGGTGTCACACCCGGGCCTGACCTCGAAGCTGAGCTCATCGAGTATTGCCGAACACACCTCGCGGGCTATAAGTGCCCGCGCACAGTTGAATTCGACCCGGAGTTGCCGCGGGACCCGAACGGAAAGCTGTACAAGCGGCGAATCCGCGAACGGTACTGGCAAGGACGGGTATCACGGATCGTATGAGCCAACGCAAGGAACAGTGAGATGGCCAACCCGACAACCACTGCGCGAACCGATGTGAACTGGCAACCGCTTCCGGTGCCGTGGGCGGTCCAGGCCGCCAATCGGATCCCCAAGCAGCGCTACTACGATCCGGATTTCTATGCGATGGAAGCCGAGTTGTTCTGGCCGCGGGTGTGGCAGATGGCTTGTCGGCTCGAGGAGATCCCCAAGCCGGGCGATTTCGTGGAGTACGAGATCCTCGACGAGTCGATCATCGTGGTGCGGGTGGACAGCGAAACCGTGCGGGCGTACCACAACGCATGCCGCCATCGCGGGGTCAAGTTGGTGGAGGGCAACGGAAATCGGCGCACCTTCGTCTGCCCATTCCACGGCTGGTGTTGGGGCATCGACGGCCATAACACGTTTGTGTTGCGACCTGAGGTGTTCGCCGAGGAGAACATGAGCCCGGACGACCTGCAACTCGTCTCGGTCAGGTGCGAGCTCTGGGGCGGGTGCGCCTGGATCAACCTCGACGACAACGCCCCGCCGTTGCGTGACTGCCAGGAGCCGTTCGCGTCGATCTACGACGCCTGGAAGGTGGAATCGCTGCGCGTCGAATGGTGGCAGTCGTGCCGGCTGCCGGTGAATTGGAAGCTGGCGACGGCGGCGTTCATGGAGGGCTACCACGTCCCGCAGACCCATCCACAGTTGCTGCCGTCAGCGCAGACCGGCAGCCCATCGGAAGCGGTGCACCCCGTCGTCGCGAGCAGCCTCTACTTCATGCGGACCCTGGGCGACGGCATGGGAGGCATGACACACGAGAACGACATCCGCATCGCCGAGGGCCTGCAGACCATCGAGTTGCCCTCCGATCCGGCCGAGGCGATGAGCGCCTGGCGCGGCGCTGTCAACGACGCCGTCGTCAGCTGGCATCGGGCGCGGGGCAGCCAGATGCCCGATCTCAACGACCTCATTCGCCGCGGGATTACCGACGCGATCGGGTTCTGCTTTCCGCACCACTACATCCTGCCCACCTACAGCAGCGCCTCGTCGTATCGGATCCGTCCACTTGGCCCCGAGGAAACCCTGTTCGAGATCTGGTCCCTCACCCGGATGCCCTCGGATCTCTCTGCGGGAAAGCCGACCCCACCGGAGCCGATGGCGCCGGACGACCCGCGCTGGCCACCGATCCCAGCTCAGGACTTCTCGAACCTGCCGCGACAGCAAAAAGGGCTGCATTCCAAGGGATTTGAGTACATGCGTCTGTCGGACCAGATCGAAGGGCTGATCTCGAACTTCGAACGCGTCGTCGACGGCTTCCTCGCTGGATTGCCCTACGACACGTTGGTACCGGCGATCCAGAAAACCAACACCACGATCGACGTGCCGATCGTCGATCTGGGATTCACCGCGGAGGCGCCATGACCACCCAATGGGACCACTCCGTCGACCTCCTCATTGCGGGCAGTGGGGGAGGCGGGATGGTAGCCGGTCTCGCAGCCCTCGACTGCGGGCTGCAGCCGCTGATCGTCGAAAAACAAGGGCTGGTCGGCGGCTCGACGGGACTGTCCGGCGGCATCGTCTGGCTGCCCAACAATCCGCTGATGCGAGCAGACGGCATCGCGGACTCGCACGAGGACGGGCTTGCCTACCTGGCCGACGTCGTCGGCGACATCGGTGCACCGTCGTCACCGGAGCGCCGGGAGATGTTCCTCACCGCGGGCTACGAGATGATCAATTTCCTGATCCGCAAGGGCGTCCAGCTGATCCGGTGCGCAGGCTGGAGCGACTACTACCCGAACCATAAGGGCGGCAACGAAGTTGGCCGTGCGGTGGAGGGAATTCCGTTCGATGCCGCCGAGCTGGGCGGCTGGAGTGACAAGGTGCAGCCGCCGCTGGCCAAGAACTACGGGTACGCGGTGCTGACGAACGAGCTTCGTTCCGTTCAGTATTTCAACCGTGCGCCACGCGCCTTCGCGGTGGCCACCAAGGTGTTCTTGCGCACCGCGGCGGCCCGGGCCCGCCGACGTCAAATCCTCACCAACGGCGCCTCGCTGATCGCCCAGATGCTCAAAGCGCTGATGGATCTCAGCGGCGGCGAGCCACCGCTGTGGATCAACGCCGCGATGGACGACCTCGTCGTCGAAGATGGCCGAGTGGTCGGTGCGCGCATCGTCCGCGACGGCAAACCGCTGAATGTCGAGGCGCGCAAGGGAGTCCTGTTGGCTGCCGGCGGATTCGGGCACAACGCCGAGATGCGGCGGCGTTACAGCGGCGACCAACCCAACGAGGCCAAGTGGTCGATCGCCAACGCGGGTGATACCGGCGAAGTGCTGCAGACCGCGATGCGACTGGGCGCAAAGACCGATCTGCTTGACGAAGCATGGTGGCTGCCTTCGGTTTTCATCGCCAACGGCGGCGCCGTCGCAGCGTCGCTGGGCTCGGGACGTCAGCGGCCCGGGGCCATCTACGTAGATTCGACGGGCAGAAGGTTTTGCAACGAGTCGAACTCCTACGTGGAGGTCGGCAAGGCGATGTACGCCAACAAAGCGGTGCCGTGCTGGATGATCTTCGACGACGGATACGTGCACAGATACGTCACCAGTGCCAACCCGCTGAAACGCAACCAGCAGCTGCCGCCCGAGCTGATCGAGTCCGGTGCGGTCAAACGCGCCGACAGCATCGACGAGCTGGCACGCGAGATCGAGCTTCCCGCAGACGAACTGGCTCACACGATCCAGCGCTTCAATCAGTTTGCGACCAAAGGCTTGGATCCCGACTTCGGCCGGGGGCAGTCCGCTTACAACGACTGCCTCGGTGATCCGGGATATCGACCCAACGCCGCCGTCGGCCCGCTGGATAGGGCGCCGTTCTACGCGACGAGGGTGTTACCGGCCGACGTCGGGACATGCGGCGGCGTGATCACCAACGAGTACGCACAGGTTCTCGATGAGAAGGACCAGGTGATTGACGGCCTGTACGCCACCGGTAACACCACCGCGACAGTGATGGGCCGGACCTATCCGGGCGCCGGCGCGAGCATCGCGAGCTCGATGGTGTTCGGTTACGTCGCCGCGCGACATGCGGCAGGGCGCAAGCTTGCCGGCGAGCGGAGCCGTTAGCTGTCGCATGCGCGCCGAGTGTGCAGCCAGCCGCACGTTCGGCCGCGAGTATGCGGCCAGCCGCACATTCGGCGGCTAGGATTCTGGCTCGTCGCGGTCCACGAAATCTCTTGGCTTCAAGCCTGATTGCATGAGGTCAGCACGGCGGGCCTGAACGTCGGAAGCCGCGCCGACCATGTTGGTCAAGATGTGGCTGACCTGAAGGTGCACCCGCATTCCCATCAATTCATAGGCCCGCTTGACGTTGTTCTTCACCGCCATCAACGTGGTCAATGGGATCTCGGCGATCTTGTGAGCCATCTCCTCGACGACGTCCTCGAGATCCTCGCGCGGAACCACCTTGTTGAGCAGCCCCCAGTCGAGCGCTTCCTGTGCCGACAGCGTCGGCGCCAGCAGCAGCCAGTCCATGGTGCGGTGCCAATTCATCAGCAGCCACGGCTCGATCATGGTGTGCCCGCCGGGTTCGCCGAGGCTCTGCGCTAGCGGCATCTGAAAATACGCGTCCTCCGACGCGACGCAGAAGTCGGTCAGCAGGCCCAGATAGATGCCACCGCCCATGCAGTAGCCGTGAATCTGCGAGATCGTCGGCTTCGGGAATTCCCACAGATACAGCGTCGGCCACAAAAACAGGTCGGCGGTGCCCTTGTAGAGATCCTCGAAGGTGTCCCCGAAGTCCGGATACGGATTCTCGTCCGGACCCCAGCGGGCCACGTGGCCACCGCAGAAACCTTTGCCGTTGGCCTTGATGATCACGACTTTGATCTCGCGGTCGCGGTCGGCTTCGTGCAGGCAGTTGTCGACTTCGGTGACCAGCGTTGCGTCTTTGGTGTTGGCCTTGTCGACGCGGTTGAGGATGATTCGCGCAATCGGCGGTTCGCGCTCATAAATGACCGCTTCCAGGACGCGCCGCTCCATCCCGGGGACATTACCGGACACAGCCATATCGGAATTCGTTTAACGGTTGCGCGATGTTCGCGGTAGGAGTGAAGTGTATTGAGATGCTCGCCGCCCCGATAAGGCAATCCGCGAGCGCGGCCACAGCCCAGATCGTGATGACGAATGGAACTGAAGATGACGACCCCGCCAGACCGAGCGGCGCATCTGGACCTGGTGGCGCGCCTCAAATCTTCCTACCCGGAACTCCCCGACGCGCCCACGCCCGATCTCATTGATCACCAGCGATTCACCGCTTACACGAAGACTCCGCACGATGTCGGTGGTGAGCCGGATGCCCCCATGGAATTCGAGAACAAGCAATATGAGATGTGGGAAGAAAACACCTACGTCACGTGTGAGGTTCTCGGCTGGCGTGGGATCTGGTTGTCCGAGGAACGACGCCGGATGGGCAACGTCGACCTGGGTCGCACCATCTATCTCGGCCTGCCCTACTACGGGCGGTGGCTGCTGGCCGTCGCGCGTGTCCTCGCCGAAAAACACCACATCGGCCTGAGTGAATTGGCTGAACGCATGGCCGAGGTCAAGGCACGTTATGCGGGCGGGCTGCGGGGAAAGCCCTTGGAGGCCAAGCCGAAGTTCGAAGGTGACCCTGCCGCCGTTAAACGCAACCGGCACCACACGCACGCGGTCGGCAAAGGCGACCCGCAAGTGTTTGCCGGACAAGCCGGCGAACCGAAGTTCAAGGTCGGCGACAGGGTTGTGGTGCGAGAGCTTCCCGTGCTGCTCTACACCCGTACCCAAGAGTACGTACGTGGCGCGACGGGGGAGATCGCGGTTGTCTCGTACGAAAGCCCCGTGGCCGAGGACGAAACCTGGGATGGCCCCGACCAGAAACCCGAGTGGTTCTACATCGTGCGGTTCAACCTTTCTGAGTTGTGGGACGGATACACCGGCCCCGGCAATGACACCCTGCAAACCGAGATCCCGGAGCGGTGGCTCGCGGCCGCGGGCTGACTGCGCCCGAGTCAAGCCGTCGTCCAACTGACTTCATCCTGAAAGGACTTCAGCATGACCGGTCACGATCACGACCACGAACGCACCGCCGCGCCCATGGTGGACGAGATCACCGACTTCGAAGTCCTGGAGATCGCGCTTCGCGAATTATGCATCGAAAAGGGCATTTTCACCGCTGAGGAGCACCGCCACTTCACTGAGTTCGCAGAACAGATCGGTCCGACCCCTGCCGCGCATCTGGTGGCGCGGGCCTGGATTAGTCCTGAGTTCAAAAAACTGGTCCTCGCGGATCCGCTGGGCGCCAGCAAGGAAGTTGGCGTCGACTGGTTGCAACCCACGGGTTTCGGAACACCGAGTGATTTCACCGCGTTCCACGTGCTCGAAGACACGCCAAGGCTGCACCACGTCATTGTGTGCACCCTGTGCTCCTGCTACCCGCGTCCGATCCTGGGCAACTCACCGGAGTGGTACCGCACGCCCAATTTCCGTCGTCGCATAGTGCGCTGGCCGCGACAAGTGCTCGCGGAGTTCGGCCTATACCTGCCGGAGGATGTCGAAATCCGGGTGGAGGACTCGAACCAGAAGCACCGTTTCATGGTGATGCCGGTGCGTCCCGAAGGAACCGAGGGCTGGACCGAGGATCAACTGGTCGAAATCATTACGCGCGACTGCCTGATCGGCGTCGCGATGCCCAAGGTTGGTGTGACGACCAACGCGGTGACCAAGACCCGCCCGGCTATTCATCCCGCGGACCAGTAGGCGACGGGGGTAACCGGTGAGCAACTCAGGGAGACTGGATCCGGCCGAGGGTCCCTCGATCGCGCCGTTGGCAAAAATTGTTGAACGAAACCAGGTCTGGCGTCGCATGGCGGCAAAGTATGGCGTTGACAACCCGGTGCCGCCGTGGAAATCGAGCCTCGATGGGATCTGTGACGCGCTTGACCAAAGCAGCTGCGGCGCATCGTTACTCAGCCTCGATCTGCGTAACGAAGAGGACGCGCTGTCGGCAACGGTCTACTCCGGCCTGCCCTACCCGGAAAACCGGTTGGTTGCGCTGGCGCACTCGCTGGTTCGGCGCGGGCTCATCGACGAGGCCGAGTTGGAGGAACGACTGGCCGCTGTGCGGGCCAGGCTGGAAGCCTGACGGTCGCGTTGGTAGAGGTAGCGACGCCCGACGGATCAGGCTGACACTGGTTTCTTGGCCGGCTTGGACACCTTCATCAGCTTCATCAGGTTACCGCCCATGATCTTGGCGACATCCTCCTTACCGAAGTCGGCGAGCTCGTCGACGAAGGTGATCGGGTCCTTCAGGCCCTCGGGGTGCGGCCAGTCGGATCCGAACAGCACCCGGTCGGTGCCGACCATGTTGACGATCTCGTTGAACCGGTCCTCCCAGAACGGGGTGATGTAGACGCAGCGCTTGAACGCCTCGACCGGGTCCTCGCTGAACGACTGCGGCATCTTCTTGTAAACGCCCTTGAGGCCCTTGAACAGGTCCGGCACCCAGTCGGCGCCGTTTTCGATCGACAGGATCCGCAGTTCGGGGTTGCGGGACAACGCGCCGTGGCACACCAGCGCACCCATCGCGTCCAGGATCGGCCGATGACCCATCGCGAAGCTGCGGAACGCGGTCGGCTTGAACGGCAGGAACTCGTCGCCGGGCTCCCACACGTTCGCGAACTCGGAGTACCCGCTGTCCGAAGCGTGCATCGAGACCGGGATCTGGGCCTTGATGCAGGCCTGCCAGAACGGGTCGAATTCCTCGAGGCCGAATGACCGGCTGCCGCGGTAGCCGGGCACCGGCGCCGGGCGGACCAGCACGGTCCGGGCGCCGCGCTCCAGGCACCATTCCAATTCCTCGAGCGCGCGCTCGACGATGGGCAGCGTGATCACCGGGGTGGCGAAGATGCGCTCTTGGTAGTTGAACGTCCAGGTCTCGTGCATCCATTCGTTGAGCGCGTGGATGACGTCGTGGGTCATCTCCGGGTCGTCTTTCATGCGCTCCTCGACCAGGCTGGCCAGGGTGGGGAACATCAGCGCGTAGTCGATGCCGAGCTCGTCCATGACCTCAAGTCGTGGCCCCGGTTCGCGGAAGGCGGGGATGGCCTTCATCGGCTCGCCCAGGATCTCGCGGTAGGTCTTGCCTTGCGCGCCGTTGCGGAAGTAGTCCTCCTGGGCGCCCGGCTTGGCGACCTTCTCGAACGTCGGGTTGGGGATGTACTCGCTGATGTGGCCGCGCACCACGATCTTGGTGCGACCGCGAACCTGCACGTAGTCGATCACGTTCTTGCGCTTGTCCGGCAAGAACTTGGTCAGCGCTTCCTGCGGTTCGTACATGTGGTTGTCGGCGTCGAACACCGGGAAGGAAAGCTCGCGAGACGGCATGGCGATCTCCTTGCAGAAGTCTGGTTTTTCGGTAGCGGTAATGACGTTACCACTTCTGCGCAACAAGCTGTAATCGGGCCGGGGCCCGGTCAGGCACGCGGCCAGTCGGGAAGCTTCGGGGTCGCTCCGTTGATGACGGCGAAGTGCACCGTCGCCGTCGCGAGCAACGCCTCGTCGTCGTCACCCTCGCCGTAGACGTCGATCTGCATCACCATCGCGCGCCGGCCGCTGCGCAGCATTCGCGGCACCGCGTACGCCGAGCCTTGACGGATCGGTCGTAGGTAGCGGATGAAGAGGTCGGCCGTCGTCATCGTGGTGCCCTCGTGCAGGTAGTCCAGCCCGAACTGTCCGCCGGCGACGTCGACGAGCGTGGCGACCAGTCCGCCCTGCAGGGCGCCGGAAGTGTTGACCACCTGGGGGCTGACCGGCATCGTCATCGCGAATTCGCCATTGCGAGCGCCCGGCCGCATTCCGATCTGGCTGAACAACTCGCTGAGTGTCGGCGACGCGAGCTCCGCGCCGTCGGCTGCGCCAAGGGCACGAATGCAGAAGTCGTACAGGTGGGCCGAGTCGATCGGCGCACCGGTCAATTCGGCTCCCAGCCAATGCAATCGGAGGGCGCCCAAGATGGTCTGCATGACGATCGCTGCGGCGGACCCGACATCGAGGTTGGGCCGGAAGACCCCCTCGGTGATGCCGCGCTGCACGACGTCTCGAATCAGTTCGTGCAGCGGGGAGAGCACCCGGGCATAGTCACGGGGGCGGGTTTCGGACAGGTGCTGGTTGTAGAGATTCATCGCCCGATTCAGGCTGTCCTGCGTGCTCGACTCGGGCTCAGCGCTGATCCGGTCGATGATCAGCTTGATCGCGGCGGTGCTGTCCAACCCGGTGGTCTCGGCGCGCCAGGCGTGGGCCGACTGCGCCATGGTCCGCTCCAACAGGGCGATCAGCAATTCGTCCTTGCTACTGAAGTGCTGGTAGAAGGCCCGCAATGACGTCTTGGAGCGGGCGACCACCTCTTGCACGGTGAAGTCGGTGCGCCCGGTCTCGCCCAGTATCTCCACGGCGGTCTTGATGAAGCGGGCATCGCGGGTCGTCGGTTCGGCTTCGTCGGCTTCGTAGTCTGCGGCCATGGCGCCTCCTCAGTCGCGCGTTGATCACGCTGTGAGAATGAGGTTACCGCGCTTCGGCGTTATGGCACCAACGGCAGGCGCCACGCCGGCGTTGCGGGGTCGAGGAACCAGAGCCGTGTCGCCGTCAGCCGAATTATCCGCACTGCCCCGGCGATCATGATCGCCGCGAGCGGCAGGTTGAGCAGGGCGGCGGTCAACACCGGCATCCACATTTGGCCCGGCCCGGCGGTCATGATGTCGAACCAGGCATCACAGATCAGCAGAACTCCCGTTGTGAATCCAGGGAGTATTACCAGCTCGCGGCGCAGCCAGCCCAGCACCGCGGTAGCGATCATGAACGCGATGAGCACACAGTCGAAGCCGATCCACGTTGCCGGCCAGTTATGGGCAACGTAGTTCGCGGGCAGCGTGACCGCGAGGTAGATCGTCCACGGGATCAACCCGATCGCGCCGCCCACCATCAGGGTCAACCGGTTGCGCCGCATGCGTTTCGCGATTGCCAGCGGGAACACTTCGTCAAGCGGACGCTCCAGCCGCTGGATCAAGTCCCTGCGTTGGGCCGGTGACATCGACGCGATCTGAGCATCCGACAGCGTGCCATCGCCGTAGTCGGTCATGAGTGATGAGTATCCGCCGCGGCGGCCGCTCTGACGCTGGCGCTGCGGCCGGTACGCCGACGCGCTATGACTTAACCGGCGTCGCTTCTTCCTTGCCGACGTCCTCCAGGTTCACTCCGGCGGTTTCGATCCGGAACAAGTAGGTCACGATGGCTCCCAGCGCGAAGCACACGACGAGGCCCCACAGCAGCGCGGTTGTACCGATGGACTTGAGCAGGATGGGAAACAGGAACGCCGTCAACACGGCCCCGATCTTGGCGAAGGACGCGGCGAAGCCGGCGCCCTTACCCCGGACCTCGGTGGGGAAGACCTCGCCGGCAAGCAGATAGGTCATGGCGTTCGGCCCGAAGTTCACCATGAAGTAGAACAGCGTAAACCCGAGAAATAGCAACCACATGACGTTGCTGCCGTCCGGGCGGATGGACAGTCCGGACAGCAGTAGACCCACCGCGCAGCCGATGAAACCCCAGATCTGCAATTTGATACGCCCGACTCTGTCCACCAGGAGGATGGCGACGATGACGCCCAAAACGAATAGCACGTCCATCATGGCCGAGCCCTTGGCACCCAGGATGTCGTTGTGGATGGTGTCCGATAGCCCGTGCGACTTCGACTCCTTACCGATGACGGCGCCCAGAATCGTCGGTGTGAAGATGCCGATGCCGTACACGCCCAGGTCCTGAAGGAACCATGGAACCGAGGCCAGGATCGTCGCGCGACGGTTTCTCTTCCTGAACAGCGACAGGTAGGACCCGTGCTCGTCGGCGGCCTTGGCCGTCTGGGCCAAGTGCCCCAGCGACACGTTCTTGGGGTACTGCGGGGTGCGCTTGAGCAGTTGGGTGGTGGCCTTCTCCCCGTGCTCGATCCGGCCCTTCGACACCAGCCAGTGCGGGCTCTCCGTGACGAACAAGCGCCCGATGACGACAAGGATGGCCGGCACGATCGCCGCCGCGTACATCATCCGCCATGCGTCCAAGTTCGGGTTCGCATACAGGATGCCGAAGCCCAACGCCGTGCCGAAGAACGCTCCGACGGCCTGGAACGCGAAGGCGCTCAGCACCAGCCGGCCCCGCATCGAGGTTGCGATGCTCTCCGAGATCACCATGTGCGCGGTCGGGTAGTCGCAGCCCAGCGCGATTCCGGCCCCGAACAGACAGATGACCAGCGTGATGAAGTTGGGGGCGAACGTCAGACCCACCAAGAACACCGCGAAGATGATCATCTCCACGATGAACATCCGCTTGCGCCCGTAGCTGTCCGCCAAACCACCGAGGGCCGTCGCACCGACCAGGATGCCCGCCAGGGAGGCCGCGGTAACCATGCCTTTCTCGGCGGCGTTCAGATGAAATTGGATCGAGATCAGCGGCAGGGCCACCCCGGTCATGAACACGACCATGCCCTCGAAGAACTTGCCCGCGCACGCCAGCGCCCAGATCCGGAACTGCATGGCGGTCATCGGCATTGACTTCAATGCCGTGCCGTCAGGCCACTGTGGCAGTTCGTCGATGTATTCCTGCACCGTCTTACCGGTGACCTTCGGTGCCTGCGGTTTGTCGAGCGTGTCGGTCATGTCATCTCTCCCAGAGTCGTCGCCATCGACCTCGCCTACCCGACGCTGCACGTGCCGCGATACAGGGCGGTTTCGCTGGCGTGCACAACCCACTGACCAGCGTCAACCCCGCAGACGCTAAGTCAGCTAACTGAACGGGCGCTAACGGCCGGATGAATTCGGCAAACGTGGTGATCTTCGAGCGGTGCCTGCAAGAACGCTGTGAGCCCGACGCGCGTTCACGCAATTCAAAGCGTATCAACGCCTTTGAGCTTCCCAAGATCCATGACCCTCGGCGATACTGACGCCAACACGGATGGCAAAATCGACGGCCCGACGATGGCTTCACCTGTTGTTTGCTTCCGGATTGATTCGATGTCGATATTGGTGACGTTTAATGCTCGCTGACGTGCTCGAACCGACGCGCGGCGTTGAGGCGCGTACGGCGCGGCATTTCCGGCCCGATAAACGGGCAGCCGATGTGCGGCTAACCGGTTGTTTTCGAGGAGGTAAAATTGAAGCAGCACACCGGATCTCGGGCGTTCGTCAGTCTGCTCATCGCAGGCAGTATGGCACTCTCGGCATGCGCGCAGCTCGACACGCCTCCGACGTACGCTAAGGGCGTCAAGGTCGACTGCGGGGGCAAGCAGGACCTCACGGGCAGTGGTTCGACCGCTCAAGCCAATGCGATGGACCACTTCATCACGGGCTACGAGGAAACATGCTCAGGCAAGCAGCTCGCCTACAGGGCCAGCGGTTCGGGAGCCGGCGTCGCGGACTTTGTCGCCGCCAAGACCGATTTCGGCGGCTCGGACTCACCGCTGAGCGGTGACGAGTATGCCGCCGCCAAGCAGCGCTGCGGCGGGGCCGACGCGTGGAACCTGCCGGTCGTCTTCGGTCCGATAGGGATCACCTTCAACGTCAAAACGACCGACGTCCTCACACTCGACGCGCCTACGCTTGCCAAGATTTTCAGCGGCGCCATTACGCGATGGGACGACCCGGCCATCACCGCGCTGAACGGAACCATGCCCGCCGAGGACATCCACGTCGTCTACCGCAGCGACGCGTCCGGAACCAGCGACAACTTCCAGCGGTACCTCCAGGCCGCCTCTGGCGGCGCCTGGACCAAGGGTGCCGGCAAAACATTCAACGGCGGCGTGGGAACGTCCGCCCAAGGAAACGAGGGCACGTCGGAGGCCGTCAAAAACACCGAGGGCGCGATTACCTACAACGAATGGTCGTACGCCATGAAGCAGCACCTCGATGTGGCCGGAATCAAGACGGCGGGCGGAGTCGTCCACATCGGCAACGACTGGGTCGGCAAGACCATCTCGGACGTCACCATCAAAGGCCAGGGGAACGATCTCGTGCTCGACCTCTCGAAGGTCTACGCCACCACGACGCCCGGCGCCTACCCGATCCTGTTGGCCAGCTACGAAATTGTCTGCTCCAAATACCCTGATGCCGAGGTCGGTAAGGCCGTGAAGGCGTTCATGCAGTCGACCATCACCGAAGGACAGCAAGGCCTGCCCCCGCTCGGATACATCCCGTTGCCGGCCGACTTCCAGACCAGGGTTGCCGCCGCCGTCAACAGCATCAGCTGAGACATAAGAGAATTCGGCTAACATAACGTAGGTGAACGTCGGTCCGCAGACTTGGTCGACAATCTGCGCTGGCCTGCTGTCCGTGGCCGTGGTGCTGTCCGCGGCGCCAGCCTCAGCAGATCCGACCGATGATGCTTTCGTCGCGGCCCTTGCCAAAGAGGGGATCGCCTTTACCGATCACAGCACCGCGATCGCGACCGCCCACACGGTGTGCGCCGGACTCGACAAGAGCGATAAATCAAGCGTTCTGGCGATGAAGCTGATGAAGGACACCGATCTCTCGCTGAGGCAATCCAGCTACTTCATCGGTGCTTCCATTTCTGCCTACTGCCCGCAATACGTTGGGCGGACGGACAATTCGGCGCGTTGGCTCCTTCCGGGGCCCCCGCTGATGTGATCAGCCGCCTCTTCGCGGGCGTCTACGGACAGGGGACCCGGACCGTATTAAACCGGCAGACTTCGTTCGGCACGTTCGGCGGCGGCGACGCCAACATCTGCATGCCCTGCGTCAACATCTGCGGCACCTCCGGCGGCAACACGACCCCCGGCGGCAACGGTGGCAGCGGCAGCCCCCCGGGCAGCACCACCGCCCCCGGGGGCAACACCGCGCCGGGTGGCAACACCATCGCTGGCGGTTGCGCCGGCAAGTCGGTGGTCTGATCGACCAGGTGCACTGACCCCGATGCGACCGTCCCTGTACCGAGCGGTGCGGCCGCGAAGAGCGCGAGCAACGCGATGGCCGCGGCCCCGGTGAAAATCACTTGTGCCACAAGGCGACGTTCACACCGACCATCGGCTGAATTGATTTCATGCCGCCGATGGTCGATGGGTGTTGTCATCCCTATACGTTGCGTGTCGTTGTTAGCCGCAGGCTTGGCGGCCATTAGCGATCGGCTGTGAGGTGACGAGACGGCGTCCGGGTCAGACTGCGACGATCAGAAATTGGTTGGGGTTACCGATTTCGCAAAAAGCACTTTGAACGCGCAAGCCGGTCTTCCCCGGCTCAGTCGTCGATGTGCGTCGGTGGGTCGGCGAAGCCGAGATCCCAAGGGTGCTGGTCAGGACCCATCAAATCGCAGCGCCTGTCGGGTACTAGGAAGGAACTGGCGCCGCTATACACCAAGTGGGGAACTGCGACGCAACGCTGCCAGGTGCCGTCAGGCTGGAGGGGTCCATCGCACTTGCTGATAACGGGTCCTCCGTACTGGCAGCCGGCGCTGGCCGGCGGCGCTGATGCGATCAGCTCTCCGGTCATCAGCACGGCAGCCAGGCCTCCGACGATGCACGTCTTCATGGTTGTCTCCCGTCACATCGCCGCTGGGGCGTTCTCGAGTGCTTGCGGTGGCAAATACCCTCGACAGCCCAGCCAGCAACCAATGACGCTATCGCGTATGTAACTCGTTTTTGCTTCGTCAGGCGGGTGCGGCTGCTATGCCGATCACGACTGCCCCTCGGCGATCCGATCATCTGGCCGTGCTTCGCCGGACTCATCTGTTCGGCAGTTTGGCTGCGATCACCTCAAGGCGTTCGATGGACGGCGGTTGGGTTAACAGCTGCCCGGCCTGTGCGAGCACATCCGCATTGGCTGCCAGATGAGCTTGGCGCCCTGCGTCATCAGGAAATGCGGTGACAACACCAAACGATGTCGGTCCCAGCCGCATCGCAAGGCAAACGGTAGTCGCTTGCTCCTTCTCGACCTTCTGGAGGTTCTCAATCAGCAGGGCCTCGAGCTCAC
>Ga0209655_10000401_pt1 | contig 16362 bp, 17 predicted proteins | sample BogFormECP03_OM2_FD_188236 | JGI IMG/M metagenome (GOLD analysis project Ga0209655, IMG submission 188236) | Bog forest soil microbial communities from Calvert Island, British Columbia, Canada - ECP03_OM2 (SPAdes) (version 2) | ecosystem: Environmental > Aquatic > Freshwater > Wetlands > Bog ...
AAGCTGTGAAACGTCGTGAGTTTTTGAACGTGATTTCGTCGGCATCATTTACGGCGACCCTTGGTGGCTCGATCACGGATTTCGCGCGGGCGCAGGATGCCGTACCCGCTGGCGGCAAAGCGAGCGGCACAGGCTCGTTCGAAGGTTCGCAGGTGGATGTGGCGGGGAACACGATTTACGTCCGGCGCTACGGAAAAGGGCCGGCGGTTCTGATGGTTCACGGCTTCCCGCGGACGAGCTTGATGTGGCGGTACCTTGCTCCGCAGCTTGCCGAAAATCACACGGTGATTTGCGCGGATCTTCGTGCCTACGGTCGCAGCGGAACACCGGCGTCCGCAGACGATCACTTTCCGTATTCGAAGCGCGCGATGGCGAAAGAACTGGTGGACGTTATGACCAAGCTCGGCTTCCCCAGTTTCACGCTCATCGGCCACGATCGCGGCGGGCGCGTTGCTTATCGCCTCGCGCTGGATCATCCGAAAAGCGTTGAACTCCTCGCCGTCTTCGACGTGATTCCGATATACGAAGCCTGGAGCCGGACCGATGCGCGATTCGCTCGAACCTACTGGCCGTGGATTCTCTTGAGCCAGAAGCAGCCGCTGCCGGAAAGCTATTTGCTCGGCGCGCCCGAGGCTGTCTACCGCAACTCGTTCGGGCAAGGCTCGTTCGGGGCAGAAATTCTGGAAGAGTACGTCTCTAATTACCGAGATCCGGCGCGCGTACACGGAATCTGCGAAGAATATCGAGCCGCTGCGACGATCGACGTGGAGCACGACCGCGCGGACAAAGACGCGTCGCGAAAAATCGAATGTCCGATGCTGCATCTGTGGGCTGAAGGCGGTCCGCTCGATACGTTTTACGCGAAAGAGGGTGGGCCGCTGGGAATCTGGCGCCAGTGGGCTCCACGCGCTCACGGCCAGGCAATGAAGGGCGGGCACTTCTTCCCGGAAGAAAACCCGAACGACACGGCGGCTCTCATCAAACAGTTCCTCACTGCATAAAACGGCCCTTGCGCATGGATCGTGCGGCGGGGTGGGTTCGGCGCCGCGAAATTAAGGAGAGATAGAGATGAAGACGTGGATGAAAGTTGCGATTGCGGTGGTCGTGGTGGTGATCGTCGGGTTGTGGTACTGGTTCCGGCCGGACCGGCTTTTCAGCAATGTAAGAGTGGACGAAGCGATGCCAGCGGCGCAAGGCGCAGCGGCGGCCGCCCCGCCGCTCGAGTCGGGAACGTTCTACACGATTCTGCATCCGACGTCGGGCACGGCGACAATCTACAAGATGGCGGACGGGACGCACATGCTGCGGTTCACGAATTTCCATACGTCGAACGGGCCGGATGTACACGTCTACATGGTCGCTGCGGACGATGCGAAGGATGCTGCGACGGTGGAGCGCGCAGGATTCGTCGACCTGGGCGTGATTAAAGGAAACGTCGGCGACCAAAACTACATACTTCCGAGTGATTTGGACATGACGAAATATCGCGCGGTATCCATCTGGTGCAAACGATTCAGCGTGAATTTCGGCGCTGCGGCACTGATGCCAGCCCAAGTGTCGGGGCTAGAATAGGAAACAGGACTGAGCCGGGAAGCTTGATAGATCGCGACCAGTAACCTCCCGCTCGCGCAGAGCCTCATACACCAAGACCCAGTATTGCGGAGGTTCGTATGAAAACATTGCGGCAAACGCTGCAGCAGGCGGAAAGCGATGCCGTCGCGATTGGCCATTTCAACATTTCCGATCTGGTTGGATTAAAGGCAGCCTTTGATTCGGCTCGAGAGTTGAACGTGCCCGTCATCGTGGGAACATCCGAAGGCGAGCGCGAGTTTACGGGCGTGATGAAGACAGCTTTTTCCCCTTCGTAGGGCCGGGAACTTCTTCAAAGGAAAGAACAATTAATTGCCGCGGCCTGATTTGAACTAACGAGCTTTTGCGCTTCATTTGCGCACCTGCTAACCAGGCAGGTGCTCTCCCGCAAGTAGGACGTACGACTTGGAAGTTGGATCTTTGAAGTGTGGCCACCAAAAACTGTCTCAAAGTAGGGGTTCACTCCACGGATTTACGAATCGCTGAGGTGATCGGTTTGACGGGACATTTCACGGCTCAGCTCCGCATGCTGCGCGCCACAGAAATACGAACTCCTGCAGTCTGTACCTCAGCCAGCGCTTTTGTCCTAAGCTACCAAAGACGCTGGAACATTAAACAAGCGACAGTAAATGTCGCCTTCAGGGCTGCTCGTTGAGTACCTTCTCGATCGCGGGAATAATTCGCACAACCGGGCCGTTCCAAAATACTGAGCCGGGCTTGTCCTTCCAGTGCCGTTGCGATGCGTAAAGAATCGCATCGTCCCAGTAGAAATTGTTCTGGACGCAGCAGCTTGGCTCAGGCTGCGGTGGTTCATGCTTTACAATCTCATTCAACGCTTTCGCTACGACGTGCTCCGGATCCCAAAGCTGTCGCACCCGGCGGTCCGGAATTCGAGCCAAAATACTCCCACTTGGCAATCTCCAATCAGTTGCCAGGATCGGCTCCCAGACAACGAGCACGCTGATCTTCCAGTCAGGGTGGAGAGTCAATAGTTCCTGAACTGCGGAGGCCCCCCGCAGACAAGTTGGTCAGGTCGGAGAAAGGAGCAGCACCAGCCGAGGAGCATCGGAGTCACGTTCAAAGGCATTCTCGAAGGCGCTGAAATTCTTATTCGATAGCGCAACGAGAGGCTCTTGGCCCGGTGGTACTGAAGAAGGGCCCCACACATACATGGCAGTCAGAACTAAAACGACAGCTATCAACGCCAGAACGATTACTTTCTTCTTCGTCATTTTCCAGTCTCGTAGAACCGGTCGGCGATGAATCCAGCAATCTGCTGCGGAAACAGAATCATCCCTACGACCAAAACCAATGCGGCCCAAAGCAGCACATTGCCGAGCAATCTGCCCCGGACGGCGCACTGTTTGGCATGATGCTGTTGCCAGAATCCGAGACCAAGCAATACAACGGAGAGACCCAAAAGCCAGGGACGCAACGTCGTGAAGAAAGCGCTCGCGGCACCGGCTCCGAGAGCGGCAGCGAATCCGAGCGGAAGGCAACAACTGATCGTCGCGACGGAACTCAGGATCGCCACCAATGAGGCCGAGATGCCCGTCCCGGTTTTCACGATCAGCCCTCTTGCCGCGCTGCTAGCACTGCTCGATGAATCAATTCCACGGGTGGAAGACCGATTTGTTCCGATCCCGGATACAAACGGCAACTCAGCGCAAAGCTCTGCGCTTTCTGCGACTCTCCGGCGACATCTCGTCCGTTGATTCGGATCGTCGGCGAACCACTAAAACTAAGTTTGTCAGCCATTCCTTCGTCGCTAACGAGCACTTCTTGGATCTCCGCCGCGACACCTTCTGCGGCCAGGACCTCCTCGACCAGTTTCACCGCTGCGGGATGCGATGGGCACTCCGCCAAATATAAGACTTCAACTTTCACTCGGCACCCTACGCTTTCCTTGGGTTTCCTTCTCTCAAAATCGGACAATGAGCGGACCGCTTGCTTAGCTCTCGGTTGCAACTGCGCAGAGCCAAACGCAGCTCGCGCTCCAGCTTGTGAAGGTTGGCAAGTTTCTGCTGAACGTCAGAGAGCTTTTCTTTCAATCGCCGGCGCACCGGGGCACATGGTTGTAACCGGTTTCCCCGCAGACTTAAGAGGCCGCGAATCTCGCTGAGTTTGAACCCCAGGCCCTGTACGCGGCGGATAAAGGCGAGTGTCCCCACATCGCTTTCAGCATATTGACGGAATCCACCCTGCGTTCTTGGGGGTCGCGGAAGCAGTTCATTGCGCTCGTAGAATCGAATCGCGTCAACGCTGACACCAACCTTCTTCGCGACGATGCCGATTTGCATGGCCTCGGCTCCTTTTTGAACGGTACACCCTGGAGTATAGTCCAGAGTCAAGGACACTTTAGAGACCGAAAGGAGCAACGCATTTTCCCGCACCGTTTCTTGACTCGCGCATCTAAACAACCTAGAGTTTGATAGATGATTCGCCGCGTGACATTCCTGGTGTTGGCACTCACTGCGCTCTTCGCGTTGCAGTTCGCGGACTGCCTCGCTCCCATGTCCGCGGACCAGCAGATGGTGCAGTGCTGCGGCTCAATGCCGTGCAATCAGGGGAACCAGTCCCACGATTGCTGTAAGACGATGGTCTCTTCGCCATCGCCTAGCGTCCTGCCTGCGGAACATTTCGCGTTAAATGTCCCTGTCGTAGCCGTTGTGGGCAATCTCTCGGCGCCCGAAGTTGTCGTGATTGCCGAGCTTTCTCCTTCAGTATTTGAGGCGCCGCAACATTCGCCTCCTGAGTTGTACACCCTCCATTCTTCTCTCCTGATCTAGCTCGCCTCCGAGCGGTGCGCTGCCGCACCGCGTTCTATCGCTCTGTCTAAATCTGTTTTCTTGAACGGCCACGCTTGTTCGCGAGCGACCTCTTTGTGTCGCACGCGAGCGCCTGGCCCATAGAACGCGCATTTCTAGGAGAAGGCGATGTTATTCATGTTGCGAAAGAATGGCACGACCAGATTCTTGTTCAGATTCATTGCGATTGCTTTGGCGGCGCTATTGTTTTCCTCGGTCTCCGTCACCGCGAGCTCCGCGCAGAACCCGATGCCCCAGAACGAGCCGACGGTGACACCGCTGGCCGAGGTGTTGCAGGAAGCCGAGCAGAACAATCCTCAGATTCAGGCGGCGCGGCAAGGGTGGAAGGCCGCACAACAGGTTCCGACACAAGTCTCAACGTTGCCCGACCCGCAGTTTCAGTTACAGCAAGTAAATGTTGGCAGCCCACGCCCATTCGCCGGATATACGAACAGCGATTTTGCCTACGTCGGCTTGGGTGTGTCGCAGGATTTACCGTATCCCGGAAAACTGCGGCTCAAGGGGGAGATCGCGAAACGCGACGCCGATGTTTTGCAGCAACAGCTCGAATCCGTCCGCCGCTCCGTCCTTGCCGATGTGAAGGCAGCCTATTTCCAGCTTGCCTATCTCTCGAAGACCCTCACGATTCTTGAAAACGACGGAGAACTGCTCGAACAAGCCGAAAAAGCAGCGGATGCACGGTATCGCTCAGGAATGGGGAACCAGCAAGACCTCCTGCGCGCTCAGCTCGAACGAACCAAGCTGCTCCGCGAAATCACCATGCACCACCTGGAAGTGGCCAAGGCGCAGGCCCAACTCAAAGTGCTCCTCAACCGTACTCAATTTTCACCGGACATAGAACCCGCGGATCTTTCCGAAACGGCGCTTCCTTACACCTACGACGAACTCTTGGCTGCGACCAAAGCGCAGAACCCAGAAATTGCGGGTGCGGAAAAGATGATTGAGAGACAGAAACTGCAAGTCGATCTTGCGCATAAGGATTTCTACCCTGACTTCAATCTCCAATACATGTGGCAACGCACGGACCCTGCGCAATATCGCGCTTACTACATGCTGAGCGTCGGTGTTCGACTGCCGATCTACCGCGGCCGCAAGCAGCGGCCGGAGTTGGCCCAGGCAGAAGCGGAGCTAAGCCGTTCTCACAGCGAACTGGAGGTCCAGTCGCAACAGGCTGCCTCTGAACTTAAGGTCCAGTATGAGACCGCGCAGAAGACCTCGGAGTTGCTCAAAATCTACCAAGAGGGTCTGCTTCCGCAGGCCCGAGCCGGATTTCAAGCCGGCATCGCCGCGTATCAGAACAACCGCCAAGATTTCCAATCTCTGCTGTCCTCGTTTCTCGACGTTCTCCATTTGGACGAGGAGTACTGGCAGAACACAGCCGAACGCGAGACGGCGCTGGCGCGACTCGAACAGCTCACTGGTTTGTCGTTGCACGACGAAGGAGCGAAAAAATGAAAAATTATCGCACAGGATTTTTGCTGGCTCTCATGGGAAACATCCTACTCGCGATCGTACTCGTGGGTTTGTGGCTGCATTACCGCGCCGGCAGGCCGATAGCGGATGTTCAAACCAAACAAGCGGATTCCGCCGCGCAGGATTCCATGGCCAACTCGATGGCCCAACCCCCTGCATCGGCGGAAGCGCCTCTGGTTCCAGTGCAAATCTCGCCGCAACGGCTGCAAACCATTGGTGTGAAGACCGGCAAGGTCGAACGTAAGTCTGTTGCAGACGAGATTCTCACTACCGGCAACGTCGCGGTCGATGAAACGCGGCTGGCTTATGTCCAAGTACGGTTCTCCGGCTACATCGACAAGGTATTCGCTGACGCCACATACCAATATGTTCGTAAAGGACAGCCGCTCTTCACAATTTACAGCCCCGATCTCGTGGCAACCGAACGCGAATACTTAGTGGCCAAGCAGAATCAGCAGCAAGTGGCGCAGAGTACGGTGCAAGGTGTCGCCTTCAGCGCAGCATCACTGCTCGACGCGGCCGCAGAGCGTCTCAAGCAGTGGGGCGTTCCGCAAAAAGAAATCGCCCGGTTGGAATCGACCGGCCAGGTGCAACAGGAGCTGGAAGTCGATTCGCCGGTCTCTGGATACATCACCGAACGCAATGCTCTCCCCAGCGTTGCCGTTCAGCCGGAAATGCGGCTCTACACCATCGCGGATCTTTCGACCGTTTGGGTCCAGGCGCAGGTCTTCCAGAACGATCTCGAACGTATAAAGATTGGAGCCCCTGCCACGCTCACGGTGAATACCTATCCGGGCCGGATGTTTACGGGACGTGTGGACTTTATCTATCCGCAAGTGGATATGGATACGCGAACGGCCAAAGTGCGCGTCGTCTTTTCCAACCCCGGACTGCAACTCAAACCCGGCATGTTCGTGAACGTGAGTCTGAAGGTTCCGATGGGGAACCAGCTTGTTATCCCCGCAACCGGCGTCCTGCAGTCTGGCACTCGTGACATTGCTTTTGTCGAGCGTAGCGACGGTTACATCGAACCGCGCGAGGTGCAGTTGGGCTCCCGCGTGGGTGACGATTTCATTGTGCTGAAAGGATTGAAAGCGGGCGAGCAAATTGTTACCTCCGCAAACTTCCTGATCGACTCCGAGAGCCAGCTTCAGGCCGCCCTTGGTTCGTTTGTTCCACCTCCGCCCGGCGCGGGTGCCGCGTCTACTACCAGCGCTCCGCAAGGAAATGTTGAACTGAGTTCAGACCCAAACCCTCCCCATAAGGGCACCAACGTCTTCCACGTGAAACTCACAGATGCGAGTGGAACGCCTATTTCCGGTGCGGAAGTCAGCGCGACGTTTTTTATGCCGGCGATGCCCGCGATGGGCATGGCATCGATGCGTACACCCGTCACTCTCAGCGACAAGGGCAACGGGCTCTATGAAGGTTCGGGACAGCTTGAAAATGGCGGAACCTGGCAGGTCACCATCCTGGCAAAAAAGAGTGGCCAAGTCATCGCGACCAAGCAATTGAGCGTGAACGCTACGGGAGGAATGTAACGTGATCTCACGATGGATTGATTGGTGCGCCGAAAATCGTTTCCTGGTTTTCATGGGAACTCTCCTACTTGTGCTCGCCGGAATCTGGGCCCTGCGTCACATCCCGCTCGATGCCTTGCCGGACATTTCCGACGTGGAAGTGATTATCCATACCCCGTGGGCGGGCCAGCCTCCTAGCCTTATCGAGGACCAGGTCACTTACCCCATTGTCACTACGCTTCTCGCCGCGCCGCACGTAAAGGCCGTGCGAGCGCAAACCATGTTTGGGGATTCTTACGTCTTCGTCGTCTTTGAGGACACTACAGACTTGTATTGGGCGCGGTCGCGCGTCTTGGAATACATGCAACAGATCACGGGACGATTGCCGGAGGGCGTGCATCCCGTCATTGGCCCGGATGCGACCGGCGCGGGATGGGTCTATGAATACGCGCTCGTGGACCACAGCCATAAGCGTAGTCTCGCCGACCTTCGTAGCCTTCAAGATTGGTATCTGCGCTACCAGCTCGAAACTGTTCCCGGAGTGGCCGAGGTAGCCACCATCGGCGGATTCGTCAAGCAATATCAGGTCAACGTGGACCCTGACAAACTCCGCGCTTACGGAATTTCTCTCTCGACTGTCATTGAAAGAGTGAGAGCCAGTACAAACGAAGTGGGTGGACGCCTGCTGGAAATGGGTGGGGCCGAATACATGATTCGCGGCCTCGGCTATCTGCATTCGTTGAGCGACCTCGAAACCGTTCCCGTCGCCACCAAGAACGGCACGCCAGTCTTGGTCCGTGATTTGGGGATAGTTACGTTCGGGCCGGACATTCGCGAAGGTGTTGCCGAGTGGCAAGGCGAAGGGGAAACCGTTGGCGGGATTGTCGTGATGCGCGACGGGATGAACGCCCTCAGTGTCATCAATGGCGTCAAGCACAGACTCTTGGAAATCAAACCCTCGCTGCCACCGGGTGTGGAAGTGGTTGCGGGATACGACCGTTCAGGATTGATTCACGCATCCATCGAAACACTGCAACGCGACTTGCTCGAAGAGGCCATCATCGTCAGCATCGTGATCGTCATCTTCCTGTTTCACTTCCGTTCGGCGCTGATTCCAATCCTGACTTTGCCGATCGCCGTAGTCGCAGCCTTCATCCCGATGTACTACCTCCATGTCACCTCGAACATCATGTCGCTCGGCGGTCTGGCTCTGGCTATTGGCGTCCTCGTGGACGCCGCGATCGTCATGGTCGAAAACGGCTATCGGCAGCTTTCCGAACGGCAATTGTCCGGGTCTGATCCTCTTCCCGAACCGTTGAGACGAAAAATCCTTCTGGATTCAGCAAAGCAAGTGGGTCCGGCTATTTTCTTTTCTCTGGTGATCATCGTCGTTTCCTTCCTTCCCGTCTTTTTACTGGAAGCACAGGAAGGGCGCATGTTTCGCCCACTGGCATGGACAAAGACGCTGGCCGTTGGCTTCTCCTCCATATTGGCGATCACTCTTGTACCGGTATTGATGGTCCTATTCATCCGCGGACGATTGACACCTGAATCCCGAAATCCAATTTCAAAGATCACCCAAGCTATCTATTTACCCGTCCTGCGCCTCTGTTTGCGGTTTCGAAAAACTACGTTGCTGCTCAATCTGTTGTTTCTGATCGTCACCCTGCCGCTCGCCTTTCACATCGGCAGTCAATTCATGCCGCCGCTCTTTGAAGGGTCGGCTCTCTACATGCCGACGGCCTTACCCGGAATTTCCATCGGACAAGCGTCGCAATTGCTCCACGAACAGGACCGGATAATTCGCAAGTTTCCGGAAGTTGAGACCGTCTTCGGTTCCATCGGACGGTCCGACAGCGCGACCGATAACGCTCCCCTCGATATGTATGACACGACGCTGATGCTGAAGCCGCGCAGTCAATGGCGGCCGGGGATGACTTACGAAAAGCTCATTCAGGAAATGGACGCGAAACTCCAGTTTCCCGGGTTATCCAACACTTGGACCATGCCGGTCGAGAACCGTCTCGATATGGAATTGACAGGCATTAAGACGCCCCTGGGATTAAAGATCCAGGGGCCGAACCTCGAAGGCATCCGGCAAGTTGGCGCGCAGGTCCAGCAAATCCTCTCTGCGATTCCTGAGATGCGCTCCATCTTTGCCGAACGCGTTTCGCAAGGCTTTTATCTCAACGTTGAAGTGAATCGTGCAGAGGCGGCTCGCTACGGTCTGACGATTGCTGATGTGCAGCAAGCGGTCACGTCGGGAATCGGAGGCGAGATGGTCGCCGAAAACGTCGAGGGCCGCGAGCGGTATCCGGTGAATGTTCGCTATAACCGCGACTTCAGGGACAACGTCGAGGAATTGCAGCATGTCCTGATCGGCACGCCCTCTGGCGTGCAAATTCCGGTTTCCGATGTCGCGAAAATCTCGTTCTCTCGAGGACCTTCCATGATTCGCGATGAGGATGGAGCGCTGACAGGCTACGTGTACATCGATCTGAATACCAAAGACTACGGCGGCTTCGTCACGCACGCGACGAATTTGCTCAAGCAAAAACTCGCCTTGCCACCCGGCTTTACCCACAAATGGTCAGGCGAATACGAGTTTGAGTTGCGCGCCAAAGAGCGACTCCAGCTCATTCTGCCGATCGTCTTTTTTGTCATCTTTATGTTGCTCTATGTCGTGTTCCACTCCGTTACCGAAGCAGCCGTCCTAATTTTCCCGACAATCTATGCATTGACGGGCGGCCTGATTCTGCAGAAGTTGCTTGGATACAATTTCAGCGTGGCCGTGTGGGTCGGTTACATCGCTCTATTTGGTATCGCAGTCGAAACGGGGGTCGTGATGGTGGTGTATCTCCACGAAGCACTCGATCAGCGCCTCAAGTCCGGAGTTCCTCTGCGTCACGAAGACATCGAAGCAGCGGTGATCGAAGGGGCCGTCCACCGCCTGAGGCCAAAACTAATGACGGTATGCGTCGTTCTCGCCAGCCTTATCCCTATTCTGTGGGAAACGGGCGTGGGCGCAGATGTCATGAAGCCCATCGCCGCCCCTATTGTTGGCGGCATGATCACCTCAACGATTCACGTGCTGATTCTCGTTCCCGTGTTCTTTGCCTTGATGAAGGAGCGTGCGCTTCGCGCTGGCACGCTGAGTATTAAGACAGGCGCGGAATAGAACCGCCGTTTAGGCCGCGATTGGACTCAAAATGAACCGCATGACGCAGAACGATCACCAGCAAATGACCGAACCACACGCGGGTCACGACCGTCACGCCGGACATTCCGTTGCCATGTTTCGCGACAAGTTCTGGCTGAGTTTTGCGCTTACGATACCCGTCGTATTTTGGTCAACGGAGATTCAACACTGGCTGGGGTACACGGCACCCGCATTCCCCGGCTCAAAATTTGTTCCACCCATCCTTGGAACACTCGTCTTCGTTTATGGCGGCCTCGTTTTCATCCGTGGAGCATGGGGCGAACTTGCCGATCACAAGCCGGGCATGATGACTCTCATCAGCCTAGGGATCATAGCCGCATTTGGGACGTCGCTCGCTTCGACATTCGGTTCGTTCAAGATTGACGTTTGGTGGGAGCTTGCCTCGCTAATTACGGTCATGCTCCTCGGTCACTGGCTCGAAATGCGAGCCATTTCCCAGGCGCGCGGAGCCCTCGATGCGCTCGCCGGTCTTCTTCCAGACACCGCCGAACGTGTAACGGCCGCAGACACTGAATCTGTTCCGCTCTCTGAGTTGCGCGTCGGTGACATCGTTCTTGTCCGCCCCGGAGCCCGCGTTCCGGCAGATGGCACGGTTGTTGAGGGCACGGCCGACGTTGACGAGTCGATGATTACCGGCGAGTCCAAAACGGTGTCGAAGGGGTCAGGTTCCAAGGTTATCGCGGGAACAGTTGCCAGGGGCGGAAGTCTTCGCGTCAGGATTACAGCAGTCGGGGACCAGACCGCTCTTTCCGGAATCATGCGGCTGGTCGCCTCCGCCCAGGCTTCTGGCTCTCGGACACAAGCTCTTGCCGACCGTGCCGCCGCGATGCTTTTTTACGTGGCGGTCGCGTCTGGCGCGATCACTTTCATCTACTGGTGGATCTCCGGCGACAAAGAACACGCCCTCATTAGAACGGCAACAGTCCTCATCATTGCTTGCCCGCACGCTCTTGGGCTGGCGATTCCGCTGGTTATCGCAATCTCCACATCAATCGGCGCTCAAAACGGGCTCCTTGTTAAGGATAGACTCGCGCTCGAACGTGCCCGCAATCTGGATGTGGTCATCTTTGATAAGACGGGAACCCTGACACGCGGTTCTCCAGCGGTCTCGGAAGTGTTGGCTGCGCCTGGCATTACCGAAGACGATTTGGTTGCACTTACTGCCGCTGTGGAATTCACCTCGGAACATCCACTCGCTAAAGCAATCATCGCCGAAGCCAAGCGCCGACACGTGACCCCATTGTCAGCGACGAATTTCGAGGCGCTGCCTGGTCGGGGAGCCAAGGCGTTAGTGGAAGGCAAGAGTGTCGAAGTTGGCGGACCCCGTTTGTTGACGGAAGCCAAGGTGACCTTGCCGCCAGCCCTTGAAAAATTGACACCGCATGGGCATCTGATGGGAAGACGGTTCTCTCTATGCCATTGCTGAAGGCCGCCTGCTCGGAGGTTTCGCCGTTGAAGATCAGATTAGGCCCGAATCTAGCGAAGCCGTCACCGAACTTCATCGGCTTGGTATCAGGGTTGCCATGATCACCGGAGATTCGAAGACCGTTGCCGATTCGGTCGCACGGAGTATCGGAATCGATGAGGTCGCGGCGGAGGTTCTGCCCGCTGACAAGGCAGCGGCGGTAGGGAACTTTCAAGCCGGCGGCAAGAAGGTCGCAATGGTAGGCGACGGCGTGAACGACGCGCCGGCTCTGGCAACCGCAGATGTCGGAATCGCCATCGGGGCGGGAACAGATGTGGCAATTGAGTCCGCGGGAATTGTGCTCGTGCGGAGTGACCCTCGCGACGTTGTCGGAGCCATCGAATTATCGCGCGCGACCTACAGAAAAATGATCCAAAATCTTGTTTGGGCAACCGCTTATAACCTCGTCGCTATCCCGGCCGCTGGGGGACTGTTCGTCCGTTGGGGAGTTGAACTCCCCATGAGCGTCGGTGCGGTGGCGATGAACTTGTCTACCATCATCGTAGCCATCAACGCTCAGTTACTTCGCAGTCTGAAATTGCGACGCGCGACCCTCTAGATGCACGATCGAGGTATGCCGAAAAGCTTGGGCGCGAAAACTGTCTTGGAATAGGGGTTCACTCCACGAGTTAACGAACCTCCAGGGTGAACCCCTAAGTGAGACAATTTTATTGGGCACACTGCCGTCGGGCTTTTCAACTCAAAGCATTCGATCTCATTCAAGTTGCGCATTTTGCTTTAAGGAAGATTGTCGAAAAAAAGATAGACCGAAGCAATGCGACCGTTCCGGGCGACGATAAAATCGGTTCCCGCGTAAGCTGGTGGTTTGCCGGGAGTGCCAGATACCCATCGAACCCGTCCGGCATCACCTAATTCCTCGGGAGGGAAGAGAGGCCGATATTCGAAATCTGGATGTGTTGCTTTTAGCACACCAGCAATACGATCAATCTCGTCTCGGCCACGAAATATGCCGCCTTTTGGATCATAGAATACTGCATCTTCATGAAAGATCTCGTCGATTACAGCGCGACGACGCACGGGGTCATTTTCGCCAAATACGTCGCTCAGATTACGAAGCAGCAAGGTCGATATGCTGTTGGACATCGCGTGTTCTCCGTTTCAGATCGTAGGCCGCGAGCCACTCGACCTTGGCTAATTTTATGACGTTTGTGGTTGCCACATTGGGGCTTTTCAACCTCAACAGTCGAGTCCGGTTTTGCGGATTCTGGCTAATCGACGATAGCCGATTCCGGAGCCGCACGTCGAAATCTTCAACCCACAACCCAACCCGCGACTTGAACCGTCTTGTACGACTTGCGCTGCGTTTGGCAGTCCCGCGTGTCTTGTAAGTTGTTGTAGGACCTGTTCACGCAGCGCTGTCATGGCAACAGGCTTCAACTTCCGGGCGTACTCGGGCACGCCGCGATCCAGGGGTCCTGGTCACCGGGACAAGTGTGGCTCCAAGAAACTGTCTCAAAATCGGGGTTCACTCCATCGATTCGGGAACTGGTCGCGCTTAACGCTAAGCTGTTTCCCGGGACTCCTCAGACAAAGAAGGTGTTGAGCATGTCCATGTCGGAGATGTAGGTAGCAATGTCAGCCTCCGCAGAATAGAGAACCGAAGCTAACCGATTCGCGTCATCTCAATGAGATATTCTTCGACACCCTTTAGGTTTTTCGATTTTGCGTTCATGATTCTCTCAAGCCATACGCCATCTGCCGCGAGTCTTACGACACGAAGCTCGATTCTCGAATCAGTTTTCGAATGTCTCTTTAGGCGTTCGCTCAGCCAGTTATCCCAAACCCATCCGACCTGATCTCTAGAGGCCATCAGACTCAAGAGCGCGCCCCAAATTTTACGTTCGGCTGCACCTTCGGAGAATGCGGCCCTAAGGTATGCACGAGTAAAGCATCCGTCGGAATTCTCCTCCTCCGCCATCAGTCGGTCAAACTGCTTGTCCAATCGCGTCAATAGCATCTGCATCAGCTCCGTCACCAACGTCTCTTTGCTATCGAAGTGATGAAAGAAAGCCCCCTTGGTGACGTCCGCCAATTCGCTCACTTTGTTAACGGTGACATCAGCCATGCCCTTGGTCGCAGCGAGTTCGAAGGCGGCATTTAAGAGGGATTCTCTTACGAAGAGAGGGTCCTTCTTTTTCATGTACGCGTTTTTTACTTTACTCGCCTTCATTTTCGAGAGTCTCCTCATCGTCTCAAAATTGTATTCCATTGAATGAGTTGCTAGCACAAATAAAGTGGTTGCCTTAAAAGATACCGCCTGGTATCTTCTACAAGAACGCTCTTCAAAATGAACCGCAACGCTGCTGTAGTACTGCTGTTTCAGGGCAAATTTGACGAACAACTTGTGAGGTGAATCATGAACGGTTTCGGATCGAGCGAGATGAATACTGTCGTTGATCCAGAATTAGCAGTGGGTCACCTGGTTTTTAAGGTGGCTAACCTTAAGAGCAGTTGCCAATTCTATTCGAATCTCGGCCTTCCTCCATTTGCTATTGACGAAGAGGTCGCAATTATTGAACTGCGTGGCGGCACTCATCTTCTATTGTTAGAAGTTGATCAGCAGGCTGGAGAAGACGTAGCGGAAAGTTTGACGGGACAATTCCATCAACGATTTTCTGAGCAATTTGACCTCATGATTAAAGGCAAAGACCTGAATGAATTGAAAAAATATCGGTTGGAGCTAATCAGCCGGGGAATCGCAGCAGGAGAAATCCCTGATGAAACTTTTTTTGGACATTATCTTTTTTGCATAAAGGACCCGGATGGGAACGGTATAACGATTTATACCAGCCACGCAATTTAGTAATCAGAGAGCTCTGCCTTCATCGGCCTCTTGTGATTCCCATTCAGAATCCTTACAAAGCCTGAGCCCCTGCTCACCAGGCAGGTGCTCTCCCGCAAGTAGGACGTACGACTTGGAAGTTGGATCTTTGAAGTGTGGCCACCAAAAACTGTCTCAAAATAGGGGTTCACTCCAGATGACCGAAATGCGAAGGAATGGATTCCGGCGCGCGCAGAAATGTTTTAGAACGAAGGTCACTCCTACTGTGGGCGTGTAGCTCAGCTGGGAGAGCACCTGCTTTGCAAGCTCGTTTTGGTGGGTGCCCGTCAGCGAGCTAGCTCGTTGCAAAGGCTGCGCTAAGCCGCAATCACCTCCTCGTTTCCTGTCATCCTAGTTGTTCCAAAGATGTTCCAAACTCGCTGAAACGTTCTGGTGCCAAAGCACCGAACCTACTGATCCAGTGCGGCAGGGCCGGGAGCCACAGGCCCACGATTGAAGACAAAAAGCCCACGCCCGCCAAATCGGGATCGAGGCAAGTACCGAATTCATTTTCGCCGCTGGCATTCCACGCCGACGCGCCACTTTACATCCCAGGTGCCAAGACTAGGATTCCAGCAGAGCCCGTAACTTGTGAGCATATCTGCGACTCGACGTGACCACCGTTCCTTCTGCCAGTATGATGTCGTATACCCCATCGAACATCGGACGAATCTCGCTAATGCGGGCAGTGTTCACGATGGCCGATTTCCGCACTCGGATGAAGTGGTGTGGCGCCAGCTTCTCTTCCAGGTGTGCCAGGGTTTCCCGCAACAGGTGACTGTCGCTGGCGGTGTGTATGCAGGCATAGTTTCCCGTGGCTTCGATCCACAAAACGTGGGAAACGGGAACAAAGAAAATCCGCTTCTTGTCCTTTACCACAAAGCGTTCCAACGGGCGGAGACTACGGAGCGATTGGAGCAGTGGTTCGAGACCTCGATTTGCTTTCCTGGACTGTTCGAGGACCTGGCGTGCGTGAACCAGGGCCTTGGCAAATCGCTCCTTATCATACGGTTTCAAGAGATAGTCAACAGCGTGCACTTCGAATGCACGAATGGCGTGCGCATCGTGAGCCGTGACGAAGATATATACGGGAGCGGGGCCGGTCGATGGCTCCACATTTTCGATGACTCCAAAACCATCCAGATCAGGCATCAGCACATCGAGAAAAACGATGTCGGGATGAAGTTCATTGATCTGCTCCACCGCACTTATTCCGTTCGCCGCCTCGCCTACAACTTCAATGCCGTTGTGTTCGGCCAGATAGCGACGGATACCGCGCCGGGCGATCGGTTCGTCATCGACGATGAGAACTCGCGTCTTCATGAGAACTCCGCAGTGGAATGGTGATGATGGCCTCACAGCCTCGACCGTCGCCCCCGGTAAGTTCCAGCGACGACTCGTCCCCGTAGAGCTGTTTCAAGCGT
>Ga0209655_10000402_pt1 | contig 16357 bp, 11 predicted proteins | sample BogFormECP03_OM2_FD_188236 | JGI IMG/M metagenome (GOLD analysis project Ga0209655, IMG submission 188236) | Bog forest soil microbial communities from Calvert Island, British Columbia, Canada - ECP03_OM2 (SPAdes) (version 2) | ecosystem: Environmental > Aquatic > Freshwater > Wetlands > Bog ...
GCAGGACTGGGGGAATATTTATCCGCTGGTCGCCCCCGCAAATGCCGATCCCGGCTACGACCTGACGCAAATCTTGAAAGCCAAGCAGATTGACCCGCTCGGGATGGTCCATTACGGCGAACGATTTTTCATGTCGCTCGGTTTCGAAGCGCTGCCGCAGACTTTCTGGCAACGTTCGATGTTCGTCAAGCCGCAGGACCGCGACGTCGTCTGCCACGCCAGCGCCTGGGACATTGATTTCGTGGACGATCTGCGCATCAAAATGTGCATCGAACAGAAGGGCGAGGATTTTTCCACCATTCATCACGAGCTTGGCCACAATTTTTACCAGCGCGCCTACGACACACAGCCGCCGCTGTTCCGCAACAGCGCCAACGACGGATTCCACGAAGCGATTGGCGACACCATTGCCCTTTCGGTCACGCCCGAATACCTGAAACAGATCGGCCTGCTGGAAAATGTCCCGCCGGAATCAGCGGACATTGGCATCCTAATGCACAAGGCGCTGGAAAAAGTCGCGTTCCTGCCCTTCGGCCTGCTGATTGACAAATGGCGCTGGGAAGTTTTCTCCGGGAAAATCACGCCTGCGGATTACAACAAAGCGTGGTGGGAACTGCGCGAAAAATATCAGGGCGTGAAGCCACCTGTCGACCGCAGCGAACAGGATTTCGATCCCGCTGCGAAATATCACGTCGCGGCCAACGTGCCCTACGCGCGTTATTTTCTCGCGGACATTCTCCAATTCCAGTTTCATCGCGCCCTCTGCCGCCAAACCGGTTACAAAGGCCCGCTGCATCGCTGCTCGATTTACAACAATAAGGAAGCCGGCGCGCGCCTTAATAAAATGCTCGAAATGGGCCAGAGCCGTCCCTGGCCCGAAGCGCTCGAGGTGATGACCGGCGAAAAAGAAATGGACGCCACCGCCATCCTCGACTATTTCGCGCCGCTGAAAAAATGGCTCGACGAGCAGAACGCGAAAGATAACGCGAAACTCGATTGGTAGAGCACGCTTTGATCGTAAACCGGAGAAATTAATGCATAGGCTGGCTCGGATCCTGCTCGTCACCGCGATCGCCGTGTTCAGCGCCGTATTGCAAGGCGCCGACGCGCAATCCGCAAAACCCACGGGCGCAACGAAGGACGATTGGGCCTACTACGGCCACGACGCCGGCGGCACGCGCTACTCACCCCTCACGCAGATCAACCGTGAAAATGTCACGAAGCTGAAAGTCGCCTGGATATTTCACACCGGCGACATTTCCGACGGCAGTGGCCGCCCCAAACGCAGCGGGCTGGAAACGACGCCCATCCTGGTGGATGGCACGCTCTACCTCACCACGCCCTTCAATCGCGTCTTCGCCGTGAATCCCGAAACCGGCAAGAAGCTGTGGGTTTTCGATCCCATGATTGAACTAGCCGGAAATTATGGCGATGGCCTGATCAATCGCGGCGTCGCCACGTGGCTCGATCCAACGCGCGCGAAAGGAAAGCCCTGCCGCCGGAGAATTTTCGAAACCACACTCGACGCACGACTAATCGCTCTGGACGCCGCGACCGGCGACCCCTGCATGGATTTCGGCAATCGCGGACAGATCAGCCTGCGCGATGTTGCCCGTTACATTCCCGCGCAATATCACATGACCTCTCCGCCAGCCGTGATTGACGACGTGGTCGTAGTAGGCTCCGCCATTGACGACAATTCGCGCGTGGACATGCCCAGCGGCGTAGTGCGCGCCTTCGATACACGCACCGGCGCGTTGCGCTGGAAGTGGGAACCGCTGCCGCCAGACGATCCCGACTCCGCCACGCCGAGCGCAAACGCTACAAAAGTCTGGCGCACCGGCGCCGGAAATGCCTGGTCTGTGATGGTCGTGGATCCGGAACGTGATCTCGTTTTCGTGCCCACCGGCAGCGCCAGCCCCGATTATTACGGCGGGATGCGCCTGGGAGACGACAAGTGGGCCAACTCCGTCGTCGCCTTGCGCGCGAAGACCGGCGAGCTCGTATGGGGATTTCAGCTGGTGCATCACGATCTTTGGGACTACGACAGCGCGTCACCGCCGCTGCTCGCCACATTGCAACATGACGGAAAAAGCGTTCCGGTGGTAATCCAGGGCAATAAAACCGGATTTCTCTACGTGCTGAATCGCGACACGGGCGTGCCGGTATTTCCAGTGGAAGAGCGCTCGGTGCCGCAGAGCGATGTACCGGGCGAAGTGACGTCGCCGACGCAGCCTTTTCCGCAAGCGCCTCCCGCTCTGGCGCCGCAAAAACTTTCAGCCGACGACGCCTGGGGCATCACGCCCGCGGATCGCGATTACTGCCGCGAGCGCATTAAGAGCCTGCGCAACGACGGAGTTTTCACGCCGCCGAGCGTACGAGGCTCGCTCTCAGAACCAGGAAACGTCGGCGGCATGAACTGGAGCGGCTACGCTTTCGATCCGCAGAGCAGTTTATTGCTGGTCAACACGAATAACTTGCCGGTCCTTATGGGTGTGGTCGCGGCGGACAAATATTGGGACGCGGCCGACAAGAGCACGGACATCGACTACACCCAGCAGTATGGCGCGCCGTACGGAATGTTTCGCACGTCTCTGCTTGGCAAGGCGTTTCACCTACCCTGCGCGCCTCCACCGTGGGGCACGCTGACGGCGGTCGACATGACGCAGGGCACGATTCGCTGGCAAGTGCCACTCGGCTCATTCGCTCCCAGCAAGCCGATGGTGCCGGCAGGAGCAACGAGCCTCGGCGGTCCCATTGTCACCGCAGGCGGACTGGTATTCATCGCGGGAACAATGATTGATGCGGCGATTCGTGCGTTCGACGTCGAAACCGGAAAAGAAATCTGGAAGTTTGACCTGCCGACTTCTGGCGCCGCGACGCCGATGACTTACCAGCTCAGCCCGGGCGGCAAACAATTCCTGGTGATCGCCGCAGGTGGCCACGCCAAAGTGAAGGAAGAAAAGCAATCGGACGAGATCGTCGCGTTTACCCTACCGTAATCGCAGCGCGCACTGTTGTCGCGCGCGCATATCGCTGTGATATAAATTGTAGTGCAGGTCCGGTATTTATCCTGCTTATCGTTTATTATGCATTTCGGTGAGGCCACGTGGAATTTGCGCTGACGGATGAACAGCAGCAGCTGCGCCGAACGGTACGCGAGTTTGCCGAGGGCGAAATCCTGCCGCATGTGATGGAATGGGACGAGGTATCGAAGTTCCCCTCCGAGCTGATCCCCAAGCTCGCCGAAATGGGTTTTCTAGGCGTGATTTTCCCCGAACAATACGGCGGCGCAGGCATGGGCTATGCCGAATACGCCATCATCATCGAGGAATTGTCGCGGGTGGATGGCTCAGTGGGCATCATCGTCGCCGCGCACAATTCGCTCTGCACCAATCACATCTATAAATTCGGCGGCGAAGAGCAGAAGAAAAAATACGTCACGCCCCTCGCGCAAGGAAAAAAACTGGGCTGCTGGTCGCTTACCGAACCCGAAGCCGGCTCCGACGCCGGCGGCACGCGAACCACAGCCGTGAAGAAAGACGGTGGCTGGCTCATCAACGGTTCGAAAACATTCACCACCAACGGCCACTACGCGGACGTCTGCGTGGGCATGGCCGTAACGGACCCCGCGAAGAAGAGCCACGGAATTTCCGCGTTCATCATCGAGAAGGGAACGCGCGGATTCAAGCCCGGCAAGAAAGAAAACAAGCTGGGCCTGCGCGCCAGCGACACCAGCGAAGTGGTTTTCACCGATTGCCACGTCCCGGCCGAAAATCTGTTGGGCAAAGAGGGCGAAGGATTCGTCAACAGCCTGCAAATTCTGGACGGCGGCCGGATTTCGATTGCTTCGCTCGGTCTCGGAATGGCCCAAGGCGCGTACGAGGCGTCGATCCGTTACGCCAAGCAGCGCAAACAATTCGGCAAAGCCATCGCCGAATTTCAGGCTATCCAGTTCAAACTGGCGGATATGGCCACGCAAATCGAAGCCGCCCGCCTGCTCACCTATCAGGCCGCATGGCTCGCCGACCGCGCCATCGCTTCCCGCAATCACGACGCGCGCATCACCCAGGAATCCAGCATGGCCAAGCTCTACGCCGGGGAAGTGGCCGTGCGCGTTGCCAACGAAGCCGTGCAGATTCACGGCGGCTACGGCTTCATTAAGGATTATCCGGCGGAAAAGTTTTATCGCGACGTGAAGCTGTGTACGATTGGCGAGGGCACCAGCGAGATCCAGCGCCTGGTAATCGCGCGGCAGATTCTGGGTAAGAAATAATTTAGTTTTTAAGCGCCAGCACTCGTCGGTTCCAGCCGTTCCAGTGATACCATTCCGAGGCTGCAATCCACGTTGCTATGACTGTCTCCGTCGAAAACTGGGCCGAGCAAGTGCGCGCAGGAGACGTGCGCGCAATTTCGCGCGCCGTTTCCGCGATTGAAAATCGCCAGCGCGAGGCCGAGGAACTTCTGCGGCAGCTATTTCCGCACACCGGCCGCGCGTATCGCGTGGGCATCACCGGCGCACCAGGAACGGGCAAGAGCACGCTGGTGGATCGCATGGCGAGCCATTATCGCGCCGAAAAGAAAACCGTCGGCATCATCGCCGTGGATCCGACGAGCCCTTTCACCGGCGGTTCGATTCTGGGCGATCGCATCCGGATGCAGGGCCACGCAACTGATGCGGGCGTCTTCATTCGCTCGATGGCCACGCGCGGATTTCTGGGCGGCCTGTCGCAAGCGACGCGAGACACCACGCTGCTGCTCGACGCCGCCGGAAAACAAATCATCCTGGTGGAAACGGTGGGCGTGGGCCAGGGAGAAATCGAAATCGTGCGCCTGGCCGATTGCACCATCGTGGTGCTGATGCCCGGCATGGGCGACGACGTGCAAAGCCTGAAAGCCGGCCTGATGGAAATCGGCGATATTTTCGTGCTGAATAAATCCGACCGCGAAGGCGCGGACCGCTTCGAGCAGCAGTTGAAAGGCATTCTGCAGCTGGATCCGGAGCGCGACGGCTGGAAACCGCCCGTGGTGCGCACCATCGCCACGGAAAATAAAGGCGTGGCCGAGTTAGGCCGGCAGATCGAACTGTTCCGCAAACATTTTGAGCAGGCGCACGAACGCCAGGCGCGCGAAATCGCACATTGGAAGGAATGGATTTTGCAATTGCTGGAAACGCGACTGATGGAGCGCGTGGCTGGAAAATATCTCGGTGAAAAAGAGCTCGACGCCATCGCGGCGGCGGTGGCCGAACGAAAAAAGGACCCCTACGCTGCGGTAAACGAAATCCTGGCGCGGGCCGGACTTGGGGAGAAGCGTTGAAACTAGGGGACCTGGAATTTCATGTGTTGGTGGATGGGCATGTTGCGCTCGATGGCGGTGCGATGTTCGGCGTGGTGCCGAAAGTATTGTGGGAGAAGCAAATCCCCGCGGACGGCCGCAATCGCATCCGCTTGGCCATGAATTGCCTGCTGGTGCACGCGGGCGGAAAACGAATCCTGGTGGAGAGCGGCATCGGCGCGAAAATGTCTCCGAAGCTCCGTGACATTTACGGTGTGGAAGGGCCCTTCTTGAACGATCGCCTCGCGGACCACGGTCTGGATCCGAGCGAGATAGACATCGTGGTGAACACCCACCTGCATTTCGACCATTGCGGCGGAAACACGCGGATCGAAAAAGATAGAATCGTCGCCGCGTATCCCAACGCGAAATATGTGGTGCAGCGCGGGGAATACGAGCATGCCAAGCATCCCAACGAGCGCGACCACGTCAGCTATATGCTCGAGAATTACGAGCCGTTGACCCGTGCGAAACTCGCGCTGCTGGAAGCCGATCGCGCCATCGCGCCCGGCGTCGAATTGATTCGCATCCCCGGACATACCGCGAACATGCAATGCGTGAAACTTACGGGTGGCGGCAAGACCGCGTTCTTCCTTGCGGATTTGGTTCCGACCACCGCGCATCTTGCGCTGCCATGGATCATGGGCTTCGACCTATATCCGGTGACCACGCTCGAAAATAAAAAGAAGTGGATCCCGGAATTGATTCAGGAAGGCTGGATCGCGCTGTTCTGCCACGATGCCAAAACGCAGGCGGCCTACATCCGCGAGCGCGACGGACATTGGGAAGCCGAACCGGTAAAGGTGGATTGAAAATGGCGCAATCTGCAAAACGCTCGAAAAAAGCGGCGGCGAAATCGCCAAAGAAATCCGGCGCAAAAAATGAAAAGGTGAAGATCGGCATCATCGGCGGCAGCGGCCTGTATTCCATGCCCGGCCTCACCGATACGCGCGAAATCCGCGTGAAGACTCCGTTCGGCGATCCTTCCGACGCAATCATCGTCGGCACGCTGGAAGGGAAGCGCGTGGCATTTCTGGCGCGCCACGGCCGCGGCCACGTGTTTTCGCCCAGCGACATCAATTACCGCGCGAATATCTGCGCGATGAAAATGCTCGGCGTCGAACGCATCATCTCCGTCAGCGCCGTAGGCTCGCTGCGCGACGATTTGCCACCGCAAGATTTTCTGATCCCCGACCAATTCTTCGACCGCACCCGCGGACGGATCACCACCTTCTTCGGCGGCGGAATCGTTGCTCACGTAGGTTTCGACAAACCCACCTGCACGCATCTTTCCGCCCACATCGGCGAAGCCTGCGACCGCGCCGGGGTGAAAGCGCATCGCGCCGGCACCTATGTCTGCATGGAAGGTCCGCAATTTTCCACGCTGGCCGAATCGCACACCTATCGCCAGCTGCGCTTCGACGTGATCGGCATGACCAATCTGACGGAAGCCAAACTCGCGCGCGAAGCGGAAATGTGCTACGCCACGATCGCCATGATCACCGATTACGATTGCTGGCACCCGCAACACGATGCCGTCACGGTGACCGAGATCATCGAAAACCTGAATCGTAACACCTCGAACGTGCAGCGCGTGCTGCACGAAGCCATAGCGCAATTGCCCGAAGCCCGCGCCTGCAAATGCGGAGCGGCGCTCGCGCACGCCATACTGACCGATCGCAAAATGATTTCCGCGGCCACGAAGAAGCGTTTGGCGCTGATCATCGGCAAGTACATCTCGTAGATGCCGCGCACGCAAAATTCAAATAGTTAGGAGAATTCATGTCATTACTAGTCGTCGGATCGGTGGCGTTCGATGGAATCGAGACGCCGCATGGCAAGCACGATCGCCTCTTGGGAGGCGCTGCCAGTTACTTCGCGCTCGCGGCCTGCCACCTCGCGCCGGTGCGCCTGGTGGGCATCGTCGGCGACGATTTCACGGCGAAAGATGTGGCCGTCCTTAAGCACCAGCACATTGATTTGCAGGGCCTGGAACGCGCCACGGGAAAGACTTTTTACTGGGCCGGCCGCTACAACCAGAACATGAACGAACGCACCACTCTGACCACCGAGCTGAACGTCTTTGCAAATTTTCAGCCAACTCTGCCGGAATCCTACACCGACTCGCCTTTTATTTTCCTCGGCAACATTGACCCGACGCTGCAGCACTCCGTTCTGAAGCAAGTCAAACGCAAGCCCAAGGTCGTCGGCCTAGACACCATGAACTACTGGATCGAGCGCACGCCCGCGGAGTTAAAAGAAACGCTCAAACACATCCAAGTGCTGGTGATCAACGACGATGAAACCCGCCAGCTGACCGGCCAGCACAACCTAACGCGCGCCGCCAAAGAAATCTTCAAAATGGGCCCGAAAACACTGGTGATCAAGCGCGGTGAGCACGGCGCTATTATGATGCACGAAAAATTCCTCTTCTCCGTGCCGGCATTTCCCCTGGAAGAAGTTCATGATCCGACCGGCGCGGGCGATAGTTTTGCCGGCGGTTTCATGGGCTACCTTGCAGGCGCGGGGAAGGTCAACGAGCGCACTTTGCGCAACGCCATGGTTTACGGCTCGGTGCTGGGAAGTTTCGCAGTGGAAAAATTCGGCGTGCAGCGCCTCACCACGCTCAAACGCAGCGAAATCCACGCCCGCGCGCGCCTGTTCTCCAAGCTGACCTCCTTCAAGCTCTAGCGGCGTTACGATATTCGGACCGCTCCCCATCGTCAGCGAACCGGCCCTCGCGCGAATCATCCTCAAGAGGATCCAATGCGCTTAACTCCGCGCGCATATTCCAGTAGAATCGCGGGGCGCACGGCACGGGGGTGCCATGCTTCACGATTTAAACTCATACATTCTGTTGCGCCTGATGCTCGCCGCTTTTCTGGGCGGACTGATCGGCCTGGAACGCCAGCTGCGCCGCAAGCCCGCAGGCATCCGCACCAACATGCTGATCTGTTTCGGCGCCGCGCTCTTCACCATCATCTCGTACGAAATGGCCGGCACCGTTGGCGGCGACCACACGCGCATCGCCGCGCAGATTATTCCCGGCATCGGTTTCATCGGCGCGGGCGTTGTGATTCGCGACCGCGGCGCCGTGCTCGGCATCACCAGCGCAGCCACAATTTTCGTGATGGCCAGCATCGGTATGGCCGTGGGCGCCGGAATGTTAGCTACCGCGATATTTGCCACCCTCATGGTGCTGGTCGCCCTGGTGGCTTTGGGCTATTTGGAAGACCGCCTGGGTTTGCAAACGCGCTTGATGACTTTTCAATTGATAGCCGCAGCCAACTCCGATCTGCTGGTTCCCGCACATCGCATCGTCGAAGGCGAGAAGATCGAAGCGCGCCGCTGGCAAACGCAGCAAATCGGCGATGAACTATTCGTGGATTTCGACGCGGAGGTCAGCTTTCACCAAGAGCGCGAGCTCTTCACAAAATTTGGAGCGCTGAACGCCAAGGTCGAGGCGCGGCCCCTGCGCGCGTGAAAGCATATCTCAGCGTGCCACCCGAATCGCCGCGCCCCCCTCAACTCTGCGCCGTGCCGCGCGCGGCAAATACGCTCGACCTCAGTTGCACATTGAAACAAACCCCCAAATTCTGGGCCAACCAAACACGCCTTCCGGGAATCCGAGTTGACGAGTGTTCGTCGGGATGCTATCAATTCTTGGGCATTATTCAGGGGACTCGCAGGCGTTTGGATCGTTTCCCTCGTTCGGCTATCCCAGTGACGCCAACGAATCGCGGCGCCAGTTTTCGCGAACACTACCGGTGAAAATTACAGGAGGACAAGCTTGATGCGTTTGCGGTGGACCGCGCTCGTGGCGCTTGCTGTACTGACGATTGTGACGTCGAGTTGCAGCTCGAGCAACGGCAACACCGTCGCGCCAGGTCAGCCGAATCCCACCCCAATCATCACCGGCCTTTTCCCATCCAGCGTCACGGCCGGTAGCCAGTCCTTTACGATGTTCATTGCCGGCACCGGCTTCATCAACGGATCTACTGGAACTTCCACCGCGTTTTGGAACGGCTCCGCGCGTTCGGCCACGGTGAATACAAACACCAACCAAATCGCCATCACCGTTCTGGCTTCCGATGTCGCAACGCCCGGAACTTCGCTGGTGACTGTATCGAATCCGCTGCCCGGTGGGGGAATCACCAACAACGCCGCGCCGTTCACGGTTTTTCCGACGCAAACGAACACGCCCCTCATCTCCAGCCTCAGTCCGGCGACCGCCAGCCCCAACGGCGCTGCATTCACGCTCACCGTAAACGGTTCGAATTTTATTTGCGGCAATGCGAATAACTGCACCCTGCCCGCCACGCCCCCCTTTTCGGGCTCGGTCGTCGCTTGGAATGGCAGCCCCCGCACCACAGCGTTCGTGAGCTCCACTCAACTCACTGCACAGCTCACCGCCACGGACATTCTCACGGCGGGCTGTAACGGCGTCAGCGTGTTCACCTACACTGGCGGCGGCAACGAAATTTTCTCGCCGGCGGTCAGCTTCATAGCTTCTTCCACCAGCGCACCCGCGATCTGTTCGCTTACACCTGCCAGTGCCATAGCCGGCGCTCCCGCTTTCACGATTACCGTCAGTGGCGCGAGCTTCGCTTCGAACTCCACCGTCAAGTGGAACAACAGCGCGCGCACCACCACCTTCGTAAACGCGAATACCGTTCAGGCTCAGATCAAGGCCACAGACGTCGCCAACGCCGGAGTCGAGCCGGTCACCGTTGTGAATTCCGGCGGCGGCTCCACGCCACCGCTGAACTTTTCGATTTTGCCCACTCCGCCCATTACTCCCACGATTACTTCCGTGACGCCGGACAGTGCAAATGCCGGTACCGGAGGCTTCACCCTCACCGTCACCGGCACAAATTTCATCCCGGAGTCCGTCGTGGATTGGAATGGCGCGGCGCGCACCACCACGTTCAAGAGCGCCACGTCTTTGCAAGCGCAAATTCTGTTTACCGACATCCTCACTCCCGGAACCATCGAAATTACCGTGCTCAACTCCGCTTCCAACGGCGCTGCGTCTTTTTCCAATCCGTTTCCATTCACGATCAATGCGACGGCCGGATCTGCGGTGAAGTTTCCCCAAGTAGTATCCGTCAGCATTGCGGGCGGTCCCGCCGATGGGCCCAGCGAAGCTCCGGCCATCAGCTCCGGCGGCCGTTACGTCGCGTTCTATTCTCAGGCAAATAATCTGATTGCTCCCGCGGCCTCTGGAAATATTTTTGTGCGTGACACTTGCGTCGCTGCGACGAATTGCACACCGAAAACCGCGGCCGTGGACCTCGCGCCCGATGGCAGCGCGCCCAACGGCAAAGCCGGCAGGCAAGTGGCCATCAGCGGCGATGGCCGTTTTGTGGCCTTCATCTCGCGCGCGACGAATTTAGTCCCCTTCAACGCAACTGTTTCGTTCGGCTACTGGGAATTGTACGTGCGCGACCTTTGCGTCGGTGCGAACGCTCCTTCCGGCTGCACCCCGCACACCGAGATCATTTCACTGGGCGCAGACGGGGAAGCCGCGAGCGGGCCCAGCACCAGCCCTTCGCTCAGCGCGGACGGCCGCTTCATCGCATTTGTTTCGGCGGCCACCAATCTTGTCGCGGAAAAACCCGCCTCGCTGCCGCAAGCTTTCGTGCGAGACACCTGCGCTGGACCCACTGCGACGAAAGCGTGCGTCGCGCGTACCGTTGCCGTTCCGGCGGATGATGAAGACCGCGTCGCCGGCGCACAAGCCGGACGCCCTGCGATCTCGTCCAACGGCCGTTACGTAACTTTGGAAATGTGGACTGCGAAATCAACAGCGCAGAATTCGGCCAGCAGTTCGCAGATCGTTCTGGCGGACACCTGCATGGGAATTGAGCCGCCCGTTACTTGCGAAGCTTCTGCCGAACGTATTTCCTACGCGCCGGACGATAGCACTCTCAGCGGCGCGAATATTTCGCCGTCTCTCAGCGGCGACGCGCGCTTCGTGGTCTTCGAGTCGCAACCTCCTGCTGGATCGAATGGAAATGCCGCGCCAGTGAGCAAAGCCTACCTGCGCGATGCTTGCCTCGGCGAGACCGCGCCGGACGGCTGCGTGCCATCCACAACTCTGATCACGAATGACAGCGCCACCACGTCCACCAAAACGCAGAATTTTTCGCCGGCCATCAGCGCCTCGGGAAGATACATCTCATTCGTTTCCGGCGCTGCCGCTACCTTGCCCGCCGGCCAGGTTGCCACCGAAGGCTCACTCGTCGTGCGCGATACCTGCTTCGGCGCCGTGCTTCCTTGCACCGCGCACACCTACGCCATTTCTGAAGCCACCGCAGTTATTTCGGCTACGCACGCTTCGCTGGTCGTATCCGGCAATAACAAATCCGCGCCACTCGCCGCGGATCGCTACAGCGTCGCCCCGCTCAGCGCCGACGGACGTTTCGCCGCGTTTTACGCGCCAGACACTATCGCCGCCCAGCCCGCCAGCGGCGTTGGCGACGTCTATTTGACCGTCACTCCGTTCTAACCTCCGTTGCGCGCTACTGCTCGGATGTAAACACCTTCGCGCACGCAACTGGACTCGCTGCGCGAAATTCCTTATTCTCCTTTGCGGCCCATGCCGCAAGCACTCAAGCCTGAAGCACTCCACCCTTGCGATTCGGTTCGCATTCTTTCGTTGTCCAGCCCCGTGAAGGAATCTCGCCTACAACAAGGCATCGCGGAACTTGCGCGGCTGGGCTACGCGCCCAAGTTCGATCCCGAGCGCGTGCTGGCCCGCGGCGATTTTTTTGCCGGCGGCACCGCCGAACGCGGCGCGGCGCTCAAGGAAGCGCTCACCGAAACCACCACGCGCGGAATATTCTGCTCGCGCGGCGGTTACGGCTCAAATTATCTGCTCGACGGCCTCAGCGTAGCGCTCGCCAGCCCCAAGGTGCTAGTAGGCTACAGCGACCTCACCTCGCTGCAGATTTTCCTGTGGCAGAAATTTCGCTGGGTCACTTTTTATGGACCGATGGCGGCAGCGGGTCTCGACAAGGGCGCGGGAGCCGCTGACGGCTACGACGCCGAGACCCTCACGCGGGCGCTGACGGAAACGAAGCAGGGTTGGACGATCCCGCTCCCCGGAACCGAGCCCGTCATGCCCGGCTCGGCGGACGGCGTTCTGCTCGGCGGCTGCCTTACGCTAATCGAAACCGCGCTGGGAACTCCCTGGGAACTCGACACCCACGGCGCGATTCTGCTGCTCGAAGATCGCGGCATGAAACCCTGGCAAGTGGACCGCGCCTTCATGCATCTGAAGCAAGCGGGCAAGCTGCGCGGCGTTTCCGGCGTGCTGCTTGGCGATTTTCCCGAGTGTGAAGCGCCTCCCGGCAGCGAGACAGTTCTCGATGTCGCGCGCCGCATTTTGGGCACTATGGGGTTTCCGGTGGTATGGGGCGCGCCGATCGGTCACACGCCGCGGCCGATGTTGACGCTGCCGCTAGGCGTGCGCGCGCGTCTAAAGGCCGATGAAACTTCGCGCCTGGAAATTTTGGAACCCGCCTGCCGCGCCTAGAACTCCGGCAGCGCGATGAACGCCGACGCGTCGCATCACGCATTCGCGGCCGGCACCGGCAGGCATAAGGAGAAGGCAAATCTCAACGCGAGCAAACAGCGTCACTGAACACATCCATCTCCTCGGCATCGCCGGCGCAGCCATGGCGCCTGTCGCCGGAATGTTGAAGGAGCGCGGCTACCACGTCAGCGGCTCGGATGTGAACGTCTATCCGCCGGCCTCGACGCTCCTCGATGCCCTGGGAATCCGCTGGCACGAAGGATTTCGCGCCGAAAATCTGCAGCCCGCGCCGGATTTGTGCGTCGTCGGCAACGTGATCGCACGCGGCAACCCGGAAATCGAATGCATCCTCGACGAAAAATTGCCGTACTGCTCCATGCCGCAACTCCTCGAGCAATACTTCATTCCCGGCCACACTTCCATCGTGATTGCCGGAACGCACGGCAAAACCACCACCACGGCCATGCTCGCTTGGATTTTTCACGTCGCCGGCCGCAAGCCCGATTTCCTGGTCGGCGGCGTCGCACCGAATTTCGGCGACCGCAGCTACGGCCTCGGCGGCGGCGAGGAATTCATCATTGAAGGCGACGAGTACGAAACCGCCTTCTTCGATCGCGGCCCGAAATTCCTGCACTACCATCCGGACGAACTGATCCTTACATCGCTCGAATACGACCACGCCGACATTTACCCCGACCTGCCCTCCATCGCCGTGCAATTCCGCAGGCTGGTGAACCTGGTCCCGCGCCGCGGAAAAATTCTAATCTGGGGCGAGAGCGACGAACTGAAACAAGCGGTCGCGAAGGCATTCTGCCCCGTGGAAACCTTCGGTTTCACGCGCGAATGTGATTGGTGCGCCGGAGACGTTCACTGGCACGACGAGGCCACCGAATTCCGCGTCGCCTTTCGCGGCAACGAAGTCACCCGCGTGCGCGCGCCCGTCGCCGGACGGCACAACGTCCTGGACGCGCTAGCCGCCACCGCGCTCGCCTACGGCCGCGGCGTCGAATGTGACGCAATCCAGCAAGCGCTCTCCACTTTCGTCAGCGTGCGCAAACGCATGGAAACCAAAGGCGAGGCCAACGGCATCCTGGTGGTAGAAGATTTCGCGCATCATCCCACCGCGATCCGCATGACGCTCGAAGCCACACGCACCCGCTGGCCCGGGCGCAAAATCTGGGCCGCCGTCGAGCCGCGCTCCAACACCATGCGCCGCAAAATTTTCGAACACCTGCTGCCGGAATCTCTGGCCATCGCCGATGCCATCGTCATCGGCCCCGTCAGCCGCGCCCAATTGCTGGAAGAAGGCGAGCGTCTTTCGCCCGAATACATCGCCCGCTCGCTGCTCGATCGCGGCCGCCCCGCGAAAGCGTTCGAATCGTCGGCAGCAATCGTGGATTACCTCGCCGCCGAAGCCAAACCCGGAGACATGGTGATGGTCATGTCCAACGGCAACTTCGATGGCCTCAGCGGCAAATTGCTCGAAAAATTCAAGTCGCTCGAAGGAGCCAGGAAATGAAACCGGCCCGGCGGATCGTTCTGGCAGTCACTCTATTGTTTTTCGCACGACCCGCGGCCGCTACTATCAGCTATCACATTTCGCTGAAGAATCCGGAGCAGCATATTTTTCACGTCGAGATGCAGATTCCCGCCGCGGCTGCGGACCGGGAAATCATCGTCGCGCTGCCTGCATGGAACGCGTTGTATCAAGTGCGCGATTTTTCCTATCGCGTACGCGATGTGCGTGCGAGCAACTCCGCAAACTCGGCCGCGGCATTGCCGATCCGCATGCTCGACAAGCAAACCTGGAGGATTTCGCTCGCAGGCGGGGGCGCAGTCGCTGGCTCCGCAGTCCAAACCGCCACGCTCGATTACAGTATCGAATGGGACGATCCCGGCCCTTTCAATTCGCAACTGAACGCGCACCATGCCTTCGTGAATTTCGCCGAAGTTCTGATGTACGTTCCCACCCGCCGCGCCGAAGACACCCAAGTCCAGTTTGACGACGTTCCCGATGGCTGGCGCATCGCCGCTGAGCTTCCCGCGGGCTCGCCGCCAAATTCATTCACCGCAGCAAGCTACGACACGCTCGTGGATGCACCAACCGAAGCAGGGAAGTTCAATGAATTCGCATTCGACGACGCAGGCACGCATTTTCGCGTAATCGTGGACGGAAAAGAGTGGCACCGCGAATCCCTCGAATCCATTGTTCGCGACATCACCAAGTACGAAGTGCGCCTGATGGGCGGCGCCCCCTTCCACCAATATACTTTCTTCTATCACTTCGGCCCGTATGCCGAGGTCGGCGGCGGCGGGATGGAGCACTCCAATTGCACCGCGATCTCTGTTCCGTCGGGTGACGCAGCCGCGTCCGTCACGGCCCACGAATTTTTTCACGCCTGGAACGTGAAACGCATCCGTCCGCAAGCTCTCGAGCCGGTGGATTACACGAAGGAAATGTACACGCGCGCGCTGTGGTTCGCAGAGGGAGTCACCAGCACCTACGGCTCCTACACTCTCGAACGCACCGGGCTCTGGACCAAGGATCAATTTTACGAGGACCTCGCGGGACAAATCGGCGAACTGGATTCGCGTCCCGCGCACCGCTGGCAAAGCGTCGAGGAATCGAGCCTGGACGCCTGGCTGGAAGGCTACGACGAATACCGCCGCCCGGAGCGCAGCATCTCCTATTACAACAAAGGTCAAATCGTCGGAGATATGCTCGACCTCGCGATTCGCGACGCGACGGACAATCACAAATCACTCGACGATGTGCTGCGCCGCATGTACGACGCCTATGCGAAGCAAGGCCGCTTCTACGACGATTCGCAGGGCCTGCAAACCGCTGCCGAAGAAGTCGCTGGCATAAAGTTCGACAATTTCTTCCGCAGCTACGTAGCAGGCACCGACGAAATTCCCTACGAAAAATTGTTCAGCACCGCAGGCCTCGAACTGAAAGTCGAACGCCGCGCCGCGCCAGACCTCGGTTTCTGGACCACCGGCCACGGCCCCAGCGCGCAAGTAGTAGTATCGCAAGTGACGCCGGGCTCTACAGCGGAAGCGGCGGGCCTCAGGCCCGGGGACGCTCTGCTCGCGCTCAATGGCCAGTCGCTGCCGCGCTATCTGCCCGCGTGGCTGCGCCAACAAACCCCAGGCGAAACCATCACTCTCCACGTTCGGCGTGACAACAACGATTTGGATCTAACGTTCACGCTGGCCGCAATTGACCTCAATAAGTTTTCGCTCGTCGAAATCCCCGGCGCCACCGAAAAACAAAAACGCGTCCGCGAAGGCTGGCTGAAAGGAAAAACCGATTGACGCCGCCGGCATCGTCGCGCCGCTGAATCCATGATTCGCACAATCATGGTTCTGACGTTCGTCGCTCTGGCACTGCTGTTCGTGCAGCCCCTGCTGATTTTGTGGACACTGCTGACCGGCGATCCCAATTTCATGTATTGGACGTTCATCGGCGCCCTGCGC
>Ga0209655_10000403_pt1 | contig 16345 bp, 16 predicted proteins | sample BogFormECP03_OM2_FD_188236 | JGI IMG/M metagenome (GOLD analysis project Ga0209655, IMG submission 188236) | Bog forest soil microbial communities from Calvert Island, British Columbia, Canada - ECP03_OM2 (SPAdes) (version 2) | ecosystem: Environmental > Aquatic > Freshwater > Wetlands > Bog ...
CGAGCATCACGTCTTCGCCGTCGAGCTCGACGATCAGATATTTCGCGCGTCGCGACAGCTTCACGATTCTCCTGCCGGCAACCGCCGGGCCGAAGTTCGCGGTGACGCGGCGGCGCAGTCGCTTCTTGCCGATTCTGACCTTTACGATCGTTCTGCCGACTGCGGTGCGAACGAGGATCCGGCGCAGAGATTCTACTTCCGGCAATTCAGGCATCGTTCGAGCCGGCCAGGTGGGCGCGAAGCGCGTGAGCGAGTCGCACAAAGTCGGGTACGCCGAGCGTTTCGGCGCGAGTGCCGGGATCGATCGCAGCGCGCTCGAGCGCGCGCACAGTCTGCGCGCTGTCGAGACCGAGCGAATGGCTGAGCGCGTTGCGAATCGTCTTGCGCGGCGCGGAGAAAGAGGCGCGCACGGTTTCGAGCACGTTGAGCTCGTCGTCGCGCTCAAACAACGGAACTGCCAGCGGAGTGAAGGCGAGAACTTCGGCGTCGACCTTCGGACGCGGATGGAAACTGCCGGCGGCGACGGTGAAATGGAGATCGATCTTCCAGTAGAGCGCGGTGAATACGCTGAGCGCGCCGTACGCGTCGTCGCCGGGCGTCGCGCGAATGCGTGCGGCAACTTCGCGCTGAAACATGAGGACCATTCGCGAAATCATGCGCGAGTTGTCGCACAGCCGGCGCAGGATGGCGGCCGCGACGTTGAACGGAAGATTGCCGATTACCTTGACCGGTGAGCTTACGATGAGTGACGCGAAATCAATTGCGAGAAAATCCGCGTTGACGACGCGAATGGCCGCGTCATCTGCGAAGCGATCCTTCAGCGGAACCGCAAGGCGCGGATCCAGTTCCACCAACGTGAGCGAGCGAGGGTGCCGCGCCGCAATCTTTCCGGTCAGGATGCCGAGGCCGGGGCCGATCTCGATGATCGCGTCCGACTCACTCAATTGCGCGGCGGCGACGATTCGATCGGCGACGCCGGCGCTGGTCAAAAAATTCTGCCCGCGCGACCTGGCTGGCCGCACGCCTGCGCGCGCGAGTGCCGATGCGGGACGCGACGGTGTTTCGCGTTCGCTGACCGCGCGCGATTTTCGTTGCGAGGTCACAGCGCCAGATTGGCTTCCGCGTCGATGCCCAGCGTATCGCGCTCGCCGCGCAGCAAGCGGTAGCTACCCGCGAGCGCGATCATTGCCGCGTTGTCGGTGCAGTACTTGAGCGCTGGTGCGACCAGCCGGCGCCCGTCGGCGGCGGCTGCCTCGGCCAGCCGGTCGCGCAGGCGAGAATTTGCCGCGACGCCACCGGTCAGCGCGATGGTATCGGCGCCCAGCTCGCGCGCCGCCGCGATGGTCGGCTTCACGAGCATCTCAACCACGGCTTCCTGAAAGCTCGCCGCGAGATCCTCGGGGCGCTCGGCGCGCCCATTCTCAGTCGACAGAATCGTTGCGACCGCCGTCTTGACGCCGCTGAAACTGAAATCGAGCGGCGCACCTTTGACGTGCGCGCGCGGAATTCGCACGCTCTTTCGATTGCCGCGGCGCGACATCTCGTCAATTGCGCGGCCGCCCGGATAGCCCAACCCCATCAGCTTGGCGACTTTGTCGAAAGCCTCGCCGGCTGCGTCGTCGCGCGTGCGGCCAATCCGGCGATAGCGCCCAAAATCTTCGACTGCGAATAACGCCGTGTGACCGCCCGATACGACCAGCGCGAGGTACGGCATCGCGATTCGATTTTCGAGCAACGGCGCCAGCAGATGTCCTTCGATGTGATTCACACCGACCATCGGGATGCCGCCGGCCTGCGCCAGACCCTTCGCGAACATCAGGCCGACCAGCAACGAGCCCACCAACCCGGGGCCACGTGTGACTGCGATACCCTCGACGTCGGCGAGCGCGCATCCCGCGGCGGCGAGCGCGCGCTCGACTACTGGCGCGATCGTCACGACGTGATTGCGCGACGCGAGTTCCGGCACGATGCCGCCGTATGCGCGGTGGATGTCGTCCTGGTTGGCTACCGTGCTCGAGCGAATTTCGGCGATGCCGGGTGCGGTGCTTTCGAGCACGGCGGCGGCAGCGTCGTCGCACGACGATTCGATTCCGAGAATCAGCATCGCGGTCAGTCCGAAGGAGGCGGTGGAGACGCAGGCGGCGGCGGAGCGGGATCTTCGTCGGGCGCGTCCGGCGGGTCGGCTTCCTCAGGCGCAGCTTGATCGAGATCGGTGGGCGCCGCGGGCGCCGTCACGGAAGCGGGCAGGAATGCGGACAGGCGCGTGATGCCGACGCGCGCGGTCAGGTTTCCCGGACTTGCGGCCAGCGCCTTTTGATAAGCGGTGGCAGCCTCGGCGGATTTGCCGGCCTCCTCCATGCTCTGCCCCTCGAACGCGTAACACTCACCGAGCCACGCCGAGTTGGCGGCGAGGCCGATTTCAGCGCGCCTGAAAAATGTCTGCGCCTGCCCGTAGTCCCGGCGCGCAACATACGCGCGGCCCAGGTAGAAGTAGGCGTACGAGTTGCTCGGATCGATCGAAATCGCATGCGCGAGTTCGCGAATCGCTTCGTCGGTGTGTCCCTGGTCGAGTTCGACGCGCTCCTGCTCGGTGATTCTCAAGGACGCGGCGCGGGCCGGAGTTGGGGCGGTGGCGATCATCGGCGCAAGCGACGAATCACTTACTTGCGGCACCGTCGCAATCGAACCGACGTCGATCGCGGGCGCGATCTCAGCCGGCGACGCTACGGGGGCTGGCGCAGTGCGGGTGGGACCTGCAGCCGGTGCTTGCTCCGGCGCCTCGGGTTGAGCGGGAGACTTCGCCGCAGGATGCGCAGGCTCCCAGTCTTCGGGATTGGAATTCGTGTCGGGATTGGTGTCGGCACTAGGAGACTGCGCCGCGGCGGGACTCGCCGGCGCCTGGAGGTCCTCCGCGGGAACCGTCTCTTCATGCAGTTCGGCGCGCGCCGATACCGGCAGCGTCGCCAGAAATATTGCAAGAGCAAAAGGCAGGAGTCGTCGCATCATCGCAAAACTAGTCATTCGGATCGGCTACGGGGCTCGGTTCTGCGGGCATCTTATGGTCCACCGCGGTCAACGACGTTGGTGATGTATGATACGGGCAGTCCTGGGTTGGCGCCATCCCCTCGGGGTACACACCTATCATCGTCAGCGGGCAATACGGAGTCGCCTTGAAGCCGGTAGTCGGATCGACTTGCTCCTCGACGATCCCCGGCGGTGCGGTGAAGTCGAGCGCCGGGCGCGGCGCCGTCGCCGCTTTCATGAAAGCAACCCACGCCGGCAACGAAGCCTGCGCGCCGGTCAGCCCCAGCACTTCCTTTTGATCGAAACCGGTCCACACCACAGTCAGCAGGTTGGGCGTAAAGCCGGCGAACCACGCGTCCTTGGCATCGTTGGTCGTGCCGGTCTTGCCTGCGGCCGGGCGGGTGAATCCCATCGTGCGCGCGCCCGCGCCGGTGCCGTGATTGATCACGTTCTCGAGCATGAACTGCATCATGTAGGCGAGCTCGGGCGAGATGACCTGCTCTGCCGCGAGTTCGTGACCTTCGATGACCTTGTTGTTTTCGTCGACGACGTTGGTAACGGCGTACGGCTGGATTTCCATGCCGTCGTTGGCAATTACGGCGTACGCGCGCGCGACCTGCATCGGCGAGACTTCGATTCCGCCAAGGACGATCGACGGGTACGCCGGCAAGTCGCCAAAGCCGAGCTTCGACGCCATCGCGCGGATTCGATCGAGGCCGACGCTGTTGGCGAGGCGCGCCGTCGCCGAGTTGAGCGACTCGCCGAGCGCGAACTCGAGCGTGACGTGGCCGAAGTAGCGGTCGCGATAATTGTTCGGCGTCCAGCTCATGTCGCCGTACTGCCAGGTGAACGGCGCATCTTCGATATAGGTAGTCGGCAGAAACTTATCCGCGCCTCCCGACAGCGTCTCGTCGAAGGCCGCCAGGTAGGTCACCGGCTTGAAGACCGAACCGGGCTGGCGTTTGGACTGAGTAACGCGATTGAACTGGCTCGAGTGATAATCGCGCCCGCCCGCCATCGCCTTGATCCTTCCGCTCTGCGGCTCCAGCGCGATCAGACACGACTCGAGGCGATCCTTGGCCTCGCGGCGCGCGAGCTTCGGATGCTTCGCTTCCAACTGGCTGAGATTGTGCTCGATTGAAGCTTCGGCGAGCTTCTCCATGTGCACGTCGAGCGAGGTGAAGATGCGCAAGCCCTCGCCGCTCAGCACCTGCGGCGGGTATCGTTCTGCGAGTTCCTTCTTGACGAAATCGACGAAGTACGGCGCGTCGTTGCCCTCGGCGTAAACTTCGCGCGCGCGCAGCGGCTCGCTGACGGCCGCATCGTAGGCGCTCTTGTCGATGTACCCATCCTGGAGCATCGAGGCCAGCACTTCGTCGCGGCGCGGGCGCGCGGCATCGGGATGATGCAGCGGATTGAGGCGGTTGGGCGAGCTGATCAGTCCCGCGATAGTAGCCATTTCGCCAATAGTCAGATCGCGCGGCTCTTTCGAGAAGTAGTACTCACTCGCTTCCCAGACGCCGTAGATGCCTTCCTGCCCGCGCTGGCCCAGGTAAATATCGTTTATATAGTTCTCAAGGATTTCGTCCTTGGAGTAATCGCGCTCCGCGATGTACGCCATCATCGCTTCCTTGATCTTGCGCTTGTAACTGCGCTCGCGCGTCAGGAAAAAATTCTTCATCAACTGCTGCGTCAGGGTCGATCCGCCCTGGCGCACGTGGCCCGAAGTGAAATCGATATACGCCGCCTTGATGGTGCGGACGATGTCGACGCCGTGATGCTCGTAAAAGCGATGATCCTCGGCGGCGAGGATTGAGTTGATCATCGTCGGCGGAATCTGGCTGAGGCGCACCAGCCGCCGCTGTTCCCATTCACCCTCGAAGATGCCGCTGATGAGTTCGGGTTCGAGCTCGATCGAGAAAATCGGTTTTTTCGTCACCGGATCGATCATCGAATCGATCGCATCGCCCTTGAGATTGATCTCGACCAGTTCGCCGCCGAATTCTCCGTACGGATACGAAAAGCTGTGCAGAAAGAGATCGAGCTTGCCGCGCTTCTTGTCGAAGCTGTACTCGCCGCGGCTGGCGACCTTGCCCGGATCGACCGGATGGTAGTTCAGGCGCGCGAGACGCTCGAAGAATCCGAGGTCCGTCAGATTCGGGCCAGGGTAGATGAGCACCGAGTCGGAATAAATGCGCGACGGGATGTTCCAGCGCTTGCCCGAGAACCGCGCGACGACTTCATTTTCGAGCTGATGGTAGTAGCTGAAGAACAGCCACAGCGCCGGCGGCACGGAGAACAGGATCAACGCGCCCACGCCGACCAGCGCGAGTTTCAGGATTCGTTTGGGGGACATCGGAGGTGCGTCCCCGGCTCACGCCTCCGGTTTAACGGGCACGTAGACGGTGGCGTCGCCGCGCCTGACCAGCAGCAGGACCAGTTTGCCCTTGGGGCTCGACTTGAGCGCGTTCTGATAGGCGTCCACATTTTTGACGGCCGCACGATTGACCTCGATGATCACGTCGCGCGCGCGCAGGCCCGCTTCGTCGGCGCGGCTGCCCGGCTGGACCGACGCGATGACGACGCCGCCGGGAGTATCGAGGCCGAGCTCTTTGGCGAGATCGGGATTGAGATCCTTGACGTGCAGGCCGAACGAAGACTCGGCGCCGAGATCGGGCTTTTCGGTTTTTTCTTCAGACGCGAGGATTTCAGGCTCGCGCGATTCCGTGATCGTCACCGGCAGATCGATCGTCTGCTTGTCGCGAATCACCCGAAGCACGCCCTTGTGGCCGAGGTCGGTGCGGCCGACCATCAGCGGCAGCTGGCGCGAGTCATCGACCGGCTGATTGTCGAACGCGACGATCACGTCACCGCGCTTGACGCCCGCGGCCTTGGCCGGCCCGTTGTCGAGCACCTTTGCCACCAGCGCGCCGCGTGAATCCGCCAGGCCGAGCGACTCGGCCAGCTCAGGCGTGATCTTCTGGATGTAAACGCCGAGCCATCCGCGCACGACTTTGCCCGAGGCCTTGAGCTGCGGCAGTTCTTCTTTGACCAGGTCGATTGGAACGGCAAAGCCGATTCCCATGCTCGCGCCCGTGTGAGTGTAAATCGCGCAGTTCACGCCGATCACGTTGCCGCGCAGATCGATCAGAGGTCCGCCCGAGTTGCCGGGATTTATCGACGCGTCAGTCTGAATGAAATCTTCGTAGTTGCCGGGAATGAAGCGGCCCTTCGCGCTGACGATCCCGGCCGTCACCGTATGATCGAAGCCGAAGGGATTGCCGATTGCCATCACCCACTCGCCGACCTTCAAATCGTCCGAGTTGCCGAGCGGCGCGACTGCCAGGTCGTGCTTCGCATCGATCTTCAGCAGCGCGATGTCACTCTTCTCGTCATGCCCGACGACCTTGGCGACGTAATCGTGGCCGTCCGCCGTCGTTACCGTGACGGTGCCAGGATTCTCGACGACGTGCTCGTTGGTCAGGATGTAGCCGTCCTTGGTGATGATGAAACCGGAACCGAGCGCCTTGGAATGCTGCTGCGGGCCGCCAAACTCCTCGAACGGATGCCCCGGCGGCAAGCCTGGATCCTGCGGCGAATCTTCGGGCGGAGGCTCGGCGCCTTCCGCGGGCTCGTTGGGCTCGTCCTTCGAGATGTTCACGACCGCCGGGCTGAGCTTGGCGGCGAGATCGACAAAGTCGGGCATCGTTTGCGCTTTCGGAGCACTTTGGGGGTCGGTCAGCTCGGTCCAGAAGTGTGCGGACGCAGGCGTCGTCGAATCTTCGGCGCGAGTCTCACGGCCAGTGGCGATCAGAACGAAGGTCGCGGCAAAAACCGCGACGCCAAAAAGGGCGAGAGGTCGAAACAACTTATTCGTCATGTCTGATTAATACGAAGACAGCGGCATCAACGGTTCGGCTGTCTCGCCAATTCAACGTACTTCATTTGGAGACCGGAAAGAATCTCTTTGAGCATCGCCTGTTCGTGCTCGTCGAGATTTCCGCGCGTCTTGTCGCGCAACATTATGATGATGTCGATCATCTGCTGCGCCATCGTCAAATCGCGCATCGCCTTGCCGCTCATCGGGTCGGGCACTTCGCCCAGCGCCGCGAGCGCCTGCTCGGACAGGCTCCACAGGAAAGCCGCGAACGTCAGCTCGGGAGGCGGCTCGCTCGATTGAGGACTCGCCGCCTGCTGCGACGCGGCGGGTTGCGGCGCGGAAGCGGTCTCCTGCGGCGGCGTAGCCGGTTTGGATTTTATGTCCAGCGCTTCGCTGCTCTCGGCCGGCGTGTCACCGCCCTCTTTCGTTTCGCCTTCGGCGGAGAATCGCCGGCGATCCTGAACTTTGAAACCGCGCTTGTCGTCCTGCTCTTCCATCGCAGCCACCGTCACCCTTGTCCGACCTGTCCCGACGAAGCCATCTGCTCGAGCCGGTGGATTCGCTCCTCGATCGGCGGATGGGTCGAGAAGAGCCGCGAGATTCCCGCCGCGCTCAGCGGATTCACGATAAACATGTGAGCCGTCGCCGGGCTGGCGTCCAGCGGCATCCGTTCGTTGGCGGCCTCGAGTTTGCGCAGCGCACTGGCCAGGTACAGCGGATTGTGCGTGAGCTTGGCGCCGCTCGCATCGGCCTGGTACTCACGCGTGCGCGAAATCGCCAGCTGAATGAGCGTCGCCGCGATCGGCGCGAGAATGCCCGCGACCAGCAAGCCCGCGATGCCGCCTTCCTCGTCGTCGCGGCTGCCAAGTCCGAAAATCGCGCCCCATCGAATCATCGAGCCGATCATCATGACGGCGCCGGCGAGGGTGGCGGCGATCGAGCTGGTCAAGATGTCGTGATTGGTCACGTGCGAAAGCTCATGCCCGATAACGCCTTTCAGTTCCTCGCGCGTGCAGATTCGCATGATGCCGCGCGTCACTGCGACGGCTGCGTGATGCACGTTGCGGCCGGTCGCGAACGCGTTGGGCGTGTCGGAATCAATCATGTAGAGGCGCGGCATCGGGATTCCCGCCGAATGCGCCAGCTCGTTGACGATCGAATACAGCTCGGGCGCCGACGCCGCGTCGAGCTCCTGCGCGCCGTATGCGCGCAGCACGATCTTGTCGGAGAACCAGTAGCTGAAAAAGTTCATCACGGCGGCGATGACGAAAAAGATCACGACGCCATGGCGGCCGCCCAGCAACCCGCCGATCACCATCAGCAACCCGGTCATCAGACCCAGCAGAATCGTCGTCTTGAAGAAGCTCATAGCCCCTCGCTCGCGCGACTGACGGAAGTTGTCCGATGAGACATGCGCACCCAGTGTATTATTTTTGAAGCTACGCCACAAATTTTGACAAAGCGACGGCGACTTCCTCGACCGCGATAGAATCGATGGGATTCCGCCTTAGAATGTCGATTCGGCCGCCCAGTGGACGCCATCGTGCAGGGTCGGTTGGCCCGAAAATCGCCACACCCGGCGTGCCCACGGCCGCCGCGAGGTGCGAAACGCCGGAATCGTTGCCGACGAAGGCGGTAGCGAGCCGCGCGATAGCAGCGACGGTCGGCAAATCGAGGTCCTTAAGAGCCGCGACGCCGCGCTCGCGAAAGATCGGCTCCAGCGGCGATTCCGCTGGACCGAGAATGACGACAACGCCGGCGCGCTCCGACAATGTCGATGCGAGCGCGGCGAACTTGACCGCCGGCCAATTCTTCGCGGAACTTCCGCTGCCGGGGAAAATCACGATCAGGTGCGAGCTGTCGACGTTCGATTGATTCAACGCGCGAGCGGCTGCGGCCAGGTCGTCCGGCGTCGGTTCGAGGCGCGAATCCATTGGCGACGCGGTCGCGTCAATCGCACGCAAGTAGGCAGCCGATATGTGCGTCCCACCTTCCGGACGGAATGGATGAAACGAAACCTGGGCATCAGTCGCCGCCGCCAATCGAGCGCGAAAACGCGGATCGCCCCAAGCGAAGAAGGAGTAGATACGATAGAAGTCCGCGAAGAATCGACGCGCACCCGGATCGACCGGCGTGTCATCGGAGAACAACGCGACAAGCTCGCGAGCGTCGATTGAATGCGCGCGCGCGACGACGGTCCTTCCGGCAGCGAGCCGCGCCAGCTCGAACCGCGACATCAACTCGATCGACGCGCCAGCATGCCGCCGCGAAATCGCCTCGAGCGCCGGTATCAAGCACATGAGATCGCCGAGCGCGCCCGGAGCGAGCACCAGCACGCGGCGTGTCGAGAGCTTCGCGATTCGGCTTCTGACTCCGCGCTAAATAGTGCGGCGCAGGAAGTCGAACATCTGGTCGAGTCCCTGCTTGCATCCCGACAGCACACTGAACTGCAGGAAGCCGTGCGGCATATCTTCGAGGACGACGACCTCGTGCCGAATGTCCGCGCGCTTCAGCGCCTCCGCCATCGCATGCGTCTCGGGCAGCAGCGGATCGGCGGTGCCGCAAATGACAAAGCTCGGCGGCAGCGCGCCCGGCTTGACCGCGCGCAGGGGGCTGACTCGCGGGTCCTCGAGAATCGCCGGATAGCCCGCGCCCGCGTACGCCTTTACCATTCCGTCGATCGAGCCAGCCTGCTCGCGTTTCATCGTCGCGGGGAAGTCGTACACTCCATAAATCAACAGCGCCGCCTTCGGCTTCGCGGGGCCCGCATATTTCTCGGCAGCGAGTGAAGTGAGAGTAGCCGCCGTGAGATTTCCGCCGGCGGAATCGCCGCCAACCGCGAGCCGCGACACGTCACCGTTCCAGCGCTTGGCGTTCTCGCCCGTCCACTTCACCGCGAACAGGCAATCCTCGAGACCTGCGGGGAACGGATGTTCGGGCGCGAGGCGATAATCGACATTGATCGTCAGGTAACCCGCTTCGGCGAATTGCATCCCGAGCTTGCGATGCGTTTTGGGGCTGCCACCGATCCAACCGCCGCCGTGCAGGTAGACGACCACCGGATGCGGTCCGTTGCCCTTGGGCACTGCAACATCGGCGGTGAGACCGGGACGAAGCTGGACGGCTTCGTGGAAGGCGCCAATCTCGGGAAGGTCCGAGTTCAGCATCGGCGTAAAGGTATCCATCGCCGTGCGCAGCCCCTGCACATCGGTCGGAACGGGAGCCTTGGCCATTGCCTCGAGAAAAGAGCGTTCTTGTTCGGTCAGCATGGATAACCTCCGTTCCGATCCTTCGCCCGTTATCTCACGGGAGATGTTAGGTTCTGCGATACAGCGAACGCGGTCGAATTACTGCTGAGCCGATGCGCCGACGGCGGCCTTCACCAGCGGCTCGAGCTCGCCCGTCTCGTGCAGCTCGCGAATGATATCGCAGCCGCCGAGGAACTTGCCGTCGACATAAACCTGCGGGATCGTCGGCCAGTTGCTGTAGCGTTTGATTCCGTCGCGCAGCTCCGGGTCGCTCAACACGTCGGCGGTCGCATACGGCACGCCCAGCTCGTCGAAAATCGCCACCGTGGCGGCGGAGAATCCGCACTGCGGAAAGCTGCGGTTGCCCTTCATGAAAATCATGATCTTGTTTTCTTTGACTGCCGCATCGATCTTTTCGATTATGTCTGCCATTTTTGACTCCTCTATTTGCGGTTCTGGTACTGCGCCGGGGTCAACGTCTTCAGCGTGAGCGCATGCACCTGCACGCGCATCGCGTCACCCAGCGCCTTATACACCAGTTGATGCCGTTCGATTAGACCCTTGCCCTCGAAACTCTCACTCACCACCAGCGCCTCGAAATGGTCGCCGCCGCCGGTGTAGTCGCGCACTTCGACCTGCGCATCGGGAATTCCGCGCGCAATCATCGTCTCGATTTCCCGGGGGTCCATCACTGAACCGGCATCTTAACCCGCATCGTGCATCTGAATCCACACGGCAAACACGCGTTTCTCTTTCCCTCCGCCGCCGTGCATGTACAAATGATCCGGTGGAAATTGAGCAACCGGTCCCGCGCGACGACGATGCGGCAATTCCCGAAGCGTCGAGCGCGTTGCGTCCGCCGCCGATGCAATGGGACGTTCTGCTTTATTTCGCGATCCTTAATATCGCAGTCGGCCTCGGTTCGCCGCTGGGAATCGCATCGATTCCGATTAGCTATTTTCTAAAGGACCAGCTTCACCTCTCGCCGGTGAAGATGGCGATTTTCCTCGCGATCGTCTCGATACCCGTCTGCGCCGGATTCATGTTCGGTTTTATCCGCGATCGCTGGCGCACCGCGCGATGGGGCGATCGACACTACCTGCTGGTCTGCGCGGTGGGCGCGGCCGCCACGTATTTGTGGATAGCCACTTCGACAATTGACTATATGAAGTTGCTATCGCTCGTGTTCATCGTGATCGTTCTCTACGTGATGATCTTCGCGTCGGCGCAGGCGCTGATGACCGGCGTGGCGCAGTCGCATGGGATGACGGGGCGGCTGAGCGTCGTCTTTGGATTCGGCTTTTTCACACCGGCCGTTCTGTCGGCGCTGGCTGGCGGATGGCTGGTCGCGCATGCTTCCGTGCGCGGCACGTTCCTGATAGCGGGCGGCGTGACGCTGGTGATTGCGTTGCAGGCTTTTTGGCGACTCGAAGCGGCGAGCGATTTCGAGAGCAACCTTGGCGGCGACGAAAAAGGATTCGCTGCGCTGAAGCGCCTCTTTCGTCATCGGCCGTTGTGGCCCGCGGCGATTATTTATTTCCTGTGGAACTTCAGTCCGGGATGGGGCACGCCGATGTTCTATCACCTGACGGAGCATGTGCGAATTTCGAGCGAGTTGTTCGGGACTTTCACGGCGCTGCAATCGTTGTTCTTTCTGCCGACGACTCTGCTTTACGGCTACCTGTGCCTGCGCGCGCCGCTTTCGCGCCTGCTGTGGTGGGGAACAATCGTCGCTATTCTGCAAGGACCGATCATGTTCCTCGCGCAGGGACCAACGAGCACGATCATCGTCGCCGTCCTGTACGGATTGTTCGGCGGCTTCGCCACCGCGGCCTACATCGATCTCATCATGCGTTCGTGCCCCAAGGGGCTGGAAGGAACCGCGATGATGGTGTCGCAGACCTCGGCTTTTTCGCTTGCGGGGAATTCGGGGAATCTGCTGGGGAGCTGGATTTATTCGAAGGGCGGCTTCGCTTCGGCGGTGATAATCACAACCCTGGCGACCGCGTTGATAATGCCTGTGCTGCGATGGATTCCGGCGCGACTAATCGCGACGCGCGACGGCGAACAGATCGAACCTGAAACATCCAGACAAGACTAAGCGGTGGCGAAAGGAAGCTGTTCCTTCCGCCACCGCTTTAGATAACTAGCTCGATAATTCGATCCGCTCGACTACTTCGTAACCGAGGTCGAGAAGGCTGCTTCCAGCCGCGATACTGCGTCGTTCGCACGACGGACCGCATCCTCAGCGTCGCTCGCCGCCTGGTCTGACTGCTGCGCCGCAGTCGCCGCCTGGTTGGCCGACGCTTCCGCTGCATTCGCCGAGGCTTCCGCCTTGTTCGCATCCGCCTGCGCGCGATCGGTGGCGTTCTGAATTACTTGCATGTTGGGACCGCACGCGGTCATGAACCCGGTCACGGCCACGACACCAAGCACTTTTAGCAATGTCTTCATCCGAAATTTCCTCCAGTGGTTCAAGTCAGCAGCCAGTCCCGGTACACTGTTAGCATAGGTACAACAGCGAGGACTGGTAATCGGGCTAATAGTTACAAAACCAGTTTACGAACGCAAGGTGAAAGAACCGCACGCCGGTTCTGTTCGGAACATCGCGCGCGATACACTGTTAGCTGAGCTGAACTGAGCGTGATTGACAGACAAAACTTTCAGCAGTTATCGTTTGGCTCGCGTGGCGGTGGCGGCTTTTCCTGAAAGGGATTTCCAACATCATATAAACTGAGGTTCGGTTGCGAGATGGCGACGACGATCACGAGCGAATGTATCAACTGCGGAGCATGCGAGCCGGAATGTCCCAACACGGCGATTTATGCGGGCGGAGTTCCGTGGGAACTTAACGGCACGCCGGGCGCCGCGATAGCGCAGGACATTTACTACATCGTGCCGTCGAAGTGCACGGAATGCGTCGGCTTCCACGATCATGAGGCGTGCGCCGCGGTCTGCCCCGTCGATTGCTGCATCCCCGACCCGGCAAATCTCGAGACCGAAGGCGTGCTGCTTCAGCGCGCGCGCGAGTTGCATCCCGAGACGACGTTCCCCGACGATGCGCCGTCGCGCTTTCGCAAAGAGGGCGGCGCACCTGCTCCAGCAGCAGGCGCGGAACCGGCGACCAATGGCGCGGCAGTCGCCGCGGCACCGAAGCCGGCGGCGGCAGCGGCTCCAGCCGCAGCACCCAAGCCTGCGGCGGCGCCCGCAGCGCCGGTCGCGGCAGCAGGCCTCGCGATGATGCATCTGCCGAAAGATATCGGCGCGCTGCCGGGACCCGTTGGTGAAAAGCATTTCTCCGGCGAGCTCGACGCCGATTTCGACACGGTGCTGGCGTCAGTCGATGCGTCGCCCGCTCGCACGGCGCCGGTACCGGTGCAAATCGCGTTTCGGCTGGGCGAGCCCATTCTCGGCTCGATGCCCGACGGCGTGAAGGCGACCCTCGAGGAGGCCGTCGGCACGACCGGAGGTTTCTCACGAGTCCGCTCAACTGCGCTCAACATGATTCTCAATCTGATTCTCTATCCCGCGATCCTCACGGGATTCGCGGTTGAAGTGCTCGGCGACCGACTGTTCTCGCAAAGCACCGGCGGCTGGATCATGCTCGGCGTATTGATTGCCGCGGGCGAGGCGATGTGGCGCTTGCGCGAGGGTATGATTCACGCCAAGCCTGCGAGCGAGCTGACCTACCGCGGATGCTGGTACGGACTGGCGCTGGCTCCCGTCGGCTCAATGCTCGCGCGTGCGGGTGGAGCGGGCCGCAAGACTGAGCGCCGAGTTGCCTTCGACGGCTTCGAGGGCACGATGCATGAGGACAAGACCGAGCGCGATCGCCGCTACGGCACCGTCTACACCGTCGCCGAATATGCCAACGCGTACCTGGTGCGGCTCGAGATGCCGCGCAAGCTGCCGCCGTCGTCGCTCAAGCGGCTGTGGAATTTGCCCGACGAGATGCCCGACTACGATTACAACATCGTGGTCGGCGACAACGTGATCACGGTGAGCGCGAGCGTGCGCGGCGAGACGATTCGGCGCCTGTCGTACGTATCGTCGTCGTTCCCTGCGGATTTCACGACGCGCATCGAGTTCGGCAAGCCGGTGAGCGCGTTCAAGCATCGGATGCGCGACAAGGTGCTCGAGGTTATCGTGCTCAAGGCAGAGGCGGCCGAGCTTCAGCACGCCGCCTGAGAAAATTCTCGCGAGTTGAGTCGAGATGGCGATCCACATTCGGGACGCCACAGAGCGCGACCTGCCGCGCATCATGGAGATCGAGCGGCTAGCGTTCCCGGCGCCGTGGACGCTGGCGTCGTTTCAACGCGAACTGACGCTCCCATTCTCGCGAATCATGGTCGCCCTCCCGGGCGACAGCAGCCCAATCGCCGGCTTTCTCTGCCGATGGCTGATTGCCGACGAGTGCCACATCCTGAACATCGCCGTGCATCCGGATTCGCGGCGGCTCGGAATCGGCGCCGTTTTGATCGCAGAGACATTAAACGAGGCTAAATCGACTGGAGCAGGCGTAGTTACGCTGGAAGTTCGCCGTTCGAACCTGCCCGCGAGGCAGCTTTATCGGAAGTTCGAATTTGAAGAACGGCGTTTGAGACGGCACTACTATGGACCGGGCGAGGACGCCATCATCATGGAGCTCCATTTCGCTTGATCAATTCGGCGAAATCACTCGAACATCGTTCTAATTGGCCGCAAATCTCAGTTTCTTTTTGATACTGGGGTTACAAATCCGCTAATTTTGTGCCATAATCGATTTCACATTCCAGGCTGATCGGATCGGTGATGAACCAGTGAACTACTCGGTCATCAACCCATGTCCGAAATCCATGGCCTGCCGTCGAATGCCATTATCGAGATGAATTTGCCGTTCAAGAAGGGCGAAAAGGTGGTTTACCCCGCCCATGGGGTTGCCGTCATCGAAGACATCCAGATGCGGGTTATTTCCGGGACGGAGCGGCGTTTTTACATGCTCCGCATCCTCGGCACCGAGAAGATGACGATCATGATTCCGACCGAGAATGTCGAGTCGGTCGGACTCCGGCGCGTGATCGGAAAAGACATGGTGGAAAAAATTTACCGCATCCTCCGTCAGCGCAAGGTTGAGGTCGATACGCAAACGTGGAATCGCCGTTACCGCGAATACACCGAGAAGATTAAGACCGGTTCTCCGCTCGAAATCGCCAAGGTGCTGCGCGACCTGCTGGTGCTCAAGAGCGACAAGGAGTTGTCGTTCGGCGAGCGCAAGATGCTGGACACGGCGCGATCTTTGCTCGTCAAGGAATTGTCGATCGCCAAGGCTCACCCGGAAGAAAAAATCATGGAAGAGCTGAAGACGATCTTCGCGAACTAATCGCGTTCGCTAAATCAATCTGCGACCAAGGCCGGGATTTTCTCCCGGCCTTTTCATTTTCATCCTGGCGGGGATGTTGTTGAAGGTGAAGATTCGGTGTGCGAATCTCGCGGACATGGCGAAACCGCGAACGCGAATACTTCTGCTGCTGGCGCTCTTCGTGCTGGGGTCGGTCATGGCCGGATCGCGGCCGGCGAATGCGATCACTAACTCTCGCGTCGACGAACTCTTCACCGCGTTGCGCGACCGTCGCTTCACCAAGGCGACGGAACATTTCGATCCCACGATGAAGCAGCAGCTCTCCGCCGATCAATTGTCGGCGGTCTGGACTCAGATTATCGCCAGCGAAGGCGACCTCAAAAATTGGAAAATCATCTCGAGCGGTCAGTTGGCGGGGACCACGGTGTTCACCGTCGCCGTGATGTTCGAGCGCGGCAAGCTGCTCTCGACCGTGGCGATCAGGCCGCAGACCAACGAAATCGCCGGATTGTATTTCAAACCGGCGACGGATTCGGGCTCGTCGCAACCGGCGACCTCGCCGCCCTATGCCGACGCGGCGAAGTTCCGTTCGGAAGCAGTGACCGTCGGTGAAGATCCGTGGAAGCTGCCCGGCACGCTGACAATTCCGGTGGGCAGCGGTCCCTTCCCGGGAGTCGTGTTGCTGGCGGGGTCGGGCCCCGAGGATCGCGACGAGACGATCGGCGCCAATCACGTGTTCAAGGATCTGGCGGAAGGGCTGAGCTCGCGGGGAATCGTCGTGCTTCGATATGACAAGCGCACCTACGCGTACAAGACGCTCGATCCGCAGAAGGTCACGGTCGAGGAAGAGGTCAT
>Ga0209655_10000404_pt1 | contig 16342 bp, 13 predicted proteins | sample BogFormECP03_OM2_FD_188236 | JGI IMG/M metagenome (GOLD analysis project Ga0209655, IMG submission 188236) | Bog forest soil microbial communities from Calvert Island, British Columbia, Canada - ECP03_OM2 (SPAdes) (version 2) | ecosystem: Environmental > Aquatic > Freshwater > Wetlands > Bog ...
GGCGAAGGCCCGCACGAAGTCGCAGCGTCCTCCGACGGCAAGCTGGCCGTCGTGACAAACTACGGCGGCAAAGAGCCGGGCCACTCGCTCTCCGTAATTGATTTGGTGGCGCAAAAAGAAGTCCATCGCCTGGACCTCGGGCCGCTAGGACGCCCGCACGGCATCCTCTTCGCCGACGGCAAATTTTATTTCACTGTCGAACTCAACAAGCTGATCGCCCGCTACGATCCCGCCACCAACCAAATCGACTGGCTTCTCGGCGTCGGCCAAAACCGTACCCACATGCTGGTCCGCACCAAATATCTAAACGAAATTTTCACCTCCAACGTGGACTCCGGCACCGTCACCGCCATCGAAAAAAGCACCGATCCCTCCGGCTGGAAGGAAACGAATATTCCGGTGGGCAAAGCCGTCGAAGGGATAGACCTCTCCCCTGACGACAGAGAAGTCTGGGCCGCCAATGCCGGCAGCGGCACCGTTTCGATCATCGAAACCGCCGCCAGCAAAGTGACCCAGACCATCGAAGTCCGCACCAAACACTCCAATCGCCTGAAATTCACGCCCGACGGCAAATTTGCGCTGATCTCCGATCCCGCTACCGGTGAACTGGTGATCGTGGACACCGCCACGCGCACCATCACCAAAATGCTCGACGTTGGCAGCGGTCCCGGCGGAATCCTGATCGTCCCAGACGGCTCCCGCGCCTACGTGGCGCTGGCCGGCGACAACGCCGTAGCCGTCGTCGACCTGCACACACTCGAAGTCACTGGCAAGATCCTCACAGGCCAAGGCCCCGACGGGCTGGCGTGGGCCAGCGCATCCAGTATCACAAAATAAAATATTGCCGACCGCTGTCCCAACCTGCGAAAATCTCGGCGAAACTTTGTATCGTCCCGCGCCATCCAACCGGGCTGACACTCAAGGAGCTACTCAATCATGGAATTCAGAACGCTAGGTCGCTCGGGTTTAAAGGTTCCCGTTCTAAGCATGGGCACCGCCACGTTCGGCGGAGGCAGCGAAGTTTTTCGCGCCATGGGCCAATCCACGGTAGCAGAGGCCACACGGCTGGTGGACATCTGCATGGAAGCCGGCGTCAACATGTTCGACACGGCGGACATCTACCATGAAGGCCTCTCCGAAGAAGTTCTGGGCCAGGCCATCGCTGGACGCCGCGACAAGGTTCTCATCTCCAGTAAAGCTACTTTTAAAATGGGCGCCGGGCCCAACGAAGTCGGCTCCTCGCGCTATCATCTGATCCACGCCTGCGAAGCCAGCCTGCGCCGCCTGAAAACCGATTACATTGATCTGTACCAGATGCACGGCTTCGACGGGCTCACGCCTGTGGAAGAAACCCTCAGCGCGTTGAACGACCTGGTGCACAGCGGCAAAGTGCGCTACATCGGCTGCTCCAATTTTTCCGGCTGGCACCTGATGAAATCGCTGGATGTCTCCGACCGCTACGGGTGGTCGCGTTACGTGGCGCATCAGGCGTACTACTCGTTGATCGGTCGCGACTATGAATGGGAATTGATGCCGCTCGGTGTCGCTGAAGGCGTGGGCTGCGTGGTCTGGAGCCCGCTCGGCTGGGGTCGCCTGACCGGGAAAATTCGCCGCAATCAGCCGCTGCACCAAGAAAGCCGCCTGCATAAGACCGCGGACTTCGGGCCGCCGGTGCCGAACGAGTTCGTCTACAATGTGGTGGACGCAATTGACGGCATTGCCGAAGAAACCGGCAAAACCGTTTCGCAGATCGCGATCAATTGGCTGCTGCAACGGCCCACGGTTTCCAACGTAATTATGGGGGCACGCAACGAGGAACAACTCCGGCAAAATTTGGGCGCTGTAGGCTGGAACCTGACGCCAGCACAAGTGGCCACGCTGGACGCCGCGAGCAACGTTACCCTGGCTTACCCTTACTGGCACCAGCGGCAGTTCGGGGAGCGCAACCCACCGCCTACGCCGTGATGTAGCGTAGGCCTACTCGAACTGTTTTCGAAATTGCGCGAACTGCTGTTTCAATTCCGCGAGCCCATGCTTCAGGGCCGCGAGTTCGCTTTCCAACCGCGCGATTCTCGCAGCTTCTCCTGCTTCACCGCCGGAACTTTCGCGAACATTCTCGTGGGCCCCTTCGGACGGCGCCGAGTCCTCGACATCCCCACTCATCAAATGCACGTACCGCGACTCTTTCGTCCCCGGCTGCCGCGCGAGCACCTTCACCAGCGCAGGCTCGCGCGCCATCAGCTTCTGCAAAGCGGCCTGCACGTCGCTCAGCTCCTCAAAATGATGCAGACGCTCGCCGCGCCCGCGAATCTCGCCCGGAGTCTGCGCGCCGCGCAGGAGAAGCACGCACAAAACCGCAATCTCGGGCCGCGTAAAATTGAAAGCTTCGCCCAAGCGGTGCTCGTACTTCCTCACCCGGCTATCATTCGTATTCGCGGCGCCCGCCAATTCCAAATCGCTCAGGCTGCGCATCGCCGCCGTCACTGCGTCTTCATCGAGATTCATCACCGGCTCGCGATTCGTCTTCTGGTTGCATGCATTCACCAACGCATTCAAAGAAAGCGGATAGTATTCCGGCGTGGTGATTTCCTTTTCCACCAACGCGCCGAGCACTCGCGCCGCGACTTCGCTCAAGTGAACATCCGTAGGCAACAAAATCCCCCCTCGCTAGTGTGCTTTAACCAAAATCCCCTGCAACACTTTCGCATCCCCATCCACCTTACCTGTCTTCAGGCGCGAAATATCCAGGCTTAAGATGTGCGCGATCATCGGATACAAATTCACATTCTCAAATGGCTGAACTTTTTCCCCAGGACGTATATCCGGTCCTGCCGCAAAAAAAACCGCGTTCATTTCCTTCATGCTCGCCGGATCGTATCCGTGCATCCCCGCGGGCGGCCCCGCGGCGTGCATCGCATCTGTAGCTGCGGTCGCGGGTGGTGCGTTCACTCGTATGAGATACGGTCCCGTCGGAACGACCACCGGATCGCCCTCGCGCGGATTTCCATCGAAATGCAACCCCGGAGGCATGGCGCCGTTGCGATAGACCCTAAACTTGTCGCTCTTCCCGTCCAACGCGGCATAAATTTTCGCGGCGTCCGCCTCAGACTTCGGATACATGAAGCTCTCGACCGACTTTTCCAGCAATCGCGTATCGAAATAGTCGCTGAGGCTAAGCCAATCCCCCTGCACCTTCGCCATCCCGTGATCCGCCACCACGATCACATCCACGCGCAAATTCAGTTTTGCCAGTCCCTCGACTAGCCTGCCGATCTCGTCATCCACCTCGTGCACCGCCGACGCCACTTCCGGGCTATCCGGACCGTGTGCGTGCCCCGCGCTGTCCACATCGCTGAAATACAAAGTTATAAAGTGCGGCCGCCGCTCAGCGGGCAGCTGCAGCCACTCGAGCACCTGCTCCACGCGCTTCCGATTCGGATATTTCGCGTCGTACTTCATGTAATAGGTGGGCAGCACGCCCTGAATGTTGGCCTCCGACCCTGGCCAAAAAAAACACGCCGAACGCATCCCTTGTTGTTCGGCCAGCACCCACAACGGTGTGCCGCCGTACCAGGCGCCATCGTTCACGGTCTGCTCGTCTTTGTAGCTGTAAACCTGCTTGCGCGCGGGATCGTAAAACACGTTGGCGACGATTCCGTGATGCTCCGGATAAAGTCCGGTGACGATCGTGTAATGGTTCGGAAAAGTGATCGAAGGATACGCGGGAATCATCCCGTCGGGTGCGCTCGCTCCATTCGCGCCCAGGGAATCCAGATTCGGTGAGTGATAAATCCGCGGATAGTCGTAACGAAACCCGTCCAGCGAAACCAGAATCACATAAGGCTTAGCCTGCTGCTCCGGAGTATTCGGCCCACGCTCCACCGTGATCGGCGCTGCAAGCCCAGTGGAAGTCGTCTGCGAAGCGGTCGTCTGCTGCGCCGCAATCGCCTGTCCGCGCGTCGCACCTGGCGCAAATCCCGCCACACCCAGCACCAAAGCAAGAAAGGCAAATCGCAGCGCACTAATCCAATCTCGTCTGCGCATCTTCATTCCACACTCTCCGTGCCCCACTGGATGCTCGCGCCCGCACCGGCAAATCCCCGCGTCGCCATATCACCGGACCACATTATCTTTCGTTCCGGTGTTTCTGATCATGAAAATTGTACTGCAAACGACGGCGCAAATTTCCGCAACCGTGACGCTATAGGACTCGTCTAATGGTTGTAGCCAGAAAGAGGGCTACGCAGCAAAGACAGAAGGCCCCGTATGAGCGAACTAAATAAAGTCGTAAGCAGCAACTTAATCCAGCCCACTTTCACCCCTCGCGATCCCGAAAAAGGCCCCAAACACGAGCACACTCACACCCTGAATGAAGTCCAAAGGCGCGCGTATCAGATTCATCAACGCCACGGCGGAGTTTACGGCGGATACACGCTGGAAGACTGGCTGGAAGCCGAGCACGAACTCGACGACGAGGACAATTCCCCGTCGCCGAGAAAAGATCAAATCCACTAACGCTCAGGAATTGCGAGCTAGTCCGCGTCCGAGCGGCGCAAATGAAAACGCCGCCCGAGCGGGCGGCGTTGTGTGTCAAAACTATTGTAGCCCGCGGCGCGAACTGCGCGTATCCGGGAAAGCCAGCCTCGGAAGACTAGTTCACTAGTCTGCGTCGTGCCGTCAGCGCGATGCCGACCATACCCATGCCTAGCAACATCAGCGAGCCGGGTTCCGGCGTGCTGACTGTTCCCGCATAGTCGAGGCCGTAGGAACTGCCGGCCTCTTGATATACGACGAACGAAAGCGTGTTTGAGCCGTCCTGCAAATATGGTTGCAATTGTGCGAAGTCGAAGACGCCCATCGTGCCTGTGAGGCACCCGATCGGCAGCGATGAACAGGTGGGATAAGATCCGCCCAAATTTGCAGAAGCCAATTCCGTGCCGTTCAACCAGACCGAAGCCGTATCATCGGCCAGCACATCCAAATTCGCACCAGTAATTGTTCCGACCAAGTTGAAAGTCTCGCTGAATGTCACCGCAGTTCCGTTGGGCACCACGACGAATCCCGCAGACGACGGGTCGCCGGTATTCGTAAACGAAATCCAACTGGAACCGGCCAGCGGCGCGGCCCACGCGGGATTTGGCGAAATCACTTGCGTCGAGCTGCCGCTATTATTGGTGGTTGCGGTCGAGCTCACCAGCTGCATCGAATCCGCCTTCGCATTCCACACGCAGCCGCTCGCTGCGATTAGCGTAATTACCAGTCCGAATTTCTTCACGGTTTGCTTCCTCCCAGGAACCAAGCGCCACTTCGTTGCTCAAACCACCAGCAATCACCCGGGAATACTGCAGGCGGGCCGCCAATCGGGCCTTTGCAGCCATGGGACTTATCGGTCTGCAGCGCCAGCGCGATCTAGGGATTTTCCTAGCAACGGTAATCGTCCTCCTACGTGCTCGATTGGCATAAACGCGACACTTTTTGTCGTCGAATACACGGCGAAGAAGGCATCGCTCTAGGCGTTTTTCAACGTGGCACGCTTGTGCGGAACGCTTCGCTATTTCTGCACCCCGGCGCCGGCGCTTCTCGAAACGCTATCAACCAGACACGTCCGTGCGACGCGCTTCGCTATTCCTGCGCTGCAGCCTGCGCACCCAAATAGCTCTGCACCGCGCTCGCAGCGATCTTCAACTGCGTCGCGATCTGCGGCACAGACTGCCCTTCATTCCGCAACAATCGCACCTGCACTGCAGTCGCCTGTTGCACTTCTTGCGCCCCGGCGGAAATCTTCACGGTGTCCTCCACGGCCGCTGGCGTAGTCCCCGTCGATATCGCCGCCTTCGCCTGCGCTTGCACAGCCGCCGCCGCGGCCGCAGCCCCGACGGATGCCTCCGTACCAACAATTGCAGTAGTCATCGTCCCCTACCTCCCCGAGGTATGCCGTTCCTACGTAGGCTCTATCGGCCCACCGTCGCGAAACCTGAGGGCCGCTACAGTTCGTCGCGCTCATTAGACCTGTCGCATTGCGGAACGCTAGTAGTGGGTCAAATTCCGATAACCGCGTTTTCCAGCCAGTTGGATTTATTTCCGGATTACCCGTCATCTATCCCCGATGTCCCAAGTGGCCAAAGCAGTCTTTCGTCCGTACCCTCGCGTTTGGGCTTCGGCTCCAATCTAACAAACCGGTATCGGCAGGTGGTCTCTAGCGGCCCCACAAGGCGATCATTCGTGGTGATAGACGTGGATTCGGAATGACGCGGTAAATTGCTCGCCCGGCGCAATCACGCGCAGACCCTCACCCGAGCAAAGTGCATTCGTGGCCGCAGTCATCGGTTCAATGGCGATGAATTCCTTATCCTTCGGAGCAAAGATCTGGGCGAAGAGGAAACCGCTTATGAATTCGATGGCGATGGAGTAACCGTTGCCGGCGATCGAGAACCTAGCCTGCTCACCCGAAAGGGCAAAGCCATCGTCGTAGCCGGTGCTTTCGAGCTGCGCAGCGAGGGGCGTCGACGGAGTTTCCTGGCCGGTGGGGATCCCTCGCGCATCGAGAGCCAGTTTGCGCATGGCAGGAGCGTGCAGTGTCCACTCTGCCCGCGGAATTCCCGGTAGGCCGAAATAGGGATGGAAACCGAAACTGATCGGAACCGGTGAACCTGAATCTGCAAAGACTGTCGTTTGAATCTCCAAATCAACAGGCCGCAGCCGCACCGCCATCTCCACATGATGCGGGAATGGAAAAATCGCGAGCAGTTCCTGGCTCAACCAATCCAAACGCGCGGTTAGTGCATCCGCATGGCTCGAAACAACTTTCCAGTGCAGTTGAGACCAGGGAACGCCGTGCATAGGAAGTCTGTGATCATCGAAATGCAAACGCGGCGAGGAGGAATCCAGCGAAACCTCGCGTCCCGCCGCGCGATATTGCAAACTGCCAAGGCGATTTGCCCAGGGATACAGGAGTGGAATGCCGGCAGTGCTTCCTTTGACGCGAGCCGCATCGAGATCGTCCACGCGGCGCAGAAGCTCAACTCCGCGGAAGCGAAGAGAAGCGCCAAGCATTCCAGTTGTAGGCCAGAACGTCGCTTGCAAATCACCAGCAGTGAGGATAAGCGTGGAAGGGCTGCTCATAACGCTCCGCGGGTTGTTTTTGTCACACGCTAGTCTACGACAATCAGGCCGGGTTCTAGCGGAGTGTTGTGTCGACCCATTGGGATCACTGCGGTAATCGGAAACCGATGCACCACCCGGCAAAACCGCCGCTCTGCACGCAAATCGCAACCATGCTACAATTGAAACTCCTTGCTCTCCGTTAACAACATCACGATGCGCTTCGGCGCCAGAGTCTTGTTCGAAGAGGTCAGCACCACTTTCTTCGCAGGACGGCGCTATGGCATCACCGGCCCCAATGGCGCCGGTAAATCGACGCTGATGAAGATCTTGACCGGCGAAATTGAGCCGACCAAGGGCGACGTCACGCGGCCGAAGAAGCTCGGCATCTTGAGCCAGGATCAGTTCGCCTTCGACGATCAGCGTGTCATTGACACCGTCATCATGGGCAATCGCCCGCTGTGGAAAGCACTGCAAGAGCGCGAAATTCTCTACGCCAAGCCGCACGATGAGCTCACCGACGCGGACGGCATGCGCCTGGGCGAGCTCGAAGGCATCGTCGGCGAAGAAGGCGGCTACACCGCGGAAGCCGACGCCGCAATCCTGCTCGACGGCCTTGGACTCGAAGAACCGCTGCACGATCGCAAGATGCGCGAACTGCAGGGCGGACAAAAAGTCCGCGTGCTGCTCGCGCAGGCTCTCTTCGGCAGCCCGCCTGCCCTGCTGCTCGACGAACCCACCAACCACTTGGACCTCGATTCCGTTCACTGGCTGCAGGACTATCTGCTCGAATACGAAGGCGTCCTGATCGTCATCTCGCACGACCGCCATTTCCTGAATAGCGTCTGTACTCATACGGCTGACATCGATTACGAGACCGTGATCATGTACAACGGCGGTTACGACGACATGGTGATGGCCAAAACTTCGATCCGCTCGCGCATCGAATCCGAAAACGAGCAGCGCGAAAAGAAAATCGCGCACCTGAACGAATTCATCGCGCGCTTTTCCGCGGGCACGCGTTCCGCGCAAGCTACTTCGCGAAAAAAAGAAGTGGAGCGCCTGCAAACCACCGAGCTGGCCCGCTCCAACATCGCTCGGCCTTACATCCGTTTTCAGATGGACCAGCATTCCGGTCGTCATCCCCTGGAAATCAAGAGCATCGCGAAATCGTACGACGGAGTAAAAGTCTGGGCGCCGTTTTCAGGCAGCGTCGCGCGCGGCGAAAAAATCGCTCTGATGGGCCGCAACGGAACCGGCAAGACCACGCTGCTGCGTTCGCTGCTGCGCAACGCCACCGGCTACATTGACGACAGCGATCACCAATTCCCCGTGGACGGGGGCCAGGTCATCTGGGGCCACAACGTCGCCGTCGGTTACTTCGCGCAAGATCACAGCGAATCCATCACTCACGGCATGGACGCCATCGAGTGGCTGCATCAGTTCAAGCCTCAGGCTACGCAGGAAGAATTGCGCGGCGTGCTTGGGCAAATGCTTTTCAGCGGCGAAGATGCGCTGAAGCAAACTGCTGCGCTTTCCGGCGGCGAATCCGCGCGCTTGATTTTCTGCCGCCTGATGTTGCAGAAGCCCAACGTGCTGGTTCTCGACGAGCCGACCAACCACCTCGACCTCGAGTCCATCAACGCGCTGAATATCGCGCTGCAGAAATACGATGGCACGGTTCTGCTCGTCACGCACGACCACGACGTGATTGATGAAGTCGCCACCCGCATCTGGCATTTCCACTCCAATAAGATCGAAGACTTCAAAGGCCCCTACTCCGAGTTCGTCGCAGCCGCCGAAGAAAAAGCCTCCTGAATCGCGCACACCCCCTGACCCGCCGGGAATAAAACTGCCCCCTCCTTGGTCTACACATATGAACAGAGCAAGCCAACGAACGAGCGAAGGCAGGCTGGCCAGTTCAAAGGAGAAACGACAATGCGAGAAACCTTGATCAACAATTCCATCAACAATTCGATCAGCAATACCTCGAAGAATATTCGCCGCTTCACGACTAAGACTGCGCTGGCCATGACGCTGGCGATCACCGCGATGGGCATCGCCGCAGCGCCGGCCGCGCGGGCCGGGGGCAACTCCAGCAGGAACACAGACGGTCCCGCCAACCTGGTCGGTCATGTCACCATCACCGGCAAGGTAACGCGCATGCTGCTGGTAAAGCGCAACGGCAAAGAATATCTGATGCTCGGACTCGACTCTTCCGCGCAAGTCGCGATGCTGGACGTGAGCGATCCCCGCCGCCCGCAGAGCCTGGCCCCTGGCGCGCCGGCCCCCGGCAAGCCTTCCACCGAAATCAACGTGGTCGCCGACACGCTCAGCGTCTTCGGCAAATCCGAGACTGCAACTCCTGCGTCCGCCAACCCCAAGGAAATCCGCGGCCTCTCTGGCGTCACCGCGTTCTTGATAGACAGCGCGCACGGCCTGATCTACGTCGCAAACAACGATGGCCTGTGGATCGTGAAGACCAAGCGTCAAGCCGCGGAGGATGCTCAACCCGATTACTTCGGCAGCTAGCGATAGTCGGCGAGCGCGTGCACGGGTCTCGGCCTCCGCAAAGGACGTCGAGGCCCTTTTTCGCGTTGGCGGGATCCACGATTCGCTTTGCTTTTTGGGCGCTCGGATGTACATTGCGGCCTTCAGCGGTTGAGTGATGGCCTCTCGAGCGAAGCGGAGCAGCGTGCATCCGACGAAAGCGAAGACGCGTGGTGGGCAGCCGACGACGCTGAATCCACGGGCGACGTTCAAATTGTTTGGGCAAGCGCCGATGCAGGCGACGATTCTTTCGCGCAATCGCGGGGGATTCTGGATACAGGGCGGGAAGCTGGCGGCGTTTCTGGGCGGCTGCGATTATTCAGGCGTGGAAGTGGATGTGTGCTTCCTTTCGGCGAACAAGGTGGAGTGGTATAAGGTGGCGTCGGCTGGTGCCGGCAGCGCGGAAACGGGCCAGTAGCGCGCGCCGGACGACTCGGCGCGAAACGCAGTTTAATTCCTCCTTACGTGAAATTTTCGCGCCCCGAATTCATGCGCTCGGACATCCAAATTCCGTGCGCGCGGCGTTCCGCTGGTGGATGAAGTATTTCTGCAACCGGTGCGCCGGGCTGGGACTCTAACCAGACTGACACGAGAACGACCAAGGAGGATATTCGATGGCCACGATTACCACGAAAGACGGCACTAAGATCTTTTACAAGGATTGGGGCACGGGACAACCGATTGTGTTCAGTCACGGTTGGCCGCTGACCGCGGACGACTGGGATGGACAGATGCTCTACTTCGGGAACCTGGGCTATCGCGTGATCGCGCACGACCGGCGCGGGCATGGGCGTTCCGACCAGACGTCGGGCGGAAACGACATGAACACTTACGCGGACGATTTGGCGGAGTTGTTTGAGAAGCTGGATCTGAAGGATGCGATTTTGGTGGGACATTCGACTGGCGGCGGCGAAGTGGCGCGTTATTTGGGCAAGCACGGAACGAAGCGCGTGGCGAAGGCTGCGTTGATCAGCGCGATCACGCCGTTGATGCTGAAGACGGAGAAGAATCCGCTGGGCGCGCCGGTTTCGGTGTTCGACGGACTGCGTACGGCTTTGGCAGCGAATCGGCCGCAATTCTACATCGACATTACGATGCCGTTCTATGGGTTTAATCGCCCGGGGGCGAAAATTTCAGAGGGGATTCGCCAGCATTGGTGGTTACAAGGCATGGTGGGGAGCATCAAGGCGCACTATGAGTGCATCAAGGTTTTCTCGGAGACGGATACGACGGAAGATTTGAAGAAGATTGATATTCCGGTGCTGGTGTTGCACAGCGAAGACGATCAGATTGTGCCGATTGCGGCGGCGGGACCTGCGGCGGCGAAACTGCTGAAGCATGCGACGCTGAAAGTGTATAAGGATTTTCCGCATGGTATGCCGGCTACGCATGCGGATGTGGTTAACGCTGATTTGCTGGCTTTCTTCAAGGGGCAGCAAACGGCGAAGGCTTAACTGAGAGTATTGGATGACGCGAGCGAGAGTCGGCGCGATTGTGTGTGATTGCGCGCCTGCTCTCGCTCTTTTTTTATTGCTGGTAATTGTGCCTTGCGTCGCTCGCGGACAGGCTGCTGTGGCGGCGCGCGATGCGGGCGTCGCGGTAGGGGCGCAGTACGATTCGACGCATGTTTATGTGGCGCCGGATGAATTGGATGCGTTCGTCAAGAGTGTGAACACTACGTTCGGCGGGCAGGCGTCGAAACTAATTGTGGCAAACGTGTTGCCGGTGCCAAGCAGCGCGGAATTTCAGTATGTGTGGACGCCGGTCGGGACGATGTCGGTGTTTGCGTTTCAGACGCCGATTCCCTTCCCGTTTGGGCTGGAGCGCACGGGATATTTAGTGACGGATATGGACGCGGCGATCCGCGAGGCGCGCGCGGCGGGGGCGGAAGTGATCGTGGAGCCGTTCAAGGATCCGATTGGGCGGGACGCGGTGATCCAGTGGCCGGGCGGAGTGAAGATGCAACTTTACTGGCATTTTACCGCACCGAATTATCCACCCTTGGAGACGGTTCCGGATAATCGGATTTATGTTTCGCGCGACGCAGCGGATAAGTTCGTCGCGAGCTTTGTGCGGTTCGCGCACGGCAAGGTGCTGGCAGATGATGCGCACGCGGATGCCGGTGAGATTGGACGCGCAGGGGAGACTTACCGGCGGATTCGCATTACTTCGGGGTTTGGGGATATGCAGGTGTTGGTGACGGACGGGCATCTGCCTTATCCGTTCGGACATGAGACCACCGGATATGAGGTGCGCGATCTAGCTGCGACTTTGGAGAAGGCTAAGACTGCAGGGGTGAAGATTTTGTCGGCACCGTGTGCGACGGACGACGGTCGGATGAGCGCAATCGTGCAATTTCCGGGTGGGTATATGGCGGAAATACATAGCGTGAAGGCACGCTGAGCTGCGGTCCACAACCCGCCAATCAAGAGATTGGCGTTCCCAGGGGTGGTGGGCGCGATCAGGATTGGGCGGCGGCGCGGATATCTTGAATTTCCAGGATGTGTTTGGGATAGGGGCGAGTGACCAGGTTGAGCATGGCGCGGGCGATTTGGTGTGTGGTTAGGATTTGATTGGGGAATATAGCGCGGAGGAGCGGGAGGAGGGGTTTGGTGACGACGAATAAGGCGCGATAGAGCTTGTTGCGCGAGATCTCACCGTTCGCGGGTTCGATGAATCCGGGGCGGAACATGTATGCGGCGGCGAAGGGCATGCGTAGTAGGGCGTTTTCGGTTTTGCCTTTTACTCTTGCCCACATCATGCGGCCTTTTTCGGAGCTGTCGGTGCCTGTGCCGGAGACGTAGATGAAAACCATTTTCGGATTCAGGCGGGAGAGAGTTTCGGCCGCTGCGATGGTGATGCCATAGGTGACGCGCTCGTACTCTGTTTCCGTCATTCCCGCGGAGCCGACGCCGAGGCAAAAGAAACAGGCATCGAAGTTGGTGAGTTTTTCTTCGATGGATACATAGTTCGACAAATCCTTTAGGACGATCTCGCGCAGTTTGGGATTTTGCTTGCCTGTGGCTGTGCGGCCGATGGTCGCGACTAGTTGCACGTTGGGATCGAGGAGACATTCGCGAAGGACGCCCTGTCCGACCATGCCGGTTGCGCCGAAGACGAGGATGTTCATGGTGCGGATATTGTCGGCGCAATGGTGACGGCGTGGCAACGGGAAATTCGATACTTCCGAGAGACGAGGCTGGCCCGTTATGAGCTGCGTTGACTTGAATGCGGGTGCATCCTAGAATGGCGCCTACATGACGGACTCCAGCCTTCCCGCCGGACAAATCATCACGCATTACCGCATCGTCGAAAGAATTGGCGGCGGAGGCATGGGCGTGGTGTATCGCGCCGAAGACACCAAGCTGAAGCGACAGGTGGCGCTGAAATTTTTGCCGCCGGAAGTGTTGAAGGATGAGGCTGCGCTGTCGCGGTTTCAGCGCGAGGCGCAGGCTGCTTCAGCGCTGAACCATCCCAGCATTTGCACGATCTACGATATCGATGACGACGGCGGGACGCCTTTCATCGCGATGGAACTGCTGAAGGGCGCTACGCTAAAGCACCGTATCAATGGCAAGCCGCTGCCGCTCGATACCCTGCTGGAAATCGGATTTGACGTGGCGGACGCGCTGGAAGCCGCGCACGCCGAAGGAATCGTGCATCGCGACATCAAACCCGCGAATATTTTCGTGACGGAGCGCGGGCAAGCGAAGGTGCTGGACTTCGGGTTGGCGAAACAGATGGTCGTGGCGCGCGGCGTGAGCGAGGCGGTGACGGTGGGCGGCGCGGCGCTGGACAGCGATCCGAACCTCACCAGTCCGGGCATGGCGCTGGGCACGGTCGGATACATGTCTCCCGAGCAAGTGCGGGGAGAAACGCTGGATGGGCGCAGCGATTTATTCTCGCTGGGATTGGTGCTGTACGAAATGGCGACGGGACGCCAGGCGTTTTCCGGAAACACGTCGGGCGTGATTTTCGCGGCGATATTGGAACGGCAGCCCGCGCAGCCTTCGCAGGTGAATCCGGATTTGCCGGCGGCATTCGATCAGATCGTCGCCAAAGCATTGGAGAAAAATCCCAAGCTGCGATATCAGCACGCTTCGGATCTGGGCGCGGATTTGCGGCGGTTGAAGCGCGATACGGATTCGGGAAGATCGGTGGCGACGCAAACCTCGAGTGCGGGCGCGCAGGCTGTGGGAACTGGTTCGGGCGGCCAAGCGACGCGGCCGGCTTCTGGGTCATCGACAGGGACTGCTGTGGCGGCGCCTGGTTCGGGAAGCTCGGCGATTTTGCAGGCGGCGCAGGAAAACAAGGGCAAACTGATTGCCGGTTCGGTCATTGCGCTGCTGATTCTGGGCGTGGCGGGCTATGGAGCGTTTCAATTGCTGCGCGGGAAAGCCGCGACCGTGCCGTTCCAGACATTTACGATCACGCAGGTGACGACCGCCGGGAACGTGCGGTATGCGGCGATGGCGCCCGATGGGAAATACGTGCTGAGCATCGCGGAAGACGCCGGGAAAATGAGTCTCTGGCTGCGCAATATTCCCACCGGGAGCAACACGCAGGTGCTGCCGCCGGAAGCCGCGCTGTATCGGAGTCCGGCATTTTCTCCAGACGGAAACTACATCTATTACAGCAAGGCCGCCGATGCCGCGGGGAACAGCGACAATCTTTTCCGCATTCCAGTGCTGGGAGGAGAAGCCGTACAAGTGGTGCGCGACGTGGACTTAGGTCCGACTTTTTCGCCAGACGGGCAACGCATGGCGTACTTGCGCGCCAACGATCCGGTGGTTGGCAAGTTTCTGATATTGAGCGCGAATTTGGACGGCAGCGACGAGACGGTGCTGTACACGGCGCCGACCCCGATCCCTTTGTGGATCGCATGGTCACCGGACGGCAAGCTGGTCGCCTACATCTCAGCGGCCGGCCAAGACGCACAAGGAACGGTGCAAACGGTTGATTTGGCGTCCGGAAAGAATCAGCCGCTCGCTACTTTGACAGATAAGTTCGCTTCCAGCATTGCGTGGATGCCGGACGGCCGCGGGCTGATGCTGGTGTACACGGATCGCTCGACGGGATTCCAGCGCTCGCAACTCGGGTTCTTGTCGTTTCCAGAGGCGAAATTCTACGCGCTCACGAATGACACCAGCGGATACCAGACCTTGAGCATCTCCGCCGATGGAAAGTCCATCGCCGCGATGCAGCGGCAGGGCTCCTCTTCCATCGTACTGCTGCCAAGCTCGGGTCAAGGAAATGGGACAACAGTTCCCAACATTCCAAACGGCGAAGAAATCCGGTCGGTGTTATGGGGCAAGGAGGGAACTTTGCTGATCGTGACGGCGCACCAGATCGTGCGCGCTGCCCTGGATGGAACTCACCAGACGACGTTGGTGACGGACCCGAGCGCGATGATTGTGGGGGCGGCGGCGTGCCCAAATGGCGGTCCGATTCTGGTGAGTTGGGCTGCGCGGGAGGGCCGCAACACCACCCAGATCTGGCGCGTGGACGCAGATGGATCGCACCCGAAACAGCTCAGTCACGGAACGGACGACGAGAGCCCCACTTGCGCTCCAGACGGAAAATCGGCGTTCTACGCGGACTTTGCGAAGTCCTACCAGATCTATCGTATTCCCATCGAAGGCGGAACACCGGAATTGCTGCCGGCGAGCGTGGTGGAAAATGGATTCGTGGATTCCGCGGCCAGGACGCTTTCGCCAGACGGAAAATGGTTTCCGGTAATTCTGACCAAGATCGATCCCAAGACGCAGGAGGATATCCATTCGCTGGCGCTGATTGATGTGGCGGCGAACACCGCCGCCGCGATACGCGTATTCCCATCGCAACCGACGATTACGTTTCCGGTGATGTTTACGCCGGACGGCATGAACGTCGCATATCGCATGGTGATCAACGGGACGGACAATATCTGGATGCAGCCGGTGGACGGATCGAAAGGCCGTCAGGTGACGAATTTTACCACGGACCACGTCCGCAACTTCGAGTGGTCCCCGGACGGCAAGACGCTGGCCGTAGTGCGGCTGCACGTGATTTCTGACGTGGTATTGCTGCGCGAAGGCAAGGCTGCGCAGTAGGGTTGCGGTTGATTTGCGTTTGGATTGCGGCTTACGGACAACAGAAGCAGATTTCTCCCGCCAAAAGGCGGCCTGCGAGATGACAATCTGTTTTTGTTCGGCGAGAGTGGTCCAGCCGCGGTCTAACGTGAATCTGGGTTGCGAATTTGAGTTGTGAATCTGGGTTGTAACGTTGCATCGTAACCCGCTTTAATCCGCGGTGGATTCGGCTTCGGTTTCTTTTCCTACCAGCAAGCTTACGTCTTTCAGGTTCTGGTAAATCTCCCGATAGGATTGGAAGAGGGAGGTTTCATGGTAGGGGACGTTGTGTGAGCGGCAGTAGTTGCGGACAATTTCTTGGACTTGGCGCAGTTTATTGGCCGGCATCGTCGGAAACAGGTGGTGTTCGATCTGGCAGGTTAGGTTGCCGGTGCAGAAATCGATGCCGGGATGATTCTTGATGTTGCGGCTGGTGAGGACTTGTTCGCGGAGGAAATTTACGGCGGTGGTGCCTTGCGCGAGCGGCATGCCTTGATGATTGGGCGCGAAAATCAGCGTGAGATAGAGGCCGAGGAACGCTTGATGGGCGATGGCGAAGAGAATGGCGTGCGGGAAGCCGA
>Ga0209655_10000406_pt1 | contig 16301 bp, 15 predicted proteins | sample BogFormECP03_OM2_FD_188236 | JGI IMG/M metagenome (GOLD analysis project Ga0209655, IMG submission 188236) | Bog forest soil microbial communities from Calvert Island, British Columbia, Canada - ECP03_OM2 (SPAdes) (version 2) | ecosystem: Environmental > Aquatic > Freshwater > Wetlands > Bog ...
TTGCCGCTCCTGTTTCTGACGATGTCGGGATTGGCGCGGGCGGCGGTCATCACCGTCACCAACCTCAACGACACCGGCGCTGGCAGCTTACGCAACGCGATTAGCACTCACGCCTCGGGTGACACCATCAACTTCGACCTCAGCGGTACGATCACGATCAACAGTGAGCTTCCGACAGTCGCGGACACCTTGACGATCGATGGCAGCGGACAGACTGTCATTCTGAGCGGCAATGATCAGTATCAAATTGGCAGTACGGACCACGGCGGCATGCTCACCCTGAAATTTCTGACCCTGACCGACTCCTCGGTTGCTTTTGATGGGGGCCTCTTCGAAAACCTCGGCACCACGATTTTCGAGAACGACCTCTTCACCGACGGCCACACGACAATCAACGGCGGCGCCATCAGCAACATGGGCATACTGACCGTCATCAACAGCACCTTCAGCGGCAATACAGCGACAGCCGGTGACGGCGGCGCCATCTACAGCGGCGTCGGAGCGGAGGCCTTCATCACCAACGTCACGTTCAGCGGCAACACCGCTGCAGCCGGTGACGGCGGCGCCCTCTACAACCATAACGGAACCGTCGATCTCAAAGGATCGATTTTGGCAACCAGCACCGGAGGCAGTTGCGCAGGTACTGCCGCGATTACCGACGAGGGACACAACATCGCCGACGACGCCACCTGCTCCACCAGCAGCGGTTCGAGTGTAAATGACAGCACGATGCTGCATCTCGACCCGGCTGGCTTGGCGAACAACGGCGGCCCGACGGATACCATCGCGCTCGAGCCGAACAGCCAGGCGGTCGAGTTCATCCCGGTTGCGGATTGCACCGACCAGTCATCACCGACGCCGATTCAGCTGACCGACGACCAACGCGGTGACCCCCGGCCCGATCCCGGCAATCCTAACTTCTGCAGCGCCGGTGCGTTCGAACTGCAGACGTCGGAGGACTTTACATTGAAGTCCGAAAGAATTCAGATCGCCCGTTCAAGCGGCATGAATGCGGATGAGGTCAATATGGCGCTGACCTTCATTACCGTTCCCAACCCGACCTGCGACAGCGCCGACGATGTGCTCGACAACGGTCTCACGGTGGAACTGTTTGCCGGCACATGCGGGGCGACGACGGGTTCTGGATTGACGACGGATCTCGATCCGTTCGTGGTGCATACCATCAATACTCAGAAGTACGGAACTTTCTTCGCATCGACACCGCCGGAAACTGTGTCGGCCAGAATGGTAGCGATGCCTGTGCCGGCGGGGACCTGCGGCGAGTGGACGCTCAATCTCGAGGTGGCGGGTCTCGATACCCCTGCGCTCGGGTTGGGCGGCAGCAATCCTTTCGCGCTGGAACTGATGGACTCCGACATGCACAGCTTCGGATGCTTCAACATCACCAACGCGATCGTGGGCACTCAGATCGATCCGCCGACGAAGACCGTGCGCCGCGAGGTGCGGCGGTAAACCGCATCGAGTAAATCGGGGAGTTTGTGCCGGCTGTGTTGGCGGACCCCCCTCCCGCAGTCGGCAACGGGCTGGCGTCCTTGGACGCTGGCCCGTTTCTTTGTGGGATGCTGCGCCGACGAGAACGGTGAGACGCGAAGAGTTCGGAGCTGAAGCGATGCTGCACAGGGCGGCGTTTCAAGTTCTTTGAAACGCCGCCCTGATTTACGAAGAAATCAGGCGAGGTCGTAGCGATCAAGGTTCATGACCTTGGTCCACGCAGCCACGAAGTCCTTCACGAAAGCCTCTTTCGAGTCCTCGCATGCGTAGACTTCCGCGACCGCTCGTAGCTGGGAGTTCGAACCGAAGACCAGGTCGACACGGCTGCCGGTCCACTTGACCTCGTTGGTCGCGCGGTCGCGCCCCTCGAACACGCCTTCGGATGAAGCCGACGGCTGCCACACCGTCTTCATGCTGAGCAGGTTGACGAAGAAATCATTGGTCAGCGTCTCGGGCTGCTTGGTGAGTACGCCGTGTTTCGACTGCCCGACGTTCGCATTCAGGACGCGCAGGCCGCCGATCAGAACCGTTATCTCGGGAGCGGTCAGAGTCAGCAGTTGCGATCGATCCACCAGCAGTTCCTCGGGCCTTCTGAGATGGTCGCCCTTTCCGAGATAGTTGCGGAATCCATCCGCGGTCGGTTCAAGCACCGCAAACGAGGCGGTGTCGGTTTGCTCCTGCGACGCGTCAGTCCGCCCCGGCGTGAACGGAACCGTCACGTTGTGTCCGGCCTTCTTCGCCGCGGCCTCGATGGCCGCGCTGCCGCCGAGAACGATCAGGTCCGCGAGCGAGATCTTTTTATCGCCAGAGCTATTGAACTCCTTCTGGATCTGCTCGAGCTTCGGAAGAACCTTTGCCAGTTCAGTCGGCTGATTGACGGCCCAATCCTTCTGCGGCGCGAGGCGAATGCGGGCGCCGTTCGCTCCACCGCGCTTGTCGGATCCGCGGAACGTCGAGGCCGACGCCCAAGCCGTCGAGACCAGCTGAGAGATGGACAGTCCGGATGCGAGGATCTTGGCTTTCAGAGCAGTGATGTCCTGCTCCTCGACCAGTTTATGATTCACTTCGGGAAGTGGGTCCTGCCACAGCAGCTGCTCTTTGGGAACGAGCGGGCCAAGGTATCGCGGGCGAGGGCCCATATCGCGATGCGTCAGCTTGTACCAAGCCTTGGCGAACGCGTCGGCCAGTTCGTCCGGATGCTCATGGAAGCGCTTCGTAATTTTCGCATAGGCCGGGTCCATCCTGAGCGCGAGGTCCGACGTGAGCATGGTCGGCGCGTGCCGCTTCTTCGGATCGTGGGCATCAGGCACGGTGCCCGCTCCAGCTGAGTCCTTGGGCTTCCACTGGTACGCACCGGCAGGGCTCTTCGTCAGCTCCCACTCATAGCCGTACAGGTTGTCGAGGAAGTTGTTGTCCCACTTAATCGGGTTGGTGGTCCATGCGCCCTCGAGCCCGCTGCTGATAGTGTTGGCGCCGTTGCCGGAGCCGAGGCTGTTTTTCCAGCCGAGGCCTTGCTCCTCGAGCGCTGCGCCCTCGGGTTCGGGACCGACATACTGGCCCGGATCGGCAGCGCCGTGGGTTTTGCCGAACGAGTGCCCGCCGACGATCAGCGCAACTGTCTCCTCGTCGTTCATCGCCATGCGCGCAAACGTCTCGCGAATATCCCTGGCCGAAGCGACCGGATCCGGCTTGCCATTCGGTCCTTCCGGATTCACGTAGATCAGGCCCATCTGAACGGCGCCGAGCGGCTTCTCGAGATCACGATCGCCGCTGTAGCGCTGGTCTTCCAGCCACTTGCCCTCAGGCCCCCAGTAGATGGAATCATCGGGCTCCCAGACGTCAGCGCGCCCGCCGGCGAAACCGAAGGTCTTGAATCCCATCGACTCCAACGCGACGTTGCCGGTGAGAATCAAAAGGTCGGCCCACGAGATTTTGCGGCCGTACTTCTGCTTGATCGGCCACAACAACCGGCGCGCCTTGTCGAGGCTGACGTTGTCTGGCCAGCTGTTGAGCGGCGCAAAGCGTTGCGCGCCGTCGCCTGCACCGCCGCGGCCGTCGCCGATACGGTAGGTGCCCGCGCTATGCCACGCCATCCGGATGAAGAACGGGCCGTAGTGGCCGTAGTCGGCCGGCCACCAAGCCTGCGAGTCCGTCATCAACGCATGGAGATCCTTGATCACGGCATTGAGGTCGAGGCTCTTGAATTCTTTCGCGTAGTTGAATGCCTTGCCCATCGGATTGGGCAGCGGCGAGTTCTGGTGGAGAGCATGAAGGTTCAGCTGATTCGGCCACCAGTCTCGATTCACCCTCGCCAGAACGGTTTGATGTTGGCGTCCGTTACTTTTGTCGCCCGACACCGGGCATGTTTCTCCAGTTCCTTCGTTTGCCATATTTTATTTTCTCCTTCCCTGGTCGGTCATTCATCTTTTAAGACTGTTTTCTATCCGTTTCGTCCTTCAGCCACCTGGTTGGTTGTCCCGCGGCTGTTCTCTTCGATGCGTTTTGCTCGAGGCGTGCGCCCGCGAGCTGGTTGTTTTGTACGGCACTGTTTGCAAAGGGCATTGATTTGCACCGAGCAGCCCAGCAGCGCGAACTCCCCGAGGCTGCTTTTCCCTTTGATGAGTCGGTCCGCCTCCGGCATCTCGATATCACGGATTTGTTTGCACTGCACACATACTACGTGGTGATGAGGTTGTGTATGACCATCGTAACGCGCGCTCTCATGCAGCGGCGTCACCTTGCGCGCCTCGCCGACCTCACAAAACTGCTCGAGGATGCGATGAACCGTGGCCAGCGATATGTGGGAGAGTTCTTTGCGTACGGTGGCGCAGATGTGCTCGGCGCTGGGATGCTCTTTCGAGGCCAGCAGCGCTCGGATGACGGCGAGCCGCTGAGGCGTGACGGCCAAGCCGCGTTCATGGCAGCGCTGCACGAACTCATCCAGGCGGCGAGCCGAATAGCTGACTCGCCATTGTGCGTCTAACAGCCGAAGTTCATGCATAAATCACCAGCGCACCCCTTGCCCGATTCACCCGGAAGAAAGCCGGCATCAGCGGTGATAGAAAAGAGGAGGGCGCCGGCCAGTGGGTGATCCGAGAACCAATTCTAGATAGCAACAATTACTATATGTGAATCGCAATTGTCAATCGTCTTTCCGTATCATTCAGAGCGAAGCGAAGAATCCCCGATCCTTCTTGCCTCTCTAACGCAGGACTGTGATTTAGAGATTCAGCGCGGTGGAAGTCGGCAACGACGAGACGGCAGTTGCGCCGGATCAACCGCGACTGACGTGTTGATCCGACGCCCGCATCAAGGTTCGGCTCGCCGACTAGAGTGGCGCGTGCGTCAGAAAGGGCACGAATTGCAGATTCGCGGTGCCGAGTAACTCGATTTCGGCTGCAGTAGGTCCGCTGGCGCTGCCCCACCAATCGTTTTCCGCGTCGACGTCATAGCTGGTCAATACTGCGTCTTCACCGTTACCCAAGATGCTATTATTGCCGACGCTGCCGAGCGCTCCACCGCCCAAGTCGATGTTACTGGTGGTGGTCAGACCGCCGGGCAGTTGATCGAATTCGATTCCGCTTCCAGGACTGCCGATGAGGCTGGAGTTTTCGACCTTTACTTCGAGGTCGTCGAGCGGAGCTGAGTTCTGCAAGATCAGATTGGAAAAGGCATTGCCTTCGATAAGGCTTCGTTCCACGTCAAGTTTTATGCTCGGAGCCGCATACAGGTTGAAAATTCCAATTCCCTGCGCCACGCAGTTCGCAAGCTTGCTGTTATTCACGTTAATCGAGAGCCGGCTGTTAAGCCCACCATTATATGCTTCCAGGCAAGTGCCGTTGTTTCCGACTTCGACGACCGGCGTGAAGCCAACCCCGGTCGAATTTTGAATGACCGAATTGCTGACGCTCGCATTGATGGTTCCGTTCGCGCCGAGAAAGTTGAACTGAAGAATGTCCGACGGACTGCCGGAGAACGCGCTGTTCGTTATCACTACGTTCGCGGTGGCGCCGCCCGTCTGCATTTCGGCCACTTCGAATCCGTTGCTGGACGGCCCTCCGAGATTTTCGGTGTTGCGGTAGATGTGGTGATTCACATTGACGTTCTGTACGGAAGCTCCACCAAGGTTAATCAGAAAGCCTTCCGCATCAGCGCCTTCGGCTATCGTGCCGTTGCCAAGATTGTCCTCGAAATTGTAGTTCGCGTTCAAAGTCAGGATCGAATTATCCGAGGTCTGCGTTCCGATCGCTTCGACAGTGTTGAAAAATGAATCGCCGAAGACACCTTGCTGGAGAAATTCGAACACATTCCCGTCGAGCTCAGCCGTTACCTTGGTGTTGCCCTTCAGCTGTACGTCGATTCCGTCGCCACAAGTCGCGTCGTGGATGTAGTTATTGTTCGCGCTGACTTTGCCGGCGCTGGTTAAGTTGGCGTACTCGAATTCGATCGCTGCCCAACCGCCTGTTATGCCGGGAATAGGTATCGTGGTGGTGCCGACCACAACGCTAAACGGAAATATGTCAAAACCCTCGGTACACGATTGATTGGTGCCGGTTATCTGATTACCGAACACACTCGCGCCGGTGACGTCGGTGCCGAGCACACCGTTGGTCCAGGAATTTTGAATGACAAGATTCGAAACTACTGAATTGTTTGCAAGTACGACGGCATTGCCACCATTTTGAGTAGCGCCGCTATTGGTGATGCGGGGGGCAGGGTCGTTGGCTCCGGCAAAGAGCGACAACGAGTTCGCGCCAACAAGACTTTGGCCAGTCTTCAGGGTAATTCCACCATCGAGCGGTGGCGTGCTCGCAGATGATGCCAGCACGATGATCTGATCGCCCGGTTTGGATGCATTCTGTACCGCACCAAGAGAGTTGAACGGGTGAACAATCGATCCATTCCCGTTAGCGGCTGCCGATGCTTTGACAAACCATACGGCGGCGGTCGCCACCGAACTCGAACAGATCGACCACATCGCCAGTACAGGCAGACAAAATCCGATCGCGCGAACGAACAGTCTTGGTCCCGGCATGTTTCTTCCTCCCAGAAGAAATTCCAATTCAAGCGGGCAAGGTTACGGCTGATCTCTCAAGCTCCGCCAGGCGTTGCCTGAGAGACAGTGCGTGCCCTGTGATGAATTAGTAAGGGACCCTTACCAAAGCCGGGATGGGTCGTCAAGCGATCGCTTGAGTCTTTCGGTATCCTTTGAGAGTCGCCATCCGCTCGCTGCGAACCCGCACGAAAGCCTCGTGGAAGAACTCAAAGCCTTTCAGGATCCGTTCGCGGTCGTTCCCTTCAATCAAACTTTCGAGCGCCGTAGCCAGCAGCCTTTCGAAATCCTTGAGCGCTTTTCGTCCCGAGGTGCTGATGGACACCATCGCGCTGCGTTGATCGACTTCGTCAGGAGAACGCCTGACGAGTCCTCTCGCTTCCAGCGTTCCAAGCAACTCAGCCACCGTCGGTTTCTTCAAAAGGTAAACTGAAGCGATGTCGGAAGCCTTTCGCGGACCGAAGTTCAATAAAAAAAGGAGCATCCGGTATTGTGGCAGACTCAACTTGGCAGGCAGCGCTGCCTGCTCGAATTCACGGTAAGTACTTACCAGGCACCGCACCCCTTTGATCACTCTTTCATCCATGTTGCATCCCTGGCTGCGCTAATCGGAAAATCTATACGCCGATCAACGATTGCTCGACGAAAGGGTACCGTCTACGACACGCAGACGCGACCCGGCAGACGACTTGACTGCGGTGGGAATAAAGTTGCACTCATAGTGTCAATACTTTATCCTTCCCGCGCCAGTCATCAGGAGTAGGCGATGCCGCTTGAAACTTCACCAATCGCCGCGATCTATCGCGTCTATGGGATGAGCCAATCCTACTTCACGCGCAAGCTCACCGGTTATCTCGACTATAAGTCCATCCCGTATCGCTTGCGCCGCTTCGCCGTCGCCAATCGCGTAGCGCGCGACGCCGGCTGGCCCGGCGGGGTTCCGGTGGTGAAGACGCCCGGCGGCGAATTCATGTGGGACACGACCGCGATGATTCATCATCTCGAGTCACGGTTTCCCGAACCGCCCGTGATCCCTGCCGACCCGGTCTTGCGCTTCATCGACTATGTCCTCGAAGACGCGCTCGACGAATGGTTCTACCGACCCGCCGTCGGCTCGCGATGGTTCTACGAGGAAAACCATCGCGTTGGCGGATGGGAGCTGGCGCGCGACGCCACGCATGAGATCGCAGTTCCATGCGACCGCGCCTACGCTGCCGTTCAGGCCCACGTCAGCGCGACCTGCGAGCCCTTCGGTGTGACGGCTGCCAACATCGATTCGTGGATCGCGGAAATTCTGCGCCCATGGTTTCGCGTGACCGGCGCGCATCTCGAGTCGTATCCGTATTTGCTGGGCGCGCGTCCTTCGCTGGCGGACTTCGCGTTCTTCGGCGGCAACGCCGCCCACTTCATCAATGATCCGCTGTGCCGCCGATGGGTCGATGCGGACGCTCCGCCAATCGTCGCGCACACGCATCGCATCATGGAACCCGAGGACCAGCAGTTCGGCGAATGGTTCGCGCCGGGCGAAGTGCCCGCGACGTTGATCGCTGTTCTTGCCGAACTCGGCCGGTTCTATCTGCCCTGGGTCAGCCGTGCAGCCGTGGATGGGAAAGCAGCGCTCGCATTCGCGAGCGGACAGCGCATCGAAATCGCAGTGACGCCGTTTCTTGCCGACGCTCGCGCGACTCTGCTCGCGCGCTATGTGGAGCTGCGCAGCGCGGCGCTCGACGCCATCCTCGAGCGCGCGGGAATTCGTTCCTACTTCGCCGACTACGCCGATAAGGCCGGCTCAATTCCAAGCTATGAGAAGCCGCCGCAGCCCGCGTTTAACCGCCCCTTCGCGCCGCCGTGGGAAATGGAAAAAGTCCAATGACCGGGCAATCGAAATCGATCGATGGCGGCGACGCGATCGCATGGCGGGTGGTGGCGCTGTTCGGCGTCTTGAACCTGTTCCGCGGCAGCGTCCATACGTTTCTCCCCGACGGCGGCGCGGGAGTGATCGCGGGCTTCGACCTCAGCCACTCGCGCCAAACCATCGTGTTTCTTTTCGCCGTGATGGGTATCGAGCAACTCTCACTCGGGGTCGTTGATCTGATCGTCGCGTTTCGCGCGCGATGGCTCGCGCTGGCGATGCTCTGGTTCCACACGCTGGAGCAGACCGCGGCGGAAATCGTTTTCACGTTCTACAAACCCGCGCCCGGCCATCCGCCCGGGATAATCGGCTTGCCATTGGTGGTCGTGCTGCTGTGGCTCGTACTGGGATGGATTTACTGGCGGCGATCGAGCGGCGCACGCGAAACAGCGAACGCGATTCAAGCGCGCTGACCATCCTGACGACGAGTAAGTCTATTGGGCCGACTAATCATGAAGGAGATGCGCATTTGAAAATCCTGAGAACGCCAGACGCGCGATTCGCCAATCTGCCCGACTTCGCATTCGATCCGCATTATTTCGAAATCACTGACGCCGATGGGACGCGCCTGCGCATTCACTATCTGGACCAAGGCGCCGCGAGCGCCGCGCCAGTGCTGCTGATGCATGGCGAGCCGTCGTGGTCATTTCTCTATCGCAAGATTGTTGCGAGGCTTGCCGCGCGCGGCCATCGCGTCGTCGCGCCGGATCTCGTGGGGTTCGGCCGTTCTGACAAACCGAGCGAACAGTCCGAGTACACTTTCGAGCGCCACGTGCGATGGATGAGCGATTGGCTCGCGGCGACGCGCCTGACGAACATCACGCTCTTCTGCCAGGACTGGGGCGGCCTGATTGGGTTGCGGCTGGTGGCGGCCTTTCCAGAAAAGTTCGCGCGAGTCGTGGCAGCGAATACCGGGCTGCCGACCGGCGAGGGATTCAGCGCCGCCTTCCAGCAATGGTTGGAATTCAGCCAGAGCGTACCGGTCTTGCCGGTCGGGCAGATCGTAGGCATGGGAACCCGGCGCGAACTGAGCGAGGCGGAGACGTCCGCGTACGACGCACCGTTCCCCGATGAATCATTCAAGGCGGGTGCGCGCCGCTTTCCTGCACTGGTCCCGATTACTCCGGAGCACAGCTCGGTGGCGGAGAACAAGGCCGCGTGGCTCGTTCTGGAGAAGTTCACGAAGCCGTTTCTCACAGCGTTCAGCGATTCGGATCCGGTGACGAAAGGCGGCGAATTGATTTTTCAGAATCGCGTTCCCGGAACCAACGGCCAGAAGCACGTGACAATCAAGGACGCCGGACATTTTCTCCAGGAAGACAAGCCGGACGAGATAGCCGACGTGATTGACGCGTTTATTGCATCGACAAAATAGAGGAAACACACATGAAAGTTGAAAATGCAGTTTATCCAACCGCCGAAGGAATCCGGGCACTCGGGCAGGATTCGTCGTCGACGAAAATCGCGATGCTGAACCTGCTGAAGTTTCGCGAGAAGGCGATTTACAAGGACGGTCGCGTCGAGAACATCTCAGGCCGCGAAGCGTACATGCGCTACGCGGCCGCGATGACGAAAATTGTCGAGCGCGAGGGCGGCAGGATTTTGTTCACCGGCAGAATCGCGGGCCTCGTGATCGGAGAGGTGGGCGACATTTGGGACGTCGCCGCGATCATGGAATATCCGTCGCGCGCCGCCTTCCAGAAAATCGTCACGCTGCCGGAAGTGGCGGAGATCGGCGTGCATCGCGAGGCCGGACTCGAAGGCCAGCTGCTGATCATGTCGGAGAGCGCACAGATGTAGAGGCTCGGTCCTGCGTTTACTCGGCCTACCAGTGGTCGAAGTGTACCGCCTCGTTGGTCAGCGCGTTGGGGTTCGGGTTTGAGGCGAGCAAGTGCGAGGTCGATGACGACGCCGCGCTCGCTGCGTTATTTGACGTTTCGGGCGCGCCCGGAATCGGCGGCGGAACTACCTGAGCGCCTGAACCGGAGGCGGACACCGGCTCCTCACTCTCGCCCTGTTCAGCAAGAAGTTCGCGCAGCAAGTTGGAGGCGCCATAGACGTGAGGGCCGCCTTGGGGTTTGCTCTGGTACATCTCGATTGTCGCGGTGCGGACGTTCGAGCCGAAGGCGTCGGTGTTCGCCACATTCGGCCCGTCCTTCTGCGCCACGACGAAGTACTTGTAACCATCCTGCAAAGTTACTTCGGCGCACCTTCTGAGGAGAAAGTCGTCAACCGTCGCCGGCGTGGTCAACCGGTTGCCGCGGAAAGTAACCTGCGCCGTATTGCCGGCCACCTTGTCCGAGTATCCGCCCGAAACCCCGTCGGGTTGATAAGCCGTCGCACAACCCGCGATCAAGCAAGCGGCTGACAGCGTGATCAAACTGATCGGCACTCGCATCGTCGGATCCTCCCCCAGTGAGCGATACCAAGATACCACTCGCTCCGATGCGAAACAAATAGTTATATTTATCTACAGCAAGACTACGAAGATCTGGTTATCTGGAGTCTGCGGTCAGAGGGCGCCCATCTGCTTGAGAGTCTTTTCAGCTTCAGACGCGACGGTGGGATTTTTGGCGCTGTCGGCGAGTGCAATCCTCAGATACTTCAGCGCGTCGTCGCGACTGCCGTTCTGCGCGAGCAGTTCTCCGATTCTCAGCGCGGCGAAAGTATTCTTGGGATCGATTTCGTAGGCCTTGCGATAGTACACCAGTGCGTCGTCGGTCTTCGGCGGGGAAAACGACATGTACGCCTCGCCGATATTCAGGTAAGCGCTGACCTGGTTGGGCTGATATTTGATGAGCTTCTGATAAACCTTGACGACGTTGTCGAAGTCGGAGCGCGAGTTGTAGTAGAGGCCGAGATAAACGTAGGCGTCGTCAAGCGTCGGGTCGATTTCGGTGGCCTGCCACAGCAGCTTTACAGCGGCGTCGCTGTCGCTCATCTTGATTGCGGCATCGACGAGCGCGCGGGCCTTGGCCGCATTGGCGTCCTGGGCGCGCGCCGAAAAGGGGAAGGACGCGAGCGCGAGCATCAGGACGACGGCAAGAGTCAGTGGTTTCAGCGCGGTTCGTTCTCGCATAACTTCAGGTCGTGCACAGGATTCAACATCTAAATGGTGGCATGAAAGGCGCGCGCTGCAAAGCTATCAGGTGCGCGGCGCGCGGCGGCTTCGAGATGAGCAGGAAAATACCGCGCGTCCGATGAAAGCGCATCGCTTCATTGCCAACGGGCTCACGCTGAACTGCCTTGACTACGGCGGCGAAGGTAAGCGGTCGATGTTGTTTGTGCACGGCGGTTCCGCGCACGCCCATTGGTGGGACTTCGTCGCGCCGGCATTCGTCGGCGATTTTCACGTGCTGGCTCTAGATCAACGCGGGCATGGCGAGAGCGACTGGGCGGCTGAATGGGCGTACGGCTCACGGCATTACGTAGCGGACCTCGACCAGGTGATCGACCACTGGGGATTCGGCGCGCCGATCCTGGTAGGGCATTCGATGGGTGCGCATAACGTGCTCGCGTATGCGGCCGAGCACAGCGAAAAGTTGCGCGCGATGGTGGCACTCGATCCGCCGCCCGACTACACGGAGCGGGCAGTCGAGTTCCTGCAATCGATTGCGGCAAAACCGGCGCGCCGGTTCGAGTCGCTCGACGAGGCCGCGCGAAATTTCAAAGTCCTGCCGCGCGAGACATTGGCGAAGAAGGAAATCCTCGAGCACATCGCGCGGCACAGCTTCAAGCGCCACGACGACGGCGCATGGATTCACAAAATCGATCGCCGCACTATGATTCGTGAGCCGTCGCGGGTGTGGAAGTCGTTGCATCGGATCGCATGCCCGGCATTGATCGTGAAGATCACAAAGAGTCCGTTGCTCGATCGCGAAGTGGCGAAGAAGATGGTCGCGCAGTTGCCGAACGGGCGGCTGGCCGAAGTCGATGAGTCGTATCATCACGTCATGCTGGACAATCCGGCCGGGTTGATTGAAGTGATCCGGAATTTTGTCAACGATTTGAAATGAACGAACCGCACAGCCATCTGCTCGACGGCTCTCCGCGTCTGCATTACCTGGAATGGAATCCGCGCGGGACTCGCACAATTATTCTGATGCACGGCAACACCGCGAATGCGTGGTGGTGGGAGCCGATGGCGCGCGTGATTGCGCCGGAGTACCGGCTGCTCGCGCTCGACCAGCGCGGTCATGGCGACAGCGAATGGGTGCGGCCGCGCGCATACTCGCCGGCCGACTATGCCGGCGATATCGCGCGGTTCGTTGCGCACGTCGCGCCGAAGGGCGAGAAGCCGGTGGTCGTGGGTCACAGCATGGGCGGGCTGAATGTGCTGGCGTTCGCGCGCAATCATCCGGAAAGTGCGCGCGGCGCGATGGCGATCGACGTCGCCGTCACCTCCAGCCGGGGGCGGGACCGATATCTGCGTCGGCTGAAATCAATCCCGGTAGTGACGTATCCCGATCTCGCAACGGCGAAGGCCCGCTTTCGCCTGATGCCGAAAGAGGGCGGAATCGCGGAGGAAGTGCTACACGAAATCGCCGAGAAGAGCCTGGCGCGAACGGAGGAAGGGGGCTGGACGCTCAAATTCGATCGCGAAAGCTTTCTCGGCGGCGACGGGCTGGCGGTGCTCGACACGATCAAGGAAATCGCGATTCCCACGATGCTGGTGCGCGCCGAGCTTAGCCGCATCATGACGGCGGAGGGGGCGGAGCAGGCGCGCGCGTCGAACGGGAATGCGCGGTTGGTGACGATTCCCAACGCGCATCATCACGTGATCCTCGAGAAGCCGGAAGCGGTTGCGCGCGTGATCGAAGAGTTTGTCGCGAGCTTGTAAGTCGATTGGCTAGAGCTGGCGTTCCATCGCGCGGTGCGCGATGCCGGCCTCGTCGAAGACGCCGCCCACGGGAGTGAATCCTTCTTTCAGATAGAAGCCTTCGGCCGTGAGTTGCGCGTGCAGGATCGCTTTGCGGAATCCGCGCGCGCGCGCCTGATCGATCAGGAAGCGCAAGATCTGCGCGCCAATGCCGTTGTTGCGCTTCTCCAGCAGTACAGCCATCCGCCCGATCTTCACTTCACCCGCGCCATGCTCGACCATGCGGCCGCATCCGACGGCGACTCCTTCAAGAATCGCGAGCGCGTGAAATGCGTGCGCGTCGTCCGCGTCCATTTCGATATCTTCCGGTACCTGCTGCTCTTCGATAAAGACGCGGCGGCGAATCGCGTGAGCGCGCTGCATATCGGCCGGCGACTCGATCGCGATCACTTTGAGGTGCGAAGATTTATCCACCAGCGATTGACTAGCGCGCGAGCGGATGAAGCGTCAAATCCACTTCGAGCGAAAACCAAGGCTGTGCTACGCTCGCGGCCATCGAGGAGATCGAGATGCCGCAATTGTCCGAGACAGTGTTCGCGCCCGAGCTCGATGGCGGTCAATGGATTCAGCGCGGTCCGGTGAGCCTCAAGTCGTTGCGCGACAAGGCTGTGGTGCTGATCGATTTCTGGGACTACACCTGCGTCAACTGCATCCGCACGCTGCCGTACGTAGTGGCGTGGAACAAGAGGTACAAGGACAGCGGCCTGGTCGTGGTCGGAGTGCACGCGCCGGAATTCTCTTTTGCGCGCGAGGGTTCGCACGTGGCGGAAGCCGCGGTGCGATTCGGCCTCGAATATTCAATAGTGCTCGACAACGAATACGCAATCTGGCGCGCGTACTCGAATCGGTGCTGGCCTGCGAAATATTTAGTCGATGCGAAGGGACGCATTCGCTACTACCATTTCGGCGAAGGAGCTTACCAGGAAACCGAAGTAGCTATTCAGGGATTGCTCCGCGAACTGCATCCGGGCGCGAGTTTGCCGCCGCCGATGGAACCTGTGCGCGACAGCGACCATCCCGGCGCGGTCTGCTATCGCGTCACGCCGGAGTTGTATCTCGGTCACGCGCGCGGCCAGTTCGGAAATTTCGAAGCTGTCGTGCGCGATCGACCGCATGACTATCGCGATGCCGGGCCGCACGTCGAGGGTATGAGCTATCTAGCCGGCAGATGGCGCGTCGAGGAGGAGAGTGCTCGCAGCGAGGGAGCCGGCGCCGCGATTTCGCTCCGGTACACGGCCAAGGACGTTAACCTGGTGATGGCGCCGTCGGCGGGCGCCCGTGTGCGCGCGGAAGTCACGCTCGCAGATGGGCAGCGCGCGGGCGACGACGTGAAGTTCGAAGGCGAACGCGGCTTTATCACCGTCGACACTCCGCGAATGTACAATGTCGTCGCCAATGAGTCGGTGGTTTCAGGGTCGCTGACGATTCGCGCCGAAGCGGCAGGACTGGCGGCGTACGCATTCACGTTTATTTCGTGCGTAGTCACTTGAAGCCGAATGACTATGTGAGCGTAGGGGATTCGCGATGACAAAGCCGGACGAGAGAGCGAGCAACGAGGAAATTCGCGAAGCTGCGAAGACGATCCTGGCGGCGCGATATCCGATCGCACTGACCGGCGCCGGGATGTCGGTCGAAAGCGGGATACCGCCGTTTCGCGGGCCCGGCGGGTTGTGGACCAAGTACGGCGAGCCGCCGATGAATGGCTTTCAGCGCTTCATGGCCGATCCGAAAAAGGCCTGGGAAGAACGGCTCAGCAAGCGTAACGACGAACTTTATAAACCGCTGTCGGTCGCCAAGCCGAACCCGGGGCATCTCGCGCTGGTTGAGCTGGAGCAACTGGGAGTGCTGCGCTTCGTCATCACGCAGAATGTCGACGACCTGCATCGGCAGGCCGGGCAAAAGGCGCTCGCGGAAATCCACGGCAACTGGACTTTGATTAGATGCCTCGACTGCAGGACGCGGTTTCACGGCGACGCGATCAGCCTCGAGCAGCTGCCGCCGGCGTGTCCGCGATGCGCAGGATTGCTGAAGTCGGACACGGTTTCGTTCGGCGAGCCGATTCCAATCGACGTGTTGAACATGTGCGCGGAGCATTCGGCGAAGTCAGACCTCGTGATCGTGGCGGGAACTTCCGCGACGGTTTATCCGGCGGCGGGATTCGCGCTCGAAGTGAAGCAGCGCGGCGGAACATTGATCGAAGTGAATCTCTACGAGTCCGAAATTACGCAGATATGCGACGTGAGCTTGCGCGGTGGATCGGCGGAGGTTTTGCCGCGGCTGGTGAAAGCGGTGACGGAGATTCGACGCGAGGGTCTGTCGTAGAAAGTTTCGCCTGTATGTAATCGTCGGAGGGTTTGGCGGGTTGCGTCGGCGATCCTGCGCGCTGGCGGAGCAGGAGCATCTGGTCACCGCCGTCGAGCGAGGTCGGGTTGGAGACCATGACGATGTCGAAGCGGCTGCGCTTGGCGGGCGGCAGTGCGTTGTAGAGAGTGCGCCACGCGATCAGGTACTCGGGCATGCCGGGGTCTCGCTGCGCGACGATCGGAATTGTGCGCCGGCTGTAGAAGGCAACGTCGTAGTTCAGCGCGCCCAGGTACCCGACCGGACTGTCATCGACGACTTTCATCGCATGATCGGTGAAGTCCCTCAGCGAGAGGGTGTTGGCGATGGCCGGGACAACGACGACGTTGACCGCCACGGTGACGAAAACCATCGCCGCCGCGATTGCCAGCACCATTCGCTCGACCGTCGGGCGGGTGACAATCAGCCGCACGCCGAGGACGACCACCGCCAGCGGCATCGCCAGCGCCAGCACCCAATGCTCGCCGATGGTCGAAGAAAGTATGCGCGGGAAATCCGGCGCGCCGATGCTGGCTACTCGCAGGAGGTCGGCGAACTGGCCGGGCGACGCGACCAGCATCGCCAGCGCAACCAGGGCGGCGCTG
>Ga0209655_10000407_pt1 | contig 16294 bp, 14 predicted proteins | sample BogFormECP03_OM2_FD_188236 | JGI IMG/M metagenome (GOLD analysis project Ga0209655, IMG submission 188236) | Bog forest soil microbial communities from Calvert Island, British Columbia, Canada - ECP03_OM2 (SPAdes) (version 2) | ecosystem: Environmental > Aquatic > Freshwater > Wetlands > Bog ...
GCGCGCGAAGTGCGGATGCCGGGAGCGCCGTGCAAGTTCTCGCGCACGCCGTGGCGAGTCGTGCGCGGAGCGCCGCGGCTGGGCGAGCACAATCAAAAAGTCTTTGAGAAACGGACGACAGCGGGGGAAAGTCGAGGCGCCGACGTTCGGCGGGGACCGAAGCCGCTGTCGGGAATTCGCATTGCGGATTTTGGCTGGATCTTCGCCGTGCCGCATGCGACGGCGTGGCTGGGGGCTCTGGGAGCCGACGTCATCAGAATCGAGTCGATGGTTGCGCCTGACCTGGTGCGATTTCTGACCGGTACCGACGGCATGATTGGCGCGAATCGCAGCGGAGTTTTTCACGCGATCAATACTTCGCGCCGCAGTCTCGTGCTGAATCTCGCAACGCCAGAGGCGCAGGAAATCGCGCGCAATGTTATCCGGCAGAGCGATTTCGTCACCGAGAATTACACCGTCGGCAACATGGCGAAGTACAATCTCGGCTACGACGACCTGGTGAAAATCAAACCCGACCTCATCATGCTGAGCGGCACTCCGCTGGGGCAGGACGGTCCCTTCGCGCAGACCGTTGGTTTCGGGCCGACGACGCAGGCCTTTGCCGGGCTGTGCCATATCACCGGCTATCCCGATTCGTTTCCATGCGGAATCGGCGGCACGTGGCCCGACTTCGCGGTCGGCACGGGGATGGTATTTTTCCTGCTCGCGGCGCTGCATCATCGGGACCGGACGGGGCAGGGGCAATATCTGGATTTGTCGATGGCCGAGATGGTGACGACGATGATGCCGGAAGCGATGATGGATTTTCTGATGAACGGACGCGACCGCGGCCCGATCGGAAATCGCGACGAGTCGATGGCGCCGCATGGCGTGTTCCCGGCGGCGGGAGAGGACCAGTGGATCGCGATTGCGATCGCCAGCGACGACGAGTTTGCGCAACTGTGCGAGGCGCTTGGCGCGCCGGCGCTCGCGTCGAGTGCGAAGTTTGCGCGGCTGCTGGCGCGCCTCGATAACGTCGAGGAGCTCGAGCGGGAAATCGCAGCGCGCACGCGCGTACATCAGCGCGATGAACTGGTGACGAAACTTCGCGCGCGCGGACTCGCGGCGGGGCCGATCTACAGCACGCCGGAGCTGATGAAGGACCCGGTGTTCGCCGAATCGAGCATGCTGGTGAATCTGAAGCATGGCGAAGTCGGCGATCGCGTCGTGCCCGGGCTGCCGGTGCAATTCAGCGATATCGATCTCGAGTATCGCGGCGCGCCGATGATCGGGGAGCATACGGAGCAACTCATGAGCGAGCTGCTTGGGTATAGTGCTCAGGAAGTTGAGCGGCTCAGGCAGGCGAAGGTGCTGATCTAAATCACCTGCGCGGTGGGCGGCGGGGGTGACCCCTGCACCCGGTGATAAGACGCGAAATCCCGCGGCGGCCTTTCGCGAGGTTGGTTTGAATAAGATGGACGAAGCTCTTACTCATAGCGGAAACGCTCGACCGGGCGCGTTGGCTGTTTGGATTCAGGCTATTCGGGCGCCTTCGCTTAGTGCGGCTGCGATTCCGGTGCTGCTTGGAGTTGCGGTTGCTGCGCGGGCCGGATTTTTTTCGCTGGGGCGGATGATCCTTGCGCTGATTGGCGCGATGGCGATTCAGGCCGGCACCAATCTGATCAACGACTACTACGATTTTCGAAGCGGGGCGGACAGCGAGCAATCGCTTGGCCCCAGCATGGTGATCCAGCGCGGACTGCTCAGCGCCGAGCAGGTGTGGCGCGGCGGAATCGTAGCGTTCGCGCTTGGTGCGGCGATGGGGTTGGTGCTCGTTTACGTGTGCGGGTGGCCGATTCTCGCGATCGGAATTCCCAGCGTCGCGGCCGGGTACTTTTACACGGCGACTCCGGTGTCGCTCGCCTACGTGGCGCTCGGCGAAGTGACGGTGTTCCTTTTCATGGGCCCGGCGATCGTGATGGGCGCTTACTTCGTCATGGCGCTGCATTTTTCTGCGGCCGCATTGTGGGCGTCGATTCCGCTGGGATTCCTGGTCGCGGGAATTCTGCACGCCAACAATATTCGCGATATCGAGAGCGACACCCGCCACGGCAAGCGGACGCTGGCGACGATTCTCGGCCGCACCGGCGCGAATTATGAACTAATCGCGCTGGATGTTGCGGCATACGCGACCACGATCGTAGCGGTGCTCTCGCATGCGATGCCGTGGATCGCGCTGGTGGTGTTTATCACGCTGCCGCGCGCGCTCGATCAGGTGCGAATTGTCACGCGCGAGAACGAGCCGAAGAAGTTGAATCTCGGATTGTTTCGATCGATCCAGCTCCACATGGAATTCGGATTGCTGATGATCGCCGCGTTTCTCGTTGCCGCGTTTTTCGGATGGTGACAGCGCGCAACCGGAATCGGGCTATCTGAAGTTTTCTTTCATCGCGTCGTAACTCTTTAAGTCGTCTATTGTACGGAAGCTGCCGGTGTGGACGTAGCCGAATACTGGTTTTGCGTCGGCTACCATTGGGGCGAAGAGGCCGGGCATCAGGCTCCATGGGGTTTTCGGCGGTATCAATTCCAGGACTGCGGGCTCCGCTACTATCACGCCGCAATACATCATCGAGGTCAGCGTCGTCGCGATAGCGTCATCTAGCGCCGATGGATAGTCGTCGTACCGGAGAGGGTTGCGATGGGCCAACAGGCGCATGCGGCGCAGCTTTTTGGTGTCGTCGATTTCGAGGCGGCTGTAGTAGTCGAGATTTGTCGGGTTATAGAGCGCAATGGTGGCGAGGGCGTTGCGCTGCCGATGGAACGCGATCATAGCGTTCAGGTCGAGATCGAGAATCGTGTCGCTGTTGGCGATCACGAAGGTGTCGTCGCCGAGAAAATCGCGCAGGCCGTTTAGCGGTCCGCCGGTGCCCAGCAACACCGGTTCGGGCGCGTACGTGATGTGCACGCCCAGGGCAGAGCCGTCGCCGAGGCCTTGCTGAATGATTTGCGCCAGATGATGAAGATTGATCGCGACGTCAGTGATGCCGGCGCGCTGGAGCATCGCGAGCGGATAATGGATCAGAGGACGGCCGCCGAGCTCGAGCATCGGCTTCGGCGTCACCTCGGTCAGCGGGCGAAGCCGCTCGCCCATCCCAGCCGCCAGTACCAGCGCCTTCATGGCATCAGCGCCGCGCGCAGTTTGGGAAAGTCGTCACGCATCCCGTCCAGCATCCGGCGCGCCTGCGCGAGCACGTGCGGAATGTAGGGGCGGTAGCCGGTCTTGCCGTTGCGCTCGAACATTTCGAAGCGTCCGATCATTTTGAGCGCGTGCTGCAAGACGCAAAGCCGATAGCTGGCGGTGAATTCCGCGGGGTCGAGTTGCGGCGCGCCGCGGCGCGCGAGGCCAGCGCAGTAGAAGTCGAGGATGCGGCGCTCGATCGCCGGCGTGATCACTTCATCGGTGTCGCGCGTCGTCAGCAGTACGGCGAGATCCTGCGCCGCCGGCGCCATCAGCGCGTCCTGAAAATCTATGATGCGGATTCGTGGGCCGTCCTGGATGAACAGGTTTTCGCGATGGTAGTCGCGATGGGAGAACACGCGCGGAAATCGATCGAGTCGCGCGGCCAGCGCGGCGAGCTCAGGCGCGATCGACGCCGCGGTGGCTCCGGGAACCACTGCGACGAGACCAACTTCGTTAAACTCCTTGAGCTCCCATTCGAACAGTCGCCCACTGTATAGAATCCGGCTCGCGACGCATCGATCGTCGATTCGCCCGGTGCCGTTAACGTGGAGTCGGAGCAATTCTTCGGCGGCGAGGCGGAACAAGTCGGCAGCGTCGGCGCCGGGTCGGCGGACGGCCTCGAGCAGCGAGAGTTCGCCGACGTCTTCTACGAGCATCGCGCGCCGGGCCGGGTCGGCGTCGTAGAGCGCGGGCACGGGAGCGCCGATTGATTCGAGGAAGCGGTGCACATTGATCCACGGCGGCTCGGCGGGCGGAGACGGCAGCAGATTGAGTACGCGTACGTAGCGTGGCAGGTCGTCAGGGCCGAGATCGACGAGGATAGCCGTGCGTGGAGCGGTCGAGGGTTCTTGGTGCGCGATGGCGACGCGCCAGAAGCGGCGAGTCGAGAGATCGCCGCGGAGCGGGGCGATGTTCGCGATGCGCGAGCGAGGCCATCGCCGAGCGATGGCCTCTGCCGCCCATGCCTCGAATGCGCCGCTGTCATCCATCGAAGATGGATTCTAGCGGCGGATGGCATGCTTGCGCGAGTATGACTCGCGCAACAGAAAACCGGCGCGGCCAATGCTGGCCGCACCGGTTTTAGTCCGAGGCAGCCGCGCGCCTGCGGCGCACGCGCCCGTTCATGCGCACATCAGTCGCCACCGACTCCGTGTCCGCCCTCGGCTGCTCGCGCCATCTGACTGGCGGTAAACCAGTCGCGATCGACCGAGCCCATGTTGATGAACCATGAGTCGCGCGACGGTGCGTTCGGCGACGGATGATAGCAGACTGTGGCGAAACCGCTCTGCAGGTTAACGGTCGAAGAGCCTGACTGGAACTCGCGCTTGAACGGGTAGATGGCGATCCTGGCGTCGGGCTCCGCGCGATCGGCGTAGTGCATCCACGACGTATAGTTGTTGAACAGCTCGCCGCCGCGATCGTACATGTCGTTCGACATCACGAAGTCGGCCTCCGAATCGATGAACAGGATTTCCTTCATGTAGAGCGAATTGAAGCGGCCCGGACGCGGCCGGCCTTCAACAATGAAATCGTGCCGCATTTGCCAGTTGTCGGGACAGTGGCTGGCGCCACCGTCGGTCGGGCATCGAACGTCAGGCACCTTCGCGATGTTGATCGCGCCGAGCATCGTCTTCTCGCCGAGCAGTTTCCAGTCGTAGTTCTCGTTCTTGCCGCTGAAGCCTTCGTAGTGATTCGGGTCGTAGGCCTGCGGTCCGCTGGCCGTATCAAGGATGGCGTAGTTCAGGCGGCGGACGCGCCGGGCGCCAGGCGTCCAGGTCCAAGAGGCGTCCTCAATATTTGGATTGGCATACCGGAATTTTATCAAGCCGGTTCCACGGTCGGATTGCGGTGCGAGCACGGGGTACAGGAGCCCGAGAAAATAGCGGCCGGTTTCCTTGAAGTCGGGATCGATCGGCATCGGATTGACTTCCGTGCGCCCGACTTCGTTGTAGCCGGCGTAGTGTCCGACTTCGATATCCGTGATTTCGTTAAAAGCCGCGTTCTTGCCCCAGTACACGCTGTCGCAGTCGAACCAGCGCAGATCGTACTCGTCGCTGGAGATCGGCCTGAACGCGACGTTCCACATCACCTTGGTCCCTGCGTCGGGATCATTCGCATCGACGATTGGGAACGGCTCGCCGGCGACATAACCAACGAGACTGCGATGGTCCGGCGACATCTGGACCTGGCTCGAATACTTTTCCGTCGCGTCCTTGTACGGCGGCGGCCAATCGATACGCTCGGTCGGCACGACTTTGATTGTCATGCCATGCAACACTCGCAAGTACTGTCCAGGCGAGACCAAATCCTGGACCTTGGAGGCATTGTCGGACGTGATGAAATCACCCGGCTGCACCTGTGCCGATGCGGGCGTCTTCGAGATTGCGACCGCGAGCACGAACGCCGCCAGGGTTCCGAGGCGCCAGCTTCCCAGTCCGATTGCGCGATTCATGATGACCTCCTTTTCGGCAAACGCTTGCCGTCATCTGGAAATAAGTCCGCAACAATCTCGTAGCAGTTCTAAATTGGCCATTAGTCTTTCACGTTGAAATCGTCAACTAAAATTATGACCGAAATTGAATTTAGGTCAAAAATTCACGACATATAAGACTTATTTAGCCAATTTAGTCCGCCGCCCATAATCAAAGTCTTTTGAACTAAGACAAATCACCACAAGAAATTCAAATTACAAAAAAAGGTTACAACTAATGCTTGAAAGGCTGATAAGGGCGCGGGCGACACGCGATAGGACGCCTGGATTCCGCGATCAACGCCGCTCTATGATCGAAAATCGTTCCAAAAGAGGCGCTCATCGGGTATTCATATGAACATTAGAAGTGCTTGCGGAGCTGATCGAGAATGACAACCTGGTTTCCCGTCGTTGTGACTCTGCTCGTTGCCGGCCTGATCGTCGGGATCATGTGCACGATCAACATGCTGATCGGCCCGAAGCGTCCCAGCGAAATCAAGGGTGCGGCGTTCGAATGCGGCAACCCTCCCAGCGGCTCGGCGTGGGGGCGCTTCTCGGTGCGCTTTTACCTGACGGCGATCCTGTTTCTGCTGTTCGACGTCGAGGTGATTTTCCTTTATCCGTGGGCGGTCGAGTTGCGGCAGCTCGGGATGTTCGGCTTCGTCGAGGCGCTCATCTTCATCGCGATCCTGAGCATCGGGCTGCTTTACGCATGGCAGCGTGGCGCGCTCGATTGGGACTAGCTGGGATCTCGTCTGATGCTAACTGAAAAACTGAAAGCACGCTTCGGCGATATTATTCTCAGCGCGCAAAATGAGCGCGACGAGGAGACTTTCACAATCGATCGCGACCGCGCGTACGATTTTTTTCGCGCGCTGCGCGACGAGCCCGACTTCCAATTTAATTTTCTTACCGACGTTACAGCCGTCGACTGGCTCGAGCGCAAACCGCGCTACGATGTCGTCTATCAGCTGAACTCGCTTCCGCTGGCGCATCGCATCCGCGTCAAGATTGGCGTCGACGGGCCGGAGCCGTGGGCCCACAGCGTGGTGGGAGTGTGGGGCGCAGCGGACTGGCTCGAGCGCGAATGCTTCGACATGTTCGGTATCGATTTCAAGGGCCATCCCGACCTGCGGCGCATCCTGATGTACGATTCGTTCGAGGGGCATCCGCTCCGCAAAGATTACCTTTACAATAAACGCCAACCGATCGTCGCGGAGATCGACCCGGTGGTGAATCCGATTCGCTCTTCGCGCTGACGACCCGAGCCGGTACCAACCATGTCACTGCCTGCGCGCTGGAAAGATAAAATCGTACCGTCGGATTCGTCCGACGAAATCATGGAATTGCAGATGGGGCCGTCGCATCCCGCGTCGCACGGCACCATCAAGTTCAACCTCAAGCTCGACGGGGAACGGATCGTCGATTGCGACGTCGAGGTCGGCTTCCTTCATCGCGGCTTCGAAAAAATGTGCGAGCAGGGGACCTGGACGCAGTGTTTTCCCTACACCGACCGGCTGAATTACGCATCGCCGTGCATCAACAACGTCGGTTTCGCGCTCGCCGTCGAGCGCCTGCTTGCCCTCGACACGACCGAGCGATGCAAGTACGTGCGCCTGATCATGAGCGAAGTCTCGCGCATCGCCGACCACCTGACGTGCCTCGGGATGGCATCGAGCGAGGTCGGCGCGACGACGGTTGCATTCTACATGCTGGAGGCGCGCGAGTTTCTCTACGACTTGATCGAAGCGGTGACGGGCGCGCGGCTGACGGTGACGTGGTGCCGCGTCGGCGGCATGACGCATGACCTGCCCGCGGACTTTGCCGATCGGATGAAGGCGTCGTTCGCGCGGCTCGACCAGGTTCTCAGCGACTGCGACAAGCTCCTTTCGCGCAATCGTGTATTCATCGACCGGATGGCGGGCGTCGGGAAATTTTCGAAGCAAGAGGCGATCTCCTACGGGCTCAGCGGTCCTCTTCTGCGCGCGACCGGCGTGTCGTACGACGTGCGCAAGGCGCATCCGTACCTGGTCTACGACCGAATGGAGTTCGAGGTGCCGACGGGCGACCGCGGCGACAACTACGATCGCTTCAACTGTCGCTTCCAGGAGATGTATCAGTCGAAGCGGATTATCGAGCAGGCGCTCAAGGCGCTGCCCGAAGGTCCCGTCACGATCACTGATCCAAAGGTCGTGCTGCCCGACAAAGAGAAAGTCTACAACTCGATCGAAGGCCTGATGAACCACTTCAAGCTGATCATGGAGGGCATCCACGTGCCCGCCGGCGAGGTTTACCAGGCCGTCGAGGGCGCCAACGGCGAGTTGGGATTTTACATCGTGAGCGACGGCAGCGGCCGGCCCTATCGCGTGCGCGTGCGGCCGCCGTGCTTTCTCGGCATGGGCGCGCTGAACAAGATGCTGATCGGTCGCATGATTCCGGACATCATCACGACCTTCGGGATGATCAACATGATCGGCGGCGAGTGCGACCGCTAGCGGCGCGACAGCTGCTCGCCGCCAATCGCGAACGTCTTTCTCACCAGCGTCGTCGAATCGAAAAATAGAAACGGCGTCGGCATCGTGTCGGGCGGACGCGGCTTGATTGCGAGTCCGGCGTTATCCGGCAATCCGTCGGTCTGATCGATCACCGTCACGACGAACGGCGCGGGCGTCGCGAGCTTCAGGGTCAGATCGAATCCCGCGGCTGGCGCGCGCCAGTACCACCCGGTCCATCCATCGGTGATGCGATCGCCCGGCGATCTCCCGTCGATCGAGGCGCCCAGCACCGATACGCCGACCGGCACCGACATCCAGATGTTCGAAGCCTTTCGCGCCGACGCGATATGCATCGTCACCGTGCGGGTGCCGGCGACGGTCGAGTCGTCGAGCACCTTGAGTTGCGGCGGCGCCGCGCTGATGAGAGGTGCCTCGCCTTCGGTCGTGCGGCCGCGGTTTAGAGATGAGAAGTCGCGCCGAAGTTTTGCGAGGAAGGCATCCGGCGTATCCCTCGTCGCGAGCCCGGCGAGTTTCTGCAGCCATCCGCCGCGCACGTGATGCTGGAAAAATTGCGCAGTGAAACTATCGGGACGCGAATCGAGGCTGACCCATCGCGCTCGCGCGCGGTCAGTGTCCGCAAAATAAAAGATGCTGTCAGGATGCGGCTGAGACGCGTCGAACGAGCTGGCCGCGTTGCCCTTGAAGATCATTACGATCGCGAACAATCCGAGCGCAGCGGGCACGATCCATCGCCGCCCGCCGGTCAGCAAGCCCATGTACGGGATGAACAGACCGAAAAGCGAGGCGCTGCCCAATCCGCCGTACACGAGTCGGAGCATCGTTCCGTCCGCGCTGAAGGCCAACGATTGCGCGTTCAGGATAACGGCGAAGGCGAGCGAAATGAACCCGAGAATCGCACCGCGAGTCGGCAGTCGCCCGTCGGTTACGCCGAGGCTCATGCTGATTGCGAGCATCGCGGGCAAAAGCCACCAGCGAGGACGCGCGGCGTTAAAGTTTACGATGCTCGCGGTGACTAACATGGCGGTCAAAACGACGAGCGCAGCCATGCCCAGGTTCTGCTCACTGATCGAACGGGCGATCACCATGTACGCTGCCCAGCAAGCACCGAAAATCAGCGCGTCCGTCGCGACCGCGAAGTAGACGCCGCCGTAGGCGGTGCCGATGGGCAGCATTCGCCAGCCCGCGAGCATTGCAGTCAGACGCCACATGACTATCGATCCGACGACTGATACGGCGATTGCAATAACGTAAATCGCAAATCCTGCGGCAATACCCGCGATGGTGAATTGCCCTTTGCGGATTCCAATCCAGATGACGCCGAGCATGAGCAACGGTACAAGAAACGCGAGCGCGATCGTCGTGTAGCGACTCAGCGAATCATCTCGGACGATAGAGGCCGCACTTTCGGTTCGGAGATCGTTCAAATCGATTGCCCCAAACCTGCGTGCCATCGAGAGCGTGACCATTCCCTGATCCTGCAGCGAGCTATGGTCGAGCAAATCGGCGTTGTCGAGTTCAGTGTGATAGCGGGTGATTCCATTCGTTGCACCAAAACTGATCCCATCGATTCCGGCGGCGAGAAACACATTGAGGTCGGTCTCGCCCCAAGCCGACGACTCTGCAAGGGAACTCGACGGCGGAATCGGCCCCCTGGCCGCGAGCCACGATTGTTGCGATCTGCTCTGGAACATAACTGACGGGCCATTGTCGCCGCGCATCTCGCAGTTCAGCACGACCTTGACGTTGCTGAGCGCCGGCTGCTTTTCGACGAAAGCCTTCGCGCCGAGCAGGCCAAGCTCTTCACCGTCGGTGAATAGGACGATCAGATCGTTGCGCGACGCCGGCCCCGTTTTGAGCGCGCGCATCGCTTCGAGGATCGCGGCGACGGACGCGGCGTTGTCGGCGGCACCGGGTCCGCTCGGCGCCGAATCGTAGTGCGCAACTATCAGCACCGAGCCGGTCGGGCTCGTGCCGGGGATCGTTGCGACGACATTGTTCACGACCGCCCAGGTGTCGGGCCCTGACTGAGTGTGCCGCGCGACGGTTGCAGTCTGCACTGCGGGAGACGCGCCGAGTTCTCGCAAGCGCCCGACGAGGTAATCGCGCACGCGATCGTTTTCGACTGAGCCGAGCATGCGCGGCGCCTTTGCGATCTCTCGCACGTCGCGCATTGCGCGCTCTGCAGAGAATTCCGCGAGTGGCGCGTTCGCATCGGCGGCGGGCGGAGGCTCGATGCGGTGAATGGCGAGCAGTCCGAGCACGATCAGCAGCGCAAGCGCGATTGGCCCGGCGATCTGGCGCGGAATGCGCGGTTGGTCGGTCAAGTGAGGATTTCCTTCGCCATCCTGCGCCACTCTATACGCGGACGCCGACGCCGCAAACAATTGCGCAGACGGTCTTTGCGGCGCCGGTCCGCGTCGTTATCATCGAGCGTTGGAGCTGAAGCGCGCCTCGACCAATCTCAAAATGTCCTCTCCTGAAGCCATTGCCCCGCAAATCGCGCCGCCGCCGCGTCGTGTGCTGATCGTGCTGCTCGGCGCGATCGGTGACGTGGTCCGCGCGCTGCCGTTGCTCGGTCGCATTCGCAACGCGTGGCCCGACACGCACATCGCGTGGGCGGTGGAACCCAAGTCGCGGGCGGTGCTCGAACATCATCCATGGCTGGACGAAATCATCGAGTACGATCGAGCGCACGCGCCCTGGACCTTTCCTGTGTTTCTGCAGCGAATCCGCCGAGGGCATTTCGACCTCGTTATCGACCTTCAGCGGCATCTCAAGAGTGGTCTAACCTCGCGAATCTCGGGCGCGCGCTATCGTTTCGGCTTCGCCGCGTCCAACACCAAGGAGTTCAACTACCTTTTCTCGAATCATCAGATCGCGCCGCAGCCGAACCTGCGCCTCAAGCTCATGCAGTACCAGGCGTTTGGCGACGCGCTCGGACTCGCGCCTGCGCCGATCGAATTTGGGCTCGCCGCGACCGACGACGAACGCGCGCGGGCGCGAGATATGCTGCGCGACGCTCCGCGTCCGATCGTTGCCGTGATACTGGGGTCGTCGTGGCCGAGCCGCATCTATTTTCCCGAATCGACCGCGGCGGTGATTGGCAGACTCGCTCGTCGCGACGGCGACAGCCCGGCGTTGTTTCCGGTGTTGCTTGGCGGTCCTGACGAAACGAAGCTGGCCGATGAAGTTATGCGGCACCTCGACGGCGCAGCCGCGCTCAACCTTGCCGGGCGGACTTCGCTCCGCGATCTGATCGCGATTTTTCCCGAATGCGCTGCCGCGTTCGGTCCCGACTCAGGGCCTATGCATATCGCGGCCGCCGTGGGATGCCCAGTGGTCTCGCTGTGGGGCGCGACGGCGGCCGAGCGGTCGGCGCCGTGGGGGTTCGCCGACTTCGCGATCAGCGGCGCGATTCCCTGTCATCCCTGCTATCTTCGTCAATGCCCAATCGGGCGCGAATGCATGCGGCGAATATCCCCGGAAGAAGTCGGAGCGAACGTGAGGCGCGCACTCGCGATGCGTCGAGACGGTGCGGCGCGATGAGCCTCTGGCTGACGGGCTTTGACGGGGTGCCGTTGACGCGCGGAGGATGGACCTTCTTCCTACCCGGCTACGACGCGCGATACTCGGAGGAGCTGCGCGAGCGGCTAGTCGATTCCGCGTTCGCCGCGATTGACGGCACGCTGGCGATTCGGGTGCGCCGATCGCGTCACGCCGAGACTTGGTTCGCGCATCTCGATCACGCGGGCGGTCCGGACGCGTACTTCAAGGTGCTCGATCCGATTCGCGGGCTGAATCGCATCAGGTGGATATTCAAGCGGCGGCGTGCGGCGCACGTCGCGTCGATCTCGCAGCATTTGCGGGCCGACGCCGTGGGCGTGCCGGAGATTCTGCTGCTCGGCGCCGAGCGGCGCGGCGGCCGCGAGATTATCGTGACGGCGCGGGTCGAGGGCCACAGCGTCGCGCGTCACCTGAAGCGGGCGAAGCTGGCTGCCCGACGCGTCGTGTTGCGCGCGCTGGGTGCGGAGGTCGCGCGGCTGCATCGCGCGGGCTACATCCATGGCGACCTGTCGCCGTTCAACATCTTCGTCACCGGGGTTGAGCCGCCGCAATTCGTGTTTATCGATCATGAGCGCACGCGGCGCACGATCATGAGCCGCTTCGCGCGTCCGCGCATGCGCAACCTGGTTCAACTCGGGCATCTCGAGCTGTTGGGCGTCACCAATACGGATCGGATGCGCGTGTGGTGCGGTTATGCGGCCGCGATTCCGGCGCGACGGCGGAAGTCGGAACGGCGGCGCGTGGCGGCGATGCTTCGCGGGAGAATCGAGCAAGATCGGAAATTCGGCGCCACCGCACGCGTGGCGGCGTCGCTGGGACCGCGGCGGGAGGTGCGGGGTAACTGATGTATGAGGGGACGAAAATCTCCGTCGTGATTCCGGTGTACAACGAGGCTGCGACCATCGGCAAGGTGATCGAGCGGGTGCTGGATTGCGGATTCGATACCGAGGTCATCGTGGTCGACGACGCATCGACTGACGGCACCACGAAATTTCTGCGCGAGTTCACTCATCCGCGCGTGCAATGCTTCTTTCACAGCGTCAACCGCGGCAAAGGCGCTGCTCTGCGGCTGGGCTTTGCGGCGGCGAAGAATCCCTACCTGTTCGTGCAGGACGCCGACCTCGAATACGATCCGCGGGACTACGCGGCAATGATCCCGCCGCTGCTCGATGGCCGCGCCGACATGGTTTACGGGTCGCGCTTCCTCTCGGGGCCGCATCGCGTGATGTTCTTCTGGCATTACGTGGCGAACCGCGCGGTGACTTTGCTCTCCGACATGATCAGCGATCTCAATCTCACCGACATGGAGACCGGGATGAAGGGATTCGTGCGCGAGAAGCTGATGACGCTCAAGCTCACGGCCAATCGATTCACGTTCGAGCCCGAGATCACGGCGAAGGCGGCGCGCGCGCGTTGGCGAATTTACGAAGTGCCGGTCTCGTACTCGGGACGGACCTATGAAGAGGGCAAGAAAATCGGCATCCGCGACGCAGTGACGGCAGTGTGCGCGATCCTGTATTACAGATTTTTCGATTGATGCGACTGAACTGTATAGATGAAGCAGACGGTTCAAGATGACGACGCCTACCAAGTGACCGCCGACAGCGACACATCAAACGCCCAGCCGCTGAGCGTGGTGGGCGTCGATCCCGAGCTGGGTTTCGCCGGCGGCGAGACGCAGGTGCTGGCATTGACGCTCGCGCTGGCCGGCGCCGGCAATCGTGCTGAGTTGATTTGCGATCCCGCAGGGCGGCTTTGGGAGCGGGCGACGGCTGCAGGGATAAAGTGCCATCCGCTTCACATCCGCAACGCGATCGACCTTGCGGCCGGGGTCAGGCTGCGCGCGATTCTCAAACGCGAACGCTACGACGTGGTTCATTTCCATACTTCGCGCGCGCATTCGATGGCGCCGTTTGCGCGCAGCTTCGGCAGTGCGCTGATCGTTACGCGGCGCATGGACTACCGTCCTAACCGAGTGTTCGCACCGCTGCTGTTCAATCGTGCGGTTGACGGCGTGATTGCGATATCGGGCGGTGTGGCAGATTCGCTGTCAGCCGCGGGCGTCGATCGCCGGCACGTGACTGTCATTCACAGCGGTGTCGATTGCGAGCGCTTCCGGCCGCCGACGCGCGAGGAACGGTCGGCTGCGCGCAGCGCGCTTGGAATTGCAGATGACGATTTTGTCATTTCGGCGGTGGGTGCGCTCGAGGTTCGCAAAGGGCATCGGTATCTGATTGAGGCGGCTGGAACATTGGCGGCGGCGAGGAAATCTCTCAAGGTTAAATGTTTGATCGCGGGGCAGGGTGCGATTCGAAGCATCCTCGATAACGAAATCGCGCTGCTGCGAGTTCCCGGGCGCATCAAGCTGATCGGCAGAATCGACGACGCGCGCGAACTGCTATGGGCATCCGAGGTGTTTGCGATGCCGTCGGTGAAGGAGGGGCTCGGCGTGGCCGCTCTGGAAGCCATGGCGAGCGGGCTCCCGGTAATCGCCAGCGAGGTCGGCGGGTTGCGTGAAGTAGTCGAAGACGATCGTACCGGGATCCTCGTGCCGCCGGCGAATCCAGCGGCGATTGGGTCGGCGATTGCGCGGCTGGCAGACGGGCCGGGGCTGAGGGCGGAGATGGGCGCGGCGGCGCGGGCACGCGCGGTGGAAAATTATTCGATGGCGGAGACGGCCGCGCTGACACTTGAGATCTATCGCGCATGCCTGAGAAAAGCGCGGGAAGGAAGGGGAGGCGGAGCAGCATGAAAAGCATGACCGGATTCGGCCGGGCGATCGCCGAACATGACGGCACGCGAGTGATTGCCGAAGTGCGCGCGCTCAACCAAAGATTTTTCGAGCTCAAGCTGGCAGTGCCGCGCGGATGGGGCGAGCATGAGGCGGAGATTCGCAAGGCGGTGCAGAGTGTCGTCGCCCGCGGACGCGTCGAGATTTTTATCAAGTCGGTAGCGCTGAAGCCGCCGCCGGTGCGGCTCGAGGTGAACGACCGGCTGGCCAATCTGTACGTCGGCGAGCTGCGCCGGCTGGGCAAGCAGCTTCACCTGGGCGGCAATCCGGATATCGGATCGATTCTGAATCGGCCCGAAATTTTTCACGTGGTCGAGGAGGAGCACGACTCGCGCACTGCCTTCAAGCTGGGGCAGAAGGCGTTGGCCGGCGCATTGAAGGCGCTGGAGGTGGAGCGCGTGCGCGAGGGCCGCAGCCTGCACAACGATTTTGCGGCGCGGGTTCGCGCGATTGAAGCAGCCGTGCCAAAGATCGAACGTCTGGCGGAGCAGACGCGCTCGGAGATCATGGAAAATTTCCACAAGCGCATCCGCGAACTGCTCGAAGACCTGCCCGTGAACGAGAAACGGCTGTATGAAGAGGCCTCGTCGGCGTCACAACACGGCGATATCAGCGAGGAGATCACTCGGCTGCGAACGCACCTTGAGGGGCTGAAGGGATTGCTCAAGCGCAAGGGGCAGGTCGGGAAATCTATTGAATTTCTGCTGCAGGAAATCAACCGGGAAGTGAATACGATGGGATCGAAGTCGCAGAACGCGGCGTTATCTCAAGTAACGGTTGAAGTTAAGGCGGAGGCGGAAAAAATGCGCGAGCAGGTCCAGAACGTCGAATAGTATATAGTGGAAGGGGCTTTGCGCCTGATCGATGGCTTCGATACCTTTGAAATCAGACGATTCTTTGCCGCCGAGGCGCGGCATAGTCTTCATTCTTTCGGCGCCGTCGGGCGCGGGCAAGACGACGCTTTCTCGCGCCGCGCTTGGCGAGATCGCGGGCCTAGGGTTTTCTATATCTCTGACAACGCGCGCGCCGCGAGGCGGAGAAGTGGACGGAGTCGATTACAGCTTTGTGAGTGAGGAGGAGTTCAAACGCAGGCAATCGTCCGGCGAGATGGCCGAGTGGGCGCGTGTGTTCGAATCCTCGTACGGCACGCCGCGCGCGCCGCTCGACAAAGCGATCGCGTCGGGCCGCGACATCCTGCTCGACATCGACATCCAGGGTGCGCGCCAGATTCGCGCAAAGTATCCGCACGACGCGGTTTCCATTTTTGTACTGCCGCCGACGCTCGAAGAGCTCGCCGGACGTTTGCGCGGGCGCGCGACCGAGGATGAATCGAAAATTCAACACCGTCTCAACAAAGCGCGCGAGGAAGCCGAGGCTTACCCCGAATACGACTACCTGATAATCAACGCCGAAATTCCCAAGTCGGTCGCGCGGCTCGAAACGATTGTAAACGCAGAGCGGTTGAAGGTCAGCCGTCTGCGCGGCGAATTGGCGCCGTGGAAGAGTTAGCGCAAAGCAGCAGTGAGCCAGACCAACTCGCCGGCCTGATCGGGCGGGTGCTGAGCTACAATCCGCAGGCCGATATCGGGCTTATCCGGCGCGCGTACGACTACTCGGCGCGGATGCATATCGATCAGAAGCGCGAGTCGGGCGAGCCCTACGTCACGCATCCGCTCAACGTCGCGACGATCATCGCGCAGCTCAAGCTCGACGTGCCTTCGATCGTGACGGGC
>Ga0209655_10000408_pt1 | contig 16283 bp, 14 predicted proteins | sample BogFormECP03_OM2_FD_188236 | JGI IMG/M metagenome (GOLD analysis project Ga0209655, IMG submission 188236) | Bog forest soil microbial communities from Calvert Island, British Columbia, Canada - ECP03_OM2 (SPAdes) (version 2) | ecosystem: Environmental > Aquatic > Freshwater > Wetlands > Bog ...
CAAAGAGCAGGTCAATCCAGGCCAGCTGGAAGGACTACAGACGAACCCCGATACTACCGAACAGGTATCAAACTGTCAAGCTGTAATGCAAAATTAATTGGGGCCTTAAGCTGTGGGAATCTCCGGCTCTTGTGGAATTCCTGCACGGCATTGTGATCCGTGCGGGCTGCGTATTTGTATCGAGAAGAACGCGTGAGAACCGCGGATTTACTTACGTAGTTAGCGCGCCTTTGTTTTCGTAGCGCTTCGCCGTGAGTTCATTGAGCGGAGGGAAAGATGCTGGCTCGGTCAAGGCTAGCTCGGGGGGCCGCGCAGCGCCTTCTTGCAAAGCTTTGAACGTCATTTCGACGGCAAGAATTGTGTTGGGCGGAATCACTACGGTTGCGGCGAGACCGCCGCTCGAGACTTGTTTCTTTCCCGTATTGGCAAGGCCATCACAACCAAGAAATGGCAAGCTCAGAACTTTATCGCGCACGGCGGCGTTGGATTGTTCCTGGAGCGCTTTTCTGGCGCCGAGAGCCATCGCGTCGTTCTGCGCGACCACAGCATCAATCGGCAACTTATCGGAAGTGGACAAGCGCAGCCAGGAACACACGGCGTTGAATGCGCTTTCCCGGGTCCACTGGCCCTTCATGGCGATGAGCTTAATGTTGCGCGGCATGGTTTCCTGCATACCAATGCGGCGTTGCACGGCGGCGGAAGTGTCCGACGGTCCTTGAATAAATAATGCGGCGCCGCCTTGCGGAACGAGAGCGGCGAGCTGGCGGCCTTGAATGCGTCCGACTTCCAGATGATCCGAGCTGACGCAAAAAACCGGCGCTTTGCTGGTGCGGCGAAGATCGGCGAGATAATCAGCCTGGCGGTTGAGAACTACCCACGCGATCCCCGCAGCTGCGGCGGCGCGGCCTACATGAGGCAGGGCGGTGCCGCTGACGGGTTCGAAGATGATCGCGTCGGGATGCTTCGAGGTGTCCCCTTGAATTACGTTCAATAGTTGCTGACTCTGATTGATGGAGTCGTTGGCGGCGTAGACCACTTCGACGTCAACGCCGAGGTGTTGCGCAGTCGCTTCCGCCGCTCGTGCTTGCTCGACTTGGAAATCATTATCGTCAGTGATCAGCGATACCAGGAACCTGAGCCTTTTCATGTCCGGCACGCCCCAAGAGAGAAGGAAACAAGTCAAACATACAGTGAATGCGGCGGCAGCAAGAAAAAGAATTACGCATAGTGTTCATATAGGAAATCTTCCGTAGCCGGATCGGCGATAACGGATGACATACGTACAACGGCGCCTCGCTATCTTTCGCCGGGATGAAGCGGGAGTGTGCTGATCAGCATCCAAGACGCACGGCTGCGGAGTGCGGCTCTAATCGTGGCCGAAAGATTGGAAGTTGTGCGACCATTGATGGAAGACTACAGGGCGGCGAGCTTGCAGCCGCGTTCTAGATTCGACAGAGAGAACAAATGAAAGTGTTATCTGTAAATGTCGCGCTGCCCAGGCTGGTGGCGTGGAGAGGCCAGACGTTTAATACTGGCATATTCAAGAAGCCGGTTGCCGGCCCCGTGATGATGCGGAAGCTTGATTTGGATGGCGACCGGCAGGCGGATCTGTCCGTGCATGGCGGCCCCTACAAGGCGGTGTACGCGTACCCCTCGGAGCACTATGAGTTCTGGCGGAAGGAATTTCCAGACATGGAATTGCCATGGGGGCAATTCGGTGAAAATCTGACGACGGAAGGATTGAACGAGAGAGATACACACATTGGCGACGTCCTGCGGATCGGCAAGGCGACGTTGCAGGTGACGCAGCCGCGCGTGCCGTGTTTCAAACTCGCGGCGAGGTTTCAGCGCGATGATATTTTGAAGCGCTTTTTGCAGAGTGGGCGCTCCGGATTTTACCTTTCGGTGATTGAAGAAGGGCTGGTGGCCGCAGGCGATGAGATTGAGCGAATTCAGGAAGACGAAAACCGCGTTGCGGTGAGCGATATCAACCAGCTTTTCAACGGCGCAACGGATGCTGCGTTGATGCGACGAGTGATTGAGCTGGAAGCGCTGCCGCTCGATTGGCGCGAACATTTTGCCGCACATCTGGCCGAGCTGGAGCGTCATTCGTGATAACCGCGAAATGAACATGCAGCGTAAAACAATTCTCCATCAAACATTCGAAGTGGGCATCTCGCTGAAGGGCGTGGGCGCGCTGTTTGAAATTGCCAGCGGCGTATTGTTGTGGGTCATAAAACCGTCGCAGATGAACGACATCGTGCGCTGGCTGGGCGAGAACGTGCTGGCCGATGCGCCGCATCACCCGTTTGCCACCCATGTGCTGAACGCTTCGCAACGGTTCGCTGATAGTGGCACCACGTTCGCGTCGTATTATTTGCTCGCGCACGGGGCCGTGAAACTCGCACTAGTGATTTGCCTTCTATGGAACAAGATCTGGGCGTACCCACTGACGATTGCCGTTTTTGGCGCGTTCATGGTCTATCAGGTGCGCCGCTTCACACACACGCACGCATGGGCGCTGATCTGGCTGACGGTGTTTGATGCGGTGATCGTTTATTTAACGTGGAAGGAATATCAGGAGCAGAGGGCCAAGCGGAGTGAAAAAACTGCCGCGCAATGATTGGAACTGCTAGTCGAGTGGTTCTGCATCAATGCCGATGTTCTTTTCTCCAGCGGCTTTCTTTTCGTTGTACTTCTTTACCCAGGCCGCGAAGCTCTTTCCGGCGGCAGTGTCGCGTCCCGTGAACGCCAGGGCGGCGATATCGCTATAGGCGATGGTGAGCTTTCCGGGTTGATCCTTGGGCATCACGCGGATGAAGCAATCGGAGAGCGCGGGACCTGTGATTTTGCGATCGAAGATGTATCCTTCGATTTTTTGGCCGCTTTTCAGAGTGATGGTGAGGTCGCCGCGGTAGTCGAAAGCCTTCTCGAGCGCTTCGTGAATTTCTGAAACCGACGCGAGCGCGGGAATCCAACCTTCCAGATTTTCGTGGACGAAACCGAGCCGTTCTTCAGCGGCGGCTTCAAGCGGTGTGGATAGGTGGGGATCGGACATGGCGATTGCGAGCGGCTAGGCCTTCGGCGACATCGCGATTTGCACGAGCTGGCCGGAATTTTTGCCCGCGCCATTCGCGGCGCCGCCCATGGCGTCGGGGTCTTTGTACTTGTTGAAAATCGTGGCGCGCACGGTGCTCAGAAATCCGCCGAGCGAGCCGAACATATCGTCCACGGCGCTGGCTTCGTAGCCGCTGTGCACCATGCAGTTGGCGCACTTGGGATTGCCGCTTTCGGTGCCGTAGCGGTCCCAATCGGTTTCGCGGATCAATTCTTCAAAGGTGTCGGCGTAGCCGTCTTGCAGCAAGTAGCAGGGCTTCTGCCAGCCGAAAATATTGTAAGTGGGCATGCCCCAGGGAGTGCATTTGTAATTGCGCTTGCCCATGAGAAATTCCATGAAGAGGGGGCTGAGATTGAAGCGCCACTTTTCGCTGCGGTTGCTCAAAATCTGGCGGAAAAGCTCGCGCGTTTTTTTTCGGCTGAGGAAATGTTCCTGGTCGGGAGCTTTATCGTAGGTGTAGCCGGGCGAGAGCATCATGCCTTCCACGCCCAAGTCCATCATATCGTCGAAGAAGTGGCGAACGCTTTGCGCGTCGGCACCATCGAAGAGCGTGGTGTTGGTTGTAACGCGAAAGCCGCGCTGCAGGGCGAGCTGAATTGCTTCGACGGCCTTGTCGTAAGTGCCTTCGCGGCAAACCGCAAAATCGTGTTCTTCTCTCTGGCCATCCATGTGAACCGAAAAGGACAAATATTTGCTGGGCGTGAAGAGGTGCAGCTTTTCTTTGAGCAGCAGCGCGTTGGTACACAGGTAGATATATTTCTTGCGTGCGACCAGGCCTTCCACGATTTCGGCGATCTGGGGGTGCATCAGAGGTTCGCCGCCGGGGATGCTGACCATGGGCGCGCCACATTCTTCGACGGCGCGGAAACATTCCTCGGGGCTCAACTGCTTCTTCAAAACGTGCGCGGGATATTGAATTTTGCCGCATCCGGCGCAGGCGAGATTGCAGCGAAGCAGCGGCTCCAGCATGAGGACGAACGGGTAATGCTTGCGGCCCTTCAGCCGTTGGCCGATGACGTAGGAGGCCGTCGTCCACATTTGTGAAACTGGAACTGCCATCTCGCTTTTCCCTCAGTGACGCCGATGCAGACAGCTGTTTGTGCGCCTTCTACTTAGACTCTAATGGTACCGGATTCGATGCCTGCTGTGAACCCCTGGACTCATGGAGGGGTTAGAGATACGCAAGCGTTTGGCTTGAGCGAACGGGGCTGCTGGGGCGCGTCCGAGCACGGGCGTGGTTACGCTTGTGTTTCGCCCGACGATTCCGGGCGCGAGCCGCAAGATTCGCCTGGTAGTCAGGTCACTCGCGGACGTTTGCTGAACAGTACGCGGCGCGGCAACTGAACAATCTTCAGAATCGAAGTGCGCGTGCACTTGAGCCTTTTGCAGGTGGCCCCGCATCGAATATTCGTGTAAATTTTCTTATCGTGACGACACAAACAAAATTTGGCGTCGGCCTGGTGCAAATGGCCGTGAGTCGCAACCCGCAGGAGAACCTCGCACGCGCGAGTGCAAAAATCGAAGAGGCGGGGCGCAACGGTGCGCAGGTGGTGTGCCTGCCGGAATTATTTCAATCGCAATATTTCTGCCAGCGGGAAGATACGGCCAATTTTGATTTAGCGGAAGCGGTGCCCGGGCCGACGACCGAAGCGCTGAGCCGCGTGGCGCAGAAGGCGAAGGTGGTGGTGGTGGCGCCGCTATTCGAACGGCGCGCGGCGGGCGTGTATCACAATACGGCGGCGATCATTGATGCGGACGGCAAGATCGCGGGCGTTTATCGCAAAATGCACATTCCCGACGATCCCGCATATTACGAGAAATTTTATTTCACTCCGGGAGATCTGGGATTTCGTGCATTTACGACGCAGGCCGGAAAAATCGCGACGTTGATCTGCTGGGACCAGTGGTATCCAGAGGGGGCGCGGTTGGCGGCGTTGAACGGCGCATGCATTCTGTTTTATCCGACGGCGATTGGCTGGCATCCCAGCGAAAAAGAAGCGAATGGCGCGGCGCAACGCGATTCCTGGCGCACAGTGCAGCGCGGGCACGCCATCGCGAACGGAATTTATGTGGCGGCGGTGAATCGCGTGGGCCACGAAATTCCCGCGGCGGGCGGCGACGGCCTGGAATTCTGGGGCGGATCATTTTTGTGCGACCCGCAGGGAGTAGTGATCGCCGAAGCTTCCACGGATCGCGAAGAAATCTTGTACGGCACGGTGGACCTGGCGCACCTGGAAGATGTGCGCCGCAACTGGCCTTTTTTGCGCGACCGGCGCATTGATGCCTATCACGGCATCGAGCAGCGATTCCTCGACGACAAACCTTGAAACGGCCGCGCCCCACACACCTCATGAATCCTACGCATGAACAAACCACTCCGGCTGCGCTGGGTTTTTCCATGCCCGCGGAATGGGAGAAGCACGAAGCCACGTGGATCGGCTGGCCACACAATCCCACCGACTGGCCGGACAAGCTCGAACCGATTCAATGGGTGTATGGCGAAATCGTGCGCAGGATTGCGCCGGGCGAGATTGTGCGCATCCTGGTGAATTCAGGCGCGCATGAAAAACAGGTGCGCGGCATATTGAAAAGAGTCGGCGTGGACTTGAACCGCGTGCAGTTTTTTCGCTTCGCGACGAATCGCGGATGGACGCGCGATTTCGGACCGATTTTTGTGAAGCGTGTTACGCCGCGCCGCGAAGTGGCGATCGCGCGATTCCGGTTCAACGCCTGGGCGCGCTATCCCGATTGGCAGAAAGATGATGCGATTCCGGAGCAAGTGGCGCGGCGCTTGAAGTATCCACTTTTGCCGGTGCGCTATGCCGGGCGCGACGTGGTGCTGGAAGGCGGAAGCATTGACGTGAACGGCCGTGGCACGGTGCTGACAACCGAAGAATGTTTGCTCGACCAAAAACGGCAGGTGCGCAATCCGGGATTTAGCCGCGCGGACACGGAAGCGGTGCTGCGCACGAGCCTTGGCGTGAAAAATATTGTGTGGCTCGGCAAAGGAATCGCGGGCGACGACACGCATGGCCATGTGGACGATCTTTGCCGGTTCGTAAATGCGCGGACGGTGGTTCTGGTGCGCGAGAAAAACCGGCGTGATGCGAATTACCGGCCGCTGGAGGAGAACTGGGAGCGTTTGCGAGGTGCGCGGCTGGAGGATGGCAGCAAGATCGAGGCCATCGAGTTGCCCATGCCAGCACCACTGTATTTCGAAGGTGTGCGGCTGCCGGCGAGTTATGCGAATTTTTATATTACGAATTCTGCGGTCATGGTTCCCACTTTCAATGATCCGAATGATCGCGTCGCACTCGGGATTCTCGGCGAATTGTTTCCGGGGCGTGATGTTGTTGGCATCCACGCGGTGGATCTGGTGTGGGGATTCGGCACGCTGCATTGTTTGACGCAGCAGCAGCCTGCCCGATAAATTCTGTCGACCTCTTGAAATGGATCCCGTGACGAGCGCGCGCGGTGGCGTTCCGAAGCGAAACAGCGCGGATGAAATGCGAGAGTGCGCGCGTCCGGATTAACGAAAATTAATGATTGCGTAGAGCTGTAGAAATTGCGCTCGCGCAATTCCCTCTGTGCCCGACACTGTGGGAGTTTTTCGCTCACTCTGAAGCCCACATATACGTCGTTCCGAGAAATTCATCATTCCTGACGCGCGTGTGCTGAATCGGCAGCGCAATTGCCTGATCGCTTGCGCAGTCTGATGCGCACCAGTGTGCGTTGCGGTCCGGCAAAACGCTTCCGGAGAGCATATCGCGATGGCAGTCCCGATGGATGAGCGGCATGCAACCCAAATCGTTGGCAACGCCGGCAATGACAGCACCACACGGCCGCTGACGATTTTGGTGATACACGAAATGTTGCCGCATCCGGATCGTCATGGGGCGGACGTTCAATGGATGCAAATGTTGCGCGAATTGCGCGCGCAAGGGCACAGCGTGGTGCACGTTGCGCGCAGTGGCGTGAATCGCGAGCGCTACGCCGCGGGCGTGGAGGCGCTGGGGATACCGGTGTACGCGCCAGACGCCGAGCGCATGCGATTTCTGGGCTTCGATTTACCGGTCGAATGGACTCTTGAGCAGCTGCTGCGTGAGAACCAGTTCGATCTGGCGATTCTCTTTCATTGGTTCTGGAACGGAATTTCGATTCCGGAACATTACATGGAGGAAATACGGCGCAGCTCTCCTGGAACATTTATCGCGGTGCTGACGGACGATCAGCAAGGCGTGCGCGAAAAGCAGATGGCGGGATTGACCGGGCAGTGGTCGGATTATGAACGGTCGCGGGATTTCACTGACCGCGAATTTCAGGTGTACCGGCGAGCGGATTTGGTTTTGACCATTTCAGAAGATGACCGCAACGCTTTGTTGCGCGTGGCACCGGAACTTGTCACCGGACGCATGCCTATGATCGCGACGGTCGCCTCGGAAGGGGGCACCTATTCGGAGCGCTCCGGCATGCTTTTTCTTGCGAATTTCGATAATCCCGCAAATCGTGATGCGAGTGATTGGATGCTGGCGGAAATCTGGCCGCGCATTCGGGCGCAGATTCCGACTGCGGAGCTGGCGCTGGTGGGAAACAATCTGCCTGCCGGTCTGGGCGCCAGCGAAGCGCGAGTGCTGCGCGTTGGGTACGTTGCGGACTTGGATCCGGTTTTTGCGAAGTGTCGCGTCGCGCTCTCGCCAGTCCGATTTGGCACTGGGATCAAAACGAAGAACCTTTCCGCTCTGGCGCATGGCGTTCCGCTGGTGACGACTACTATCGGCGCGGATGGCATGGAGTTGCAACACAACGAAACTGCACTGATTGCCGACATGCCGCAGGAATTCGCCGATGCCGCGTCGCGAATTTACAGTGACGAAACCTTGTGGTGCGAGCTCGCGCGACGGGGACGCGAACACATTCTGGAATATTTCAGCGAGCAGCGGATGCAGGAGGCGGTGCGGATCGTGATCGAGCACGCGCGGCATACGAAACCGAAAACGCACGAGCCTGATTTTGAGTGGCCGTACTTGATCGTAGAAAAGCGTTTTCCAGAAGTGGTGAGCGGCGAGCCCGCGGGGCAGCGGTTGCTTCTTCGTATGGCTCGTTACGTAAGCCTGGCGGAAGAATTTCTGGTGCAGGGCGAGCCGGCGCGGGCTTTGGAGCAACTGCGTTACATTTTCAGCCATCTGCGAGGACGCGTGCCGGCCAGCGGCTTGTATTTGCGGGCGGTGCAGTTGATGTCGCGGGGTTACAGCGAACTAGGCGACAACGAGAAAGCGGCACAGTATGCGCGACGAATTGACCGCGCTCGCTCAAATGGGCATTTCGGCGCACGGCCAGTTGTCGAATCGAAAAATGGGCGCAAAGCACATGCGGCAACGCCTGCGGACACGCCGCTATTTTCCGTGATCATCCCGACCTACAACCGTCAAGCCGTGCTGAAGGAATGTCTGGACGCGCTGACGCGACAAACAATGCGGCCGGAACTGTTTGAAGTGATCGTAGCGGACGACGGATCCGCGGACGAGACGGAACAATTCTGCCGGAACTTTCGGCCCGACTATTCATTTCAATATTTGCGGCAGTTAAACGCAGGGGCGGGGGCAGCGCCGCGCCGCGCAGTGCAGCACGCGCGCGGCGAATATCTGCTGTTTTTCAATGACGATACGATTTCCGCGGCGGATTTGCTTGCCGAACATTGGAACGCGCACCACAATCGCCAGGATGCGCGGCAGTGCGTGCTGGGAGATTTTCGTTTTCCCGCGGCGGCGCAGCAGCGCGCGCTGACGCGCTTCCTGACGCAAAGCCCTTTCTTTTTTCCTCAGGTGACGCTGCGGGCCGGCGTGTATTGGGAATACACCTACGTGGTGACATGCAACTTGAGCGTGAAGCGGGACGCGGTGCTGGCGGCTGGGTCGTTTGACTCGCGTTTCCGTGTCGCGGAGGATTCGGATCTCGGGCTGCGATTGAGCCGCAAGGGATTTTGCGTGCGCTACGTGCCGGAAGCACAAGCCATCCATCAGCATCTTCCGTTTACCATTCCGGACTTGATTCGGCGGGCCGCGGCGTATGGCGCGAATCAGTTGGCTTTTTTGCGGAAGCATCCGGCACTGCTTGGCGGGGGCCACTCGTTTTTTGGAATGTTGGACGAAGCGGCCGCGGAAAAATGGCGTGCGCTAGTGACGGAGCGAAAGCAAGAGGTCGAGCAGCTGGTCGCGACGCTAACACGGATTGATTCCGTGGATTTCGCGCCGTTTTTTGCCATGAAGAAAGGCGACGGGACTGTGGCTGATGAGATCACCAAGCTGTGCCAGCGCGCGGTGCCGGACATCTACTGGTATTATTACTTTTTAGCTTTGTTGAGGACGTGGGAAGCGGAAGCCGTTCATCCCTCGACAGCGTCGCTGCGGGCGGAAATCGGTCACGACGAAGCATATATTTGACAGGTGCAATCTCGTAGCGGGTTGGTAGCCTTGTAGTATTGTTTCCCTCGAAAGCGAATGGCCGAATCGATCCTCACATGACAGACGGCTCCTCGAACTGGCGAAAATGGTCGCTCGCCGAGCGCGAGCGTGAGTATTCGCCGAGCACCTGCGTTGCTGCGATTGAACCGTTCCTGGACGAATACGTCGCGCGCAGCCGCGATGCGGAAACGCGCTTTCGCTGCCAGAAGAATTTGCTCTGGGGCGATCGGCCGGATGAAGTATTCGATTATTTCCCAACGGCATCCGCGGATGCGCCTTTGCTGGTTTACATCCACGGGGGTTACTGGCAGGAGCACTCGAAGGACGAATCGCTTTTTGCAGCGCCGGATTGCGTCGCGAATGGAATTGCGTTTGCTGCGATTGATTACACTTTGGCGCCACAGGCCAGCGTTGGATTCATCGTAGCGCAGTGCCGGCGGGCGATCGCTTCGCTGCATCGGCAAGCCGCGGCGCTGGGTTTCGATGCGCGGCGGATTTACGTTTCTGGGAATTCCGCCGGCGCGCATCTTGCTGCCATGCTGCTGGTCGAAGGCTGGCAGGCGGCGCCCGGACTCCCTGACGATGTCGTTGCCGGTGCTGTGCTGCTCAGCGGGATTTACGATCTGGAGCCGTTGATCGGCACATATATTGATGCGCCGTTGCATCTCACCGACGCGGACGTGGCGGCGCTAAGCCCGCTGCGCCTGAGATCCGGACGACCGGTTAATACAATCGTTGCGTGGGGCGACAATGAGACCGCGGAATTCAAACGGCAGAGTCGCGCGTTCGCTGCGGCGTTGATGGATTCTGGATTCCCAGTTTCCGCGTTTGAACTTGCCGGAACGAATCACTTCGATATTGTGTTCGGGCTGGCGCATCGCGGGAGCGTGTTGGGCGAGGCCACGATCGATATGATTCACGGGACCAAGAAGAACGATGCGTGATCGCGAGAGTTTTACGGTGTGAGCATGCGGGATTCGTCGCGCAGTCTCTACGTTGTTATTTCTGCAAGGAATTTCTCTGCGAAGGCGTGGACATCCAGGAACGAGTTGTAGAGCGGAACCGGGGCGACGCGCAGAATGTCTGGCTCGCGCCAATCGCAGATCACTCCCTGTTGTGCTAAGCAGTCGCAGAGGGCGCGGCCGCCTTTTTTCATTTGCAATGACAACTGCGCACCGCGTTCCGAGCGCTGTGACGGAGTTAAGATCGAGAAACTTTCGTGAGGCCGCTGAGCTAGTAGAAATTCGAGGTAGCCCGTCAGCAATTCGCTCTTCGCGCGCAGGCGCGGCATTGTGGCTTCGTCGAAAATTTCCATTGAAGCGCGCAGTGCTGCCATGGACAGAATGGAAGGATTGCTCAACTGCCAGCCCTCAGCGCCGGCGATAGGCTGAAACTGCGACGGCATCTGGAAGCGGCTGGTTTTGTCGTGCCCCCACCACCCTGCGAATCGCGGCAACTCGTGATTTTGCGCGTGGCATTCGTGGACGAAACATCCGGCGACGCAGCCGGGACCACCATTGAGATATTTGTAGCTGCACCAGACCGCAAAATCCACGCCCCAATCGTGGAGCTGGAGCTGCAGATTTCCGGCGGCGTGCGCCATGTCAAAACCCACGACGCAGCCCTGTTTGTGCGCGGCCCGCGTGATGCGCGAGCAATCGAAAGCCTGGCCCGTGTAGTAATTGACTCCGCCGAGCAGGATCAGCGCGATTTCCCCGCCTTTTTCAGCGAGCAGCTGCTCGATGTCTTCGGTGCGAATGGTGGACTCACCTGCGCGCGGCGTAATTTCAATGAGTGATTCCGCCGGATCGTAGCCGTGGAATCTGATTTGCGATTGCACGGCATACTGGTCCGAAGGAAAAGCGTTGGCTTCGATGACAATTTCGTTGCGCGCCGCCGTCGGACGGTAAAACGAAACCATCATCAGGTGCAGATTTACCGTGAGTGAGTTCATCACTACTACTTCGCTGGGCAATGCGCCCGCCAGGCGGGACGTCGGCGCGTTCAACATTTCGTGATACGGCATCCAGGGATTCTTGGCGTGAAAGTGGCCTTCCACCCCGAAGCGCGCCCAGTCCTGCAGTTCCTGTTCGATATAGGCGCGCGCGGATTTTGGCTGCAGGCCCAGCGAGTGGCCGCAGAGATAAACGCAATCGGAGCCGTTGGGCGCCTTGGGTATGTGAAATCGATCGCGATAGGCAGCCAGCGGATCGGCTGCGGTCATCGCCAACGCGAAATCGCGGCCGGTCTGGAATTTGACGTTCGGCACTTAGAGAGTCTCCACGGGAATGAGGTCGCGATGAATCAAGAAGTCGGCTTTTTTCCAGTCGAGATCTTCGACGCGCGCGATGGGATCGCACAATTCCGCGAGCAGGCGGTCTTGGATCTTCCCGCGCGAGAGCGCGACCGAATACGGGACGCGCTGAAAAGTGACCATGGCATATTTCGGAACGAAATGGCGCGGATATTTAGCTTCGAGAGCGAGCTCGACTTTCTTTCTGAAGAGAAACCGGGGATCGGCGACGTGATCGCGCATTTCGACGAAGTTTTCCAGGGCCAGGTCCGCGATGGCGTCTGTGTTGACCTTGCGGGCGTGCTCGAATTCCTGGAATAGTTGCGGCCAGTCGGGGCCCAGGCGATCGAGCAGCTCGAGGAACACGCTGCAATCTTCAAACGCGCAATTCATGCCTTGACCGAAAAAAGGGACGATCGCGTGAGCGGCGTCCCCAAGCAGCAGGACTTTGCCGTCCACGTGCCAGGGCGCGGATTTTACAGTGACCATTGAGCCGGTCGGATTGCGAGCGTAATTTTCTTGAAGCAGCGGCATCAGCGAAACAGCATCTGGAAATCGTTGATCGAAAAAGTGCTGCGCTTTTTCTCCTGTGTTGAGGGTTGCGAAGCTTTCGCGGCCTTCGAATGGCAGAAATAAAATGCACGCGAAGGTGCCGTCAACATTGGGTAACGCGATCAGCATGTAGGCGCCGCGCGGCCAGATGTGCAGCGCGTGTGGTTCCAGAACATGCTTTCCGGCGGGTCCGGCCGCAATAGTTAATTCCTTGTAACCGTAATCGAGCTGCTCTTGCGTGAAATTCAGGTCGCCGCGTTTTTGCATATCGATACGCAGGGCTGAAGCGGAACCGTCTGTGCCGATCACGATTTCCGAATCCACGGTGGTTTCGCGGCCGGTCTGCTCGTTACGAAAACGCGCTGCGCCGGTATTCCAATCCATTCCTATGCAGCGTTCGTTGAAATGAATCGTTACGCCCTGGACTTCGGCCGCGTTCATCAGCGCGACGTTCAGGTCCGCACGTGAAATGGAATTGATGACTTCGGAATCGTTCTTGCCGTAGGGCTGGAAGGTGAGTTCACCCGCGAGCGAATGCATCATGCGGCCCTTCATCGGGATAATGATGCGGCTCATCTGATCCCATAGGCCGGCTTCGCGCAGCGCATGAATGCCGCGCGTGGATACGGCGAGGTTGATGGACCGGCCGGCGCTCGCGTGAGTGAGGCGCATGTCTGGGCGTCGCTCGAAAATCTGCACGGGGAATCCGCGTTGCGCCAGGGAGATTGCCAGCAAAGGACCGGTGAGACCCGCGCCAACGAGCGTTATCGTGTGGGAACTCCTCTTCACGTCATGAAAAGGCGCCTGGTTTGCGGCAGGATCGCGGCTCAAGCGATCATCCTTCCAGATAGGTTCGCGCTTCCCACAGCTCCGGGAAGAATTTCTTATCCAGCGTGTGCTTCAGGTAGGACGAGCCGGAGCTGCCTCCGGTTCCCATGCGAATGCCAATCGTGCGCTCGACCATTTGAATGTGGCGAAGGCGCCAGCCGACGACGAGTTCATCGAATTCGGTGAGGCGTTCGCAGACGTCAATCCAGTCGCGATGATTTCGCTCGTCGCGATAGAGCGCGTGAATGGCTTTGGCGCGTGCTTGGAATTTTTCTTCCTCGGTGGCCGCAGCGGGCGGCAGTTGCAACGTACCTAGCGCCTCGAGCGCCTTAAAGAAAACGTCGCGCAAGGAATCTTCGCGCAGCCGGCGGAAGAGGATCGCGTGGGTTTCGGGCGTCAGCTCATGGTAGCGGAGCATTTTTTCGTCTTTCAGGCCGCAGAGGAATTCGAGTTCGCGGAATTGTTCGGACTGAAAACCGCTGGCCGGAGCCAGCTTTTCGCGAAAGGCAAGGAAGTGCGTCGGAAGCATGGTTTCGAGGATGGTGAACTGCTCGACCAGCACGCGCATGATTTCGGTGCAGCGGCGGAGCAGGCGCGCGGCTTCGTACACACCATCGCGCGAGGTGGGATTTTCGCAAGTGGCGCGCAGGTTTGCGACGACCGCGTCGAGATCGTGGAGCAGTTCCTTAAACCACAGTTCGTAGGTCTGGTGAACAATGATGAAAAGCAATTCATCGTGGTGCTCAGGAGAGGACTCGGGATGCTGGAGGCGCAGCAGTTCCGGAACCTGAAGGTAGGAACTGTAGGTCAGTTTTTTTCCGGGGTGCGCGTCTTCATTTTTGCCGGCTGCGTTGACGCTGGCCGCGCTGCTGTGGACTGGACAACCGAAGGAGCTATCTGATTGCGCTGCGTTATCTGTTGCCGGTGCCGGCACTTCCGGCGGCAGGCCGAGCCAGGTTTGGGCATTCGTGCCGAGCAGCTTTGTTTTCAGGTCTTCCGGAAATTGGCTCTCGCGAATGAGTGAGCCGACGTGCTCTTCGCCTAGCGGGAACGGATAGTCGGAGCCGAGCAAGACGCGGTCCGGGCCCATGACTTCCACCAGAAATTGCAGCGCTCGCTGATCGAAGACCGCGGAATCCACATAAAACCTGCCGAGATAATGGTTCGGAGGAAATTGTGCAGCGCCGCGGCAGAGTTGCTGCTGCTGCCACGCGTTCTGCAGTCGGCCGAGAAGAAACGCAAAACTTCCGCCACCGTGCGCGAAACAAATGCGCAAGCTCGCGGGCAGTTGATCGAGCGCGCCACTGACGATCAGCGATACGAGCGAGAGTTGCGTTTCCGCGGGCATGCCGACGGTCCAGGGCATCATGTATTTGGACATGCGTTGCGCGGCCATCATGTCCCAGGGATGAACGAGTACGGCCGCGCCTTGGTCGGCGCAGTGGTGGAGGAAAGTGACGATTCCCGCGTCATCGAGATTTTTGTCGCCCACGTGATTGCCGATATGCACGCCCAGATGTCCGGCGACCATGCAGCGAGTCAGTTCGGCGCAGGACGCGTCAATATCCTGCAGCGGAACCTGGCAGAGCGCGCGCAGTCTTCCTTTCCCGCGAGCGCAGAGCTCGAGCGCCGCGTCATTAAACAGGCGCGCGCAATCGAGCGCGTGCTGCGGTTCACGGTTGTAGGCAAAAAGAACCGGCGTGGCGGAAACAATCTGCTGATCCACGCCGTCGCGATCCATTTGTTCCAGGCGGACATTCATGTCCCAGCAGGCCGAAGTGATTTCCCGGAAAACGCGGTTGCCGATCATGATCACGGCTTTGCCGGGCTCGGTGTGCTTGATCTGGGGCCAATCGGGCGTGCCGAAGCGCGCCGCGAGGTCCGGCCAGGATTCCGGGAAGAAGTGAGTGTGAATGTCGGTGACTGGCATCTTGTTTTCTGAGCAGCGAACCTCGCGCTATTTTTTCACCGGCTTTCCCGGGTGAATTTCGCCGCAGTTGGGGCACACCCGCAATTTTTCGTTCTGATAAAACTTCTCGAAGAGCGGCGGAAGATCCGTGACGATGCTCTGCAAAAGCACTTCGGCGCGATACACCAGGTGATGGCATTTCCCGCAGTACCATTCAAACGCGTCTTTCGCGCCTTCGGGACGAGGGATTTCTACGACCAGGCCAATCGTTCCGGGAGTTAGGCGCTGCGGGGAATGCCGGGTGTGTTTAGGCAGCAGAAATATTTCGCCCTCTTTGATGGGAATTTCGATGGGCGGCTTGCCGGGCTGCTCCATCACGCGGATAAAAATGTCGCCTTTCAACTGGTAGAAAAATTCTTCGGTGGGATCGTCGTGATAGTCCGCGCGCTGATTCGGGCCGCCCACGACGGTGACGATGATATCGCCGTCTTCCCAAACCTGGGCATTACCGACGGGTGGCTGCAGTTTTTCGCGATTGGCGTCGATCCAGCCCTGAAAATTGAAGGCCTTCATGGTTTTGATGGATGGCATTATTTTTTCCTTTCGTCTTCGGCGAGCGGCTTGTAGGCGATGGCCTTCATCTCGACGAGCAGATGCGGGTGCGGCAATTGATGGACGGCGACGGTGGTGCGCGCCGGACCGTTTTCAGTGAAGTACTCGTTGTAAACCTCGTTGTAACCGGCGAAATCGTTCATGTTCACCAGGTAGGTGGAAATCTCGATGAGGTCGCTCAAATTCGCGCCAACGCTGGAGAGAATGTCGCTTATATTGTGAATGACGGCGCGGGTCTGCGCGCGAATATCGAGTTGCGTCGCGCCAAGCGCATCAGCCTCGGCACCGGCGATGGTATTGTCCGCGCGGCGGGAACTAGTGCCGGAGACGAAAAGAAAATCGCCGGCGCGTTTAACGTGCGGAAATTTGCCGCGCGGCTGTGCTTTGCCCGGAACGACTTTGCTTTCCATAACCATCAATCACTCAACTTAACGCAGATATTGTTCAGTTCGGAATAAAAGTTCAGGGAATGTACTCCGCCTTCGCGGCCGATGCCGGAAAGGCCCATGC
>Ga0209655_10000409_pt1 | contig 16250 bp, 11 predicted proteins | sample BogFormECP03_OM2_FD_188236 | JGI IMG/M metagenome (GOLD analysis project Ga0209655, IMG submission 188236) | Bog forest soil microbial communities from Calvert Island, British Columbia, Canada - ECP03_OM2 (SPAdes) (version 2) | ecosystem: Environmental > Aquatic > Freshwater > Wetlands > Bog ...
CGAGCCGTCCATCATCCGCAGTGTGGCGGGACGCTGGGCACCGCGCCAAAACGTGGAACTGACCGAGCCGTTCGGAGTGGCGCTGGACCGCAGCGGAAATCTATTTATTGCCGACCACGGCGCGAATGCAGTAATCGAGATGTATGGCGCCGCTTCGCCCAAGGCCGGCCAACTGGAAGTGCTTGCGCACATGGTCTCGCCCGCGGCCGTTGCGGTTACGCCCGACGGCAACACCGTTTTCGCGGCCTCGCCCGACACCGGGGTCGTCGTAGCCGTTGACACGCGAACACATGTGCTGCGCAGCGTTGCGGTAAACTCCGCGCCGCTGTTCGCCGCTGCGCCGGCAAATTCGACTGGCGCGCGAATCATTCCCCAAGGGCTGGCCGTGGATGGCGCCGGAAACTTGTTCATTGCCTACACCGCCGCAGGGGGCAATACCGATCAGATCTTGCGTCTCGACGCGTTTTCCTCGAAGGTCACGGTCGCGGCGCGCGGCCTGAGCGCTCCTGGCAATATTTCCTTCGACGCACAGGGCGACTTGTTCGTGGCCAATCAGGGTATGCGGCAAATTTTAAAATTCACCGCGATGGGTGCGCCCGCCACTGGCGTTACGCTCACCGCGCCGGGCAACTGCACCAACGCCACGACAACATTTTGCGACCAGGTTATCGGCGGTACCAGCCCAACGGCGCCGTTCGAACTGAGCAACAATACCGGCAGCGCAATTACCGGCATCACCGCAAGCTTCTCGGCGGGCAACACCAGCGACTTCACGATCTCCAATTCTTCTTGCGCAACTTCGCTGGCTGCGAACGCTAGCTGCGCGTATAACGTAGCCTTCACACCTACCGCGAGCGCCACCACAGCGTGCACCGGCGGAGCCGCTGCCAATACTCGTTGCGCGACTTTGTCGGTGAACTACACCGGCGCTACTGCGCCGCTCACGGCCGAAGCCAGCGGCGTCGCCGATGACTACCAAATCGCGTGCATGACCACTTCGATTTTCACTTGCCCGCCGCCCACGAATGCGGCGACGTATCAAATTACAATCTCGCAAGGCTACCCGGCGACGTTTCAGCTGCAGATTGTGCCGGACGACACCTTCAACGGTTCGGTGACGCTGCTCTGCCCAACAAATCTGCCGTCCGCGCCGGCAGGCAGTGCCGGAAATCCAACGGTTTGCGGCATTTCGGCCGGCAGCACCGTTAGCCTGCCGCTTGCTAACACGATCACCTTGCCCGTGACGGCCGGAACCGCGGTGCCATTCAACGTCACGTTTCAGACCACCACAACGAGTGGCAAGCAATTCCCGGCCCCTGTGACGACCGCAGCGAAACGCATCGGCGCGCTCGCCGGATTTTTCTCTTCGCGCTCCGGCGGATCCGCGAACTCAGACCGCTCTGGCCGCGGGCCGAACCAGGCGGCGCCTGCGCTGGCGGTATCTGTTGTGCTGATCGCAGCTCTTGCCCTACTCGCGCTGCTCGCGCGTCAAAAGCGCTTGCCGCGCATGATCGTGGCCGTCACGTTTGGTGCCGCCCTCGCAATTTGCGCCGTTCTGGGCGGATGCGGTCACTCCAATTCAACCGCCAACGTGATTCCCTACACGCCAACGGGCACCTATCTACTCACGGTGCATGGATCCGTACAAAACGCTTCGCGCGGCTTCACCATGACGCTGGTAGTTGACTAGCGCCGCGCATTTCTGCCACATCCTCGCATCAGGCGCTCCGTGCCGTGCGTGAGCTCGCTCGTCCTACAGGTAAACGGTCCCCCGACGGTATCCGTAGGGTTTTCGTCGGCGCCCCGTCGTCTGCTCTGGACGTATGTAGCGATTGATCAAGTTTTCGATGGCGGTCTGTGCCGCGCCCAGCAGGTCCACAGCGAGTGCTCGTGCCCCGCGCGACCGTGCGGCGAGCGCGGCCGTGGCATATCCCAGTGCGTCGGTGGCCGAACGGATCTGTACCGGATCGGTGCCGAGCACCAGTGTCGCGAGCACCTTTTCGTAGCGGACACGTACGGTGATGGATTGCGTCGCGCCAATCAGATTGATCTTGTCTTCTCGCCATTCCCACAGCCGCATGTAGGTGCTGGGCTGCAAATTCAGCATGCTGCCGCCGCTAGTGAATTTCTCCATGGGCACGAAGACGTCGCCGGTGTTCGATGTGGCCCGTTCCCAAAGCACGTGCGGCATCAGGCAGTCGGTGGGGAGTTGCGGGCTGGAGACGTCGCTGATTTCCGTGTTGGTCACGCCGGTCGAGACGTTCAGGTTCAGCTCAATGTCCTGTTGCTCCATCAACACGCTGACGCCATTTTCCGCAAGCTCGCGCTGCAACCCGCGGTAAGCCGAGTTCAGCAGAGGCATCAACAGCGTATCGGTGAATACCGCGCCCGAGGTGTCGTTTACCAGCGCGCGCGCCAGCGTCAGTGCGTCCTCCGCTTGCGAATACGCCGTTGTGGGTAGAACGGGCATGGTTCCTCCGGTTTCTTATCACGCAGGTTCCGATCGCTGTGAATTGCGTTAGGATATTTCGCAATACTTGGGCACACGTGCAAAAAAGGAGAACCAATGGCAGCGACCGACAAACGTCAGTACATTCCGCCGCCCGGTGGCATGGGCGAACTGCTGTTCAGCAGCGCGGTGATCGCCGGCAACACCGTCTATCTCGCGGGGCACATTGGATTCGATCCCGCCACGCGAAAACTTCCGGATGACATCGAACAAGAGGCCCGCTTCGTGCTGGACGGGTTGCGCGACACGCTGACTCGCTCGGGCCTGAGCATGCAGGACCTGGTTTCACTGACGGTGTTTTGTCCCGACCCGTCTCTGTACGAACGCTTCAACTCGGTCTACCGTACGTACCTGCGCGCGCCGTTCCCGGCCCGTGCGTTCATCGGCTCCGGTCCGTTGCTATTCGGCGCGCACTTTGAAATTCAGGGTGTTGCCGTTAAGCCGGAGGCGTGAGGCAGTCTGGTCTCGCCGCAGCTGAATGGCGCGGAGGCAGTCGCTTCCCCGGCCGCGGAGCGCTAGTCTGCTTTCAATACTGGAACTTCTTTCTGCAAGAACGGTATCTTCGCCGCTGCCCAGTCCACCAGGCTATCGCCCGAAAGGCCGAACATCGCCGCGGTCGCGTGTCCGGGTTCGAGCGTGAAATTCGCCGGTATGCCGACGGAGCCAATCGCGTGCGTCGCCGCGTCGGGATGCGCCAGCCAGTAGGAAAACGCCGCTGCGTTGATGAAGAAGCGAATCGTCAGGTTCAGCGCATTCGTGCGCACCCACTCCGTGCGCGTCTTGGTGCCCGAGAGGACAGATTGCGCAGACAAACTTGCGCGCTTCAGCACATGGAGTGCGTGTCCCGCGACAAACAATGCCCAAAAATGCGCGGATTCGGGTATGTGCATGGGTTCCACGAGGCGCGGCGCGCGGAATGGCGGTTTAAACCTGCACTAATTCGGATTGCCGACGCAGATGTAAGCGATCGTGTCTGTGCCGCTCGACTGCGATAGCGTCAGTGCGGTGGCGGTAGTCTGCACGCGCACGGTGGCGATGGCCGAGGTATCGTTTGCCGTGCACACCGGCGCGGAATTGTACGCGGTGGGAAAGGTCACCGTCGCGGCTCCGGTGACGAGGGCCACCGTACCCGCAAATGAATTGGCCGCGCCCTGGTTCAAGTGCTGTGAAATCCCGAGCGATCCGTACACCGTGGGATTCTGCGAGTCGTGCAGCGGCGCCAATCGCAGATCCGGCGTCACCGGCCCTTGCGATAGAACCACGTCGTCGAAATAAACGTAGTTGCCAGCCGTTGGGGTATTCTCCAGCAGGAAGATCCTCATGGAGTGGGCCACGGTAGTGCTCAGTGAATACCCGTTCGGCACGCGGAATATCAAACCGTAGTTTCGCGTGGCCGTCCACGAACTCGCGGTGCTCACTTGCCAATCCGCGCCGGTCACGTTGCACCCGCAGCTGATTCCGTTGTTGTAAGTGAGTGAGGCGTTCGTTGACTGCCAGTTCCCCGTTGAGGACGAAGTCCCGTCGTAATTAACCGGCGCCAACACCCGCGCATTCGTCGCGACCGTAGAAATCACATCCGCGGTGGTACAGTTCGAGTCGTAGTAGTAGCGGATGCCCGGGCGGAAATTATTCGACGTCGAGCCCGAAGCCACGCGAAACATCAGCGTGTATTCCTTGGTGGAGTCCACCTGGATGCAGCCGGAATTGATCCCGAGTCCCGCGGTCGCGCCGTCGCCGACGCGCACGTTATAGGTTCCCTGGGTGAACGCATCCACGGCAGGTGTCGCGCTGCTCGAGGCATTCTGCAAGTAGATCCCGCTGCCAGCTTGATTTATGACGCCAGCCGCCGTGACGCCGCCCCAGTAATACAGGGTTGTAGTATTTTGCCAGCCTTCAAAGCTGGCGTTGCCGAGCAAATTGTCGCCGGCCAGGTCATTCATGCCGTAATGCATGGACGGCGTCCAGTTATGGCCGTTGTTATCGATCGCCACCATCGCCGTGGCGGGTTCGTTCGGCTTGATCTGCGTGTTGTTCGTGATCGAAAGGTACGGATCGAGAACATGAATTCCGACCGCGGAACCGTCGAAGGGAAATTGGTAGCAGTTGTACACATTCTCACAGCGATTGTTCGGCCCAAAGGTGATGGAAGTTGCGCCCACAATGTTGTAGCAGATCTGATTGAATGCCTGCGAAGATGTTTCGCAGTCATTGCCGTACACTTCGTCGTTGTTCGGGTAATTTCCGCTGGAATCTTTCGCGAACGTGTATCCCGTGGAAGCCCCCGGAGGCAACACGCAGGCGTTCTGCTCCAGCACCACCGCGTTGAACGTCCCGGCCAGATAAAAGCAGGTGTCGCCCGCTGTTTCCGGTTGAAAATTATTGTGTTTGAAAAGCGTGTTGGAGCCGTCGAATCCGCCCACCGACGAGCTGCCGAACACACCGTAAGAATTTCCCCCGGTGCCGAGTTGCAGGTTATTGTTCTCGATATCGGAGTGTCCGATCGAGGTCATGTTAATTACGGTGGAGCTCGCGCCATTGGCCTGCAGGTACATCCCGACGATGTGCACGTAATTGATTTTAGACACGGTGGGATTCGGCTTCTTCACCACCGTACACCCGGCGATGCCACAGCCGATGTATCCCGAAATGTCCGGGGCCGCTACCGTTCCCAGCCCGCTTTCCTGGTACCCAACCAATGACGCTCCATCACCAGCCAGCTCGATGGCGTCGTTGGTCGTCGAATCCGAAATTACCAGTTGCGCCTGACCCCACTCGAGCGTGGTACCCGCAGGGATTGTGATGTGATGGGTGGCCGTCAGCGTCCCGAACAATCCGCGCGCATCGCACACGCTGGAGGTGGTCGCGGCCGCCGTCAAGCAAGCGTTGATTTGCAGCGCGGCATCCGCGCCGCTGAATCGCTCCGCTTTTTGCACGCCGTTTAGTGCGTTGACCGCTGCCGTTCCGTTCACGTCCAGATTGTATTGCGGGTTCGTCGTATTGATCCCCAGGGAGGTCGGTGTGAAGCGATGCACCGCGGCCAGCGTGGATGTCGCCAGCAGAGTTCCGCCGGACGGAATCGCAGTCAGCACTGCGCTATTAGTGGACGCGCCAGCGACGAATAACGCGCCGATCTGTTGCGGAGCCCAATACGAAGTTCCATGCATATCCGGCGAAGTGGAGATATTCACGCAGTATCCGTTAAGCGCGGCTAGTCCGGCGATCGGCAGAGTCCAGGTCACGCTCACCGCGTTATTGGATCCGCCGACTACTACTCCCGAGCCTTGTAAAGATTGCGCGGACTGATGCGTACAGTTGTCCGAAGTGCTGGTGACGGTCGCATAGTAGGTCGCTGCCACCAGAGATCCACCCGTCGTGGCGGTGCTGTTTACATTGGTGGGCGGATACAGCGTGGCGAATTGCACGTCAATTGTGCCCGCTGCATTCTCCGCAAGTGACGCTCCGAATCCAAACATATTGCCGGTGTTGAACATGTATCCCAGCACCGGATCAATCGCCACACTCGCGAAGCGGTTGCCGGAGGCGGCCGCGCGAAAGGCTGTACCGTTCACGTTCGCTTCCGGAAACAGATCGCTACGCAAACGATCCGAGACGCTGGTGGAAACGATGAAATCGAACCCGTTGGCATTCTCCGACGAACATCCGCCCACAGGCATGCCGTTCCCGTCCACCACCCATGACGAAGCTAGACCGCTGCCGCCGATAACGTGACAGCCTTGCAGCGTGCCGGCGTCCATGCGGATCGCCGGACCTATTCCTCCGCTGCCCGCAAAGGTGTTCTGCATGTAGACGCCCTGCAGAATCGAGCCGGAGGAGTTAAATTCCAGAACCGCGTTGGTAGGTGTGGTGGCGTCCGAAGTGGTCACATTGTCGAATGTCAGTTCGGACATAGCCGGCAGCGCGATCGAGCCGGCATTTCCTGTGGCATTCGTCACGGTGAAAAAACTGGTCGCGGAACTTTCGATCGCGGCGATGTCCCGGAAAACAATGTTGCCGGGCCCGCTCCCGGCAGTATTCACTCGCTGAATGTATTGAAGTCCCGCGCCAGTCCCCTCCAGCCCGCGGAAATAGGCAAGTCCCACCAGCGGGGCTTCGCTGTTGATCGACGCTTCGCCCGTGAGCAGCGCTATTGGCAAAGAACCGTTCCCTGCCTGTAAACAGCCGTCGTCCATAAAAAACCAGAAGGTGTTGGTGATCTTCAACGGCGTGTTGTCTGCCTTGCCCGTAGCGTCCGCGACTAAACACACATTGTGCAGAACGTCTTGACCCGAATCGTACAAGCTCATGGCTTGGTTTTGCCCGTTGATCGTTAGGTTTTCGAATGTATTTAGCGTCACCGGGTACGTCATCGAAAATACCGCCGCGCCATTTGGACTCGAGCCGATGTTGTTCACCACCAGTCGTACTTGTGGCGCGCGATTGAACTGCGCGCCGCCCGTGGAGCTGATCGTGCCGTTTCCGCCGATAAAGTGCAGGCCGCCGCAGGGCAGCGGAAAAACTGCCGCCGTCGAAGGAAGCTGTGGTTGGCTAAGAACGTAGACGCCGGACGGAAAAAAGATGCTGCCGCCCGCGTTGGCTTGCGGGTAGCTGTTGCACACAGCGGTGATCGCGGCCTGTATCGCGGCCGTGTCATCCGTCACCCCGTCTCCCTTCGCCCCGAACGCGGTCACATCCACGCGCGGCCGCGGTCCGGTTACGGTTTCATTTCCCAGTACGCTCAGCGTGGACGGTGTTAGCGATCCGGGATTGAAGCTGGAGGACGTCAGCGTGCCGCTGATCGTGGCGTTCCCCGCCACGCTCAGGTTCCCGCCCAGCGTCAGGCCAAACGCCGAAATGTTATTCCCCGCCCCGGAAGAAGAAACGTCCGCCGGAAGAATCACGTCCGGGTAGTTGATCGTGCCGGTGATCTGCGGACCGCTGATTTGTATCAGATACCGTCCTGCTGGCGCATAGAAGTGGTAATTTCCAATGCCGTCAGCCTGAAAGGGATTCGGCGCGGTGGTCGTAAGCGTCGCATCGGTATAGAGCGTTGCGAGTGGCGTGCATGGCGTGCCCGTCGCTGTAGCCTGGCAAACCGTTATGATCGCGCCGGCGACTGGATGGCCCGAAGGGCCGAATACAATGTCGTCTCGGCGCGAGCCTTGCGCGCGAGCCTGCGGCGAGGCGAGCGCGCCCATCGTCAGAGCAAGCGCAATGATCGCCGCAACTCGCGACGCGCTGCGCGTTTTTCTGAGTTCTGTTCGCGGCAATGAGCGGACCTCACTGAACGCCAGCCTGCGTTTCCCGTTCGCGCCCGAGCCGCGCACTTCGGTCGCGTCTGCGCGCCTGCCTAAAGTTGCCGCCGGCATATCGGCGCGGAGGCCCATGCCGCTGCGTGTCTTGGTCTTCGTCTTTGCGGCACTCTGCTGCATCGCCATCGTGTTATTTCCTTTCGCCCTAGGTTTGCTGGCGCGGGATACTGCGTCGTGCGATCCCGTGGTGGGATTTTAATTCCAACGGGCTATTCTCTGCCACGGTCAGGGTTTCTGGCCCACGAATGTTGACAATTGATGAAAAAGACTTCCCGCGCTGAGGCTTTCTCCACGCTGCAAAAAGGCCGGTACGGCCTACGCCATTCCACCAGGGCCGTTCGTGGCCATTCTCGTAACACGTTGTGAATCACCGCGTTACATAACACGATTAGGCCAGCCTGCTGCTTCTGCAACCCCAAAAGACACAGTACTACGCGCCCTCGCGCGAATGGCACGACCCTTGCAATGCTATATACGGGCGGAGGTTATTTACCTTATCGCTTGGGACCGCGCAGTCGCATGAACAAGTAAGTGAGGCCAAATGAGCAAGCAAATCGTAACAACTCTACAAAACCGAGCCGCGGTGCTAGCCAGAGTCTTCGCACTGGTGTTGCTCGCGTCCGCCTTTGCCATGTTGCCAAGTGTGGTACATGCGGACTCCAATAACGCCTATCAAATTAGCGGGACAACGCTGTCCGGCGGCACTTTCTCTGGAACGTTGGATTTCAGTTACAACTCGAGCACGAAGCAGACGCTTCTGATCAATTCCAATTTCACGATCGATGGCACGGCCTACTCCTGCAACGGCTTGACGGATGCAAATCAGTGCATCGTGTTCGATCCGTATGGCATCGAGTACTTCGGGGTGATGTCGGGCACCACCTTGATCGAGCTCGAGTGGAACGGTTTCAACCTAGCGGGCGCCTTCCCGTCCACAATCAATTTCATCGGCGGGTACGTCGAACCATTAGGCGGCGGACCTTGGGACTACGTAACTTCGGGCACGGCAAAGGTCGTTACAACTCCCGAGCCCTCTGCATTCTTGTTGCTCGGCGCAGGTCTGTTGGGCCTGTTTGCATTGTCACGGCGCCGGTTGAATTTCGATTCGATCGCATAAGCTGGCCAGAAACTTCTTCAAGAGAGGCAGACCTTAGGGTCTGCCTTTTTTTGAATTCAGGTGCGAGCTCACTGCCCTTCCGCCCTCGCGTACGCAAATGGATGAGTTCGCGCAGCGTTATAGCCTCCCCTTTTTTCCTTCGCCGTCTGCTCTAGTTCTCCTCTCGTCGGTTGTAGCCGCACGCAATCCCAGGCCATGCTTCGCGGCTTTCTCCTGATCCAGAATGGCGCTGCAGTGGCGGCAAACCGCCACTCCCGGCTTCACTTTTTCCCCGCACGCCGGGCAATCGGCCATTCGCACCGGAACGTAGGCCCACTCGCGTTCTACTCCCAGCGCAATGGCCGCCCGGCGATGCAGGTCGGAAATCTCCCGGAACGAATGTCCCCGTGCCCACATCGTGTCGCCGTCGGTTACCAGCCGTTGATAGAATTCATCGCGCCGCGCGGCCACCACGCCTAATTCATCGGGTGTGGGACGCGCTCCGGCACAAACAAACACGCCATGGTCGTGCAAATCCTGCAGCAGATCCTCCGCGATGTCGCGTGCTGAAATCGTGAACGGAAATCTGCGGTTGTCGCCGAGATCAATGGCGTCGCCGCGCGAAGTAATCAGCAGCAATGAATACGCTTCGCCCTTGGCGCATGCGGGAATGTGGTACACCCCATGTGTTCGCGAAATATACCAATCCTGGTCGGAGATGGAGGCGATCGTCACAGTCGCGGCTGTGTCGCCGGTCGAGCGTGTGTCCACCAGAATTCTTCCTCGCAAGCCCGAAGCTGCCGTTGTGGTCATGTTCAAGTGAGTTTCCTTTGGTTACTGTTGCATCTGTAGCGCCGCCCGCCGCGGCATTGGCTGTCCGCTAACGCACCAGCCGCAATCGTTTAACGCACCTGGTGCGCCGGGACCTTCCCTAATGTTGGCCGGCCATCGCGCCGACGAACGGCGCGCCGTGAAACGCCGGTACAGCATCATCCAGCAACGCATCCGCGTCGCGATCCCAGTCGCGGGCGCGCCGCGTTTCCCGAGCCGCGATCGCTCCCCGCAGCTGGCGGCGCGGTTGCCTTCGCGACCACTCAATCGCACGAACGATCCAGTCGCACGCCGCCGGAGTCAGCGCTATGAATTCGCCGCCCACGCTTTCGAGAGTGAAGCAATGCTCATACTCTCCGCGCGATGGATACGGTCCCAGCGCCGCGATGCGTATGCCGTCCTCGACTTCGGTTGTCTGCGCGAACCATTGTTCCGGAGTACCGTAAGATTCCCGCGGCGCCCATCGTTCGATGTGCCAGCGGTTTAGCGGCAAATATTTCGGCACTCGCCGCGTTTCGATCGCCTCGCGCAGAATGTTTCCGTTCGCGTCGCGATCGGTCCAGCGTCCGCCGATCCAGGTGAGCCGCGATGCGCCCCAGACCACGCGAAAATTTGCTTCGCCGTAGCAATTCGTCCCCCCCGTGCGTTCCACGCGTTCTTGAATCGCGGCAGGTGCCTCATGCGTCTCCCGGGTGACGCGAATCAACGGCGACGGAGACGTTTGTACTCTTGTTTTCAAGCCCGCTCCCGTGGGAAGTTACGAACCTCTGGCGCGTTTCGGGGAGTGCTGCCAGTGGAAGTACTGGACGCGTTTAGATTTCGGGGCGGCCGCCAGCTACTAGCGAGCCGCCCCTTTTTGTTTTCATTTCAGATTCGAACGGCAAGTCGCGCGAGGTTTCGTGCGCCACTCCGGTCCGGGATTAGTACCCCGTCGGAATCGCCAGGTTGTTGATGTAGGCTCCGCTGCGCGGCGATTCGTTCCACACTTGGAATCCCGTGACGAAGTAAAAAATGTACGCCGCGGAAATTCCACCGCTTGCCCCGTAAATCGGAAACACGGTTTGCCCGCCGACATCGTAAAAATCAATGTCCTGCATCACCGCGCGTCCCCAGTGCGACAGGTCCAGGAAGTCCACGCGAGTCTGATTGGCATTGATGGACGACTTAATCGGCACGCCGGCCATGGACTTCTCGCCGGTGAAAAGCAGATCCAGATCGCTCGCGCGGCCGCCCGCGCCCTCCTTGATGATCTGCGAAATGGTTACACCGAGTTGTTCCCACTGGTGCTCTTGTTCCAGCGCGGTGTAAGCGATCAGCTTGGACACCTGGTTCGAGCCCAAGGCCTTGCGCACTTTGTTGATCGCTAGGCGCACCGCGCCAGGTGTGATCGCCGAATTGTTGCCGTTCACCACTGGCGTCGCCAATTCCACCGGATACGTGGTGCGATTCAGGTTCAGCCATGTTCCGGTCGTCGCATTCGTCTGGTGATACAGGATTCCGAACAGCGACGTCGGTTGCGCCCCGGTCAATCCGTCGTGGACGATCAGATCGTTCACCGATGTACCGGCAGGCAGCGAGTCCACCTGGATCAGCGAATTGAATGGGTCCACCAACAGCACGTTGGCCGATCCTCGATTCGTCGTCAGAGTCGGGTCGTACACCTGCACCGTCTGGTTGTAATAGAAGAGCTGCGCGCCTGGCGGTTTGGCCATCCCGAATTGAGCTGCGACTCCGGACGGCAGCCCGGTGGTGGTGATTGACGCGACCGTGCCCAGTACCCCGTTGCCGTTCGTCTGCATCACTTTGTCGAGAAACGACCGGAACTGCGCCATGGCGTTTTTCACTTCACGCTTGGCGGTATTTTCGATGGCCTTCTCCGGAGCGTTGGATGCGAACTCCACCAACTTGGTAATTTCCACCGCGTGCCGGAAGAATACCGGCGTCACCTGCGCCACGTCGTAAATCGTTCCCGACCCGCGCCCCAGGTCTCCGCCGTCCATATTGGCCAGGCCCGCCTTGCCTCCTGGACGAATCTGCAACGGTAAACGCATGTTGCGCGAGCTCACGCGTTCCGCATCGCCGCGCTGTTGGATCATCGTCAGCAGGATGTCGTCACGCTCGTACAGCAGAGGAAGCTTGTCGCGAACTTTTTCCAGTTGTAACGCAACAGATTGTGCATTCTGCATCTGTGCCATGGTGTGAATTTCTCCCTAGGATTGGATTTCGTGCAGCGCGGCAACTCGGCTCCGCGCTGTCTTACTTGGCCGCCCGGAAATTCCGGGCGCGCATTTCGTGCGAAACTCCGCTGGTGTCCTCCTCGGACTAGTTCATTGAAATGCAAATCTGGCAGCACGCGGTGCGCTGAAATTCACCTCACTGCAATTCATCGTCAAACACTGTCTCGTAGCCTGTCCTCGGACAGTCGGTCGTGCTCGTCTTTAGCTGCACCTTGGGACAGTTGAGCTATTTCTCGAAATCACCCATCATCGAGTGGCTAGCTGTTGCGCTGGCTTCAGAAAGCAGCAGGCGGTTCCAAATCCGAATCGCAGTGGGCTCGCGCGTATTCCCCCCTCTACGCGTCGAGCACCCGCGGTACTTCACATTGGGGGAATACCGAATGAATATCTGGAGATCGTTTCTTGTAATGCTGTGCCTGATCGGCGCGGCGCTCGCTGGCCGGCCTGCGTATTCGCAAACCGCTTCGACAAACTGCGCCGCGAGCCAGCAAGCCGCTGTCCATTGTTTTGTGGCGAACGCGGTGGCTACCGATCTGACCAAACCACGTTACGGAATGACTTTGGCGCAGTTCGAATCCTACGGCTTCGCCGTCACCCAGATTCTGCAGACCCATCACACTTATTTGCTGCTGGTGGGCGTCTCCAGCGCGGTTGCTGACGCCATGCCGCCGACTAATGCTGACGGTACGTCCAATCAAACCGCGCAGGAGGATGCGGTGACGCAAACCGTCGCCGCTGCTAGCAAGTTGGGTCTCACATCGCTACCTAAGGGCACGACTTTGACGGATCTCGAACACTTCTCGCTGGACGTCACCAACGCCATGAACGACAACAACGGCGTCCTCGAATTGCTCACTCCCGGCGTTTCCCTGCGCATCATTGACTCCTACATTGTCACCGCGACTTCTAACGGCACCGTAAATTGGAACGAACTGGATGCCAGCCTTTCCGCCGCCATCACCAACTACATTAACTCTGGTTTAATGAAGGTTCCGACCGGCATGACCGCAGCGCAAGTGACTTCGTTCGCCAACTCGCTCGCTCAGGTCATTTATAATTACAAGGTCGCGACACATCGCACCGCTCTGAGCGCTAACTGACGCCGATCTCGGCCCAACGTGGATCGGCTCCGTAGCCGCGCCTCCGCTTTTCTTTCGCGGAGACATCTGTTCCTGTCCTACTAGAGTCATTTGCCCCCGGTCATATTCTCGACTGCAGGCCAGTTGCGCCGCTTCGCCCCGCGCGTAATGATTCGAGGAATGAAATCCACAATGCCATCTATAGTTACGCGGGGCGTCACGCAACAACCCGCCGGCAAGAGCGCGGAACCATCATCTTTCGTTATCCGGAGCAATCACATGCGAGCTCTCGTCCCAAGGATCGCCGTCCTCATCCTCGCACTCGCCTTAGCGGGCGCATTACCGCCTCGATCGCGCGCCCAAACGACCCCGCCACCGAGCTGCACAGCCAGCTCAGACGCAGCGGTGCAATGCTTCGTGGCCGACGCCGTCACCACGGGACTCACCCAGCCCCGTTACGGCATGACGCTGGCGCAATTTCAGGCCTACGGCGTTGCGGTCACCAAAATTCTGCAGACGGATCAAACCTATTTGGTGCTGGTAGGACTCTCCAGTGCGATTGCCGACGCCCTGCCGCCGACAAATGCCGACGGCAGCTTCGACACCGCGGCGCAGAGCACTGCCGTCGCCCAAATCGTAGCCGCCGCAGCCACCAACGGATTCGTCTGGCCACCCTCCGGCACCGATCTGCAAGACCTTCAGTGGTTCACCCAGGACCTGGTTAATGCGATGAATGTCAATCAGCAGGTGTTGCAAATTCTGACGCCTGGCGTCACTCTGCGTATCATTGATTCGTACATCATCACCGCCACCGGATCGGACGGCACCGTGAATTGGCCCCAAGTGAACGCGAGCCTCACCACGCTGGTCGCCAACTTCATTTCCTCAGGCCTGGTCCGTCTCACGCCGTCGCTCACCACCGCGCAGCTCACGTCATTCGTGACCGCGCTCGCACAAACCATCAGCACCTACAAGGTTTCCACCAATCGCGTATCGCTGTGAACGACTAACCCGCGACGTCAAAGATTCAAAATATCGGCGTCGGACATCCGCTTGTAGTCCACGTCACGCGAAGTCACCGCACGTCGGCCGTCATTCCCTGCGCCGCCCGATCCTGCGATGTCCACCCGCCGTTCCGCCGTCCGTTGCCGGGCGCGCCGCTCGTGATTTGCGGATACCACGGTCGTGGTCCACTCGTTCAGCACGCGCTTGGCTACACCGGGCAGCGCCTGGCGCGCCCGGCCGGTAACCAGCGACACAATGGCCCGCTGGTGCTCCTCGTCCAGGCCGCCTGAGCGAAATGCATCCCGCATTTGCTGCCCCAACGCGCGATTGCCACGCAGCGTGGTGTCCAGCTCGCGGTAGATCTCACCCACCACTCGATTGCGCGCTGATTTTGATATGCCTTCGGGCAGCAGGCGCTCCACCTGCGATTCAATCGCATCCACTACGCTGGAAACCGCCGCCGCATTCGTGGAATGGAAGAAGTCCATCTGCGCCGGCGTCAACGTAGGTGCAGAGTCTCTCTGGCGCATTTGATTCGCATCTTGGTTTTGGTTTTGACCTTGCGTCGCTTGTTGCGTTCGATTCGCGCGATCAGCGAACAATTCGCGCGCGCCAGATGTATGCGCGCCGTCACCCGATCTTCGCGCAGCGTCTTCAACCAGCGCATTCATCGCCCTCGCTAGCGACGCAAACGCCCCAGGATCCAAATTCGCAACCGCGCGCGCCAATTCCGCATGGTCTTCCGGACGCCGCGAAAAAAACAGCGCATCCATCCGGTTCATATCCCCGACCAACGCGGTCGCCGCGCGTGCCTCTTCCGGCGTCGCAAATGTCTCGCGGTAAGCATTCGCTTCCTGCCACGCGTCGCGCAATTCTGGATTCGCATCCAGCGCCGCGCGCAAGTGTTCCGGCTCCAGCTGCCCCGCGGTATTCGCACCCGTCGCTGCCGTGTCCTTAGCGGAGCCGCGGCGCGTTCCCGTCGGAACCTCTTCATCGTCAAAATTCATCGACAACTGTTCGTCCGTCCGCGTCCCCGTGTCCTGCGCAGTCGAATCGCGCGCTTCGCCGTGCGCCTCACGGCGACCGGTTCTGCGCGGGGTATGCGTAAGCAATCCAAGTATCTCGTCGTCGCTGGAATTGCGATTCAACACCGGCGCCGGAGCAATCGTGTTTGAGCCCATGCTTTGTTCGCCTCCCATAGTCACTGGACGTGTGCCAATGTGCACCTGGCCTGCCCACGTCCTAGCCACGCTACCACTCTGTATCTACAGCACTTATCCCGCTAGGACACTCGTTGTCCCAGTAGTTTTCCACAATGAAACTACAGTACTATTCCCGCTTCGGCACTGCTCTTGTACATCTACAAGCAGCGGGGGGAGCTGTACGTTAGTCCAGGAGGACGCGACAGACCCTGCGAATAACTGAGGTAACACCGATGAGCACGCCGCCGATCACCTCCGCACAAGCCAACGCAAAATCTGGATCGTCCAACTCGCCAGTCGGCATCGAACGCCGGCGCCGTAAACGCGCGAAAATCACCGCGCAAGTCCAAATCCGCGGAGTGAATACTCCCGAGCCCTTCGAAGAAATCTGCAAGAGCGTGGACGTGTCGCGCGACGGCCTGCTCGTCACCGCCGCCCGCGCTGGATATTGGAAGGGCCAGCGACTCGAAGTCACGTTCCCGTATTCCACAGCCGCAGCCGCGCTAAATTCCGCGCAGACCGCCGAAATCGTCCGCGTCGTCGAGCAAGACGGCCGCTACGCTGTCGCGTTGCAGTTCGTCAACACAAAGTCCGACTCTGCAGCCAAGGACGCCGCCAAGCCCGATCCCGCTGTCGCCGGCGTTTTGGCGCATTCCTCGGCTTCGCATACCAAGCAGCAATCGGTCGTGCTCGCCGTCGAGTCCGATCCCAAGACCGCAGAAATCATGCGCAGCATTCTCTCGAATGACGGCTACACCGTCATCATCGTGCCCACGGCCCAGCAAGCTCTCGACATCTTGCGCAACACCGTGCCGGCTGTATTTCTCGCGGAAGTCGAAGCGCCGGACATGAGCGGTCACGACCTCTGCCTGATCATCAAGCGCAACGATCGCCTGCAGCGCGTGCCGGTAATTCTGCTCACCAAATCAGCGCAGCCCGCCGATTACTCCGCCAGCCACCAGCTCGGCGCCGTCGTCTGCAT
>Ga0209655_10000410_pt1 | contig 16208 bp, 11 predicted proteins | sample BogFormECP03_OM2_FD_188236 | JGI IMG/M metagenome (GOLD analysis project Ga0209655, IMG submission 188236) | Bog forest soil microbial communities from Calvert Island, British Columbia, Canada - ECP03_OM2 (SPAdes) (version 2) | ecosystem: Environmental > Aquatic > Freshwater > Wetlands > Bog ...
CCGGGGACCGTACGTGGAAGGACGCGAATTAGATGTTTCCTACGAAGTGGCACGTAAGTTAGGATTCGACCAGCACGGGCTTGCGAAAGTCCGGCTCGAGCTCCTGAAGGTGCCAACACGCCCAGCAACAGCGCATCCCGGAAACTGATTGTCGCATTAGACCTGGATCGCCTTGGTCCAGCGACTGCTTTGGCGCGGAAACTGCGCGGAGCAGCGGGGATGTTTAAAGTTGGAGCGCAGCTCTTCACTTCCGAGGGGCCGCGAGCGGTTACCAAGCTAGCGGACCTCGGTTATGACATCTTCCTCGACCTGAAATTCCACGACATTCCGAATACTGTGGCGCATGCGGTCGCTGCTGCGGTGCGCCTGCCGGGGGTGCGCTTGATGACTTTGCATGCAGCCGGCGGCCTAGCGATGATGAAGGCTGCGCACGAGGCTGCGGGCACGAGGAAGAACCGTCCGGCGCTGCTGGCGGTGACGGTTCTGACCAGTTTCGATGAGCCGACGCTGCGGGAAATTGGGATGGAGGGTTCGCTGGGATCGCGCGTGGCGGCGCTGGCGCGGCTGGCTCGGACCGCAGGGATGGACGGGGTGGTCTGTTCGGCGCTGGAGGCCCCTGCGGTGCGGCGCGAGTGTGGGCCCGACTTCAAGATTCTGGTGCCGGGAGTGCGTCCGGCGTCGGCTGCTACGAACGATCAATCGCGCATCGCAACTCCCGGAGATGCGGTTCGCGCTGGGGCTGATTACCTAGTGGTGGGCCGACCAATTACGGCGGCGGCTAATCCACGCACGGCCGCGCTGGAGATTGTGGCTGAGATTACGGACGCCGAGCGGCAGAGGGCAGTGGCGTAGTCACCTCACGAGCACATCAAAAGCTCTGCTAGTTGAGTCGATTTCCGATCAGCGCATTATCAGTCATTTGGATTATTTCCGAGGGTAACACCGAGCAGTCCATAACATGGATGCGTGATTGGCGGTGGGCAACCATATTGAATGATTGTGATTCGGACGCGAACAAGGAGGGTGCCATGCTCAAAAGTAAGCATTTCCTTCGACGGGTTGCAGCAGGTGCGACGGTTGCCTTGCTGACGTGCGTGCTTGTGGCGGATGCGAACGTGGTTCGGGGCTGGTTCACGGCGGGATCGAAGCCTGGGGAGTTTGAAGCGGGCGTGGATGCGGAGCATGCGCATGAAGGCCACGCGAGTGCTTTCCTCAAGAGCAAGCAATCGAGCGTCGATGGGTTTGGCACGCTGATGCAGAGCATCCGCGCGGAACAGTACAAAGGCAAGAGAGTGCGCCTCAATGGCATCGTAAATTCGCAGGAAGTCGTGGGATGGGCCGGGTTATGGATGCGGGTTGACCAAGGAAAGGACGCGGTGGCGTTTGACAACATGCAAGGCCGGCCCATCAAGGGCACGACCGATTGGCAGCGATACGATGTGGTTCTGGACGTGCCATCAGAAGCGACCGGCATTTCGTTCGGCATTTTGTTGGCCGGTACAGGAGAAGTATGGCTAAGCGGCACGAAATTCGAGGCCGTAGGGACGGATGTGCCGGTAACGAGCCCCTCCGACAATATCCTTCCGGAGAAGCCCGTGAATTTGGATTTTACTGAGTAACAAAAGTGCGAGCGTGTGAGATATCTCGACTCCTGTCGTTCCCGTCGTGGTTTGTGCTGATTGCCCACGACGAGTTGCGTTCAATTTATCGGAGTTGCATTGCTCAGATCGAGGCTCATCGAGTTTTGGCCGGCTTTGAGTTGCACGGCTTGGCCCCAGTTGAGCGCCTGGTTGTTGTAGCGCGCGGAGATCATCAGGTAATAGGTTCCCGGAGGCACGCCGGGAAAGGTGCCGTTGCCATTGGCGTCGGCGCGGACGGCTGAGGCCGCGTCGGCTTTGATCGCGTCAGTGACCTTTTGACATTCCGGCGTCTTGCTGGTGCAAATGCTGGCCACGTATTTGAACACCGTCATTCCTGCTGGGACAGCCACTCCACCGTTTGCGATTGCGTTTGCGTAGCTGTGGCGCAACAGGACATAAGGGCGGCCGCCGAGGGGATTCGCAGCACCGGGTTGCGCGGGAAATTTCGAGGCGATGGATAGAATCGCGTTGCCCAGGGGTTTATCCGGAGTCGAGAGAGAGCCGCCCAAGTTGTCTGGCGCCCCGCTGCGATTTCCGGCAGAGGCATTCGTCGCCGCAGCCGTGCCGCCGCCGGCAGGAATTGTCGCGCTGGGAGTGAGCACGGCCAAGTTGCAGGACTGCTCCATGGGAGCGAAGGTAAAGTCGCCGTCGTCGTTTTGGCCGGTGACGGTGCGGCCGTGGACTTGATATGGGCCGGTGCCGCCGGGATCGAGCGATCCGTCCGGCTTGAAAGTGAGGGTAAGCGGGTGATCAGGTGCGTTCACATGGATAACCGCGTTGGCTCCATCCGCGACAATCGTATAAGAATAGGCGCGGGCGGCGTCGGGACCGCAGCCGAGAATCGCGGACTCTGGAAAGAACTGAACGCTGAATCCCGTGGAAGCTGCGTAGATGCCGCGCATGCGAATGCCGGGCGGCGTCGGCGGGCCTTTGTCGCCGCCGAACATCGCTTTAAGCAAATCGGTTTGCATCGTCTGCACGCCAACTCCGGCTCCCTTCGAAGAGAGGTTTTGTGCGGGGCAGGTAGCTGTCTTGGAAGCGAATGTGGTGTGGCCACCGCCGGAATTTACGTGACCGTAGTAGCGCTGGCCGCCGCTGTAGAGTTCTGAAGTCGAAGACGCCTGTTGATTCGAGAGGGACATTCCGTACTTGTCTGTGTATCCGCTGCTAGCGCTGGGGTCTGGTCCGTCGCTGGTGTAGCCGCTGGCGACGACTCCGTCAATCGTCAGCGGGCCGGGGCCGACGATGGTGCCATCGGCTTTCAGAGTGAGGACGAGCGGCTTCGGAGTGGTGTCAATCACGATGACGGTGCGGTCATTCTTGAACTCGATTTTGTAGTTGTGCTGATCGGGCGAAAGGAACGCGCAGTTCACCAGGACGCCGCCGTCAATGAAATCCAGGCGCCATTTGCCGGGGCCCTCGAACACGCCGGCCATGTTCGGGCCAGGCGGCGGTTCCTTGGCTAGCGAGGGCATGACCTGGCCGACCATCTGGCTGAACGCGCCGAGGAGTGAATTCCCCGTGCAGGTTGCGGGAAGCCGTCCGGAAGTGACGCAACGTGTGATGGCGCGCTCTTCCGGAGTCTTGGGCTTTTGCGGCTGCCCGTACGTGGCGGGTTGCGTCGCGGCGTTCAGCTGCTCGGTGGCTTTTTTCTCGTTGGCGTTGTAAGTGTCGTCCTGCTTCTTTTGAAAAGCCTTTGCCGCGGCAATCTGTTTTGCGGTGGGCTGCTGGCAGGTGGGCAGAAGTTTTTTCAGGGCGCCGCGGGTCATGGAAGTGTAGGTGTTGAGTCCCGTGGGCGTGAGGTGGTCGGGATGCGCGACCATGCAGGTGGAGGTGTCAGAGGTATCGCGGATGTTGCAGCCTTCGAGGTAGATGTGCTCGCCATTGCAGACGTAGGTCACGCCGACGATGATGTCCTGCGCATTACAGAGAGCGGCCGCGAAGAGCGTCAGCAGCATTGCCGCGCAAATTTTCAGCGTGAGACGGGTGCTTGCAACGCCGCAGTTTGAATAAGGAAGGCTCATCTCAACCCCCAGCGTGTCGCCGAACGAGTGGTGCTGGCCCAATGCAGTCCCGCCGCCAGATTTTCCTGACTACTATGGGGCCTTTCGATTGCGGACATTCATTGCGCTCATTACGCTATGCGTAAAAGTGCGAGGAAAACCGTCATTGGTTGAGAGTCGAGCGAGTGGTGGCGGAGCGGTACAGCCGCGCGCGAAGTGTTCCAGCTAGGCATAGTGCCGGAACTCCATTCGCGATGCGTCGGATCCGCGGCTTGCTATTGACAAAGGCTTGTCTTCAGTTCAAGTTCTCAAACGGCAATTTTTTGCGTTTTCTGACAGTCGAGAGGAGTTTTTAATGCGAATCGGGTCGAGGTGCGTAGCGGGTTGGATGGCGGTGGCGGCACTGGTGTGCGCGCCGGTAATTTGTGCGCAAGAAGTTGGCGCGCCGGCCATGCCGCCGAAACCGAAGACGGTGGAAATCACCCCTACGAACATCCAGGCGCACGTCGGGGACAAGGTCAAGTTCACTGCGGTGGCCAAGGACGACGCAGGAGGGGTCATGGACGTGAAGCCCTCGATCTGGATCGCGCTGCCGCCAGACATTGCCGGAGCGGACGCCGACGGCAACGTGGTGTTTCGCGCAGCGGGGCAAGTGACGGTGGGCGCGGTGATCGCCGGAAAGCCGGGATTCGCGTCAGTGACAGTTGGGACGCCACCTCCGGCGGCGGTGGAAGTGACGCCTCTGAAGCAGGCGCTGGTGGTCGGTGGATCCACGGTGTTAACGGCGACGGCGCGCTCGGCGAATGGCGATCCGCGTACGGACGTGAAGATTCAATGGAGTTCGATGGCGCCGGCGATTGCGAAAATTGATGAGTCGGGATTGGTGAAGGCCGTAGCGCCGGGCACAGCGACGGTGGTGGCGACAGCCGGGCCGGCGAGAGGCGAAATTTCTGTGCAGGTCGTGGCAGATACGCTGCAGAAAATTTCGCTTGAGCCCGCGGCGACGACGGCGAAGACCGGCGACGTGGTGCACTTCACGGCGAAGCCAGTGGGCGCGAAAGGCGCGGCGGCGAAGGATCTGCTGACCAGCTGGAGCGTCAGCGGACCGCAGGGCGTGATTTATCCGGACGGCGCGTTTGTCGCGGATCTGCCGGGCACATACGAAGTGGTTGCGGCGATTGGCAGCCACACAGCGAGTGCCTCCATCACAGTTGCGCCGCGCAACGTGCAGCGCGCGTTGGAAGTGGTCGCGCACATACCCACGAAAAATGCCGACGGCACGGTGGTGCAGACGACAGAAGAATGGGTGGTCGGCAATCACCTCTACGTTGCAACGATGGGAGATCGGCTTTATGCCTACGACGTTGCCGACCCGACGCATCCCAAGGCGCTGGACAGTTTGAAGGCCGATGCGCGGCTTTACAACGATGTGAGCACCACGCCCGACGAAAAAGTGGGAGTGTTCACGCGGGAAGGCGCTTCGAACCGCAAGAATGGGATTGTATTTTTTGATGCCTCGGATCCGGCGCACCTGAAGGTGATTTCGGAATATACGGAGACGGTGACGGGCGGCGTGCACAGCGCGTTCATCAACGGGCATTATGCGTACATCACGGACGACGCGACCGGCTCGCTGCGCGTGATTGATTTTGCGGACCCGGTGCATCCGAAAGAAGTGGCGCGCTGGCAGACGGAAAAGGCGCAAGAGCAAATGATCGCGTCGCCGCTGGGCGAGGGCATGATGAGCACGGGGCGCTATCTGCATGATTTGTACGTAAAAGATGGGCTGGCGTATCTGGCGTATTGGCGCGATGGCCTGGTGATTCTGGACGTCGGCAACGGGATCAAAGGCGGCAGCCCGGAAAATCCGAAGCTGGTGACGCAGTACAAATTCAATCATTACGAATTGTATGGAGACGGGTGGCTGGCGGGTTCGCACACGGCATTTCGTTACAAGAATTATGTTCTTGTGGGCGATGAAGTGTTTCCCGGATATTTCGATATCAGCACGAAGGAACGCATCCCCGTGCGCGGAATTCTGCATGTGCTGGACGTGTCGGACATCGAGCATCCGCGCGAAGTGGCCAACTACGAAGTTCCCGAAGGCGGTATGCACAATGTGTGGCCGGACAACGATATTCTGTACCTTGGCGATTACGCGGGCGGGGGCCGCGCGGTGGACATTTCCGGCGAATTGCGCGGCAACTTGTACCAGCAGGGCCGCGAGATCGCGAGCTTTTTCCCCGGCGACCCTGCGGGATATCGCGCGAATCTGCCGTTCACATGGGGGGCGCAGCCCGCGAATGGATTGATTTTCTTCAACGACATCAATAGCGGGATCTGGATCGTGAAATTGGGCAAGCCGAAATTCCAGGGATCCACCACCGCGCCGCAGATGCGGGACGAGGGAGCGACGGCCGCGAGCCCGTTCTAGTCGTTTCTGTGTTTGCGCCGTCGCCGGTTAATGCGCGGCAGGGCTCGGGGCGTATCCTGTGACCCCCAGTTGCCAGAAGAGAAAAGCTACTTCGTCGGCTAGTTCGGTGTCGCGCTGGGATTTGGTTGAGCCGATTCCGTGGCCGGCGTCGTAATCCACGCGCAGCAGGACGGGTTTGCCGCTGCTGGTCGCGGCTTGCAGGCGCGCCGTCATCTTCGCGGCTTGCCAAGGCGCGACCCGCGGATCATTCACGCCAGTAGTTAGAAGAACCGCGGGATACGGCGTATTGGGTTTGATGTGCTGATACGCATCCATCGCAAAGAGCGCTTTGAATCCGTCCGGCTCCGTCACCGTGCCGAACTCCGGAATATTTGCAGGACCGCTCGCCATGGTTTCCGAGCGCAGTGAATCCGAATCGCCGACGCGAATCAGCGCAGCACCGAACATTTCAGGGCGTTGCGTGATGGCGCCGCCGATGGTAATTCCTCCGGCGCTGGTTCCCTCGCCCGCCAGGTGAGCCGCGGAAGTGTATTTGTGCTCGATCAGGTATTCTCCGCCGGCGAGAAAATCGTCAATGGTATGCTGCTTGGTCAGTTTTTGTCCGGCCTGGTGCCAGTCTTCGCCGTACTCACCGCCGCCGCGCACGTGCGCAAAGGCTCGCACGCCGCCATGCTCCAAAAATACCAGCATGGTTGGATCGAAGTACGGATCGTAGTTTATGCCGTAGGCGCCATAGCCGGTGAGCCATGTGGGATGCGAGCCATCGAGCACGAGGCCGCGCTTGTGGATGATGGAAAGCGGGACCATGGTGCCGTCGGCGCTTTTAGTTTTCACTTCTTCGGATTCGATTTGGGAGTAATCAACCGGGGAAGGCGGAACCAGCGCGGTGTCCGTGAGTTTGTCGGTTTTCGCATCCAGCGAATACCACAGCGGTGATTGGGTCCAGGAAACGAGCTCCAGCCATGCGCCAGCTTCTATGGGATTGGTGATCAGTGCTTGGATCGCACCGTAGAATGGCAGGTTCACGGGCTGAATGCTGCCGTTGCTGTACGGCAGGCGGCGCAGACGGCCGATGCCTCCGTCGAGATCCTGCACGTAGAGCGCGTCGCCTGCGGCGCTGATGCCGGTGACTACCACTTCGCTGGCCGGCACCACGACTGCGGCGTGCACCAGATCGGGTGCGCCGAGACTGGTGCGCAGGACCTTGAAGCGCGATGCGTTTTTGTGCGATAGCAGATAAATTTCTCCGCCGTGCACATCCAGTCCGGTGACTTCATCGGCCTGGTCCGCGACTTTCTTCCAGACGGTCTTGGCGCCGGGATTGGAATCGAAGGGCACGGAATAAATATCAACCTCGCGTTTCACGCCGTGGATGACCAATCCAACCAAAAATTCCGGCGCGCCCGGCGAAAACTGCACAATCGTAAAATCGTTCTGGTCCACGGTGACCGATGGATTGGCGCCGAAGCCGAATACCAGCGGCTCGGCTCCCGGATCGCCGCCCAGCGTGTGGCGATACACTTTCAGCTTCTGATATTTCGCGGTGACAGGCGCGGCGGCGGCGAGTTTTTGCGCGCGCGTGTAAAAGAACGATTTTCCGTCGGGCAGCCAGCTGGGGGAAGCAAACTCGGCGCGATCAATGCTATCAGGCAGCACCTTGCCTGTGGCGCTCTGCAAGACGTGCAGCACACTTTCTTCCGAGCCGCCCAGCGAAATTCCGTACGCAACGTAAACGCCGTCGAGCGAGGGCTGGAAATAATCAATGGAGTAGTGCTTGCCGTCGCCGGTGGTCATCTTTTCGGTGTCCACCAGCAGGCGTTCCGGCGAAGTGAGAGTGTCGCGCACGAAGAGCTTGCGATTGTCAGAGCCGGGCTCGGTCTTGTAATAAAAATAATGGCCGCCCCAGACTTGCAGCGCGGAAACCACGTTGCCGGAGTTATCGAGCGACTTGATGCGCGCGAGCAACTCATCGCGGCCGGGAATGCGCGCCAGCACCGCGCGCGTGTAATCGTTCTGCGCTTTCATCCAGGCGATGACTTCGGGATCGGAGGTGTTCTCCAGCCAGCGGTACGGATCGACAACTTTCGTGCCAAAGTAATCGTCAATCACCGGGCGCACTGGCGTATTCGGCAATTGCGATTGCGCGGAGGCCGCTGCAGCGATCAGTAGAAGGAGCAGAAGCACGAAGCCGATCAGTCGTCGCATAAGATTGTCCTTGGCAGTCAGAGGATAATTAGCAGCGTAAGACGATAGCTGTAACAGCGGACGCGCTCAAGTTGTTTGTTGCGACCGCGCCCAAGACTCCCGATTTGAGGTACCGCGTGAGTCAGTGAGAGAAAAGCCGCAACAGCACGGGGTTCTTTCCGAACGCAGTAATCACCCAGAGGCGATCAGAAACGTTTGATGCCGGCGGCCAGCCGAGCGTTTTCTGCGCTGCGCTACTCGTAGCGCAGCGCGACCATCGGATCCAGTTGCATGGCGCGGCGCGCCGGCGCGTAGCAGGCCCAGAAGCCGATGCCCGCGAGCAGCAGAGTCGCGGTCAAGTAGGTGAGCGCATCGGTGGGGCTCACTCCCACCAGTATCGTGGCCATCGAGCGCGTCAGCGCCCACGCCAGCACCCCGCCGGAGAGCACGCCTGCGATCACCAGCGCCAATCCCTGCTGCAAGACCAGCCGCAAGATATCGCGGCGCCCTGCGCCCAGCGCCATGCGGATGCCGATCTCATGTGTACGCTGGCTCGCCGCGAATGAAACCACTCCATACACGCCGACGACTGCCAGCGTAAGCCCCAGAAAGCCCATGGCCGCGGCCAGAATCGCGCCAACCTGAAAGATGAAATAGCCGTTTCCGCCCGCGAGCGACTGCCGCATGGTCTCTACGTCAGTGACCGGCATGTTGGGATCGAGCGCGCGAACTTCGTTCTGCATCTGCGCGATCATGCTTTCCGGCGGCAGCGACGAGCGTACCTGCAAGCTTCGGTAGGGCGTGTAATCCTGCGCGAGCGGAACAAAAAAGAACGGCTTTTTGTCCCAGCCGATGAATATGTATTTTCCATCGGCTGCTACTCCCACGATTTCAACGAAGGGGCCTGTGGCGCTTTTCAGGCTGAAGCGCTTCCCGATGGGGTCTTGATTGGGCCAGAATTGCTGCGCCATGGCCAGATTCACGACGGCGACGAGCGGCGCCTTGTCATTGTCACTTTCATGGAACGCGCGCCCGCGCAGCAGCGGAATTCGCATCGTGTCGAAATAAGGCTCGTCCACATGGTTGTAAATCACGATCGGAGGCGGCTGGCCGGGAATGGGCGGTTGTCCTTCGACGTAAACCAAGCTCCCATCTTGTACGCCGCCCATGGGCACACTGAACGCGAGGCTCGCCGATTCCACTCCAGGCAATGCGCGGACTTTAGCTTCAAGGTCGTGATAGAACGTCTTGGTGCGAGTCTCGTCGTAGCCCACTTCGCGTGGGTCCAGGGTGAGATTCAGCACGTGGTCGGCATCGAATCCCATATACGCATGTTGCGCGCGCATCAAGCTGCGCACGAATAATCCGGCGACGATCAAAAGCACCAGAGACCCCGCCACCTGGGCTACCACCAATACGCTGCGCAGACGGTGGCGGCTCACTCCTGCCGTGTCGCTTCTTCCGCCGCTCTGCAGCACGCTGTTGACGTCCGCTCGGCCTGCTCGCACAGCCGGCCACAAACCGACGATCGCGCCGGTGAACAGAGCGGCGGCCATAGCGTATCCAAATACTCGCCCATCAAGACCAAAATCCACGCGAATGGGAATTCTTCCGGCTGGGAGGAGTGCACCAACTGCGCTGCTGGCCCACACTCCCACGGCCAGCCCTCCAATGCCGCCGAAGAGAGCGAGCATGATGCTCTCTGTGAGCATCTGGCGGATCAGCCGCCAGCGATTCGCACCCATGGCCGCGCGGATGGCCATTTCGCGTTGCCTCATCGTGGCGCGCACCAGCAGAATATTCGCCACGTTCATGCAGGCCAGCAGCAGCACCAGCGCCGCCAGCATCAGAAAAATACCGGCGATGAACGGAACGATATTATTCGGAAACGGTTGCGGCCGCGCCAGCCGCTCGGGAACCACGCGGACGGTTATTCCCTTGTCGGTCGCAGGATATTGCTCCGCCAGCCGCGCCGTCACCACGTTCATCGAGCTTTGCGCTTGCTTCAGGGTTACACCTGGTTTCAGTCTGGCCAGCACGGCCAACCCGCGGTCGCTGCGGTCAGTCCAGAGCGCGCCGGTAGCCGACGTCGGCTGCATATTCAGCGGGATGTAGCCGTCCAAGTTCAGGACGAATTGCGTGCCTTGAAATCCTTTCGGCGTCACTCCAATAATTGTGGCTTCCTGGCCGTCAATCAGCGCTTGCTTTCCGACCACGCCTGCATCGCCGCCAAATTTCTTCTGCCAGTAGTCATAACCCAGCACGATGTAAGGATCCTTACTGCCCGCTTCTGCCTCCGTCGCAAGGAACAGCCGCCCCAGCGCCGGCTGCACGCCCAAACTTGAAAAATAATTTCCGGTCACGTACCCGTACACGAACTGATTCGCTTTGCCGGCGTAGCTGAGCCCCCCGAAATTGGTTTGCGTTGCAAACACATCGGAAAACGCATCCGCCTGTTTGCGCAGATCGACAAGTTGAGGGTAGGAAAGCGAGAAGATTCCGAGGGTGTCGCCCTGCGCCTGGGCGGCCAGCACTACGAGTTGTTCGGGTGATTTCACGGGCAGCGGCCGCAGCAGAATCCCGTTCACGATCCCGAAGATTGCAGTGTTGGCGCCGATGCCCAGCGCCAGCGTAAGGATCACGATGATCGTCAGCATGGGCGACTTCCCTAGCATCCTGAAGGCGTAACGGACGTCCTGCCAGAGCGTGGCCATGAGGTATCCTCCTCTTGCGCGCATTACAGATATGCAGGTATTCAGCCGTCGTCCGATCGTCGTGATCTCTATGATGAAAAATGACTTACTGCGATTGGTGCGCTCTTTTTGGCATGCGACATGAGCGATTCCGAAACGCGGCGTAACGAAACCGAACACCTGCACGATTGAGCCGGTAGGCTTTCCTGACATACGATTTAATCATCGGTAGTTTCCTGCTAGCATGGCTGCGTTTGCGCCCACACTATGGAAACTATTAAACACGTTATCGTCGGAACCGCGGGGCATATCGACCACGGCAAATCCTCGCTTGTCGAGGCGCTCACCGGCACAAATCCGGACCGGTTGGAGGAGGAAAAGCGGCGCGGCATCACCCTGGATTTGGGATTTGCGTTTCTTACGCTCGAAGGCGTCCGCCTGGGGCTGGTGGATGTGCCGGGGCACGAGCGGTTCGTGCGCAACATGCTGGCTGGGGCGGGTGGCATTGACCTGGTGGTGCTGGTGATCGCGGCGGACGAAGGGATCAAGCCGCAGACGCGCGAACATTTCGAGATTTGCCGCTTGCTGGGAATACCGTGCGGAATTATCGCGATTACGAAATCCGATCTCGTGGATGCCGATACGCTGGGACTGGTGCGCCTGGAGATCGAAGATTTCGTAGGCGGATCGTTTTTGCAATGCGCGCCGATTGTGCCGGTGAGCGCGCGCACCGGTGCGGGACTGGATGAGCTAAGGAATGTGCTGCGCGGCGCGGCGCAAGCGGCGACCGCAAAAGACGCGACGCAGAATTTTCGTTTGCCGATTGACCGTTCATTCGCGATGAAGGGGTTCGGCACCGTGGTGACCGGGACGCTGATTTCCGGCGCGGTGGAGCTGGAAGATGAAGTGGAGCTGTATCCTGCGAAGAAACGATTACGCGTGCGCGGGCTGCATTCCGACGGAAAGCAGATCGAACGCGCCGTCGCGGGACAGCGCACGGCGGTGAACCTGGCGGGAATCGAGCACGAGGAAATCACGCGCGGCATGGTGCTGGCGCCCGCGGGCTTATTCGAAGCGACGCAGCGAGTGGATGCGCGCGTCAAGCTGCTCGGTTCCGCGCCGCCACTGAAGAATCGGGCGCGCGTGCATTTTCATCAGGGCACGGCGGAAGCGATCGCGGAAGTGATTTTGCTGAATGACGGTGGCGGTGAACTTAAGGCGGGCGGCTCGGCGTTCGCGCAATTGCGGCTCGATAAGCCGCTGCTGCTGCTTCCGGGAGACCGTTTCATCCTGCGGCGGTTTTCCCCGGTGGTGACGATTGGCGGCGGCGCGGTGCTGGACGCTCGTGCGCCACGGCATAAACGCAAAGATGCAGCGGTGGCGCCATTTCTGGACGTACTGGAACACGGCAAACGGGAAGAGATTCTCGGCGCCCTGCTGGAAGGGGCGCCGCGCGGGATGACGCTGCCGGAGATCCTCGCGCGCACCGGATGGATCGAATCGGAAACACGCTCGGCAGCCGAAAAACTCGCGGCGGCGAAACGTTTGAGGATTCTGGCGGGCGCGCCGATCGTGGCGGCGCCCGCTCAGGCCGTCACAGCCTGTGCCGCGGCGATTCGCAAGACAGTGGAAACTTTTCATCGCGCGAATCCTCTGCTGCCGGGGATCCCGAAACAAGAATTGCGCGCGCGGGCGGGGCGCGCACGGGTGGAAATTTTTGAGGCGGCGTTGGGCGATCTGCTGGCGGCGCGAGCGCTGGTGGTGACTGGCGACTTGGTGGGTCAAGCAGGGCGTGAAATCTCGCTATCAACCGAAGAAACCCGCGCTAAGGAATTGATCGAACGCGAATTCGAGAGCGCGGGGCTGATGGTGCCGGGGTTTGCCACAGTGCTGGCGAAGCTGCCGGTGGACGCGGCGCGCGCGCAGAAAATTCTGCAGATCCTGCTGCGCGAAAAAGTGCTGGTGAAGATTTCCAGCGACCTGGTGTTTCACCGCAATACGCTGCAGCGCCTGCGCGAAATGCTCGCAAAATATCGCAAGGAACGCGGTGCCCGCCTGCCGATCACCGTATTCAAAGAACTTACGGGCATTACGCGCAAGTACGCCATCCCTCTGCTGGAGCACCTGGACCGCGAGCAGGTTACGAGGCGGGCTGGGGATGAGCGTGTTATACTTTGAGGGTTTGGGGTCCGATTGGCGAATTCGAGGCAGCCGCGCGGTCGTGAGCTGCGATTTGGTATCCAGAGAAGTCTGGAAGGCAGGTGAGTTATGGAAGCATTGAGCCCGTTTCATTTGATTATTATTCTCGCGGTGATCGTGCTGCTTTTTGGCGGCAAGAAGATTCCCGAAGTGATGCGCGGATTGGGCGAAGGCATCCGCAACTTCAAAGATGGCATGAACTCCCCGCATCCTGGTTCGCCGAGCGCGAACCCGCCGGCGAATCCTCCGGCCGCTGCGCCTGTGGCGCCTCCGCCGTCAACCGGAACTGAAGAAAAGAAGTAGCAACGCTGCGGTTTTGCTGCGCCAAATTTGCGGCGAGAGATTCTCTCCAGGAGTTTTCTGACGGCGGTCCCGCTTTGCGGTGGCGCCGTTTTTTTTGGCTTGCGCTAGCTAGGTTGCACTGTCCTGTTTCCAGCCAAGCTCTTGCAGAGTCGTCCAGAGGCGCGAAAGCGGCAAACCCAGCACGTTGAAATAGCAGCCTTCGATGCGCGTGGCGAATCTTCCGGCAATGCCCTGAATGCCATATGCGCCGGCTTTGTCGAATGGCTCGCTGGTCTGAATGTAGTTTTCGATTTCCTCTTCGGACATTTTCAAAAATTCCACGCGCGTTTTTTCCACGTGCAGAGCTTCATTGCCGGTGGCGATATTTATCACTGACAGCGCGGTGAGAACTTCGTGCGTCTTGCCGCTGAACAGCCGCAACATCCGGCGGGCGTCTTCGGCATCCGTGGGTTTGCCGAGAATTTGGCCTTCCGCCAGAACTGTCGTGTCTGCCGCAATCACGATGGCGCGTTCCCCTACTGCGCGCGCTTGCTGGGCGATCGCGTGCGCTTTCGCTTGCGCGACACGGCGGACGTAATCCTCGGCAGCTTCCTGCGGCAGACGCGTTTCATCCACGTCCGCCGGACGGACTTCAAATACGAATCCCGCGTTTCGGAGAACTTCCGCGCGGCGCGGCGACGACGATGCGAGAATCAATTTCATTGCAGACCTTTGATCTTGGCTATTTGCCTTGCAGGCTGCCGCACGGATTCGCAGGCGGCTACAGTTTCAACTTTCGTCCAACCGAACAGGCGCGCCAGTTGCATAGGCGACGAATTCGGATGCCATTCGCAGAATTTCGCGGCGAGTTTGCTGCGCGCATCCTCCAGTGAAATGTGCCGCGCCGCCGTTGTCTGCTTCGGAAAAGCGCGGCGCGTCAGTTCGTAGCGGCCGGAGGCCCATGCATTGGTTTCCTGCTCGGCGCCAAAATGAACCACGATCAGCATGCACTGCAATTCCAGAATCGCGCGCTTGAAGCGAATGTTGCCCGCTTTGGTGTCCATCCTGCAGGCGTTGCGCAACTCCAAAGTTGCGCGCGGCCCGTGCTCTTCCAGCGCTTCCCAGATGATGCGCGCATCATCGCGGATGCGCCCCGCGGAATAAAACCGCGCAGAATCACCCGGCGCGACAGCGGATTCACGCATGGCCATGAAATGCGGCAGGAGCAGCAGCGAAATGAAGGTGCCGCGGCCGCGAAAATATTTCGCGTAGAAGGCGCGGCGGCGGCGCGGTAGCTCGTTTTTCCATCGCCACACCATACTTGAATATTTGTCCCACTTCCATTTGCCGTGCAGGCCGCGCCGCGTGACCGCGTAGTAAAGGGACGGCAGAGGGACGCCTTTTACGGGGAACAGCACGCAAAAGCCGGTGGCATCTATGAACTTCACTGCTTCGGCGAGCCTGAGCACACGCCGCGGCCAGCGGAGTTCGTTTTCGAGCGTGGCGTGCTGGCGCATATTGGCGACAAAAAACGTAACACAAGATTGCGCCCGCCATCGGCAACAAACGCGTCCGCTGACGAATGGACTGCGCCGAACCGCCGCAAGGCCTGTACGTTCGTACAGGTTGTAACTGTGCAACGGGGCCGTGGCGGATTGTACGCACGCAAACGTGTCCGGCGTGGCGGCGGGTAGCGAGATAGTCTAGGCTCATAGAGCTGATTGTGTGCCGCAGAACTGCCTGGCGATCCGCGGGAATCGGGATTGGAGCGTCTGGCGGCAGAACTTCTGCAACCAGGTGAGAGAAACGGAAATGGGATTCTTGTTCTACGCAAACTTCGTGAGATTTGTGCTGGAAGGCGGCTATGGCCACGTGCTGGCGGAGCGTGCGCGCGTGTGGATGAAGGCTGCGGGCATCGTGCCCCCGGGCGAATAGACGCGCGTTAGAATCGCGAACCACTACAGTTACAGCTGCAGAAAGACCGAGGGCCAAAACGATGCCGATGACCAGAGAAGCGCGTGGGGAACGGGGAGTGGACGTGCGGACGCCGGAAATGCTGGGCACGCTGGCGACACACGCGCCGCTGATCGAAGAATTTCAGTTTGTGAAATTCCGCGTGGAGGGCGAAGTGGCCCATCTCCGTCTGGATCGCCCCGACCAGAATCTGCTGAACGAGCGGATGCTGATGGAAATCGCGGCGGGCATCAATTCCGTCAGCGAGAAGCGCCAGGTGAAGCTGGTGCTGCTGGATTCGGCGGGCAAAACATTTTCCGGCGGAATCGAGCTGGGCGAATATACGCAGCGGCGCGTGTTCCAATTGCTGGACGCTTTTCACAGTGCGTTTGCGGCGATGATGGACACTTCGAAACCGGTGATTGTGGTGGTGAATGGTCCGGCGTACGGCGGCGGCGCGGAGTTGGCGGCGCTGGGCGACCTGGTGATCGCAACGCCCAACGCGCGTTTTGCGCAGCCGGAAATTAAATTGGGCGCATTTCCACCGCTCGCCGCGGCCGTGCTGCCCTACATTCTGGGACCGAAGATGGCGATGGAGCTGGTGCTGACTGGCGAAGCGATGTCCGCGGAACGCGCGCGCGAAGTGGGCCTGGTGAATTTCCTGGTGCCCGAAGACAAACTGGTGGACAAAGTGGACGAAATTATCGGGCGCGTCACGGCACAGTCCGGTCCAGTGCTGACCATGGCGAAGAAAGCGATTCTGGGCAGCCTGGGATTGCCGCTGCGCGAGGGCGTGCGCAATTCCATGAAAGTTTTCCTG
>Ga0209655_10000411_pt1 | contig 16207 bp, 14 predicted proteins | sample BogFormECP03_OM2_FD_188236 | JGI IMG/M metagenome (GOLD analysis project Ga0209655, IMG submission 188236) | Bog forest soil microbial communities from Calvert Island, British Columbia, Canada - ECP03_OM2 (SPAdes) (version 2) | ecosystem: Environmental > Aquatic > Freshwater > Wetlands > Bog ...
GCGCATCTCCGTGAATTCCCGCAGCTACTATCCAACGATTGACGACCCGGAAATCGAATGCATGCTGGTGCGCGCGCAGGAAATGGCGCGTTACGTCGGTAGCGGCGCGCTCGACGCCGGCATCACCGGCAAGGATTGGATTCTCGAAACCAGCGGCACCGTGGAAGAAATTGCCGAGCTGGTGTACGCGAAGACCAGCCTGGGCCGCGTGCGCTGGGTCCTCGCCGTCGCCGAAGATTCGCCGGTGACAAATGTGCGCGACCTGGAAGGAAAAGTGATCGCCACCGAAGCGGTGCATCTGACCGAGCAATATCTGCAGCGCTACGGCGTGCGCGCGCGCGTGGAATTTTCCTGGGGCGCCACGGAAGTAAAAGTTCCACAGCTGGCAGACGCCATCGTTGAAGTCACCGAGACCGGCGCCTCCCTACGCGCCAATCATTTGCGCATCGTAGATACGCTGCTGGAATCCGCGCCTTGGTTTATCGCCCATCGCGCCTCCTGGCAGGATCAATGGAAGCGCGAAAAAATCCAGAACATGGTTTTGCTGCTCGAAGGCGCCATCAAAGCTTACAACCGCGTGGGCTTGATGCTCAACGTTCGCCGCGAAGATCTTCCGAAAGTGCTCGCGGCGCTGCCCGCGTTGCGGAATCCCACCGTCGCGCAGCTCAGCGATCCGGATTGGGTAGCGATCAACACCATCGTCGAAGAACGTACCGTGCGGCAACTGATTCCCAAACTTAAATCCGCACGCGCGGAAGGGATTGTTGAGTATCCGCTCAACAAAATCGTGTACTGATGCGCGTACTCCGGCTCACTAGCGCGATCGAAGAGAAGATTCTGGCGCAGCGGCGCGGCCGTGACGTCGTGGCCGAACGCACTGCCGCACGAATCATTCAAGACGTGCAGGGACGTGGCGATGCGGCGCTGTTCTACTGGACGAAGCGCTTCGATGGCGTTGCCTTGCGACGCAACAGCGTCTGGGTCGCGCGCGATGAATTACACAGGGCGTCGCGCCGAGTTTCCGCCGCCTTTCTCGACGCCGTGGATCACGCCGCGCGCAATATTCGCGCCATCGCAGGTCGCCAGAAACCACAGGAGTGGACGATCGAACTGGAACCGGGCGTGCGCGCGAGCCAGCGAGTCCGCCCGATAGAAACCGTGGGATGTTATCTCCCGGGCGGCAGATTTTCGCTCGTCTCGACACTACTAATGACCGCGATTCCGGCGCAAGAAGCCGGCGTGCCTAACATTGTGATCACCAGCCCGCAGCCCGGCGACGAACTCTTGGCCGCCGCGGAAAAACTGGGCCTGCGGCAAATTGCGCGCGTCGGAGGCGCACAAGCGATCGCTGCTCTCGCCTATGGAACGCAATCAATTCCGCGTGTGGACAAGATATTTGGGCCGGGCAATCGCTATGTAACCGCTGCGAAGCGTCTCGTCAGCGCCGACTGCGCGATTGATCTGCTCGCCGGACCCACCGAAGCGGTGGTTTTCGCGGCCAGCGGGATTCCGGCCTTCATTGCGGCCGATCTTCTCGCGCAAGCGGAACACGACCCCGAGGCCGTCGCGCTGTTCGTGACCACTTCATTAAAATTTGGCCGCGCAGTAGCTGCTGAGATCACGCGACAGCTCGCGCAACTCCCGAAATCAAATCCCGCATGGCGTTCGCTCGCAAAAAGTGGCGCGGTGCTCGTCGCGCGCAACTTCCAGGCGGCCGCGCGATTCGTCAACCGCTTCGCGCCAGAACATTTGACCTTGCCCGGAATAGCCGCCAAACTCGCCGATCGCTTCGATTCGGCGGGCAGCATTTTCCTGGGCGATTGGAGCGCGCAATCGTTCGGTGACTACGCCACTGGCACCAATCACGTCTTGCCCACCTGCGGCGTGGCGCGCGCTCGCGGCGGATTATCCACCGCCGACTTTGTGAAATGCGTCAGCGTGCAGGAAGTAACGCGCGCTGGCCTCGCTCGCCTCTCGCCGGTCGTCAAACAATTTGCAAAAGCCGAAGGCTTGCTGGCGCATGCGCGTGCCATCGAGGTGCGGGAATGAAGCCGCCGATCTCCGCCCGTAAAGCCGTCGCGCGTATGCGCCCGTACCATCCGCCACTCGAAGGCCGCGACGGAAAGCTGCGCCTCGATTTCAACGAAAACACGATCGGCTGCTCGCCGAAAGCGCGCCAAGCGATTCGCAATCTCGCTTCCGCCGCCGTTTCCATGTATCCAGAACAGGAAACCGTGCGCCGCGAGCTGGCCAGATTTTTCGGTGTGCACAATGATGAACTGCTGCTGACCAACGGCACCGACGAAGCTCTACATCTGATCGCGGACACATTTCTTGAGCCGCGCGGCACTGTGTTGCTCGTCGAGCCGACTTTTGCGATGTACCGCTTTTATTCAGAACTTGCGGGCGCGCGCATCCAAGCATTGCGCTATGACGCCACCATGCAATTCCCGATGAAAGCGCTCCTCGCCGCGCTGCGCAAATTGCCCCGCATTTTTTTTCTCGCCAATCCAAATAACCCCACCGGCAGCGTGCTGCAACCCGCGGAACTGCGGCGCATCCTGAAGGCAGCCACCAAAACCCTGGTAGTTGTCGACGAAGCCTATTTCGAATTCTCCGGAATCACGATTCTTCCCTGGATCCGGCGCTACAACAATTTGGTCGTCACCCGCACGTTTTCCAAAGCCGCCGGTCTCGCCGGGCTGCGCCTGGGCTGCATTTTCGCGAGTCGTTCCATCACCGAACATTTCCGAAAAGCGCAATCGCCTTACCCTGTGAACGTAGCGGCGCTGGCTGCAGCGCGCGCCACCGCGCGTGATCAGAATTTCTTGCGCAGCACGCTCCACGAGTTCCACCGCAGCCGCAGAGAACTCGAACGCGGACTAACAAAGTTGGGCATTCCATTTTTTCCGACCGCCGCGAATTTCGTTCTGCTCCTTCTTGGCTCGCGCGCGAAAGCAGTCGTCGCGTCACTCGCGCGCCAAGGCACGTTGATCCGCGATCGCTCCAGCGATTTCGGGGGCGCCGGTTACGTGCGCATCACTTTCGGAACACTTTCGCAAACCCGCCGCGTGTTGCGGCAATTAAAAGAGATCCTATGAGAAAAGCAGCGGTGCACCGCACCACGAACGAAACCAGCATCAAGCTGAAACTGAATCTCGACGGGCGCGGAAAAGCGCGCATTAGCACCGGCATCCGCTTTTTCGATCACATGCTCGAGCAAATCGCGCGGCACGGCGCGCTCGATCTCGATTTAATCGCTCGCGGCGACCTGGACGTGGACCAGCACCACACCGTCGAAGACGTCGGCATTGCGCTCGGCGAAGCGGTGAAGCAAGCGCTCGGCTCGAAACGCGGAATCCTGCGCGCCGGCTATTTTCTGATGCCCATGGACGAATCGCTCGCGGCCTGCGCCCTCGATTTTTCCGGCCGCGCACATTTCGTCTGCAAATGGCGCCCGCTCGCCCGCCGCGTCGGCGATTTTCAAACCGAGCTGCTCGAAGATTTTTTTCACGCCTTCGCGCAAGCAGCAGCCGCCAACGTGCATTTGCGCCACGTGTACGGCCGTTCGTCGCATCATCAGATTGAAGTCATGTTCAAAGCCTTCGCGCGCGCTCTGCGTTTCGCTGTTACGCGCGATCGCCAGCTGCGCCGCGTTTTGCCAAGCACGAAGGGGCTGCTGTGAAGGTCTCCATCGTTGATTATGGCGCTGGGAATTTGCCGTCAGTGGAACGCGCGTTGCGTACCCTCGGCTCCGATACAGAATGTGTGACCAGGCCCGACGAAATCGCGAAGGCCAGCACGTTGGTTCTCCCCGGCGTCGGACATTTCTCCGCCTTTGTCACTGGCCTGCGGGAGCGAAACCTCACGGCTACGCTGCGCGACGCGATTGCCCGCGGTGTTCCGATCCTCGGAATTTGCCTCGGCCTGCAAGCGATGTTCGCGGCCAGCGCGGAAGCCCCCGGTGAGCAAGGCCTCGACCTCATCCACGAAAATGTGCAAGCGCTGCCCACTAAAGTGAAATCCCCGCACATCGGCTGGAATCAGTTGCGCCGGCTGCGCGAAAGTATTCTGTTGCGCGAAATTCCGGAAGACGCCTATTTTTATTTCGCGCATTCCTATGCCGCGGCCGCCGGCGAACCTCACACCGCCGCCGCGTGCGATCACGGTTTCCCTTTCGCCGCCGTCGTGGAAAAAAACAATCTGATGGCCGTGCAATTTCACCCCGAAAAATCCGGCGAAGTCGGCTCGCGTGTGCTCCGCAATTTTCTGGAGTGGGCGCGATGACGCTCGCGCGCCGCATCATTCCCTGCCTCGACGTGGACTCCGGCCGCGTCGTGAAAGGCGTCGAATTCACCGGCCTGCGCGACATGGGCGATCCCGAAGAACTCGCCGCGCGCTACAACAGCGAAGGCGCCGACGAACTGATCTTGCTGGACATCACCGCATCGCGCGATGGCCGCGCCACATTTCTCGAAACTGTAAACCGCGTCGCGCAACAGCTGAATATTCCGTTCACGGCCGGTGGCGGGATTCGCCGCCTCGAAGATGGCAACGCTGTACTGCGCGCCGGCGCCGATAAAGTCACCGTGAACACCGCCGCTGTCGCGCGCCCGGAATTAATTTCGGAACTCGCCGCGCGATTTGGCTCGCAAGCCGTCGTTCTTTCGATGGATGTGAAAAAAACGAATGCAGGCTGGGAAGTTTTCGTGCGCGGAGGCGCGGAATCCAGCGGGCGCGACGCCGTCGCCTGGGCGCGGGAAGGCGTCTCGCGCGGCGCGGGCGAAATTCTGCTGACCTCGATTGACCGCGACGGCACCTGCAGCGGCTTCGATTGCGGCTTGACGGCGGCAATCGCGGCGCAAGTTTCGGTTCCGGTGATCGCCTCTGGCGGCGCGAAAACCTTCGACGATTTTCTGGCCGTCTTCAGCGAAGGCCATGCCGACGCAGCGCTGGCCGCTTCGATTTTTCACACCGCCGAACACTCGATTGGCACGCTGAAAAAATATTTGGCGGGTCGCGGCGTGCCGGTGCGCCTCAGCCCATGAGCCCGCGGCGCGGCGGTCATACAACACCATGATCATTCCCTGCATTGATTTGCAAGGCGGCAAAGCCGTGCAACTGGTTCGCGGCCGGAAGCGGGCGCTTTCCACTGACGACGTGTTGGGCCTGCTCGAGCGCTTCCGCAATTACCCGATCCTGCATGTGATTGACCTGGACGCCGCGATCGGCACCGGCTCGAACGGCCGCTGGATCAAAAGATTGGCCAAGCGCGCAAAGATGAAGCTCCGCGTTGGCGGTGGAATCCGTAGCGTCGCGCGCGCCGAGAAAATTCTTTCCTGGGGCGCTGAGAAAGTGATCGTGGGCAGCGCGGCTTTCCGCGACGGGACAATCGCGCACGAGTTTCTGCGCAAATTGCGCGCGCGTGTGGGTCGCAGGAATGTAATTCTCGCGCTGGACACCGAGCGCGGCCAAATCGTTGTGCGCGGCTGGCGCCAGCGCCTGAAATTGCGTCCGGCTGACGTGATCCCGCAACTCGAACCCTACTGCTCCGGCTTCCTTTGCACTTTTGTAGACAACGAAGGAACAATGAAGGGCACCGACCTACAGTGGTTCCGAAAACTTCGGCGAGCAACAAAAAAACCGATAACAGCGGCCGGCGGCATTCGCAGCCACAAAGAAGTTCGCGCGCTGGAAAAGCTCGGCATGCACGCAGCGGTCGGCATGGCGCTCTACTTGGGCAAACTCTCCGGCTCGTGACCGGCGATTTCTTTCAGCGTGACGCCGCTCACGCGCAACTCCATCATCTGCGCGCACAAATTCATAATGCGCGCCGCCGCTTCCTCAGCGCTCAATCCCCTGCTATGAATATTTGAAATCAGATTGCGATTGGCGTCCGAATGTGTGCGGTTCGGCTGGTAGGCCATGTAGGCCGATAAACTCTCCGCCGTCGCGAGGCCCGGCCGCTCGCCAATCAGCAGCAGCACAATCCGTGGCCGGAGCAGCTCGCCGATCTCATTCACAATCCCCACGCGGCAATGATGAATCACAAAAGTCTGTCCCACGCTCCAGCCCCGCGCCTGCACGCCCTCCATCAGCAGCGGCAGCAACCGTGGGACCTGCGCGCCACTCGCCGGAACAGATAATCCATCGCCGATAGCGATTTGCACATCGCGCTCCACCGCACACCGTTGCGCAATTTCCGCACGCGCCGCATCGCTGAACGCGCGCCCCTGTGACGGATGCTGCAAATATTCGTCCTTCGACACAGCGCGCGTGCCAACCTCGAACAACTTCCATTTTTCGATGAATCCGGCGCCGAATGCGGCGTTCACGTCGAGTTCCGCCCGCACCGCGTCACGCGCCGCAGCGTGATCTTCGCGCAGCTGCAACTGCGTTTCCGTACGATAGCCCGGCCCCGCACGACCCACCAAAATCCGCGCCGGCGTGCGCGCGCGAATCTTCCGCACCAGCTCCGGCCAGTCGGAATTCGCAGCCAATTTATCAGCGGCGATTTTGTTTAGATTCTCGCCCATTCAAGCCGTGCCTTCGAGCGACGATTCCAATCCATGCAGCAATCGTCCACGAGCCGGCGCATCCAACCGCGTCAGTTCACCATCGCGATAGATCCCGGCGTTCTCCAGCCACGCCAGAAATTCCGGCGCTGGTCGAAGTCCGAAAATCTTGCGCACGCCAATCGCGTCGTGATAACTCGTGGACTGATAATTCAGCATCACATCGTCACCGCACGGAACCCCCATAAAGTAGTTGCATCCCGCCGCGCCCAGCAGCAGCAAAAGATTGTCCGCGGAGTTCTGATCGGCCTCCGCGTGATTCGTGTAGCAAACATCGCAGCCCATCGGCAGTCCCAGCAGCTTGCCCATGAAATGATCTTCCAGGCCCGCGCGAATAATTTGCCGTTCGTCGTAAAGATATTCCGGTCCGATAAATCCCACCACGCTATTCACCAGAAACGGATCGAACACACGGGCAACTCCGTACGCGCGCGCTTCCAAAGTCAGCTGGTCCACGCCGCAATGCGCCTCCGCCGAAAGCGCACTGCCCTGGCCAGTTTCGAAATACATCACGTTCGTCCCTTTCCACGCAACGTCGTTGCGCTGCTCGTGATGCTCGAGCACCTGCTCGCGCCCTTCACGCAGCGTCGCCAGCGTGATGCCGAAACTTTTGTTGGCGGCTTCCGTGCCGCTGATGGATTGAAAGAGCAAATCCAGCGGCGCGCCACGCTCCAGTGCCGCAAGTTGCGTTGAAATGTGCGCCAGGCAGCAAGTTTGCGTCGGCGCGTTGCAAGCAGTCACGAGGCGATCGAGCGCATGCAGAATCGCGCCAACCGTTTCCACCGAATCCGCCGCGGGATTTACGCCGATCACCGCATCGCCGCATCCATAGAGCAATCCTTCAAACGCCGCGAGCAAAATGGCGCCGATATCGTCAACCGGGTGATTGGGCTGCACGCGAATCCCCAGAACGCCACGCTCGCCCATGGTATTGCGGCACCGCGTTACATTGCGAATTCGTGCCGCGGCCAGCACCAGGTCTTTGTTGCTCATTATTTTCGCCACAGCAGCGGCAATTTCCGGAATGATGGCGCGCTGGATTGTCCGCAGTTCGCCCTCGGTCGTCGCGTCGTCCAGAAGACGTTCCCGGAATTCGCTAACGGTCATACTTTTCAGCGGCTGGAACTTCTCGTGGTCGTAGGATTCTAGAATCAGGCGGCTGACGTCGTCCTGATCCGGATCAATCAGCGGATTCCGCATAATTTCGTCGAGCGCCAAATCCGCGAGTTGGCGTTTCGCGGCTACCCGTTCACGCTCCGAGCCTGCGGCAATTCCGGCCAACTGATCGCCGGACTTCACCTCGTTCGCCTTGGCAAAAAGCTCACGAAGATCGGAAAACACGAATCGCTCGGGCATAGAGGCGCATCAGAAACTCATCGTGCGAATTTCACCTGAAAATTAACATCAATTTGTAGCCAAAGGAAGGCGATCTGCCTTTGCCGAAGCATACCGAAACGCGCGGATCTCTCAAGCTTGTAACGCCGTCGCCAGCCGGGCTATAAATAAGTTTCGGCGGGAAATAGTTGTGAAGCGCGCAGTCCGTATAAACGATTCATTCGCGCAACTGCAGGAACACAAGTGCACTCAAAGAAGATAATTTTCTGGGCCGTAGACGCGCAAGAGGACTTCATGACGCCCGGCGGCAAACTCTACGTCCCCGGCGCCGAAAAGTTGCTGCCCAACATCCGGCGGCTCACCGACGCCGCGCGCCGAGGCCACGTCCTCCTGGTCTCGCACGGCTGCATTCACCCTGAAGATGACCCAGAATTCGAGCAGTTCCCGCCGCATTGCGTCGGTGGAACACCGGGCGCGAAGCTGGTACCCGATGCGCTAACCGAGAAATATATCACTGTCCCGAACCATGCCAGCGCCAAGCTGCCCGCCGACCTCCACGAATTCCACCAAATCGTGCTCGAAAAGCAGACGCTGGACATTTTCGAAACGCGCCACGCCGAAGCGCTGCTGGAGCGTCTGTCGCGCGACGCGCAATTCATCGTGTTTGGCGTAGTGACGGAATACTGCGTGCGCCTGGCCGCCAAGGGGTTGCTGGAACGCGGGCGGCGCGTGGCCATAGTTAAGGATGCGATTGAAACGCTGAATCCGGAGGAAGCGCGCCGCACCATGGCGGAGCTGGCGGCGCTGGGGGCCGAAACGATTACGACGAACGAAGCGCTACGACGCCTCGACGCCGCTGCGTGACGGCGGCGCCACGATCAGCGAAAAAGCGGAAGCAAGCTCCTGGACTACATGACGGTGAAGTACTGCGACCTAGGACAGCGCGTTTCTCAAGCGCTTGGTGGTTTTCTGCAGGCGCTTCTTCAGCGAATCCACTTCCTTGGACAGCGCCTCCAGCTCTTTCTTCGCCAGCACGCCGGCCTTGGCAACTTTGTGCGCCGTGCGATCGGCCTTGCCGATTGCGCCGCCAATGCTTTCCGCAACTTTGGTGAGTCTGCTCTTGGCCATTTTTTCCTCCGGATAAAATCGTCGTAATCGTATACGCCGTCCGTGCCAGCGTCAATACAGGATCACCGCAGTAATGCGATTGGTAACATCCACCACGCCGCCCGGAGGTAAAGCAGGCGATATCGCGTTATCGCACAACGCAGCATTTCAATTACGAATCACGCCACCGATGCGCATCGTCAGTTCGGCACGCGAAAAACGAAGGTCACGTCTTCCTGCATTTCGACGGGTTTTCCGTTCAACAAGGTGGGACTGTAGCGCCACTCACGAACCGCAAGCATCGCGGCATGCGCCAGGGAATCAGGCCCGCTCACAGCGTGGAAGCTCTCAACTTCGCCGTTCGCGCCAACCACCACATGCAATTTCACCATGCCTTCCAGGCGCGCCTGCCGCGCATCGGGCGGATAAACCGGCTCAACCAAATTCGTCAGCTCGCCGATCCGGAGATTGCGCGCGCGTGGTCCGGACACCGCGTCTCCCGCCGGCATCGGCACCATGCTCGTCGCGCGAATGGCGATCGAACCCGAAGCGCTGATCGGCGTCTCCGGCAAACTCAACATCAGCGGCTCACCCGGTTTTGCAGCGGGCCCGGCCGTGCCGTTCGTGGAAGCGCCGTTGGATAAAGCGGCTTGCACGGAACTTTGATTGGGCGCGGGCGCTCGCGGGGCGGCAGGCGACGGCGCGCCGCCATCTGACGGCGCAGCCTCGTTCAATTGTGCCGGTCGCGTGGCGCCGGTATCAGCGCGGTTCCCTCCCGCCGCTGCCGGAATTGACCAGCGATGATTTTCCAAATCCACAATCTCGATTTGCAGCGGCTTAGCCGGCGCAGTTGAAGCCGCCGCGCTCGAACCGTTGCCGGAAGGATTCGCTGCCAGATTTCCAGACGATGGCGCAGGCGCGCTCTTGGGTTGCGCCACGTCGTCCACGTCGCCCATCATGGCATTCAGCGCTCCGCGACGAACCGCCATGCCGGCCACAAACGAAATCGTAGCGAGCAGCAGCACCAGTGCCGCGAGAAACCATCCGCTTTGCAGTTGCACGCGGAAACTCTTCCAGCCACTATCCGCGGAAGCCGCAGGCGTCTCGAACGGGACGTGCGGTTTCGGGAACAACGACGCTGCGGCTTGGTCAGCGGAATACCGAGCCATTTCGGGTGGCGCAGCGGCCGCTGCGAACGTCGGTGCTCCATGGGTGCCGCTAATCGGTGTATGGGGAGAAGCTGGAATTTGCGGTTTCTTTTCGAATGGCGCCGCAGGCGGCACAATCCTTTGGGCGCGCTCCTCTTCCTTGCGCGCTGTCGGCGCCGCGGCCACTAATTTTTCCGCCGCTCCAGACGAGGCTTCCATCGCAACGGCTGCGCGCTCGCCCGCTTCAGCAGGCTCGTCTCCAAATGCTTCGGAAGGCTCGTCTGCATCTTCTTCGTCCAACAGAGCCATCTCTGCGTCGAACTCGATCGGTTCCAAATACTCTTCCGCCGGCTCCTCGATCTCTGTGCTCGGGTCACCGCCCTGCGCCGCCAGTTCATCGGCCTGAGCGACAGGCTCATCTCGCCGCGCCGACGATTCTTCAGCGTCCACAGTTTCCGCACGCTCCTCTGCAACGCGAACGGCAGGCGCCTCGACGTCCTCCTCGCTCTCCTCCGGCTCAGTTCCGGGCGATTCCTCGCGCGCCATCCACGAACGAATCCGCCTCAGCGCCTCCTCCTGCAGATCCACGAAGCGCAACCCGGCCTCTTTGCGCGATTCGCCCACCCACATGATTTCTCCGCGCACTTCCAGACGCTTGCGCGAGCGCGGAATCTCGATGCGCATGGCGATCACGCCCTCGCTCTCATCCAGCGCCTCGGCGGCCTGCACGGCGATTCCGCCTTCGCTGATGTTCAGAATGATCCCCCCGTTCCCTTCGCCCAGATGCACATACGCAAGCGAACGAATGCGCTGGCGCGGATGTGCGCGCCGGTCGCTCGCCGGAACGGAAACAGGACCCGAGTCTGAATTTTGTTCTGGTTCGTCAGTCATGCAGCATTCTTGTTGCGCCCGTGCCGCCCGCAACAACCCTCAGTACGCCCTCAGTTTCTAATTCAACGCCGCCGCGCTTGCCGGCGTCTGCAATTCCTGCCATCCGCCGGGAAGTTCGATCTGAAAATGCGTGGCCGTATCGAACATCACAAATCCGCTGAAGTTCCCGACTTCGTCCGCCACCAGTTGCCGGAATTTCAATTGGTTCACCGGGCCAATCTGTCCCCCGGGCAGGCCGGAAGGCCAGTTGAAAGGACGCGTCACCTGCAATGCGACGCGCGTGCGATTGCGAGCCGGCAAGAACACGGAATTGTTCAATTCGATTGCCTGCTCCGAACTCAGGCTGCCGTTGGATTTCAGCCGCGTCATCACCACGGTGCCTGGGCCTTTCGCAAACCGGTAATCCGTGTCGGTGTTGTTGTCCAAGTCGAAGAAGAATTCCAGCCTGGCATGCGTCGGGTCCGCTTCCTGCACCTCCGCGCCCGCGAACGTGCTCTGAATCGCGCTGGAATTCCACGGCGATGGCTGCGGTTTGTGCGCCGTAGTTTCTTGCCGCGGAACTCTGGGCACGCCGAACCAGATCACCATCCCCAGAACCGCAGCAAATATCACGAAAATCAGCAGAATTTTCATCACGCGTACTCAACCCGAATCTACCACATCGCGCCGCATTCAGGGCACAACCGTATTAAAAGGGGTAACGCGCGCCGGACGCACATCTCACCCGGTGGCGCGAGTTCATTCCGCGAGGTATTTCACGAACACTACTTCGTTTTGCTTTTCGTTGTAGAGCAGCTCGTCCACATTCGCCTGCGTCAGCAGCAGACCGAATCCGCCAGGCCGCAAACCTTTGCTTTGCCGCACCTGGTCGTGCGCGGTCGGCTCATCCGGCGTATGCGAAATCGCCGCGTGATCCAGCCCCGCAAACTTAAATCCCTGACCGGGATCCGCGATGCGGTACATCAGCATGCGCTTCGCGCGCAGGTACGAAATCCGCACCTTGCGATTCGGATCTAGCTTCCCGCCCCATTCCACTGCGTTCAGCAGCAGCTCATGAAACGCCTGTCCCACCGCGCGGCGCACTTCTTCCGAAAGCCCGGTCTTCAAGTGCGCCATGAAAGCTTCGATGCGCTCCGCTTCCTCCAACGAGCAGGCGAGCGACAGCTCCACCCAGTTGGGACTCGCGGAAATCACTTCGATTGGCCGTTGTCCCGGCGTTTTTGAAAGCGTTTCTTTCACCAGTATCACCAGCGCGTTCGGGTCAATTGGCTTGGCAACGTAGGTGTACGCCTCTTCGCGGATCGCGCTGAGCAACGTTTGCGGCGTGTCGTCTGAAGTCATCACAATAATTTTCGGCCGCGTTTTCGCTTTGCGGAGTTTCGCCAGCACTTCCAGGCCGTTCATCTTCGGCATCCAGATGTCCAGCAGCACCAGATCGAATTTCCCAGCCTGCAATTTTTTCAGGGTTTCTGCGCCGTCAGCGGCTGCCACGATGGTGTGTTTCTGGGCCCGGAGCGTTTCAGTCAGCAGCAAGCGGGTTGTGCGGTCATCATCAGCCACTAGAATGCGCGTCATCGTTTCCTCCCGGGTGCGTGGTGCGGACGGCTGGTCCGCCGCGAAGCTCTTTTTTGCGCGCCGATGGCGTGCAGCGCCGGCAGCAGCAACGCGATTTCGTCTTCCAGCGTTGCATAGAGCTCCCAGGCGCCGTCGAGTTTACCCTGTCGCGCGATTTTTTCCATCTCTCGAGTGGTGTCCAGCGCCGCCGTCGGACCGAAATTCCCCACCGAGCCTTTCAACGCGTGCGCTCCATCCGCTAGCAGGTTCGCGTCGTTCGCCGCCAGCGCGCTGCGAATCCGCGCCATCATCCGCGGGCAGTCGTCGCGAAAAGTTTTCACGATACTCCGCAGCAGCTTGCGGTTTCCGCTGAACCATTCCAGCAGTGCCTTGGCATCCAGTGAACGACGGCCATTGCCGCTTTCTCCGCGCGCCTCCGCTTCCTTCGCCATCGTCTCGCCTTGCGTCGCGCGTTGTGAGATTCCTTCCACCGTTTGCAGAAAGGATCTTGGGTCAATCGGTTTCGCCAGGTATCCATCCATTCCGGCGGCGATGCACCGTTCACGATCGCCCTGCATCGCATGCGCGGTCATCGCCAGAATTGGTAAATGCCCGCCCGTCGATTTTTCTTTTTCGCGGATTAACTGCGTGGCCTCCAGGCCGCCCATTTCCGGCATCTGCACGTCCATCAGCACCAGATCGAATTTGTGCCGCTCGATCGCCGTCAACGCCTGGCGCCCGTTTTCCGCTACGATCACCGAATGTCCGCGCCGCTCCAACAGCCGCAAAGCCACTTCTTGGTTCACCGGATTATCTTCAGCCAATAGCACGCGCAACGGTTGCCGCGCCGCACGCGCACGCGTTTTCGCAGCGTCTGACAGTGCCGACGCGCGAGATTTCTGCCGACCCGGTACATTCAAAGCGGTGACGATCGCATCCCACAATTCTGACTGCTTCACCGGCTTGCTCAACGTCGCCGCCACTCCCACCGTCTTCGCTCGCGCCACGTCTTCGCTGCGGCCGGCAGATGTCAGCAGGATTACTTCCGCTGCATGCAGCTGCGGGTCCTGCTTCACCCGCGCCGCCACCTCAAATCCATCCATCCCCGGCATGTGCCCATCCAGCAGCACCAGACGAAATGGCGCTCCGTTCTTGTGCGCCCGCTGCAGCGCCACCATCGCCGCCGGGCCGTTTGCCGCCACCACCGGCTTCATCCGCCAATTACCGATCATTTCCTCCAGGATTTTCCGGTTCGTCGAGTTATCATCCACCACCAGCACCGGCAAATCCTGCAGCTTCACCGGCTCGGATTCGCCGGATTTCTTCGCGGGCGTTTCAGGGCGTCCGAAATGCGCCGTGAAATGAAAAATGCTGCCGCGCCCTTCTTCGCTTTCCACCCACATCACCCCATTCATCAATTCGCAAAGTTGCGCGGAGATCGCCAGGCCCAGCCCAGTGCCGCCGTACTTGCGCGTCGTGGACGAATCGGCCTGCGCGAACGCTTCGAAAATATGCTGCTGCTTCTCGGTGGGAATTCCAATTCCGGTGTCCGTCACTGAAAAATGCAGCAAAATGTCAGGCTCGCCGTGCGTTTCCACGTTCACCTGCACCACCACTTCCCCTTGCTCGGTAAACTTGATCGCGTTCCCCACCAGATTCACCACGATCCGCCGCAGCCGGTCCGGATCCCCAATCAAATCGTCCGGCACCTCCGGCGCAAACCGTGAAGCCAGCTCGATTTCTTTCTCCTGCGCCCGCGGCGCCAGCGATTTCAGCGTCTCCTCGATCGTCTCGCGCAGCGCAAATTCCACGTGCTCCAGTTCTTCTTTCCCTGCTTCGGCTTTCGAAAAATCCAGAATGTCGTTGATCAAATTCAGCAGCGAACCCGCCGAGCTTTTCACCGTGCCCAGAAATTCCCGCTGCTCGCTCGACATTTTCGTTTCCAGCGCCAGTTCTGTCATGCCGATGATCGCGTTCATCGGCGTGCGAATTTCGTGGCTCATGTTCGCCAGGAACTCGCTCTTCGCCCGCGTGGCTTCTTCGGCCTTTTCCTTCGCGGCTTCCAGCTCTTTCACGAGCTGAGCCAGCCGTCGCGCGTCCGCTTGCTGCGCGTTGCGCGCTGCTTCCAGGAAATCGGCGTACATCTTCAGTTCCATCTCCGCCCGGCGCCGTTCGATAAACTGCCCGATCTGACTGCCGATGGAATCGAACATCTCCATCAAATCCGGTTCGAGTTTGCGTATCTGCCGGGTCGAAAATTCGATCACGCCCGCCACGTGCTCGCCCACTCGTATCGGAAATGCAAACGAAGCATGCAACCCTTCGGCGATCGCGAACGGCACCCGTGGAAAATTTTCCGCCTGCGGCAAATCTGCCAGCCACATCGGTTGCGAAGTTTCCCAAACGTGTCCCGGCACGCCCACGGACCTCTGGTACGTGGACTCCCGCGTCGCTTTCACGAATTGCGGAAAACTCAGTTGCGGCGAATGCCACACGTTCATGCAACGCAGAACCCCTGCCATTTCGTCCACGCGCCACAGCACCCCTAAATCCCAGCTCAGACCTTCGCAAATCGCCATCAATATTAACGGTGCCGCCGCTTCCAGAGATTCTGCTTCCGCCAGTACGCGCGTCACCGCATACCCGGTCGAAAGCCTGCGCTCGGCTTCCTTGCGCTGCGTCACGTCGCGCGCCACCGCAAAAATTAATTTGTTGTCCGGGCTCGGCGTCGCGTTCCACAGCAGCCAGCGATAGCTTCCATCACCGCACCGGTAACGGTTCTCGAACGAAATTACTTGCTCGCCTTCGTCCAGCCTCTCGGACTCCGCCTCCGTTCTGTCGCGGTCGTCCGGATGCACAAATTCGTGAAACGGTTTGGCGAGCAATTCGTCGATCGGCAGGCCAAGAGTCTTTTCCCACGCCGGATTGATCCGCTTGAAATATCCGTCGAACCCCGCGATGCACAGCATGTCCAGCGAAACTGTGAATAGCTGGTCGAGCTCTTCTTCGGTCATGCGCCGCTCACGGATGGCCCGCGACAAATCCACCACGCTGCGCCGCAGCTCCATCTGCGTCACTACCAGCCGGCTCAGCGCCTTCAGCGATTCTATCTGCTCCGGCGTCAGCTCTCGCGGTACGCGATCAATTACGCACAATGTCCCGAGCGCGTACCCTTCCTGCGAAATCAGCGGCGCGCCAGCGTAAAAGCGAACGTTGGGGCTTTCCGTAACCAACGGGTTCGCTCGAAATCGCTCGTCCTCCAGCGCGTCCGGCACCACCATCACGTCCGGCTGCAGAATCGCGTGCGCGCAGAAAGCCACGTCCCGCGACGTTTCCGTTTCCTCAATCCCGATTCGTGATTTGAACCACTGCCGGTGGGAATCCACCAAACTGACCAGCGCGATCGGCGTTCCGCAAATCATCGCGGCGAGCCGCGAGAGATCGTCAAACTCCTGCTCGGGAAGTGTATCCAGGATGGCGTAACGCTGCAGTGCTGCCAGTCGTGCCGATTCGTTCTCAGGTGGCGGTGCTTTCATGGCAGGCGGGCACGATGCCGGCTGCGCGCCATCTTATGGCCGCGCCATGCTCAAGTCAACG
>Ga0209655_10000412_pt1 | contig 16195 bp, 13 predicted proteins | sample BogFormECP03_OM2_FD_188236 | JGI IMG/M metagenome (GOLD analysis project Ga0209655, IMG submission 188236) | Bog forest soil microbial communities from Calvert Island, British Columbia, Canada - ECP03_OM2 (SPAdes) (version 2) | ecosystem: Environmental > Aquatic > Freshwater > Wetlands > Bog ...
GTGCCGCTCCGACGAATGGGTGAGCATGCACCGCGACGCGCACGCGCTGGGCATGCGCACCACGGCCACCATGATGTTCGGCTGCGGCGAGGAATACCGCCACCGCGTGAATCACCTGGAGACGATCCGGCAGCTTCAGGAAGATACCGGCGGGTTCACCGCTTTTATCCCCTGGATTTTTGCCCCGGAAAATACGCCGCTGGGTAAGAAAATTCCCGAAGCGACGGCGTTCGATTACCTGAAGACGCTCGCGATCAGCCGTCTGTACCTCGACAATATTGATCATATCCAATCCAGTTGGCTCACTCCGGGGATTAAAATCTGCCAGGTGGGCTTGCAGTTTGGTGCGGACGACGTGGGCAGCATCCTGATCGAAGAGAACGTCGTCTATGCCGCCGGCGTGCGCAACCGCACTAACGAAGCAGAGCTGCGCCGGATCATTTCCGACGCTGGTTACATGCCTGCGCAACGCGACACCCTCTATCGTTCGTACTCACTGAAGCCACAAGCAAACTGCGCTCAGGCGTAAGCATGCCAGCGCTGCCCCAGACTTTGGGATTTCTGCGAACGCTTACGCGGAAAGAATCACGGCAGGCTCGACTACTGTGGCGGGGAATTCCAGGCTGATGCTGGCGCCGAAGGGCTGCTTGTTGCTCAAGACGATTTCGCCGCCGGCTTCCTGGATGATGCCGTAGCAGATGCTGAGGCCGAGGCCGGTACCTTTGCCCACGGGCTTGGTGGTGAAGAACGGATCGAAGGCGCGGTTCAGGTCGCTGAAGCCCGGGCCGGAATCGTCGAACCGGATGAAGACGCGATCGCCCTGGCGCGTGGCGGAAATGGAAATGGAGCGTTGCGCGCTTTCTTCCACCGCGTCAATCGCGTTATTCAAAATATTCAGCAGCACCTGCTTCAGCTCGTCTTCGCCGATGGAAATGCGCGGCAGATCCGGCGCCACATGCACGTCCATTTTTATGCCGAGCTTGCGAATGTGGAATTCGCGCAGCTGGATCACGTCGTGCAGCGCGGTTTCGAAATCCGCGGCGCGCGCGGCGGGATTATTCTGGCGCGCAAAACGCAGCAGGCCATCCACGATGCGCTTCATGCGGCGCGCTTCGGCGCCAAGTTTCTCCACGCGCTTCGCTGCCTTCTGGCCTTCCACTTCCTCGCTCAACAAATCCGCGTAACCCATGATGCCGGTGAGAGGATTATTCAATTCGTGCGCTACGCCGGCCACCAGCTGGCCCAGCGCCGCCAATTTTTCCGAGCGCACCAATTGATGATGGAGTCGCGAATTTTCGATGGTCACCGCAAGGTCGGAAGCCAGCACTTCGAGCTTCATGATTTCGGCGGTTTCGTTGACCGCGCCGTCTTCACTGGTCGCCGCGGCGCTCAGGCACAGGCAGCCCAGGTGCGAGCCGCGCCAGGAAACCAGCGGGACGAGCACTTCATGCTCCGCGGCAGCCGCGCCCTCGCCCGTTGCGCGGGAATCCGCGCCAACTTCCGTCGGGCGGATCAGGAAAGAATTGTTACCCAGCTGCGTGCCTTGCTTGCACAGGTCCTTCACTTTCTCGATGGTCCAGGCTTTGCTGCGTTCTTCGAAGCGCAATTTTTCCGCCGGTGAAAATCCCGTCGAGCCGCCCAAGCGGAGGGAACGATCGTCGCGCGCCAAAAACAACGCCGCGCGCGGGAAACTGGTGGCTCCGGTGACGGCCGCCGTGATTTCGCCGCACAGGTCCGCGGGATCGCTGCCGGCCAGCAGGCGCGAAGTGATCTGCGAAAGCTGCAGCAAAAGCCTGTTCGCGGCGCGCTCGCGTTCATTCGCGCGTTCGATCACGCCGGATTTATCTTCGATCAGCGCCAGAATCATCCCGAACGCGACGAAGAATTTCGGCACGTTCCAGAGTTCGGGATTCACCTGCAGCTTCGGCGCATAGTGCGCCAGCAGCGTGCCGGCAGGAAACACCGCGCCCCAGGCCACAAATCCTCCGGTGACGCTGATCACGCCCGGCGAAGGCCGCGGAAAGCGTTTCCAATAGAGGATGCCGCAGAGGCCGAAGGTGAGCGTCAGGATCGCGTTGATACCGAGATCGGCGCTGCCGAGAAGCTGGTCGTGCATCGTCCAGATTCCGGTGATCGCCAAAATGATGGCGATGCCGATGGCGTAAGGTTTGGTGCGCGGAAAGCTGCGCAGCGCGAAAGCCGCGCCGCCGAAGAAAATCGTTGCCAGCGCGAGGGTCATCAATCCATAAACGTGCCAGTCAAAGACGGCCGCGACGGCGTGGAACGCAGTGGGCACGGCGAGAACCGCCAGCATCATCAGCCGTTTCCTGCGGTCTTCCACCGCCAGCGTCATCGAAACCACGAACACCACGCCGGAAAGCTCCAGTGAACCGATGTCAATTGACTCCAGAATGTTTTCCAGGGTGCCGGTGTGGGTTTCGAATGCCTGAATGAAAAAGTGCAGGAAGATCAGGGCCCAAGCGTATGTCCAGAGGCGGATTCGCGCAGAAGGCGCATGCTTGCGGAGCGATAGAAAAATCCCAACGAGGACGAACAGGACGAGAATCGTGGGAAGTTTGTCGAGCAATGAGTTCACTGGTTGCCTCTCGCCGGGAGTACCAAGGCTACGGTTCGCGGGCAGGAGCAACAATAGAACGACGGTACCAAACTCCGCGGTGGTTCCAGTTCGGGAATTGCGCGGCGTGCTAGGCAAGCCCTATTGTTTCAATGGTATACGGAAGTCCAAGGTGACTTCGCAGTCTTCAGGTAGGTCGACGGGTTCGACGGGAATGAAGGCGCCCCGGACGAATCGCGCGCGGATGGTCCGTGCGGGATTCGCGCGCACGGGGGCCAGTGACGGTGCTGGCGGGCGGCTGTCACGCGCGGTGGCCGGGGCGATTCCTTCTGCAATGCGCGATTTGCGATCTTCGAATTTCGGGACGCCCGCTGAATCGAGGGCGACGTTAGCCAGCGCGTCGGCGTCGGTATTCAGCTCGCGGCGAACGTGCTCGATCGCGAAATATTGCAACTGGCGGCTGAGCTTGGAGGCGCGTTCGTGCAGCGGCTTCAGGTCCGGGCTTTTCACTTTGTATCGGCCTTGCATCTGGCGCACCAGCAGCTCGGAATCGCTGCGTATGCGGAGCGCGGCGATATTGTGGCTGGCGGCATAATCCAGCGCCGCCAGCAGCGCGAAATATTCAGCTACGTTGTTGGTTTCGCGTCCGATATTTTTAGCAAGCTCCAGGGCGATTTTTCCTTCGGGATCGCGTAGCACCACGGCGTAGGAAGCAGGGCCGGGATTGCCGCGCGACGCGCCATCTATGTTTGCGACGTACACTCCGGCAGGCGGCGCCGGCGCATGCGAATCCGCGAACAGGCGCGCGCTTCCCGGCGGAGGAATTTTTCCGGTGGGACTCACAGGACCGCCAACTTTCTGCGAGAATTTTCCGCGAGCGAGCAGCGCGCGGCGTGACGGATCATCAACAATTTCTTCCTAATTTTCACTGTGGGAAGGTGTGGAACTGGAAGGATCGCCCGCAGGTCCGGCTGCAGCTGCCGAGGCAGCGGGTTCCAAGTAATAGAGAATGCGCGTGCAGGTCTCGCAGTGGAACATTTCGTGGCTGGTGCTGCGGCGCATCTCCTGAAACACGTGCGGGCGAATGCGCATGCCGCAGGCGCTGCATTTTTCGTCGCGCACTTCGGCCAGCGCCACATTGTCGTGCTTTTTCATGATGCGGTCGTAGTGGTCCATCATGTCTTCGGGAATTTCGGCTGTGGCGCGGGCGCGCTCGGTATTGCCTTCGGCCAGCTCTTTTTCCGCAGCCGCTTTTTCCTTTTCGATCTCGGCGCGCTCGCCGCGAGCGACCTCTTCCACTTCCTTCAGGGATTTTTCCGCGGCTTTGATTCTGCGGTCATATTCTTCGCCGGCCACCATTTGCTCGAGCAGCCGGTCTTCTGCTTTGGAGATTTCGTCTTCGGCGTTTTGCACTTCGTGCTGCAGCGCCTTATATGCTTCGTTGGTTTTTACCTGCGACGTTTGGTCCTTGTACTTGCGCACGCGGTCTTTCCACTGCTCCACGTCCAATTCGTATTTCTTGCGGTCTTTTACGGTGGCCAGCTGCGCGGCCTTGCTCTTATCGAGCTCTGCTTTCGCGGCGGCGACGTGGCCGTCCACTTCCGCGATTTTTTTGGGCAGGGCTGCCAGGCGCGCGCGGACAATTTGCAGGCGCGTGTCCACGCTCTGCAGGTCGAGCAGGTTCTGTAGGACCTTCAGCACTATGCCACTATTTTAGCATACTGTTGATTCTCATCTCCGGGCATGGCTTTCGCGATGGGTGTAGGGCTATGCGAATTCAGCGCGGCTACAGGTTCGCGCGCAGGAAGGCGATGGCGCGATGCCAGGCCTGCGTTTGTGCTTCGGCGTCGGCGCTGGGCGTGCCACCGAATGAAAATCGCGCGCCGCGGAGATGCTTGTTGCGCGAATCGCGAGCGGTGACTGGCAGGTGGGGATAGCGCAGCATGTGGCCGGCATGGGCGAAGTGCAAATGTTCGGCGGCGTGAGCGCGGCCGTTGCGCTTCAGGCGCGCGATGATCGCTTCGCTCATCTGTGCCGCGGGCCACAGGTGATCGTCTCCACCGGAAATCAGCAGGATCGGCCCGCGAATTTTTTCCACGGGGATCGCGGCGCGCTCCACCGCTTCGCGATTACGCAGCCCGGCGCGAAACAGATTGCGGAACATTACCGGTCGCTTCAATGCCACCACCGGAAATGCCGAGCGCCACATGAACCCGCGCAGCGGCAACGGCGCGAATGGGACCGGTTTTCCGCGCCAGGTCCAGCAGGGAATTATTGCGCCGGTGGATTTATCGCGGCCGCTGGCTGCCCAAGCCACGCTACTGGGTGCATACGCGACGATCGCGCGAATCTGCGGGAACGTGGAGCCCAGCAGCAGCGCCAGTTCCGCGCCACGCGACACGCCCAGAATTCCGACGCGTTGCGAATTAATCTCCGGCTGTACGTCCAGCCACGCCAGCACGGCCTCGAAATATTCCAGCGGGATGCGATGCAGCCATGTGGGCAACGGCGCGATGCCAAAATATGCCAGCGCGAGCGTGGCGCAACCGTGGCGCGACAGAACCGCAGCTTTGTCCAGATCAAATCCGCCGCCGGAGCCGCTCAGAACGATCACCACCGGATGCGGTCCGCGGCCCGGTGGAATAAATAATCTCCCCACCGTTGCTTCGCCCGTGCTTGAGCCTTCCGCCTCGCTCGGGATTTTCAAATCGCGCATCATGGTTCCCGGGGCCAGAAAATTTCGCACGAGGCTGGCGCGGGCGACCACGCACCCATCAGTCAGCGCTTCGAAGTCCACACGGTCCGGCAAACTATTATTCTTCGCGAAGCTCGAATTGCCATCAGCGCTCGCTGCAGCAGATTCCATGGACCAGAAAAGCCCCATCGGCGAAATGCCACGGTAGCTGCCGTCCAAAGATTCGTGCAGCGAAGCGTCAATCACGCCATTCGAATCAGCCCGAAATCGGCCCAGTGAACTCCAGCGCCGCCCCTGGTCATCCTCCGTCGCAGCCTGAATGGAAATCAGCACCCCAGCGACCAGCCCGCGCACGCAAACCCGCACATCTTCATCCACAAAAGCGGGATTGGGTGAAATCTCGAAACGAGGAACACCGGCTGCCGAAGCACTCAACGCGCGGAACGCCTTCCGTGAAACGTCATTAGCTATTTATAGCACACGGTGTGCCGGGGTCCGGCCCAGCGGTCATACTGCGAATCGGAAAAAAGCTACGCCTTATGGTTGAGCTCCCGCCAATTCGCATCCGCCAGCACGACTGAGGTTTCGACCTGGCGTTCCGGAATCGTCCAATACTTCTTGAGCAGCCGGTTTTTCTCTTCGCGGCCGACCACCCGAAAACCGTACCTCTCGTAGAAGCGAATCGCCCACGCCGCATCGGCCCACGTGCCGATCAAAACCGGCCGGCTCGTCAACGTCCGCAGGTGGCCCAATAGCCGCGCTCCAATTCCTCGCTTCTGGCTGCTGCTGCGAACATACGCGTGCCGAATCAGCGTCACGTCCTGCACGTCCTGTATGCCCATCACCCCTGCCAGCGTCCCGCCCTCCTCATAGCCCCAAAACACAATGCCGTCGGCTATTTCATGCTGCAGCTTCTCGCGGGACATATACGGTTCTGTCCAGCGGTCCGCGGGGATGATTCCTTTGTAAGCCTGCGCGCCATCATTAATGATTGTCCAAATCAGGTCGAAGTCGTGGTCTTCGCAGCGGCGGTTCATGGGTCGTCAAGCTCCTGGCAAGTGCTATCGAGATTCACGCTGATCGCTTAGACGCTGCCGCGGGCCGATGGAATGGTGCAAATTACAGTTCCGCGCCGTTCGGCCTGTCGTGAATCTGACCGTAAGTCCAATGGGCACAGCGCTGGATGGCCATGAGTCCTTTTCCGCGCGTCATCCGTAGTATGAATATGACGGTCGCAGCAACACTTTACGGTGCGATGATACGCGGCGTAGCGGGAACGGGAACGGGCCGCGCGGACGCAGCAGCAGCGTACTGGGAGGAGCGGGTGGCTCTGGATAGCGACGTAGCGCAACTTCGGCGCGGCGACCTCGATGCGCTGTCCACGCTGCTGACGCGCTATCAGAATCGCCTGTATCGTTATCTGCTGCGCATGGTGCGCCAGCCGGCCGAGGCGGAAGACCTGTTCCAGCAAACCTGGCTGCGCGTCGCGGAAAAAATTCAGCATTACGATCCGCGGCGCAGTTTTGAGGCGTGGCTGTTTACGCTGGCGCGCAATCTGGCGATCGATCATCTGCGCCGCATGCGCCCTGAAAGCTTGGACGAGCCGATCGGCGATTCCGCTGCTGGGGAAACCGCGGCGACGCGTTTGCCGTCGCACGAGCGGCCGCCGATCGAAGGAATCCTCGCGCGTGAACGCACGCAGCGCCTGGGCGTGGTGCTCGAAATGCTTCCAGTGGTACAGCGCGAAGTCCTGACCCTGCGCTTCGAGGAAGAAATGAAGATCGAAGAAATCGCCGAAGTGCTGGGCGCGCCGCTTTCCACGGTGAAAACTCGTTTGCGCCGCGCCCTCGAACGCCTGCGCGTGATTATGGAGACCAGCTATCCCGGAGAAAACTGGCAATGAACGAACACGACAAGTTCCGGGCGTTGTTGTCACTGGCTGCGGCGGACGTGCTCGATCCCGGCGAAGAAAAACAATTAATGGATCATCTGCGCGGCTGCGATTCGTGCGGTGTGGAACTCGAAAAGTGGAAACTGCTGGCGGGCGGTCTGCGCCGGCTGCCGACTCCGCAGCCGCGCTCGATTGTGGTGGAGCGCGCGCGCGCGCAGGCGCAGATTCGCTTGACCGAAGAAACCGAGCATCGCTGGAATCGCAGCGTGATCATCGGCCTGCTGGTGTTCGCTTGGATTTTGACGCTGCTGAGTTGGCCGCTGGTGCGCCTGTTCACCGGCGGCGTGCTGGGAATGCTGGACCCTAGATTCAACCACGCGTGGATCGTGTTTGGCGTGTTTACGACGACGGTATGGCTGGCAGGCGGCGCGGCGGCAGTGCTGCTCTCCCTGCAGCAGCGGCGCGAAAGGAGATTGGCATGAGCCGATTCAAACAGGAATTGAAGGTTATTCCGGGGACGGCGCGTTTAATCGCGGCACTCGTTTATGTCGTGGCCGCAACGGCTTTCGCGCTGTTCGTGGCATTTTCGCACGATCAGGGCCTCGCCAATACGCCGCAGGTGGGCAAGCTTCTGCTGATTTTGTGCGCGGGAGTCGTGCCCGCGATTTGGGTGCTACTGATCGGCTATGTGTATGCCGATGCGAAGCGCCGTGGCATGCGCTACGTGATGTGGACTCTGCTGGCGATTTTCATTCCGGACGCGATAGGGATCATCATCTATTTCATCCTGCGCGATCCGCTGATGAGGCCTTGCCCCGGATGCTCGCAGGTTCTGAAATCCGGGTACACGTTCTGCCCTTACTGCGGCACTTCGCTGCTGCCCACCTGCCCGAATTGCGGCCGCGGCGTGGAATTGGGATGGGCGAATTGTCCGCAGTGCGGTACGAAGCTGCCATCGCCAACACCGCGCGCGGCGTAGCTGCCGTTGCACTTTTCGCATCGTATCCCGGTAGAATGTCTGCGAGTTGTAAGGAGGATTGCGATGCCTTACGTGCAAGTGACGTGGGTGGCCGGTCGGACACCCGAGCAGAAACGCAAATTAGCTGAGCGCATCACGCTCGCGCTGATCGAAGATGGCCGCGCCAAACGCGAAAATATTCAGGTGACGTTCGTGGACCTGCCGCCGACAGATTACGCCGAGGCGGGCGTGACGGTCGCGGACCAAAAGCGCACGCCTTAACGGACGTTGATATGCTCCGGAAAGCTCCCGGCTGCCGTCAGGCTGGCTTTCTTGTGCGATTGTAGGGGCGGGTCTGAGACCCGACCCTACGGAGTAGCGGCCCGCGCCCCCCAATTGGTCTCGCCCTGCCTCGGTTACGCAGTCCCGCGGCGCTTACGCCGAAAGATGCATGTCGCGGCGCACCAGCACTGAATCGAGGAAGTACCCGAGCCCCACGCAGATCGGAATCACGCCGAACACCGCCGCTTGCATCGCGTCCGATTCGTATCGCGCCAGCAACATGAACGTAATCAGATACCCCAGGCCTCCGGCGGTCAGCAGAATTGCGGACTTGCGCGAACGCGCGTGCGGCGGCAATTCATCGGCCATTGGCACCGCAACTCCCTTGGCGATGGCGGCCAGGCGTTCTTCCGTGCGCAATTTGCGCACGCGGTACCAAGCATAAATCGCGGCGAGCGGAACCGAGAACGACAAAATCACTGCGACCAAACCGATAGGCTCCATGTTATTTCTCCTCTCGTGAATTCAACGTTGCAGATGCAGCGGGGCCCCGAAGCGTTTTTAGTTTCGATTTCAGCTTCGGTTGAAGATACGCAAGGCGGCGCGAAGAAGTTCCGCGCGAAAGGCCCGGGAGCATTGCCGACCACCGCTTGATTCAGTCTCCCTTGCAGTTGTAGTGGCGAGTCTGAGACCCGCCACTACGGAGTACTGGAGTGGGTCGAACTGTCGGGCACTGAAGGTCGCTTTACGGCGTTGGTTGCACTTCCATGGATTGATCCACGGCGTAGTTGTTGCAGCCGGGGAAAGTCGCAGTAGGGCAGTGCGCGATGGCGCGGAAGCTTTGATCCGTAGTTTCCACGGAATAGGTGTAGCCGTTGCGGCCGGTTTGCTTCATGGTCAGCTCACCGCTGGAAATCAATGCATCCAGCGAAGTGTAGGAGCCTTGCATGGCCTGGTGCGCGCGCTCGGCCTGCGCGATACCAATCAAATCATTTTTCACGCCGACGATGTCAATCGTCTGCGCCGGTGTACCAGTTCCGGCGGATTGCAGGCTGGAAAAATAATACTTGTAAACCAGCGCTGCCAGCAGCGCGACGATCAGAAGTCCGGCCAAGCTTTTCATCAATCACCTCGGGCACCTCGGGGCACCGCGATTTTGCCCGCTGAAAATCAGCTTACATCCGCGCAAGGCGCCTCGCAACCGCGTGTAATCCTTTTGCTACGGCGTGCGTCTAACCGGGGTGCGTGTTGAAGTGCGAGCGAAAGCCTTCGGAATCCCCGGGTTTTTTGCACCGCCTGAACCACAGCAAATGGAAAACGAAGCATCGCGAACTCGCTGGGCCGCAGGTTTGACTCTGATGCGCAGGGTCATTGATACTAACCCATCGCTGCCAACCGGCCAGGCTTCGCGCGGTAAATTCCCTCGACGGGAGCAATTGAGAATGACGATACGCCGTGGTTTCCGTGTGAGCGTGCGCGCACTCGCAGCCCTGGCGATGTGCGCCGCCCTCTGCGTGATAATGTTCGGCACGATCTGCAGCGCGCCGCTCTTCGCTCAAGAAAACGCTGCGCAGGAAAACGCCCCGCAAGAAAACAGCGCGCAGGTCCGCCCGCCCAAGCTCAACTACACCACACACACTCTGCCGAACGGCCTGCAAGTGATTCTGCTCGAAGACCACGAAGTCCCGATCATCAATTTGCAAGTCTGGTATCACGTCGGCGGAAAAGACGAGCGCCCCGGACGCACCGGCTTTGCGCACCTGTTCGAGCACCTGATGTTCAAAGGTTCCGCCCACGTTCCCGCCGAGGAACATTCGCGGATCATCGAAGCCGTCGGCGGATTCGACAACGCCGAAACCTCCGACGACACCACTAATTTCTTCGAAACTTTTCCCAGCAATTATCTCGAACGCGTCCTGTGGCTTGAGGCCGACCGCATGGGCAGCCTCAACGTCAGCGAGGAAAATTTCAAATCCGAGCGCGAAGTGGTGAAAGAAGAGCGCCGCGTGCGCATCGAGAACCAGCCCTACGGCTACCTGCAGGAAGATTTGCGCGCTGCCGCCTTCACCGTGCACGGCTACCACCACACGCCCATCGGCAGCATGGCGGACCTGGACAAGGCCACCATTCAAGATGTGCGCGATTTTTTCAACACATTCTACAAACCAAATAACGCGACGCTGGTGATCGTCGGCGATTTCGATTCCGCGCAGGCGCTGGCGTGGACCAACAAGTATTTCGACGGCATTCCGGCCTCCGCGAAACCGATTCCACGCCTGAATAATCCCGAGCCGCCGCAGACCGCCGAGCGCGTCGCCAAGAAATCCTATTCCAATACTCCGTTGCCCGCGGTAGTGATCGGCTACAAAATTCCCGCGCGCTATGCTCCGGATTCGTATTCGCTGGACCTTGCTTCGAATATTTTGGCAGGCGGGGAGAGTAGCCGTCTGTACCAGACGCTGGTTTACAAAGAGCAGATCGCGGTGCAAGCGGCGGGATTCGGCGCATTCTCCGAAGATCCCAATCTTTTCTGGGCCTATGCGATCATGAATCAGGGCCACAGCGCCGAAGAAGGCGAAAAATCGCTGGTGGACGTGCTGGACGGATTAAAAGCCGCGCCGGTGGAAACACGCGAACTGGAAAAAGCCAAGAACCAGGAAATCGCCGGGTTCGTGCTGGGCCGCGACACGGATGAAGAGAAGGCGGTGGCGCTCGCGTCCGCCGCGGTAATCGGAAAAGATCCCGGCCTCGCGAATACCGAGCTGGATCATTACCTCACCGCTACTTCCGCGGACATCCAGCGCGTCGCCAAAGATTATTTCCAATCCACGCGCGCCACGGTGCTGATCGTCACGCCGGCGGCGCCCGGAGCGCCTGCTGGGCCCGCACAACAATGATTTCAGCGGCGCGATGCGCAAGAAAAATTCAGGAGCAACGATGAAGCGGGCTAACAGCCGGTCGAATTTTCTGATTGCAGCCATCCTATTCGCGGCGGCGGTCGCTGCGTTTGCGCCGACCGTGTTCGCGCGGCCGCAAGCATCAGCACCGGTGTCGCGCAGTGAATCAGAACCCTCCACATCACAGGGACCACAGAAAGCTTCCGGAATCGTTCCGCCTGGCGTCAAGCTCGCGCCGGAAATGCCCGCACCGGGCGCGCCCAGGCCATTTGAATTTCCCGCAGCAGCCACCAAAACTCTGCCGAACGGCTTGCGCGTTTTCGTGGTCACAGATCATCGCGAACCGGCCGTCGCGGCGCGCCTCGTCATTCTTTCCGCCGGCAGCATTCAGGATCCGGCGGGGATGCCCGGCGTCGCCGGAATGACGGCCGGTCTGTTAACGCAAGGAACCGCGAAGCGCTCCGCGAAGGAAATTGCTGAAGCGATTGATTTCGTGGGCGGCACCCTGGAAGCAAAAGCCGGACGCGATGCCACCACCGTGACGCTCGACGTTGTGAAAAAAGATTTGGGCGTAGGGATGGATTTGCTCTCGGACGTCACATTGCATCCATCGTTTCGCGGCGAAGAGCTCGACCGCCAGCGCCAGCAGCTTCTCTCCGATCTGGAAGTGCAGTACTCCGACCCGAATTATCTGGCGACGCTCGCGTTCGCGCGCACGTTGTACGGCGATTCGCCCTACGGTTTGCCCGAACAAGGCACTCCAGCCACGATAAAAAAACTGCAGCGCGAAGATTTCGTGAAATTTCACGACACGAACTACGCGCCGAATCAAGCACTGCTGGGTTTCGCGGGAGATATCACGCCCGAAGACGCCTTCGCGATCGCCGAGAAATATTTCGGCAGCTGGCCGAAGCTCGACGTTGCAGCCGCCGCGCCGCAGGTGCCTGCGAACGCGACAGCCACCCACGTGTGGCTGATTGACAAGCCCGACGCGGTGCAAACCCAGATTCGCGTCGGCAGAATCGCCATTCGCCGCGCCGATCCGGATTTTCTGCCGCTGGATGTGACCAATCACATATTCGGCGGGAGCTACAACAGCCGCCTGAACACCGAGGTGCGCATCAAGAAGGGTCTCACCTACGGCGCGTCATCCGCGTTCACTCCGCATCGCTTCACCGGCTCGCTTGCCGTGGAAACCTACACGCGCACCGAAGCGACCGTGGACGCCACCAAGCTGGTGATGAACCTGCTGACCGGAATGTCTCAAGGAAAAATTTCGCAAAAGGAACTCGATTTCGCGCGCGACTTTCTTGCGGGCGTGTATCCCATCGAGACAGAAACCGCCGAGCAGGTCGTCGACCGCGTGCTCACCGTCGCGGCGTTCGATCTGCCTGCGGATTACAATCAGACCTACCCTGTAAGAGTACGCGCCACTTCGCTGGATCAGGTGCAAGTTACCGCGCGCAAATATTTCACCACGGGCGATTTGGATATCGTGCTGGTAGGAAAAGTCAGCGCATTCCGCGACGCGCTGAAAAAGCAATTTGCCGGCGCGGAAATCACCGAGATTCCTTTCGGCGAAGTGGACGTTCTTTCGCCAGCGTTGCGCGCGTCCAAGCACGGCGCAGCCGCCGCAGCTGCTCCACCCGCCACGCCCGAATCGCTCGAGCAGGGCAAACAAATCCTGTTGGCTGGCGCACAAGCCGCGGGTGGCGATGCGCTGCAATCCGTCGCCACGCTGGGCTTCAGCGAGAGCGGCACCCTACACAATCCGCGCGCCGACCGGCATCTCGGCGTAACCTGGCAGGTCTCTTACCCAGATCGCTCCTACGGCGAAGTAGATTTGGGCTCCGCAACGATCGTGCAAGTCTGCGACGGAACATCATCCTGGCTGAGATTTCCGGACGGGATTCACGACACCACCAACATGATCGATGAATTCAAACGCGGGATCATGCTTTTCGGCGGCGGCTGGGGGATCTATCAGCAAGCGCTCGCAGGAAAAATCACCGGCCAAGCCATCGGCGAAGAGGAAATCGCTGGGAAGAAAACTCTGGGTGTTGCGGTCACGGGTGCGTTTGGCGCGGTGAAACTGTATTTCGATCCCACTACACATTTGCTCGCGGCGGCGCGCTATCAGTCCGCCACGGACCACGGGCTCAGCGACAACGAGCAGCACTGGAGCGACTATCGCAACGTGGAGGGCCGCCAGTTCGCTTTCGCCACGGACACGTATCGCGACGGCGCAAAGCTGTTCGATTCCACCGTGCAGGCCGTCCAAATCAATCCTAAATTGGACGATGCACTATTCGCGAAGCCGGAAGCCGCGTCGCCTGCAGCAGCGCCGAGCCCTGCGCCCGCTCCGGGCTCCGCGCCCAAATGATCGACCGCAGCTCACTTCACCGTCAGGATCACCTTGCCGATATTTTTTCGCGCATGAATATATTTGTGCGCCGAAGCCGCATCGGCCAGCGGAAACGTCTTGCCGATCACCGGCTTCACTTTTCCTGCGCTGTACATCTTGAAAATTTCGTCGAGCTCGCCGCGCAACAGCGCGCCGCGCGCGGGCATGCGCCCGAGATTCACACCAATGATCGAAATATTCCGCGCCATCAGCTTCAGCGGATGAAATCGCGGCGTCTGCAGCAAGGCTTTCGCCCCGCGAATCGCATTCTTCTTTCCGTCGGCGCCTGCCGCAGCCGAGAATCCGTACACCACCAGCCTCCCCGTGGGCCCCAAGCACTTGTAGCTGTCGGCAAAAGATTTTCCGCCGATCGCGTCCATCACCATTTCGATTCCGTCGGGCGCGAATTTCTGCACCACGTCCACGAAATTGTTTTTCTCGTAATCAATCGCGTGGTCCACGCCGATTTTGCGCAAATATTCCTGCTTTGTCGGGCCGGCAGTACCGTAGATTTCCAGGCCGCGCGCCCGCGCCAGTTGCACCGCGGCAATGCCGACGCCGCCTGCCGCGCCGTGAATCAGTATCCGGTCGCCGGCCTGCAGATTGCCCATCGCGAACATCGAGTGATAAGCGGTGAGGTAGTTCACCGGAGTCGCCGCAGCGTCGTCGAATGGCATTCCCGACGGCAGACGAAAAACGCGCCCCGCCGGAGCTGCCACCCATTCGGCGTACGCATTGAATTGAGTAAGCGCAGCTACCGCGTCGCCCACACGCAAAGGCTCGCCGTCGCTGGCCTTGCCTCCTTCGGCAACTTTCTCTACCACGCCGGAAACTTCGAATCCCGGAACGAAAGGCGGCTTCGGCGTGCCGGGGTAAATGCCCATGCGTTGCAGCAAGTCGGCAAAATTCACGCCCACGGCCTTCACCCGGATCACCACTTCGCCGGGCTTCGGCTGCGGGTCCGGGATTTCGCGCACCTCAAATACGTCCGGAGGCCCGTACCTCTTTACGACCATCGCACGCATCTAAGTCTCCTTCTGCCGGATGCAGCTCAATCGCTGATGAACCTATCACACACTGGCTTTTCGATGCTGCACCGCTGTCCCAAGCTCCATCCGCTCCAGGCTTTTAACTTTGGTTTCAAAGGCATCCTATCTTAAACTGTTAGATTCTGTGCAACGATGAAAACCACACATAGACCACGAGTCCTCTTTACCGGCATCACGATCTTCGCAGCGGCATTTGCCACATTGGCAGCCGCGAAACCCACGCAAGCGCCAACGCCCTCGGTACTCACGGCCATGCAGGACGAGCTTGACCGCTCGATGGCCGCCATGTCCAAGGGCGATCCTGCGGACTATTTCATCAGCTACACCGTCGCGGACCGCGAATACTCCGAAGTCTCCGGCTCCAATGGCGCGCTGCTCACCAGCGGTGAGACGCGCGCGCGCTGGCTGGAAGTCCAGACGCGCGTGGGCACCTATCAGCTGGACGACACGCACAAGCTCGCCGACCGCCAGCCCAGCTGGACCAGCCCGGGCGGGTCCGTCACTGTGGATGACGACATCCCCGTGCTGCGCCGCGAAATCTGGCGCGAGACCGACCGCCAATACCGCGCCGCCACGCAGGCGCTGATCAAAGTAAAGACGAGCCAGGAAGTTCAGGTGCAAACCGCCGAAGGCAGCGCGCCGGATTTTTCGCGCGAAGCCCCGCACACCTCCGTCGGCCCACGCGTGGAAATTAAAGTGGAACGCAAGCCCTGGGAGGAACGCGTCCGCAAATACACTGCCGCATTCAGCAAATCGCCCGAAGTGCTGAATTCCATCGCCACATTCACCGCGCTGGGCATGAATCAATATCAAGTGAACACCGAAGGCACCAAGCTGGCTTTCGGCCAGGTCCATTACCGCCTAGAGCTTTACGTGCAAAGCAAAGCTCCCGACGGCATGGATATCAACCGCTACGCCAATTTTGATTGGCTGGATCCCAAAGACGCGCCGTCCGACAAAATCGTCTTCGATCGTATTCAGGTAATGATCCAGGAGACGGAAGCGCTCGATAAAGCTCCGCTGGTGGATCCTTATGCCGGCCCCGCGCTGCTTACCGGACGCGCCGCCGCCGTCTTCTTCCACGAAGTTTTCGGCCATCGCGCCGAAGGTTTCCGCCAGAAGGACATCAACGAAGGCCAGACCTTCACCAGCAAAGTCGGCGAGCAGATTTTGCCTTCTTTCATTTCGATCAAGGACGATCCCACCGCAGCAGCGCTCGACGGTCAAATGCTGCTGGGAAATTATGCTTTCGATGATGAAGGCGTCCCAGCCGAAAGCGTGCAGCTGGTGGATCACGGCGTGCTGAAAACTTTCCTGATGTCGCGCTCGCCGCTTGTCACCATTCCGCAGTCGAACGGACACGGCCGCCGCCAACTGGGCTTCGTTCCCGTAGCGCGCCAGGGAAACCTGATCGTTTCCAGCTCGCACACCGTCACCAACGACG